>JAEEGH010028595.1_pt1 | contig 10960 bp, 8 predicted proteins | sample 9134181 | NCBI WGS metagenome assembly JAEEGH01 (sample SAMN16246544, study PRJNA631951) | gut metagenome | biome: gut microbiome; feature: rumen; material: DP-attached | host: Bos | place: Iran: Karaj | collected 2018-10
CCTAGACTTCGATGCGGTGAGCATTGTTGGCATCCTTAATGCCGACACCATGATACACTTCCCCGACTTCCGTAGCCATGAGCGGGCCTTCAACATGCTTGAACAGGTGGCTGGACGTGCTGGGCGCAAGAACAAGCAGGGTAAGGTCATTATCCAGACCAGTAACCCCTCTCACCCCGTCATTGAGCGCGTGGTGGAGCATGACTACAAAGGTTTTTATAATCAAGAGCTTGCCGAGCGGCAGCAATTTGGCTATCCGCCTGTCACCAAAATAATCAATATCTACCTTAAGCACAAGCAGGACGATGTGGTGCTGGAGATGGCTGTGCGTTACAGCAACTTGCTCAGAAAGGTCTTTGGCAATCGCGTGCTGGGACCTGAAGCGCCCATGGTGGCGAGAGTGCAAACTTTCTACATTCGTCAAATAGTCCTTAAGATGGAACTTGCCGCCTCGATGACAAAGGTGAAGAAAATTTTGCGCGACCTCTATGAGCAACTCCTTGCCGCCGACTCCCGTATGCGCTCCACACGACTCTACTTCGATGTGGATCCATCTTAGAAAAGTACAAAGAGAAAAGTAAAAAGGACTAAGTGCAGCGATGAGGCCCACTTAGTCCTTTGTACTTAATCCTTAGTCCCTTAGGATCACATATTCATTCCGCCATCTACTTGGATAACCTGGCCGGTTACATAGCTTGCCATGTCGCTGGCGAGGAAGGTGGCAACGTTGGCGATGTCGTCAACCGAGCCGCCGCGGCGCAGTGGAATCTTCTGCTCCCAGTCTTTGCGTACATCTTCGGGGAGGGCTGCTGTCATGGCAGTCTCGATAAAGCCAGGGGCGATGGCGTTGGCGCGGATGCCCTTGGGACCCATTTCCTGAGCGAGACTCTTGGCGAGAGCAATGAGACCAGCCTTCGAAGCGGCGTAGTTAGCCTGACCGGCATTACCGTGAACACCTACGACAGAGGCCATGTTGATGATTGAGCCGCCACGCTGACGCATCATGACAGGCACGCAGGCGTGGATGAAGTTGAATGCCGACTTCAAGTTGACGGCGATGACAGCGTCCCACTGCTGCTCGGTCATGCGCAGCATCAGACCGTCTTTGGTGATACCGGCGTTGTTGACCAGAATATCGATAGAACCAAATTCCTCCTTCACGGCCTTCACCACCTCTTCAGTCTGCGCGAAGTCGGCAGCATTCGAGGCGTAGCTTTTAGCCTTGACGCCCAAAGCGGCAATTTCCTTCTCCGTGTCCTCATTGATCTCGAGGTCGGTGAATGCAATGTTACAGCCCTCAGAGGCATACTTCAGTGCGATAGCCTTTCCGATACCGCGTGCAGCACCAGTAATCAGTGCTGTCTTACCTTCTAATAATCCCATAAATCTTTTTATTGTTTAATATTTGATGTTTATTCTTTATCGTCTCTGGATTTTGCCGAGGGCACCATAGACCACCTTCGCTACCTGCGGCTTCGTGTCTTCTTCCTTCATACCATGGGCGATACGGCCGTAGATATACGGTACCTCTAGCCCCTTGATACAATAGTGGGTGATGTCGGCCACGAGATCCACATTGTCAATATCAAATTCGCCGTCTTCCTTACCTTCTGTGTAGACTTTGCGGAAGAGTTCAATCTCGGCATCATCGAAGTGTTTGCGCACTTTCTCCACCATCCAGATGTTACGGAAAAACTCTGCTCGTAGGTTACCGTTCCTGACCACAGTCTCACGGATCATACTCAGATGGGTGTAGATGAGTTCGATAATCTTGTCCTGCGGACGGATCTTGCGCGCTGCTACCTCGTCAAGCTTGTCACTCAGACGTTCCAATTCACTCTCGATAACGGCATAATAGATCTCGTCCTTCGATTTGAAATAGGTATAGAGCGTACGACGCCCTTTGCCCGACTGTGTGGCAATGTCGTTCATTGTGGTGTTCTCCAGACCCTGTTTGGCAAACAGTTGGCGGGCCACGTCAACGAGTTTTTGTCTTGTCTTGGATATGGACATATCTGCTTCCTCCTAATTGAAATAAAAATTGCACACGGCAGTTACAGTGTGCAAAATTACACTATTTCTTTGAAATACGCAAGATTTTAAACAGAAAAATGACCTAAAAGTCACTTTTTTTAAAAAAAACACGGAAATATTTGTGTAATTCGAAAAAACTTCGTACCTTTGCAGCCGCTTAAGAAAAAAACATCGCGGAGTGGAGCAGTTGGTAGCTCGCCAGGCTCATAACCTGGAGGTCGCACGTTCGAATCCTGCCTCCGCAACTAAAGAGGGAGATGCAAGCTGAAAGGCTTGCATTTTTTTGTCTCCCTGTCTCCTTGTCTCCTTGAAAGAAAATATCCGATCGTCAGGTTTTATCCTTGACAATCGGATTATCAGTCTTGCAAATAGTTTCGTTTTCCAAACGATTGCGAAGTCTTATGTATCCTTACTTCATATGAGCGAGTACCTTCTTGTAGTAACGATTGGTGGCTCTCTTTGTGTACTTCACGCCACCGTTCCACAATCGGATCGCCTTCTCGATATTGTTTTCGGGGTTGTAGTACTTCTGGATAATAAGGAACATCTCCTTCGATTTCGCTACGCTGTAGCGATCGGCCATGGTATAGCGCTTCTTACTCTTCTGCTTTTTCAGAATGTCATTGCAATCCTTCACAAGAATCGGAGTAATCTGCATAGCGCCTACGGAATTTCCGCTCACGGCTTTGGGATCTCCTTCGCTTTCTACTTGAATAATCGCATCCATTACTGGATTCCAGTCGAAGCCTGATGTATTAGTGGAACTCTTGACTTTGCCACCTCCAGCTGAGGCAATCAATGTAAATGTCAAGGCCATCAGACTCACACTTACTTTCTTAAAAATTTGAATCATATCTCTATACTTTAGGCGGCTGTCTCATCACGAGATTTTGCCGCGTTATCCTTTAGATTTTCTTCTTCAAAATAATCGACTTCACGTCGATTTCTGGGGCAAAATTACGGATAATCAATGAGTTAACCAAATTTTTTTGGTTTTTTTAAGACTTTTATGTGCGAATATGTTGGTTTTTGTGTGCGCACACTGATATGTATCAAGGGATATGAATCAGTCCAAATCCACTACCGTAATGCCTGCTCCGCCGAACTGTACATGCTCGTCGTGGAAGTGCGAAACATTAGGGATCGTGGCCAGATATTGGCGTATCAGCTGTCGCAGAATACCCGTGCCCGTACCGTGCAGGATCCTCACTCGAGAGACACCCACGAGAATGGCATCGTCGATAAAATAGGTTACGGCACTGATGGCCTCGTCACCTCGCATACCACGGATGTCGATGTCTTGTTTGAAGTTCAGCTTACGGTTGTCGATCACGTCGCGGGTGTCCTTCGAGGCATTGCCGTAGGCACCTACAATGTTGGCATTGCGTTCCTCACTCTTCGTGGTCTGCTGCTTGGGCATCTCGGCATGTTCCAGCCGTTCGGCACGCATCTTCGTCTTCATACCACCGAAGATGACGGTGGCCATTTTACCGTCGATGCTCTCTATCGTGCCCACGCTCGTGAGTCCCTTGATGCGGACGGTATCGCCCGCTTTGAGTTGAGAATTGAGAGTGGAGAGTTGAGAGTTTGCTACCGCTGCGGTATCCTCATTCTTCTTTCCTCCTTCCTCTTTCCTCTGAAGCTTTTCTTGCTTTCTTTTCTCGCGGCGCTCCTTGCGCTCCTGCAATTGACGTATTTTCTTTTCGATCATCTCGTCGTTGGCACGGGTGTCAATGTTGTCGAGTTCTTCCTTAAAGGTGTTGAGTTCCTCGCGTGCCAGTCGTGTGCGTTCCTTTTCGGCCTGTGCTTCACGGATCTCACGGATGACGTTCTCAATCTTCTTATTACTCTCGCGCAACAGTTCATCGGCCTCTTCCTTGGCCTTGCGCAGGATTTCCTTCCGTTGACGTTCTATCTCCGAGAGTTCGTCTTCGTAACGGGTAATCTTGTGTTCCAACGATTTCTCATGCTGGTGGATGGTCTGTCGCTTACCCTCCCAATAGCGTTTGTCACGCACGATGTCCTGCAGGTACTTGTCGCTCTGGATATAGTCGCGACCCACGATCTCCGAGGCATCGCTGATCACCTCCTCAGGCAGTCCGCTCTTACGGGCAATTTCGATGGCGAAGCTCGAACCGGGCTGTCCGATGCTCAGCTGGAACAGGGCCTGCATCTCGTGACGGTCGTAGAGCATGGCGCCGTTCACCACACCTTCGTGGTCCTCTGCGAAGTGCTTCAGGTTCTGGTAGTGGGTGGTGATGACACCGAAGGCTTTCTTCTGCCAGAATTGCCTCAGTACGGCCTCGGCGATGGCGCCGCCGATGGTGGGTTCCGTACCCCCGCCAAACTCATCTATTAATAATAAGGTACGCGCGCTAGCCTGCTTCATCATCATCTTCATGTTCAGCAGATGTGAAGAGTAGGTCGAGAGGTCGTTCTCGATGCTCTGCTCGTCGCCGATGTCGATCATGATGTCCTCGAACAGTCCCGTCGTCGAACGGTCGCCCACGGGGATACTCAGTCCACATTGCAGCATATACTGCAACAGTCCCACCGTCTTCAGACACACCGACTTACCACCGGCGTTCGGCCCCGATATAATCAGCAGTCGTCCTGTCTCCTTGTCTCCCTGTCTCCTTGTCTCCCTGTCTTCTTGTCTCCCTGTCTCCTTGTCTCCTTGCAGACGTATATCCAGCGGCACGACCTTCTTCCCTTGCTTTTCCAGCGACAACTGTAGCAACGGATGAATAGCTCTGATCCAGTCCAGATTGGGTTCGGCCTTCACTTCAGGCTCGAAGGCTTTCGTCTGTTTTGCCAATTCTGCCTTGGCGTGTAACAGGTCTATCTGTGCCAGGAACTCGTAAGAATCCAGAATTTCAAAGACATGCGGACGAACCTCATCAGAGAATACCGTCAGGATACGGATAATCTCCCTACGCTCGGCAGCCTCCAGCTCACGTACTTTGTTGTTGGCCTCGACCACCTCTGTGGGTTCGATGAATACAGTCTTTCCCGTAGCCGATTCATCATGCACGATTCCGTTGATCTTGCGTTTCACACCTGGTGCAACGGGTATTACCAGTCTTCCGTCTCTCACGGCGGGTGTCACGTCTTTGTCCACCAGACCATCCTTCTGTGCGGCATGGAGAATGGTATATAAGGTTCGCGAGATCGAACCCTCTGTCTTCTGTAGATCATGACGGATGCTGGCCAGCGTCATCGAGGCCGAGTCTTTGATCTTACCAAACTTATCCAATATAGAATCTATCCGGCGAATCATTGCCGGGAAGGTTGTCACACCCTCTGTCATACGGTGCAACGCAGGGTAGGGGTAGTTCAGCTCACCGTTCGCGGTCTCCTCAGCGCCACGCTCCAAATACTTCACGATGTTCGCAATCGTCTCCAGCGAGCGACGCAGGTCCCACACTTCGTCCTCCTCCAGATGGGTATTTTCCAACCGGATACGCTTGATACTCTCGCGTACATCAAAGAAATACTGCATGGGGAAGTTGTCGGCCTCTTCCTGTAAACGACGGAACTCACGGATCTGTTTCTGCCATTCATTCACGACATCAGCATCTGCCGAGAAGGCCATCTCGTCGACCTTCTCCTTACCGAGTGTACTCAGACAACGCTCTTTCAGCAGTCCTCTGATCTCATCGAAACCGATCTTCTTTTCGAAGTTGTTAGGGTAAATCACGCTGCAAAGGTACAAAGAAATTGAACATTAACCATTGAAGATTGAACATTATTTTTGTTGTCCAAGTTAAAAATCGTTAACTGACATCAAATTTTCAATGTTCAATGCTCAATGTTCAATGGAAAAGTAGTACCTTTGCACCCGCTTTCAAGACAACGAAGCACTGGAGAGATGGTAGAGTGGTCGATTACAGTAGTCTTGAAAACTACCGTACCGAGAGGTACCGGGGGTTCGAATCCCTCTCTCTCCGCTTGAAACACTTAAAGGGAATCAGATTTGATTCCCTTTTTTCTTGCAGATCTCATAGATTCTTAATCACCTCCAAATCATGGAGACAGAACCTTGTGCACAAGTATAGGTCATTTACTACCGAAAATCTGTTCCTTAGTCATGTCCTGCACATTCTTGATGCCCTCTGTGGCGGCGTTAAGAAGCTTTGTGATGGGCAGGTCTTTCGTGGTCTCGATGTCCTTCGGATAGTCGTAGCTCCAGAGCTGCTTGCTCAGTCCGAAGTCGATATCGTGGTAGTAGTCTATCATGTCCCACTTCCAGATGGAAACCTTGGCACCAACCTCACCCCAGAAGCCTAACTTTGCCTCACCCTTGAAAGTAACGGGCTTCTCAGCAGTCGGGGCAACCTTCAAGTCGAGTGTGAGTCCGATCTGTGGACCAGCTGCGATGCTGGGACCAGCCACCTTCTCGAAGATGATGTCGCAACCTAACATGACGCCGATGCCACCAGTGAATTTGAAGTTTGCTGTCGGAGGGATGAAAGAGAACTCATCCTTGATAGGCTCCAGATATGAGAGGTTGTTCCACTCTGAGTTCTTGTACTCGGCGCCGGCTCTGAATTTGGCGTCATACTCGTACTTGATGCCAGCGTAGAAGTAGCCCTCGCCCGTAGCCTTCAGTTTGAAGTAGGCACTGGGTTTGAAGGTGATGTTGATGGGAATGCCGTACGGTGTGAAGGTCACAGAGACGCTGGGGAAGTCGGTGATCTTGATTTTCTGCATATCCTTGGGCAGTTCCACCTTCTTTGAGAATCCCACTGTCAGTTCGGGAGCAGCCTTGAACTCACCGTCGATGTAACCTCTGAAGTAATCCATACGCGGAGTAAACTTCGTACCTCCAACCTTCAAGTTGAGCACATAGTTCACATAGAATTCTATTGGCATCTTGGCCTTGACAGTGATGGTGTCTTCAGAATACTTGCCGCACTGGAATTTTTTGGTGAAGGTCTGGGTGCTCTTGATGTTGACCAGCGTGTTGCCGTAGTTGCCTGGCTTCTCACCGTCGGTGATGGCGTTCAGGAAAGCCTCGTTCACACCGAAGGGATCGAAGCACAGTTTGACTGCCGAACTGACACCTCTCTTGATACCTTCCCAAAGATCATCCCAGAAGCCGCGTGTGATTGCGCCGTTCTCCTCCATCATGCCGAGCAGCTCCAGCGGACTGTAGTTCACGCTGTTGCTCATGCCGCTGCGGGTCACGCTCTCGTCCAGGAACTGTATGGCTGCGGGGTGCAGACATCCCTCATCGTCGGTCAGCAACTCCTCCATCATGCTGCTCATCTCCATGCTTGCGCCGCGTGTTTTCGTCTGCTCAGCTGCCTCGGGGTTCACAAAGAGACCGGTCTTCAGGGTCAGATCGCGTCCGGGCTGAAGCACCTCTTCGATAGTGGCATCGGCCACCTCAACAATGTATCTGTCACCCTCAAGCCGCTGTGAGAGACCTCTGCGGAGGAAGGAGCGCTCGCGGAAAGTGAGCCAGATACCCATCGGACGGTTCACGAAGTTATTGATACCCTTCTTGTCGGCAAAGGCCTTGTTGATGGCAATCAGCGTGGTATCGGCGTTAAGAATCTGTACATCGTTCTGATGGATGAAGTCATTGAACATGAGTCCTACTGCTTCGAGGGCCTCGCCATCAGTCTTGGCTGCTGCGGGAGCAGTCTCATTCAGCGTATCCAACTCGTCTGAACAGGCGGTGAAGCTAATGCTTATTGCTGCGGTAACGATGCTCATGAGCATCAGGTTTACCATGTAATTCTTAGTTCTCATAACCTTATATTTTTATTGTTTACGATGCAAAGGTAAGACGATCCTCAACAGGTCGTTCTTTTTTTCGTGTTTTTCTTCCGAAGTTGTATGGACAAACGCCTCTTTTTTGGACAAATTGGGGGGTAAGCCCCCTTTTTTGTCCATTCTTGCCCCTTGTGTTCAAGTCTGATGAGTTAATCATTGGACTTTTTTTGTGTTCAAGCAATTGTTAATAATACTTAATTATGTAGTATTGGTCGGTTAGGTTTATCGTTTTTTGCGTAAATTTGCACGAAAATTTAAATAAATCAACTATAATAATAACAAAAAGTATTTACATTATGAAAAAGAAGATGTCTACAAAAGGCATGATGATTCTTGCTGTCGGCATTGCGATGGCAAGTTGTTCAAAGAGTGATGTTTTTGAACAAAACCAAACCAATTTTTCTGAACAGCAGAAAGCTGAGTATGTCTCGAACTTTGTAGCCAAGTACGGCCAACCCGATGCTAACCAGAGCTGGGATTTTGCTGCTGCTGTACCAAACGCTTCCAAGACCCGTGCAGGCGAAACGATGGTTTGCGATCCTAGCCCAAACCCCATGTTTTTCTACGAGCACATAACTGATGATATTATATTTCCCTTAAGAAGTGAGATATTGAGAAAGATCAATTCAGCCCCTGAAAAGAAATGGAATCCCTACCTGAAAGCCGAACTATATCCAAGCGCAGTGCACACCAAAGACAAAAAGCTTAAATTTGGTTTGTCGGTATGCTATAACAGCGAGGTTACTAATATTGTAACAGGCTTCAAATCTTATAATAATGACTGGGGCTACAATCTTGATAAATTAGCCGATTATGCTGCTGGTTCCGTATTTTCTGTAGGCCGAAACGTAGACACCAGAAGTTTAACAACCGCCGAAAACGTGTATTGGGCAGCCTATAACTATAACTACGAATGGACTTGGGGTTTCTTATGGGGAGAATGGCAACAAGCAGGAATGTCAGAATTCAAGCTCGAGAAATACAAAGAGATTACCCTTCACGGCCATACTTACTGGTGTTTCGACTGCACAGGCGATGGCGATTACAGCAATCTGATTTGTCTTGCAGTAGATGCCGAAACACAGGCCATCCAGAAGCGTTATTTTGTTGAGGACCTGGGATCGAAGGACGACTTCGACTTCAACGATATCGTATTTGATGTCATCGACGACAACGGCTCGCAGAAGTGTATTATCCGCGCCATGGGCGGTACACTCGACTTTACCTTGAATATTGGTAACACCACATGGACCAAGAGTGTAGAGGGTGTAAAGAAAGATTATAAAGTTGGCACCATGTACAACACTCAGGGTACTATCGAGTATGATAAGGTGCTGGCCGAGTTCCCTGTTACAGGTTGGAATCCTGAAACCAACAACATCTCAGTTGAGGTAAAGAGCAATGTAAGCGAAAATGTTATTGTCAAGATTCCATTCCCGAAGAAGGGTGAGGTGCCTATGATTCTTGCATTTAAAACCGTTACCGATTGGCAGACTGAGCGTGAATCTCTGCCCGAGGGCTGGTGGTTTACTCCCATAGAAATTAGTGAAGATTAATCATTGCTAAGTACAAGATAACAACAGGGTGCCCTAAAAGACAGGGCACCCTATTTTGTTAATTTGTCTTCAACTCCTCACCGTTCATGCCGTTGCCTCCCATCAGGAACTCACGGACCCTGCGCTGGGAGTAGAACTGCGGCTTCAGCTTCAGATAGCCCTCGTATTGCTCGTCTGAGAGCAACTTGCGCATCTGCTTGTCGTATTTCGTTTGCTGTTTGTCGTAGTCATAGCTCGACTGCTGCTGATTGCCACTTGGGGGCATACCACCGCGAGGGCCACCAGGCATGCCGCCTCCGCGACCGCCCATACCTCCGCCAGGCATACCTCCGCCAAAGCCACCGGCACCTCCGGGGCCTCCCATGCCACCACCGGGCATACCGCCGCCGAAGCCACCACCAGGTCTGCCGCCTCCACGATTACCGTCAGGTCTGCCTTGTCCCATAGGAGGACGCGGGCCTTTCATATTATCCTGTTGTTCTCCTTCGATAAGCGTCTTGAACTTCTTGTTCAGCTTCGTCACCTTCTTGGCCCGCTTCTCGTCGAGTTTCAGATCACGGACCATCTTCTCGTTCATATGCTCCTGCGTCAGCCTAACCCTTCTGGGGCTCATTGCTCTTGAACTCTTCCCGTCAGGCTGCTTCTCCTGTGCCATAGCCGAGCCTGAGAATATCATCAAACTCAGCAACATAATTAGTCCTTTTCTCATTGTTGTATGATTAAATTCTGATGCAAAGGTAATATTAATGCCTGCTATGGCGAAAAAAAATCTATGAAACGGTTGATTTAATCAGCAAATAGCTATCACCGGGCCAGGCCCCAGCGATAGTTTTTCAAGTCATGTTCCTCGAAACCATAGTGACGAGTTCAGGAAGCACGTCAAGAGTGTTTGGCATCAGCATTGATCAGCTGAAAAACAAGACCATAGCGACGCTGATGAAGAATCAGGGCGTATATAATGGTCTGATAGCCGCTCTGCTTTTGGTTGCAGTATGGCAACAGGATTTGCTGTGGACACGCTTATTGCTGGGCTATGTCGTGTTAGTGGCACTCTACGGTAGTCTGACCAGCAAGCCAAACATCATCCTGAAGCAGGGCGGCTTGGCTATCTTGGGGTTAATCTGTAGTTTTATCTGAGTGTATGGAAACAGAGTTACAGTTATTACCACTTAGGGAGGCTCAGACCATTGCTTTCAAAGAAGAAATGCAGGAGGCATTCCAGCATGGCTTTCAGTCGTATTATAAAGACGACAATCAGTGGCAAGTTCTGCCCGACAAGGACTTCTATCAGTCTTTAGAGGTTGAAGGCGCAGAAGCCTACGAGGCTATCGATACTGACGGCCAGCGTGTGGGCGGTACTATCATTGCCATCGATGCCGCTAAGCATCACGGCGAATTGTCGTTCCTCTATGTGAAGGTAGGCGTTCAGAGCAAGGGCATCGGACAGGGCATCTGGAAAGCCATTGAAGCACTGCATCCTGAAACGGAGCTGTGGGAAACCTGTACCCCGTATTTTGATCGTCGCAACATCCACTTCTACATCAACCGCTTAGGATTCCATGCCGTCGAGTTCTTCAATGAGCATC
>JAEEGH010028596.1_pt1 | contig 10960 bp, 12 predicted proteins | sample 9134181 | NCBI WGS metagenome assembly JAEEGH01 (sample SAMN16246544, study PRJNA631951) | gut metagenome | biome: gut microbiome; feature: rumen; material: DP-attached | host: Bos | place: Iran: Karaj | collected 2018-10
ATCGCGGAAATGCTGCATAATAATGTCGCGGCAAACGGGTGGCTCTAATTGGTCGATACCCTTATATAGAGCTTTCAGTTCTTCTTCTAACCGTTCCGTCGGTGTGATGGTCGTGTCGAGGTCAAGCAAGTAGAGGTGTTCCACCCGTTCCTGTATCTGTCGGCTACGAATCACGTTCAGGCATCGGTTTCGTACGCTTGTAAGCAGATAGTGCTCAGCTGTCTCTTCCTTTAGATCTTTTGGGTCGTCGAGTAGATGGGCAAAGATGTCGTGCACCACATCCTTGCTCTCAGCATCGTCGTGCAGAAGCATGGTGGCCAGTCGATACATCTGGCGATAATGCTGTCGGAACAGCTTTTCGAGTTTCTTTTGATCTGTCATACACTCTTAATACACACGAAAACCGATTTACTAAACCCCTTATGGCAATTTTTTGTGCAAAGTTAGGTAAAACGCACGAAAAAGCCCCCGACATGACCGAAAAACGTATGCCGGGGGCGAAAGTCTGAAACTATTGGGCGCAATGGGGACAGTAACTGTGCCCTAGAGGAAGAAGCGCTGGAACTCACTTTCAAAATTGGGGGTGAGGGTTTGTTGGCCGATGGCGGCGCGGATTTCTTCGAGGGTCCAAAAGCGTCCACCATCAAGCTCGTCTTTTGATGGATTGATTTCTCCGTCATAGACCGTGCGATGCACATAGACCAGCTCGCGCTCACGATGGCTTTCAAAGACGTACATCCCTACCCGCTCTGGTGTGAATTCTGCAATGCCAAGCTCTTCGCGCACCTCTCTTGTAAGGGCCAGCTCGGGTGTCTCGCCATAGTCGATATGACCTCCTACGCTGGTATCCCACTTGCCTGGCTGAATGTCCTTCCATTCAGGTCGTTTCTGCAGATAAACCTCGCCACACGAATTAAACACATGCAGATGAACCACAGGGTGCAGCAACTTCGATCCATTATGGCACTCGCCTCTCGTTGCTGAACCGATAACACGTCCTACCTCATCTACCAATGGGAAACGCTCTTCTTGATTATCTTTCATCATTTCCTAGTATTTTTGGCTGCAAAGATAGCAAAAAGTAGGCATTTTCAGATATTCATCAGTCAATAATTTGGAATATTTGGCTTTTTTGTGTACTTTTGCTCCCGAAAATGCAAAGACAAAGAAAAAGGAACATAACGGCGTGGGTATTGTTATCGGTGTTTGTGCCGATGATGATGCTGAGTGCTGTGCACCTCCACAAGCCAGTGGCTGATGAGACAGCCTACTGTGTGGAATGTGCCCACCACGTAAACCACCCGGGCCACTTCACCTCAGCCGTTGAGCATCTCGACGACTGCGTGTTGTGCCAGTTCCTGAGTCTGGTCTACACGCCAGCGGCTGTTATCCAGGCTGTAACCTTTGTCGTTCTTACCACTATGGCCAGCATCAGCTGCATCCAGATGGTTGCCAGCGAGGCTGGTCATATCAAATCGACACGCGCACCTCCCTTCATGCTGTAATTCGGAATAGCGACTTACACACATTATTTACTATTATTACAATTACAGAATGAAAACTAGATATATCATTCTGCCATTGTTGTGTATGAGCATGACAATGGCAGCACAAGAAAGCCATCATCATCATGGCAGCCATGCGCACCCTAACGATACGAGCGACGTATTCTTCCGTCACCTGAAACTGAACGAGTTGGTGGTGACAGGTGTTACAGGCGACACGAAACTGAAAAACTCTACAGCGCCTATCTCGATCATATCGAACAAGGATCTGCGACAGACGACATCGACGAATATCATCGACGCCATTGCCCATCAGCCTGGTATGGCGCAGATTACGACTGGAGGCGGTATCTCGAAACCCATTATCCGAGGACTGGGCTACAACCGCATCATCGTGATGAATGAGGGTGTGCGCCAGGAAGGTCAGCAATGGGGCGACGAACACGGCATTGAGATTGATCCTCAGATTGTCAACTCTGTGGAAATCCTGAAAGGTCCTGCAAGTCTGATGTATGGTAGTGACGCGATGGCAGGTGTCGTGATTCTGCACAGCGCCCCTACCCTGCCTGAAGGCAAGATGAGAGCCAACGTTAGTACGGAGTACCAGACGAACAACGGTCTGTTTGACTACTCACTGAACTTCGCTGGTAACCAAAAAGGATTTGTATGGGATGCCCGATTCTCCGACAAGATGGCTCATGCCTATAAGAATAAGGTGGACGGCTACGTGCCAGGATCGCAGTTCAAGGAACGCGCAGGGCGACTGATGCTGGGACTCAACAAGCGATGGGGACACACACACCTGACTTGGACCGCCTTTCACCAGACACCAAGTATCGTAGAAGGCGAGCGCGATGAAACGACAGGGGAGCTCGTTTGCAACAGCGATAATGTGAAGACCTACTCGAAGGCGCTGCCTTTCCAGGAAATCAAGCACTATAAGGCTGTGCTCGACAATTCGTTCAACCTGCCCAAGGGATGGCTGAAGGCAATCATAGGCTATCAGCAGAACCGCCGGCAGGAGTTCGAAGAGTCGGAAGATGAGTACGAGCTTTTCTTTAAGCTCCACACAGTGACCTACGACGTGCGCTACCTCTCGCAGGAATTTAGTGGGTGGAAGGTGGCTGGAGGCGTGAATGGCATGTGGCAGCAGTCACAGAACCTGGGCGAAGAATCGCTCATCCCTGAGTACAAGCTCTTCGATATCGGCGGCTATGCCACTCTGAGCAAATCGCTGGGCAAATGGACGCTGAATGGTGGTCTGCGCTTCGACAATCGCCACCTGAACTTCCACTCAAGAGACTTCAGCGGCTTGTCGGGCAGCATCGGAGCTGTATGTAATATCAGTGAGCACTTCAACCTGCGACTGAATATGGCTCGTGGCTTCCGTGCTCCAAACATGAGCGAATTGGGTTCAGACGGTGTGCACGAAGGAACACTGCGCTACGAGCTGGGTAACCCAGACCTGAAACCGGAGTACAGCTGGCAGGCAGACCTGGGACTCGACTTCACCTCGCAATACATCTCTGCACAGGTGGCTCTCTTTGCCAACCGCATCGAGAACTACATCTTCGCCAAGCGCATCGACCTGGTGATGGAGGAAGGGCTGCGTACCTATGAGTACACTCAAGGCGACGCCCGATTGCTGGGTTTCGAAGCAGGAATCGACTTCCACCCCATCCACTGCATCCACTTCGAAAACACCTTCTCATTTGTTGATGCCCAGCAACTGCATCAGCCTGAGGAGACCAAGTATCTGCCCATGACACCAGCGCCTCGCTGGACATCGGAGCTGAAGTACGAACTGACCCATCACAGTCATTTCGTCCTGAACAATGCCTATGTAGCACTTGGACTGGAATGCAACCTGGCCCAGAACCATTATTACAAAGCAGACGACACAGAAACGCGAACACCCAGCTATACGCTGCTGAGTCTCTCAATAGGTTCTGACCTGAACATTCACAAAAGGAAAGTGGCAGAAATAAGTGTTACGGCTGAGAATCTGCTAAACCGAGCCTACCAGAACCATCTGAGCAGGCTGAAGTACACAGATGTGAACAACGTAACAGGACAGCAGGGTGTGTTCAACATGGGACGAAACATCGTCTTTAAATTGCTTATCCCGATCTCCTTTTAAAAACAGAATCCCTGCTCGATGACTGAGCGGGGATTCTGCATTTATTTGGCATAAGCGACTGACCTTGTCTCTCGGATGACGGTGATCTTCACCTGTCCCGGATAGGTCATCTCGTTCTGAATCTTCGTGGCAATATCCGTACTGAGTGCCTCGCTCTCAGCATCGTTCATCTTATCAGCACCAACAATCACACGGAGCTCACGACCAGCCTGGATAGCGTAGGTCTTGGTGACACCAGGATAACTCATGGCAATGGCCTCAAGATCGTTCAGACGCTTGATGTAAGCCTCGACAATCTCTCGACGGGCACCAGGACGGGCACCAGAGATAGCATCGCAGACCTGGACAATCGGAGCCAGCAACGTCTGCATCTCCATCTCGTCGTGGTGAGCACCGATAGCGTTGCAGATATCAGGCTTCTCCTTAAACTGCTCGGCAATCTTGGCACCATAGAGTGCGTGTGGCATCTCGCTGTCCTCATCGGGCACCTTACCAATATCGTGCAACAGACCAGCGCGCTTAGCTTTCTTGGGGTTCAGACCCAACTCTGCTGCCATTACAGCACAGAGGTTGGCTGTCTCACGGGCGTGCTGCAACAGGTTCTGTCCGTATGAAGAACGGTATTTCATCTTACCAATGATGCGGATAAGCTCAGGATGCAGACCATGAATACCCAAGTCGATAGCAGTACGCTTACCTGTCTCGATAATCTCGTTGTCGAGCTGCTTCTTCACCTTGGCAACGACCTCCTCGATACGTGCAGGGTGGATACGGCCATCGCTGACGAGCTGATGGAGAGCCAGGCGGCAGACCTCACGACGAACAGGATCGAAACCAGAAATAACGATAGCCTCAGGTGTATCGTCGACAACGATCTCAACACCAGCAGCAGCCTCAAGCGCACGGATGTTACGACCCTCACGACCAATGATACGGCCCTTCACCTCGTCGTTATCGATATGGAACACGCTGACGGAGTTCTCTATAGCAGTCTCAGTAGCCACGCGCTGGATGGTCTGGATGACAATCTTCTTAGCCTGCGCATTGGCATTGAGCTTGGCCTCGTCCATGATCTCATTGATGTAGCTGGCTGCAGCCGTCTTAGCCTCATCCTTCATCGACTCGACAAGGCGAGTTTTAGCTTCCTCGGCACTGAGCCCAGACACTTCCTCGAGCTTCTCACGCTCCTTCAACTGCATCTTCTCCAGCTCTTCAGATTTCACGGCGAGCAGTTTCTTCTCGTTGTCGATGCGCTGCTGCATGTTGTCGAGGTCATTCTTGCGACGACCCAGTTCTTCCTGACGCTGGTTCAGCGAGATCTCACGCTGCTTCAGCTTGTTCTCACTCTGCTGGATGTGCTGGTTGCGCTGCTGCACTTCCTTCTCAAGTTCACTCTTCTTGTTGAGGAACTTCTCCTTCACTTCCAAGAGTTTCTTCTCCTTGATGACCTCAGCCTGTTTTTCAGCAGCATCTACCATCTCATTGTATTTCCCCTTCAGAACGTAGCGGAAAACCAGATATCCGCAGACACCTCCCAATGCGAGGGCGCCAGCGGCAATCAAAAGTACAAAAATTAAATCCATATAAAATCTATGTTGTTAAAATGATACTCCTACTTCAGTGCTTCCTCAATCTCAGAAGTCAGCTTAGCAAGAATATCATCATAGGGAGCAGTGTCGTTCTTACCATGCTCCCGCTCATACATCAGGGCAATGTCAATCAGCGTCATCAACGCGATTGTATGCTCGCCCTTACGCCCCTTATAAGCCTGTGCATAGGCATTATAGCGGTCGGTGATGAGCTTGGCTGCCTTGCGATAGTACTCCTCGTCGGCACGGTTGATCGTCACTTCGATTTCCTCATCGTAGACATGCAGCCTTATATGTAGTTTCTCGTTATTCACTTCTGCCATTGTATAGCACCTTTATTGTTCCTCATCGCTTAGGATGGCTATGCATCTGTTGACATCACGTATCAGCTTCGTCAGGCGTGCCTTCGCGCCCTCCAGATCGCCGTCGGTAATCTCCATCATCTTTGCCATTTTCAGCGAGTTATAGTCTTGGTCCGCCTGAGTCAGCTTGACTTGCAGGTCCTGAATGTCCTGTCCATTCTTTTCCACGAGTGCCTGCAAGTTCTCATTCTCCTTCTTCAGTTCCTGAAAACGGAGGATCATCTGCCGCACACGCGTCTCGAATGTCGTCAATGACTGATTGCCTGAACCCATATATAACTATTTGGTGTACAAAGTTATGAAGAAAAAGTGAAAAGTGATAGATGATAGGTAAAAAGTATACTCAATTTTCTTTTTTTTAACATTTCCCCATCACATTTCACTTTTCACTTCTCACTTTTCACTTCTTCATTCCTCACTTCTTCTGGGTTCTTTCTTTGCCAGCATCACAACCTTATAGACAAAGTCTGTTACCCACTTCTGCGAGAAGCCCAGACGACGGTTGTACTCACGGACGGCTACGACAGTCTTCATGACTGAAGCATCAGAGAAATCATTCTTATTAAAAATGTCGTTCACCGTCTTCTCTGTCATCGTATAAAGAGCTTTCTTCAAAAAGCCGGGCAGACGAAGCTTAAACTTCATCAGGTTACCTGTCAGCATCATGATGTCCTGGGTGAAACCCTGGAACTGCAGCAGATAGGTCTGTGCATCCTGCATCTTCTTACAACGCTTACGAAGGCTCTGATCGATCTCCTTGAAGAAGTCGTCGTCCATGCCGTACATCTCTTTCAGCATCTTCTTACAACGGCTTCGCTCGCCGACACCTAATTTATTATTAACAGTAGGTACCTTCAGGGTAGCCTTGAAGACACGCAAGTCGGGAAGTGCAGCCAGATTGGTGATACCCAGATCGGAAGCCAACGCAGCCTGGAAATACACACGAATCAGCGTCATGAAATCCTCCATGCCGCCCACCTTCTTATCGTCGCTCTTTCCGAAAATTTTATTCCAAAATCCCATAAGTTCAATATAAAAGTTTATTAATCGCCTGCAAAGGTACAAAAAAATAAGAATTAAGAGTTATCATTTAAGAATTATTTGTATCTTTGCAGCGTAAAATAATAGCATTATGAAAGGAATCGTATTAGCAGGTGGTTCTGGCACACGCCTCTACCCCATCACAAAGGGCATCAGCAAGCAGTTGATTCCCATCTTCGACAAACCGATGATCTACTACCCCATCTCAACACTGATGTTGGCTGGTATTCGTGAGATCCTGATCATCTCGACACCTTACGACCTGCCAGGTTTCAAGCGCCTGCTTGGTGACGGCTCAGACTGGGGTGTACGTTTCGAATATGCTGAACAGCCATCACCAGACGGACTGGCTCAGGCATTCATCATCGGAGAAGAATTTATCGGCGACGACTGCGCCTGTCTTGTTCTTGGTGACAATATTTTCTATGGAAGCGGTTTCACTGGCATGCTGAAACAAGCTGTAGCCAACGCAGAACAGAACGGACAGGCTACCGTATTCGGCTATTACGTCAACGACCCCGAACGCTATGGTGTCGCCGAGTTTGATGCCGATGGCAACTGCCTCAGCATTGAGGAGAAACCAGCCAAGCCCAAGTCGAACTATGCCGTCGTAGGTCTCTATTTCTATCCCAACAGTGTGGTAGAGATAGCCAAGAACATCAAGCCAAGTGCCCGTGGTGAGTTAGAGATTACCACTGTCAATCAGGTATATCTCGAGCAGAAGAACCTGCACGTGCAGACACTCCAACGCGGTTTTGCATGGCTCGACACAGGTACACACGACTCACTCTCAGAGGCTTCGACCTTCATTGAAGTCATCGAGAAGCGTCAGGGACTGAAAGTGGCCTGTCTGGAAGAAATAGCCTACAAACGGGGTTGGATCAATAAGGAGCAGCTTATCAAGATAGCACAGCCGATGGCCAAGAACGACTACGGCCAATATCTACTGCGCCGCGCAGAGGAGTATAACAAATAATGTACTCCTCTGCGCTACGGCGTAAGGCCTCGTGATGTTAAATATGCCCAAGCTGTAGCAAAAAAAAGCCCAAAAATTTGGAGAATCACATAAAAATGTATACTTTTGCCACCGAATTAATAACCATTTAAAAAGAATATTGCCTATCGAAACAGACTTTACTCCATTCAAAATTTGATGAGTATGAGTACATTAAAGACTATGTCCGACGAAGAGTTGGCATTAGCTTACATCGATGGCAATAATCGCGCATTCGACGAGTTACTTACAAGAAACCAAGAAAAGATCTTCACCTACATCATGTATGTGGTGAAGGATGAGGACTTGGCCAATGACTTATTCCAGGAAACTTTTCTGAAAGTCATCACCAAACTGCAGAATCACCAATATGCAGATTCTGGCAAGTTTCTCTGGTGGTTGACTCGCATCGCCCATAATGTCATCATCGACTATTATCGTGCACAGAGGAGCGACAAGGTGGTGGATGCACCAAGAGAGAACGACCTGAGCAATCTGCGCAGCGATAACGTCATGGACGGCAACCGTGAAAACGAACTGAGTAACGCCCAAGTGCTGAAGGATGTCAAGCGGCTCATGGATGCACTGCCAGAAGCACAGCGCGATGTTGTCTATATGCGGTTCTATCAGGAACTGTCGTTCAAAGAGATTGCCAAGCTGACCAATGTCAGCATCAACACCTCATTGGGACGTATGCGCTATGCGCTGATCAACTTACGTAGGCTGACCCGCCAATACAACATCGCGCTGAATCTGGAATAATACTATAACTGACGGAGATCACGAATGACCTGCTCGGGGTTGGGAGCGTTGAAGACATAGCTGCCACTGACGAGCACATCGACACCCGCTGCCACCAGTCTGGGTGCCGTCTCACCTTGTACACCACCGTCGACTTCAATCAAGGTCTTACGGCCTTTTTCATCAATCATCCGGCGCAGACGCTTTACCTTGTCGATCGTGTTCTCGATGAACTTCTGCCCTCCGAATCCAGGATTCACACTCATCAGCAGAACCATTTCCACATCGCCGATGATATCTTCAAGCACGGAGACTGGTGTAGAAGGATTCAGAGTGACACCAGCCTTCATGCCAGCATCATGAATCTCCTGAACCGTACGATGCAAATGTACAGAAGCCTCATAATGTACATTCATCATCATAGCACCAAGTTTTGATGTCTGCTTGATATATCGTTCCGGGCGCTCAATCATGTAATGAACGTCCAATGGTTTCTTACAAACCTTTGCTACAGCTTCTAATACAGGGAATCCGAACGAGATGTTAGGAACAAACGAACCGTCCATCACATCCAGATGAAGCCAATCGGCCTCACTGCGGTTAATCATGTCGATGTCGCGGTCGAGATGCAGAAAGTCGGCAGCGAGCAATGAAGGTGATACTAATGCCATAATCCTCTTGTTAGTTCAGGCATGTAGCCTGATTAATGTTTCTACGATAGGTGTAGGCGACTTGCCGGATGACGTCGAGCGTCAGTTCTCGCGGCTTGTAAGTCTCACTAAAGTCCAATGACAGGTCTTCTGGAGTAAAAATCTTCATAGGCAAACACTTTTATTTGATGAGTATTATACCTATTAAACGCTACTACACCTTATTTTATTATATAGTTCTCAATATTTTTATTGCCATTCAGGAAATCACGTGCCCTCATACGGGTCTTGCCAGCCATTTGCAACTCGTCGATTTGCAACAGGAAGTCGCCTGTAGTAATATAGAGTACGCCTTTATAGACCACAATCATACCTGGACGCATGCCCACATTCTTCTCTGTCTTGGTTGTTTTGAAAATCTTCAGATCTACAGTCTTTCCGTCAGGTCCGAGCAATGATGTCCATGCACCTGGATACGGGCTGAGGCCACGGATGAAGTCATAGATACGCTTTGAAGGACGACTCCAGTCTATCTCACAGATATCCTTGAAAAGCTTCGGGGCTTCGTAGAGTCGCTTGAACTTACCCTCAAGTTCCTCCTGCGGAATACTCTCAGGATGCCCATCGGCAGCAATGATCTTCTCCAAGGTTTCCAGACATATCTCAGCACCAAGGTGCATCAGTCCGTCGTAAACATACTCCGCATTAGCGGTATCTGGAATATCGAAAGGTTTCTGGAGGATTACCCGCCCCGTGTCGATATCCTTATCCAGGAAAAAAGTGGTAACACCAGTCTGCTTCTCACCATTGATAACAGCCCAGTTGATAGGAGCAGCACCACGATACTGGGGCAGCAGGGCAGCATGCACATTGAAAGTGCCATAGGCAGGCATGTCCCATACGACCTCAGGCAGCATCCTAAAGGCAACGACCACCTGAAGGTTTGCCTTGTAACTGCGCAATTTCTCAACAAAAGCAGGATCCTTCATCTTTTCTGGCTGAAGAACAGGTAGGTCATGCTCCAATGCATACTTCTTGACCTCAGAAGGCTGCACCTCTCCTTGATGACGGCCTACAGGTTTGTCGGGTTGTGTGACGACAGCCACCACATTGTATTCGTTCTCTACCAATGCCTTAAGAGTCGCTACAGCAAACTCTGGCGTTCCCATAAACACAATTCGCAGGTCTTTTTTCTCCATAATCCTCAACTATTCATTATTTAATTAAAAAACTCGTAAACTAGTCTTCACTCATGTCGGCAACCATCTTACGATATACCGTATAAATACGCTGTCGGGAGATATATCCTTTCAGACGTTTCTCTGCATCCAAGACAGGTAACCAGTTGGCACCCGTACGGTCAAATGTCTGCATCACTTCTGCCATCGGTGTATCATCACTCAACAGAGCCTTGGGCTCAGTCATGAGCTGTGACGATTTGAAATGATGGTACAGTTCGATACGGAACACCACGTTTCGGATCTTCATAATATCAATCTCACCCAACATGGTTCCCCCCGCATCGAGCACAGGCAAGACGGTAGAGTGGCTACGGCTGATCTTATGTACAATCTGTCCCAGCTCCATATCGGGTGTCACGGCCAGGAAATCCTTCTCTATCAACGAGTCCAGATTCATCAGCGTCAAAACGGCATGATCAGTATGATGGGTCAACAGTTTTCCCTGTTTGGCCAAGCGCGACCCGTAAATACTATGGGGTTCAAAGATAATGATCGTGAGATAGGCACACACACTGACAATCATCAGCGGCATGAACATGCTATAGCCACCTGTGAGTTCTGCAATGAGGAATACACCCGTCAATGGAGCGTGCATCACACCCGACATCACACCTGCCATTCCCAGTAGAGCGAAGTTCTTCTCGGGCACATAGACACCAATCTGTTCCCTGTTCCAAAGTCTTGAGAACAAGAAACC
>JAEEGH010028597.1_pt1 | contig 10960 bp, 8 predicted proteins | sample 9134181 | NCBI WGS metagenome assembly JAEEGH01 (sample SAMN16246544, study PRJNA631951) | gut metagenome | biome: gut microbiome; feature: rumen; material: DP-attached | host: Bos | place: Iran: Karaj | collected 2018-10
GAACCCGTCCTCAGGCACATACCCGAGGACGAGGCCGTAGACCGTTTGGTGGGATTAATCCGGCAGGACCGCCAGCACTGATTCCACAGCTCTGACTTTATCCCCTACCTTCACTTTTACATCGGCATCCAGCGGAACGAAGAGATCGATGCGGGAGCCGAATTTGATGACGCCGCACTGGTCTCCGCGGTATTCCATCTTTCCGGGCTCCGAGTAGCAGACGATGCGTCGGGCGAAGGTTCCTGCAATCTGCTTGAAAAACACCTTCCCGTGGCTGTTCTCCATACAGGTGGACGAATGTTCGTTCTTCTCCGAGGACTTGGGATGGAAGGCCAGGAGGTATTTCCCGGGGTGATACTTATAATAAATCACTTTCCCCGTTATCGGCCAGAAATTGCAGTGTACGTCGAAGAAATCCATATACACCGAAATCTGGACGCACTCCTGCTGCAGGAATTCCTTCTCGAAGACCTTTTCCACGATGACCACCTTGCCGTCGGCCACGGAAGTGACCAGCTGGTCGTTGTCCGTGAGGGGTGTCTCGCGGTTGGGGACGCGGAAGAACCAGGTGATGAAGACCATAAAGACCACCAGGAGGGCCGATATGGGCAGGCTCACCCAGGCGTTCTTGATGAAATGGGCCGCCAGGTAGATAAGGACGGCGCAGATGACCCAGGCGATCAGGATGGTGCCGTAGGAGTCGTTGTCGATTTTTATCCAGTTCATAGACCCAGAATTGCAAGATAAACACAGGCCGCCGGGATGGCGAACAGGGCGCTGTCGAAGCGGTCCAGCAGGCCGCCGTGGCCGGGGATGATGTTGCCGGAGTCCTTCACACCGGCAGCGCGTTTCCACAGGGATTCAAAGAGGTCGCCGAAGACCCCCAGCACGTGCATTACCGCAGCGAGGCCCAGGCAATGGACCATCGGAAGGGCCAGGAGCCCCGTCCAATTGAGGATGGCCCCCGCCAGGCAGGCGAACAGCAGACCGCCGAGGAAGCCGGCCCAGGACTTCTTGGGAGAGATCTTGGGGCACATCTTCGCAGGCCAGATCTTCTGTCCCAGGAGCATCCCGAGGCAATAGGCGCCCACATCCGACGACCAGATGATGATGAAGAACGAGAGCATCAAAAGGCCGCTATAATCCCCGCCCCGGAATACCAGTGCCGGAGAAAGCGCCAGCGGAAGGGAAATATACAGGAGTCCCGCCAGGATGAAGGCGAATTTCGGGAAATCCTCGTGTTTTTTCTGCAGGACGGCGAGCGCCAGCAGAAGAAGCAGGGCCAGGAGGCCTCCGCTCACGAAAAACGTCAGGGAAATGTCTCCCCTGAAGTAGGCGAAGCCCAGCAGGAACCAGGCGATGCCCACCGCAAGCCCCACATTCTTCAGGAGAGGCTGGGATTCTCCCAGGTTCATCCGGTAAAACTCCCGGAGCATCCAGCCCGAGATGAAAAGGAACAGATTGACGAAGGCAACTTCGCCCAGCAACAGGCCTCCCAGCATTACTGCCAGGAAGAGAAGCCCGAAGATACTGCGTTTTACGGTTCCGTTCATATCTTTTCTTCTTGCGGGAACTGGTCGTCCTCCGCAGGTTTCACTTTGGGACCCAGAATCTGCTCCAGGTCGTCGGCAAACACCACTTCCTTCTCCAGAAGGAGGGCGCCCAGCTTCATGAACTCATCCTTATGGGATTCAATGATCTGGAGGGTGCGCTTGTGCACTTCCGTGATGATGGCCTTCACCTCCTGGTCCATCAGTTCGGCCGTCTTTTCGGAATAGGGCTTCACCAGGTTGTAGCCGCTGGCGCCCGTGGAATCGTAGAAGGACAGCGGGCCCACCTTGCTGCTCATACCCATATACTGCACCATCCCGTAGGCCATCCGGGTCATCCGCTCAAGGTCGTTGAGCGCGCCGCTGGAGGGCTCTCCATTGAGGATTTCCTCCGCTACTCGTCCGCCCAGCAGCATACACATCTTGTCCATCATCACGCTCCTGCGCCAGTTCTTCCGCTCTTCCGGGAGACTCCAGGTGAGGCCGAGGGCCTTTCCGCGCGGGATAATGGAGACTTTAAACACAGGGTCTGCATACGGCAGCAGCCAGCCCACCAGGGCGTGACCGGCCTCGTGATAGGCCGTCGTGCGTTTTTCCGCCGGTGTCATGATGGTGTTGGACTTGCGCTCCAGGCCGCCGATGATGCGGTCCACGGCATCCAGAAAGTCCTGCTGGAGAACAACAGGGTGGTTGCGGCGGGCAGCGGTGAGGGCGGCCTCGTTGCAGACGTTGGCGATATCGGCCCCGGAGAAACCGGGCGTGTGCTTGGCCATGAACTCCACGTTGAAGTCCTCGGCCACCTTCTTGTCTTTCAGGTGCACCTTGAAGATTTCCTCCCGCTCCTTCAGTTCCGGCAGTTCCACGTGAATCTGACGGTCGAAGCGTCCGGCGCGCATCAGCGCCTGGTCCAGGATGTCGGCCCGGTTGGTGGCGGCGAGAACAATGACGCCGCTGTTGGTGCCGAAGCCGTCCATTTCCGTGAGGAGCTGGTTCAGGGTGTTCTCCCGTTCATCGTTGGACGAGAAACCGCCGTTTTTCGCACGGGCACGGCCCACGGCGTCGATTTCGTCGATGAAGACGATGCAGGGGGCCTTCTCCTTGGCCTGGCGGAAGAGGTCGCGTACGCGGGAGGCGCCCACACCCACGAACATCTCCACGAAATCCGAACCGCTGATGGAGAAGAAAGGCACGTTGGCCTCCCCTGCCACGGCTTTCGCCAGGAGGGTCTTACCGGTACCGGGAGGGCCCACCAGGAGCGCTCCCTTGGGGATTTTACCGCCCAGGGAGGTGTATTTCTGGGGGTTCTTGAGGAAGTCCACGATCTCCATCACCTCTTCCTTGGCGCCGTACAGGCCGGCTACGTCCTTGAAGGTGACCTTGACCTGGTTTTTATCGGCCTCCTTGGCGGTGGAACGTCCCGCGCCGAAGGGGTTGAAGCCGCCCCCGCCGCCGGAAGTGCCCGCTCCGCGGTTCATCCCGCGGAACATCAGCATCCAGAAGAGAATGAGAATCACGAGCGGAAGCACCATCTGCAGGATGTCCCCCCAGATGTGCTCCTCGTTCTTCATAATGACCTTGAACTTCTCCGTGACGTCCAGCTCTTCGTTCAGGGCTTCGAAGGTCACCTCCGGGTCGAACTTGCTGGAAACCAGGAAGAAGAACTGCGGGGCCCGTTTCGGGGGCACGCCGCCGCGGAACTTGTCCGTGTATTTGGCCACGCGTTCCGGGCGCAGCTTCACTTCACCCTTGAAGTCGTTGCGCACAAAGGTGATTTCCGCCACGTCGCCGGCCTCGATCATCGTATGGACCTCCGCCCATTCGATCTTTTCCGGTTCTGAAGACTGCCGGTCGCTGAACAGCAGATAACCGATTCCCAGCAGAATCAGGAAATACAGCCAGGAGAAATTAAAACTTGTTTTCTTTTTCATTTTTTCCGCGGCTTGTATTCTTTACGGGGAACATCCGCCCAAAGGGCTTCCAGACGGTAGAACTCGCGGTACTCCTTCAGGAAGATGTGCACCACGATGTTGCCGTAGTCCTGAATGATCCAGAAGTTGTTTTCCTCGCCCTGAGAACGGTAGAGCTTATGGCCCTCCTCCTTCATTTTTTCGGCGATATTGTCCGCGATGGCGCCCACCTGCGTGGTGTTGGAGCCGTCGCACACCACGAACCAGTCCGTGATGGCGCCGTCGATCTCCCGCAGGTCCAGGGACACTACGTTCTCCCCTTTCTTATCAATGATGGCATCGGCGATGAGCCGAAGATCGTGTGTTATCATTCTACGCTTGATTAATCCTACAAATATAATAAAAATTATCCCCGCATCGCGCGGATGGCCTTCGCCGGATCATCGGCCTTGAAGACTGAACTGCCGGCTACGAGAATCTCCGCACCGGCGGCGACCACATCCGCTGCATTGGCCGGGCCGATACCGCCGTCTACCTCGATGGGGACGTCCGGGCGGCCGATACGGTCTAACTCGGCCCGTACAGCCTGAATTCGGCCTATCGTCTCCGGAATGAACGCCTGCCCGCCGAAACCGGCGAAAACGCTCATCAGGAGCACGAAATCCACCTTGTCCAGCAGCGGGAAGATGGCCTGGACGGGACAGTCCGGATTGATGACGATGCCGGCCTTTACGCCCAGGGCCTGGATCTGCGCAATAATATCGGCCGAAGCCTCTCTGGCCGCCTCATAGTGGAAGCTGATCATCTGCGCACCGGCCTTGGCGAAACGCTCCACGTACTTTTCCGGATGAACGATCATCAGGTGCACGTCCAGCGGTTTTTCCGCCTGCCGCGCAACGGCTTCCACTACGGGAAAACCGAAGGAGATATTGGGCACGAACACCCCGTCCATCACGTCCAGATGGAAAAGGTCCGCAAAGGCATTCACCAGCAGGATGTCCTTTTCCAGATGCAGGAAATCGGCCGAGAGTAAGGAAGGCGCTATCTGAATCATTTGAAACTGAGTACTACGTCGTTGAGATGGGCCACGAACTTGTCCAGCGAAGCAAGCTCCAGTTTTTCGCCGGGAGCGTGCACGCCGCGCAGGGTGGGGCCGAAGGAAATCATATCCAGGTCCGGGAACTTCTCCAGGAACAGGCCGCATTCCAGGCCCGCGTGGATGGCTTTCACCTCCGGATCTTTCTTGAAGAGCTTGCGGTAGGAGGCAAGGGATACTTCCAGGATGTGGGACTTCAGGTTGGGTTTCCAGCCGGGATATTCGCCGTGGTGCTCCACCTCGAAGGAGCCCAGCATAAGGGCGGCTTCCACCCGCTCCGCCAGGGCGTGGAGTTCGGAAACCACCGAGCTGCGCTGGTTGGTGATGACGGTGAGGGTGTCGCCCTCGATGTGCGCGGCGGCGAGGTTGGTCGAGGTCTCTACAAGGCCGGGGATATCGGCCGACATCCGCTCCACGCCGTGCGGGCACGTCAGGAGCGTGGCGATGAGATTGGCGGCGTCGCCTTCTGCGATGGCCTTTTCCTTGCATTCGACGGGCTCGCAGGAGGCTTTCACCTCCGGATCCGACGTGGCGTATTCCGCGGCCAGGACATCGCTGAAGGCTTTAACATCGGCCTTCATCTCGTCCATTTCGTCCGCAGGCACCGCAATGACGGCGCTGGCCTCGCGGCAGATGGCGTTGGGTTTGTTGCCGCCGCCGAGGGTGATGAGCTGGAAGTCGTACTGGAGTTCCGTGAAGAGGAAGCGTACCAGTTCCCTGAGGGCGTTCGCGCGACCCTTGTTAATGTCGTCGCCGCTATGACCGCCCTGGGCGCCGTAGACGCGGATTTTCAGGGGTTTATAGCCTTTCTGCAGCGGTTCGCGGGAAAAAGTATAGGTGGCTGTTGTGTCCAGGCCGCCGGCGCAGCCCACGAAGAGCTGGCCTTCGTCCTCCGAGTCCAGGTTGATGAGCGTCTTGCCCTCGAAGAAGCCGGGCTCCAGCGCAAAGGCGCCGTCCATTCCCGTCTCTTCCGAGATGGTGAACAGGCACTCGAGCTTTCCCATGGGCTCCGTGCTTTCCAACAGGGCCAGGCAGGCGGCGATGCCGATGCCGTCATCGGCCCCGAGGGTGGTGTCCTTGGCGATCATCCAGCCGTCTTCAATCACATAGGGAATGGGCTGTTTGTGGAAATCGAAGTCTATGTGGGCGTTTTTCTCGCACACCATATCCTGGTGGGCCTGCAGCACCAGCGCAGGGATTTTTTCCTTTCCTTTTGAGGCGGGTTTGGTAATGACGACGTTGCCGGTTTTGTCCGTCTTGCAGGGAAGCCCCCGCTTTGCGGCGAACTGCTGCAGGTATTCCGTCATTTTTTCTTCGTGCCCGCTCTCGCGCGGGATACAGGTGATTTCCTGGAAAAACTTGAGGACAGATGCCGAATCCATATTTCTTTGGTAATTAGTTCACCAAAGATAATGAAAAATGCGGGGAATTCCTAATTACTTTTCTACGGGAACGACAATCATCCCTTCGATGTCCTCGATCCACTGGCGGAAGGATTTGTCCGTGGACATCAGGTCCTGCACGGTATTGCAGGCGTGGAGCACCGTGGCGTGGTCTTTTCCGCCCAGTTCGCCGCCGATGGTGCTGAGCGAGCAGCCGGGAACCAGGTTCCGGCATTCGTACATCGCGATCTGGCGGGCCTGGACCACCTGGCGCTTGCGCGTCTTGGAAAGCAGCAGTTCACGCGTGATGTTGAAATATTCGCACACGGTGTCGATGATGTTGTCCGTGCCGATGCGCGTCTCTTCCTCGCCCACGATCTTTCCGGTGACGCTCTGGGCCAGTTCCACGTCGATGTCCCGGTGCCCCAGGGTGGCGTAGGCCACCAGCGAGGTGAGCGTGCCTTCCAGTTCGCGGAAGTTGGTCTTGATGCGGGACGCCAGGTAGCTGAGGACGTCTTCGCTGAGGGCGACGCCTTCCCGCTGGGCGCGGGCGCGCAGCATTTCCAGACGGGTTTCGTAGTCCGGACGGGTGAGTTCCACCGACAGGCCCCACTTCAGGCGGGACAGCAGGCGGGATTCAAAGTTCTGCAGGTCCACCGGCGCGCGGTCGCTCGTGAAAATGAGCTGCTTGCCGTTCTGGTGCAGATGGTTGAACACGTTGAAGAAGGTGTTCTGGGAGGCCGGGCCCTGCAGGTCCTGGATATCGTCCACGATGAGTACGTCGATGCGCTGATAGAAGGCGATGAAATCCACGATGCGGTTGCCTTTCACGGCATCCATATACTGCGTCTTGAACTCGTTGCCGGTGACGTAGAGGACCACCTTGTCCTGGAAACGCTCCTTGATGTCGATGCCGATGGCCTGCGCGATGTGCGTCTTGCCCAGGCCGGGGCCGCCGAAGAGGAAGAGCGGATTGAAAGGCGTCTTCCCGGGGGCCTTAGAAATGCTTTCTCCGGCGTTCACGCCCAGTTTGTTGCAATCCCCTTCCACCAGATTGTCGAAGCAATAGACGGGATTCAGGCGCGGATTGATTTTTACGCGCGTGGTGCCCGGGAACACGAAGGGACTCGGAGTTCCGGAGGGCTGGTAGGTGGGAACGGAAACGGGATTGTTTGTGGGAACGGCGCTCTTGGAGGCCGGGATGAGCATTCCGGTGTGGTTCTGAACAGGCCGGACCAGATAGAACAGCTGGGCTTCCGCGCCGATGGCCCTGCGGATGGTCAGGCGAAGGAGTTCTTTGTAGGCGCCTTCGATGTACTCGCGGAAGAAGTCCGACGGGACTTCCACCGTGAGACGGGCCCCTTCCAGGGAAACCGGGCGGATGGGCTTGAACCAGGTGGCGAACTGCTGCGGATCAATGTTGTTCTCAATGATCTGCAGACAGTTATTCCATACCGCAATATGTCTTTCCTGGTCTAACATTCCCGGAATAGTAAAAAACCGAACTGTTTTAACTGCTTATTGGAATGCAAAGATGGGGGAAAAAAATCTAATAAAAAATTGTTTTTGCTCTTGTTTTGTAAAAAATTTATGTTTAGATTTATGGAAACAAGGCTCTTTTCATTCAATTTTTTAATTAGCTATAAATCAACACTTTGTCCCCTAGTAATACGCCCTCAAAAAAGTGTATCTACTTTCTTTCTTTGGAATAACTCCAAATAATTGATTTTGCGTTTTATCTTCGTCTCAGCTTACTGAAAGCAATAAAAATCAGCGAACGGGCGCCGATATTCCGTCCGTTACTTTCACCAGGTACGAATCCTTAAAAACGGACTGTACTTTTGCGAAAGATTTTTTTACGTTTGCCAGGGATGTATCCCTACATATAATATATTTGTAGAGCTTGCCCGCCTGAATCTCCAGCGGCTTGTAGCCGTGGAAGAAAGGATCTTCGGGATTCATCTGCTTTCCGGTTGCCAGAATCTGGATGCCGTAGAAAGGGGCATCGGGGTTTACGGCCACCGGCTGAGGATCGGGCGCGGGTGCAGGCTGCGGTTCCTCCCGGTCCACTTTCACGGAGGCGTCGTAGCGCGTCTTGAAGGTGCAGAACGCCATAAAGATGTTCTGGGCGATTGCGTCCCTCCCCTCTTCCGTACGGATGACGGCAAGGTCGTCCGGATTGGTCATAAAGCCCACTTCGATGAGCACCGAAGGCATCGCCGTGCGCCAGAGCACCCAGAAAGGATCCTGTGAAACCCCGCGGGAGTGCCTGATGGGACCGTTCCCCATCGCCTTCGCCACGTCGTCGGCAAAGGTGAGACTGGCCGTAAGGTGCGCATTCTGCATCAGCGAGAAGATGATGGACGACTGCGGGTCGTTGGGGTCGAAGCCCTGGTATTTGGTCTGGTAGTTGTCTTCCAATAGGATAACCGCGTTCTCGCGCTTGACCAGATCCAGGTTCTTCGAATAGAGGTCGTTCCCCTGCCGCTGCGACTGCCCCAGCACGTGGACGGAGTAGCCGTTGGCCGTAGTCCCCTTCTCCACGGCGTTCACGTGGATGGAAATGAAAAGGTTCGCATTGGCCTTGTTCGCGATGACGGCGCGGTTCTCCAGTTCCACGAAAATGTCGTCCGAGCGGGTCATAATGGACTCCACGTCCGGGAAGGTGGCCGATATCTTATTGTTCAGCCGCGTGGCGATGTCCAGGACAATGTCCTTCTCATAGGTCTTCTTGTCCCGGCTCACGCAGCCGGCGTCCTTGCCGCCGTGGCCGGGGTCGATCACGACGGTTTTGAGGCGAAGGGCCTCCCGGCCGTCCTTCTGGGCCGATGCGGGCACGGAGGTTGCAAGAAGAGCGAGGGCTGTCATCACAAGGACGAAAGGCTGCTTGGACATAGCGGTGCAGTTTTGAAAATTGTGGAATATGGCTTAAATTTGCATATTTATATTATTGTACAAAAGTAGCAATAAATATCGATAGTGGCAAGGAAGTATTTGCAATATCTGTTCCTCTCCCTCCTCTGCGCCGGCCTTTCCGCCTTTGAGGCCCCGGCGCGGCGCGTGCGTCAGGAGCCGGATTCCCTTGCCTTCCAGCGCAGGGACTCGCTCAGGTTCGAAAGCGACTCCCTCCGCAGAGCCGATTCCATCGCATCGGCCCGAAAAGACTCCCTGGACCTGCTGCAAAAGAGTTCCCTGGATATGCCCGCCTTCTCCACGGCGAAGGACTCGATCATCACGGATTTCTCCAACGGGCAGCGCAAGATCTACTACTACGGCGGCGCCACCGTCACCTATCAGGATATGAAACTGACGGCCGATTATATCGAGTATGATATGAGCACCAACACGGTGTATGCCACCGGCCGGAAGAACCCCTCGACGGGCGAGATGGAAGGCCTTCCGGAAATGACCGAGAACGGCCAGTCCTACAAGATGGACGATCTCCGGTACAATTTCAACACCCGGAAAGCCCGCATCACCAATATGGTGACCAAGGAGTCGGAAGGCATCCTGCAGGGCAAGGACATCAAGAAGATGCCGGACAATTCCATCAACATCACGGACGGCGTCTATACCGTGTGCGACCTGGAGCATCCCCACTATTACCTCAAGCTCAGCCTGGCCAAAGTCATTACGGAGCCTTCGCAGAAGACCGTTTTCGGCCCCGCCTGGCCGGTGATTGCCGATGTCCCCGTTCCGCTGGTACTCCCCTTCGGATTCGTGCCCAAGAAACCCACCCGGGCGACGGGCCTGCTGATGCCCACTTTCGGCGAGGAAATGGCCCGCGGCTTTTTCGTGAAGGATGCGGGTATGTACTTTGTCATCGGCGATTATTTCGACCTTTCCCTCACCGGATCCTACTATACGCTGGGTTCCTGGGCGGTGGACGTGAATTCGCGATACAAGGTGAACTACAAGTTCAACGGTATGCTGGCCTTCACCTATTCCAACGACCAGGTGGGCGAAAAGGGCAGCTCGGACTTCAGCCAGTCGCAGAACTTCGGCATAAAGTGGTCCCACCAGCAGGACTCGAAAGCCCACCCGGGAACCACGTTCAGCGCCTCGGTGAACTTCTCCAGCCCGTCCAACAGCCGCTATAACTCCCGTTCCGTCACGGAGGCCCAGCAGAATCAGGTGAGCTCCTCCATCTCCTATTCCCACAACTGGAACGGCAAGGTGAGCCTGAGCGTGAACGCCCTGCACAACCAGAATTCCAGGGACTCCAGCTACTCGTTCACGCTGCCGAATATCACGCTGAACGTCACGCGTTTCTATCCCTTCAAACGGAAAACACGCGTGGGCAAGGAGCGGTTCTACGAGAAGATTTCCTTCGGCTACAACACTTCCTTCCAGAACCGCGTCAACTTCAAGATGCGGGACGTGCAGGACTTCGTCTACGACGAATACGGCAACCACGTAACGGAGATGACGGAGGACGGACGTACCTACCGCGTGAAGGACTTCGGGGACTCCCTGGGCACCAAGATGCTGGACCGGATGGCCAACGGAATGTCACACAGCTTCCAGATCGGCCTGCCCAGTTTCACCCTGTTCAAATACATTAACGTCACGCCCAGCGTGAACTACGGGATGAACTGGATGTTCTCCAAGGGCAGCCAGACGCTGGTGGATGAGGTGGACGGTGAAGGCAACCCCGTGATGGTGCTGGACGAGAGCGGGAACCAGGTGGTGGCCCAGCGCGTGGAAACGGATCCCGGAAGGGCTTTCAACGGCTTCGGAATGACGCACACCTATTCCGGGAGTATGTCGATGTCCACGCGTATCTACGGAATGTTCAACTTCGGCAAGCACCGGAAAGTACAGGCTATCAGGCACGTGATTACGCCCTCGATGTCGCTGAACCTCTCGCCCGAAAAAGCCACGGAATTCAACGGCTACCGGACGCTGGCGGCCTATTACGACAAAAACGGCCGATACCACGCGGAGAGCCAGTACAACATCTACGGCCTCACCGGGAACCACAACACCGTATCGGCCCCCGGACGCGGAAGGAGCGCGACGATG
>JAEEGH010028598.1_pt1 | contig 10960 bp, 5 predicted proteins | sample 9134181 | NCBI WGS metagenome assembly JAEEGH01 (sample SAMN16246544, study PRJNA631951) | gut metagenome | biome: gut microbiome; feature: rumen; material: DP-attached | host: Bos | place: Iran: Karaj | collected 2018-10
ATTACATGGAGGAGCCTAGTGTAAATGGTGAGATCATGGTAACCACCGACTATGTTGGTGCCATTATGCAGCTGTGCCAGGAGAGACGCGGCAAATACCTGAGCACTGATTACATTGAACAGACAAGAGCAATACTTAAGTACGAACTTCCTCTTAATGAGATCATCTACGATTTCTTTGATGCCCTTAAGTCAAGATCAAGAGGTTACGCCTCCTTTGACTATGAGCTTAAAGGCTACGAGAAATCCGATCTTGTGAAGCTGGACATTCTCATAAACAGAGAAGAGGTTGATGCCCTCTCCTTCATCGTTCACAAGGATGGTGCCTACGAGAGAGGCCGCAAGATGTGCGAGAAGCTCAAAGAAGAGATTCCAAGGCACCTTTTTGAAATTCCCATCCAGGCTTCTGTTGGCGGCAAGGTAATCGCCAGAGAAACAGTCAAAGCCTACAGAAAAGACGTCCTTGCCAAGTGCTACGGCGGCGACATCACACGTAAGAAAAAGCTTCTTGAGAAACAGAAGGAAGGTAAAAAGAAAATGCGCCAGATTGGAAACGTTGAAGTTCCCCAGTCAGCATTCCTTAGCGTCTTAAAGCTTGATAATACGGACTAATAACATGAACAGAGATCTTTCAATCTATGTACATACACCGTTTTGTGAAAGGAAGTGCAATTACTGCGACTTCCTTTCTTTTAATGCGGGAAAAGAGCTTATGGACGCCTATTATGCCGCTCTGGAAAAAGAGCTTATAGCCTGCTCTTTGCAGTACTCAGACAGAAAGGTACGAACCATCTTCTTTGGAGGCGGAACTCCCTCTTTTCCTGATGCAAAAACAATCTGTAACCTCTTAAAGTCCCTGCGGGATCACTACTTAGTCGCGGATGATGCGGAAATAAGCATGGAATGTAATCCAGCTTCTGCCATACAAGAAAAGCTCTTTTCCTATAGGGACGCCGGCTTTAACAGACTCAGTATAGGATGCCAGTCCCTTGATGATAACGAACTGAAAGTCCTTGGACGCCTCCACAACAGCGATATGTTCTACAGGACGTATGAAAGCGCCAGAGCTGCAGGTTTTGACAACATAAACATAGACATCATGAGTGCACTCCCGAATCAGAGTCTTGAGTCATACCTTAGAACCCTTGATAAAATCACTGTTCTTAAACCCGAGCACATATCCGCATACAGTCTTATCCTGGAGGAAGGGACCCCATTTTACGATATGGATCTGAATCTTCCTGATGAAGAAACTGACAGAGAGATGTACCACAAAACAATGAGTGTTCTGTCAGACTCAGGTTACCACAGATATGAGATTTCCAACTACGCTCTTGGAAGCGATGACAGATTCGAGTGCCGCCACAACAAAGTTTACTGGCAGCGGTGTAATTACCTGGGCCTTGGTCTTGGCTCTGCCTCCATGATAGACAATGTCCGCTTCAGTAATACCAGGGACATAGATACTTATATAAAAGAGCTTTCTTCGGTCGAAATCTCTTTTGACAAAATCAGGGAAAATGTCGAGGAGCTATCCCTTACATCCCAGATGGAAGAATTCATGTTCCTTGGCTTAAGGCTCGTTAAGGGAGTCAGCGTATCAGAGTTTAAATCTCTTTTTGAAAAAGACATCTTAGAAGTCTATGGAGATGTTATCGACAAATACGTCAATCTTGGGCTCTTGGAGCATACTGATCATGTAAAACTCACCGAAAAAGGAATGGACGTCGCCAACACAGTAATGGCTGATTTCCTCCTCTGAAGGTGGTATGATAGATGTTGGGTCAAATGCCAGATTTTCTAAGAACTACAACAAGGAGAAATCACCATGAATTATAACTTTTTTGCACTTATTTCCAGAATGAAATATATTGAGCGCTGGGCTCTTATGCGCAATACCAGACCTGAGAATCTCTGTGAGCATTCCATGGAGGTTGCGATGATTGCTCATGCCCTTTGCACCATAGGAAATGTCCGTTATGGCAAACATCTTGATGCAAATAAGGCTGCACTTATAGGTCTTTATCATGACGCTTCTGAGATCATTACAGGTGATATGCCAACTCCTGTTAAGTATTTCAACGCAGACCTTAAGCATGCCTATAAGGAAGTGGAAGCAATTGCAGATGACAAGCTTCTTGAAAAGCTTCCTGAAGACCTTAGACCTTCTTTCGAGGAAATCTTTAAGCCTACAGATGATGAGGATGAGAAGTACATGAGAAAGCTGGTAAAAGCTGCAGACAAGCTCTCTGCCCTCATAAAGTGTATTGGCGAAATCAATGCCGGAAACTCAGAGTTTAGAACCGCTAAAGAGAGCACCGGTAAATCCATAAGAAGTATGTACCATGAGCTTCCGGAGGTTTTGGATTTTGTGAACGAATTCCTTGCTTCCTACGGAAGCACATTGGATGAGCTTACATAAACGATATTTTTGAGGGGGAGAAAAAAGAAATGTTACGTGAGACAGAAGTAAAAAATGGCAAAATCAGGGGATTTGCCGCTACTGATCCAAGAGTTACCGTTTACAAGGGTGTTCCTTTTGCAGCGCCTCCTGTTGGGGAGAACAGATGGCGTGCTCCACAGCCCTGCAAGGACTGGGATGGAGTATTTGAGGCAAAGAGTTTTGCACCAATCTCATATCAGGACAGACCTGGAGTTGGAACTGATATCTACTGCAGAGAATGGCATGTGGATCCAGAGCTGACCATCAGCGAGGACTGCCTTTATCTCAACATCTGGACACCAGCCAAAAAGACAGGCGAAAAGCTTCCTGTTCTTGTATGGTATTTCGGAGGCGGTTTTCAGTGGGGATATACCTCTGAGATGGAGTTTAACGGAGAACAGCTTGCAAAGCGCGGTATCGTTGTTGTAAGCATCGGATACAGACTGAACTGTTTCGGATTCCTTGCGCATCCTGAAATCACAAAAGAAGCTCCTGATGCTCCTTCAAACTTTGGCCTTATGGACCAGAGAGCCGGACTTCACTGGGTATATGACAACATCGCAGCATTTGGCGGAGATCCTGAGCATATCACAATAGGTGGACAGTCTGCAGGCGGCGCAAGTGTTATGCAACAGCTCACCAACAAAGAAAACAGAAATATCATCAAGGGCGCTGCTATCTTTAGCGGCATAATCAGGCTTAGCGATCCCAAAGATGATATTTTCACTCCATTAACTCTTTCACAGGCTGAAGAGCTTGGTCAGAAATTCTTTGACTGCCTTGGCGTAAAAACTCTGGAAGAAGCAAGGAAACTCTCTTCAGAAGAAGTAATGAAAGGCTATAACAGATTCCATCCTGACAATCAGAGAATGTATCCAATTGTGGATGGTAAGTTCTGTGAAGGAGATCCGGTACAGCTTTTTATAGACAGGAAATGTGCTGATGTTCCTGTTATCTCAGGAAATACTACCGATGAGTTTTCAGATGCCGGTGTCAATAACGTTGAGACCTCAGCCAAGTCAGTTTTCGTGGATGCCCACAAAAACGCTCCTGACCAGAAATTCTACTACTACAGATTTGATCCCGATATTCCGGGAGACGGAAATCCTGAAGATGGCTATCCAGGAACATTCCACTCCTGCGATCTGTGGTTTTTCTTTAATTCCATTGATAAATGCTCAAGACCTTACAAGGGCCGTCACTTCGATCTTGCAAGGCAGATGAGCAACTATTTTGCAAACTTTATTAAGACCGGAGATCCAAACGGCTGTGACCACTTCTCTACTGACCTTCTTCCCAAGTGGCAGCCATATACTCCTGAGTGCAGATATGAAATGGAATTCCTTGGAAAAGGAGCCGTTCCAAAGCTTGAGGGCGGTATCAGACAGGGAAGCAAAAAGCAGGCTGTAAACCCTTATCTTCCATCCTGGGAATACATTCCGGATGGCGAGCCCTACGTATTCAACGACCGCGTATATGTATATGGTTCCCATGATCTGTGGGAGGGGGAGACCTTCTGCCTTGGTGACTATGTGACCTGGTCTGCTTCCGTAGATGATCTTGGTAACTGGCACTACGAGGGTGTGATCTATCCAAAGACTGCAGATCCACTTAACCCAAGAGGTAACATGTGTCTGTACGCTCCTGATGTTACAGTTGGATCTGACGGAAGATACTATCTTTTCTATGTCCTTGATAAGGTAAATGTTGTTTCTGTCGCTGTAAGCGATGTTCCAAACGGACCGTTTGAGTTTTATGGATATGTTCACTATGAGGATGGAACAAGACTCGGAGAAAGAGATGGCGATGAGCCTCAGTTTGATCCCGGAGTACTCACAGAGGGCGATGTGACATATCTTTTCACCGGCTTCTGTGGTCAGGGAGATGCTTCAAGGCATGGTGCAATGCTTACCGTCCTTGATAAAGACATGCTGACAATAAAGAGAGCTCCGGAGTTTATCGCTCCCGGCAATTGCTACAGCAAAGGGACAGGCTTTGAAAACCACGCATTCTTTGAGGCTCCATCCATCAGGAAACACGATGATACATACTACTTCATCTACTCTTCTGAAGTAATGCATGAACTATGCTACGCCACAAGCAAGGATCCTCTTGGGCCTTATGAATATGGCGGCGTTATTGTAAGTAATTGTGATCTTCATATAGACAGCTACAAAAAGGCTGAAGAAGCTACCTGCTACGGTGCAAATAACCACGGCAGCATTGTACAGATTGGTGATGACTGGTATATCTTCTACCACAGACACACAAACGGAACCTGGTTCAGCCGTCAGGGCTGCGCAGAGAAGATCCACTTCGAAGCAGACGGTTCTATCAGACAGGTAGAGATAACATCCTGTGGACTTAATAACGGACCACTTAGCGATATAGGAGAATATCCCACATATATCGCCTGCAACATATTTACAAAAGATCACAAGATGTATGTTGAAGAAGGCGCCCCAAGAATTGTCCAGGAAGGTGCCGACGGCGATGCCAACGAGGGCTACATCAAAGGTATTGTAGATAGCACCACTATTGGCTTTAAGTACTTCGATGTAAAAGAAGCAACCGGCCTTCGTATCAAGACAAGGGCATACTTCCACGGAACCTTCGAAGTTAAGACAAGTCTTGACGGTGAAGCAATAGGCACCATAACTGCCGACGGTTCCAACATCTGGGAGCCTCATGAATGTGAGTTTAGCACAAGACTCACAGGTGTCCATGCCCTATACCTTGTATACAGCGGAACCGGTAACTGTTCACTTAAATCAATTGAATTTTTGCACTAATAAAATAATTTGGCTTCGAGCAGGGGCCTTGCTGCATGAGAAGGTGCCACGGGGACGGTTCTTTTGGCAGGTAAGAAGGGGCTGCTGTTTTTTTGCTTGTAATGGCATTGCTTAAAGTCTTGAACATGCCGGAGGCAGCAGTCTTATTTGTTTAAACTTCTGAAGGAATCACACCTTTTTATCTGATTTCTGTATGTAGTTGTGAACTGCTTTTTTGACTTCATCACAACTAACTGATATTAGGGCAAAAGTAGTGAATTTTATAATTCCAAAATTGTGAATAATTATGGTGGTTGGGCAAAAATCATCACAGTAGCCTTAAATACGGCCTGAATGTGAGAACAATCTGATCCAGGGGACATATATAAATACTCCATTTTGTTTTTGACCACTTGAAAATTCACATCAATTGGGGCCTTTTTGATAAGTTATGATGACTCGAAAAAACGAGTTCTTACCTAGACGCAAAATATAGCTTTAAGGTGTGACGTCGTATAGTTGTTGCAATCGTTGCAATAAAGGTCAGGCTATTAAACTGGCTGTAAATAATTAGGGATGTGGTATACAAGGTGTATATGAGTATATAGACATGGAATAACTGCCGCAAATCCATCTTTCTAGCAGTGGGGCAGTTATTAAAACTTCACATATACTGCCTCAAATTTGCTTGGTGTCTCATGCGGCAGTTTTTTTCTTTGATTTTTGAGATGTGCAGGAGTCTTCATACTACCGCTTTATTGGAAATGTATAGTTTAGGCAGATAAATCAGAAACTCAGCAACTGCCGTAAACTTAAATATGTACTGATGTGGCAGAAACATTATCAATTGAACGACTGCCACTAATTGGCAGCACACGGATTACGGCAGTGATTATTGGTATTTTCGCTCAAATTCAAACTGCCTTATATGTCTAAAACATCAATTGCGGCAGAGATATCAGCACCAGCTAGTAAAAGACCGTCAAATGCCCCGCTAATAGAATAGAAAATTAAACAAGCGGGTCACTGCACATAGGCACCATTCACTGAGATACCTCAATAATCAATGCCCGCTTACAGACCACATGACCATCCCCAGATATCTGTCAATGGAACCGTGGAATAAACCGGACCACCCGGATTAAATAGAAGAATGCATTACATTAATCCAATGAGGGCGGGAGGATTTATGCCGCGAAAGTCCATTGATAGATATCTGGGGGTAGTTATAATTTATAAAGCGGGTCTTGATTATGAATTTGTCCTTATTTCCTCAGTTCTTCCATCCTGCCAATAAGGTTCTCTGCATCTTCCAAAAGAGCTTTCTCCGCTTTTGCGGGGTTGGTATCCTTTTTGTACTTGTAGACAAATACCGGGATTCCTGCGCTGTGGAAGGCCATGTTGCCCTTGTAGGAGGCGATAAATCCGGGGATCTTGCCTGCATCGATCTTAGCCTCGGGGCTTACCTTTACTTCAATTGTTCCATCACCGCCCTTGATCTCCACAACGTAAAGCGCATGTGCTCTTGCCCTTAATAGTGATATCCGCAAAAGATTCATTGCAGTCTCCGGAACTTCTCCAAATCTGTCAATGAGCTCATCCTTCATCTCATCGCATTCGACTTTGCTCTCAATGCTGGCTATTCTCTTATAGATTTCCAGCTTCTGCTCCTCGTTGAGAATATAGGTATCCGGAATATATGCGCTGACATCCAGGTCTATGCTGGTATTTAGCATATCCAGTGTCTCATCGGTCTCATCACCTTTTTGGATCCTTACGGCTTCCCCAAGCATCTTACAGTACATGTCATAGCCGACTGCTGCCATGTGGCCGCTTTGTTTTTTGCCAAGAAGGCTTCCTGCGCCTCTTATCTCAAGGTCACGCATGGCGATCTTAAAGCCGCTTCCAAGGTCTGTAAACTCCTTGATGGCTGAAAGTCTCTTCTCCGCAACCTCTTTTAGCATCTTATCCCTCTTATACATAAGGAAGGCGTAGGCTGTCCTGTTGGATCTTCCAACTCTGCCCCTAAGCTGATAGAGCTGGGATAAGCCCATCTTGTCGGAGTCGTGGATTATCATGGTGTTGACGTTAGGAATATCCAGTCCCGTCTCAATAATCGTGGTGGACACAAGTACATCTATCGTGCCGTCAATAAAGTCGTACATTATACGCTCAAGCTCAGCTTCCTTCATCTGGCCGTGGGCGAAGGCAACATTTGCCTCCGGAACCAGCTTCTGGATCCTCGCCGCTGCGTCTGCTATGGTGTTTACTCTGTTGTAGACATAGTAAACCTGGCCATTCCTGGAAAGCTCCCTAACTATGGCCTCTCGAACCAGTTCGTCGTTGTACTCCATGACGTAGGTCTGGATGGGAAGTCTGTCATTTGGAGCCTCTTCAAGGACGCTCATATCCCTGATTCCCACAAGAGACATGTGAAGGGTTCTGGGGATGGGGGTTGCTGTCAGCGTAAGTACATCCACATTCTCCTTCATGGTCTTTATCTTTTCCTTGTGAGTTACGCCAAAGCGCTGCTCCTCATCAACTATAAGAAGCCCAAGGTCTTTGTACTGCACATCCTTGGAAAGGAGCCTGTGGGTTCCGATAACCACATCCACAAGTCCCTTCTTAAGATCGGCAACAGTCTTTTTCTGCTCTGCCGATGTCCTGAATCTGGACATCAGATCAACTCGTACCGGAAAAGCCCTCATCCTCTCAGAGAAGGTGTTGTAGTGCTGCTGGGCAAGGATCGTTGTGGGCACAAGTACTGCCACCTGCTTGCCGTCCTGGATTGCCTTAAATGCCGCACGGATAGCAACTTCCGTCTTGCCAAATCCAACATCTCCGCAGACAAGTCTGTCCATAATGCGGGATGATTCCATGTCGTTTTTGGTATCCTCTATGGCTGTCAGCTGATCCTCTGTCTCCTGATAAGGGAAAGCATCCTCAAACTCCTGCTGCCATACAGTGTCTTTTCCAAACTCATAGCCCTGAGCCTGCTGCCTTTTTGCATACAGCTCCACCAGGTCTTTGGCCACCTCTTCTACTGCGGCCCTTACTTTATTCTTGGTGTGGCTCCAGTCTCCGCTTCCAAGCTTGTTGAGCTTGGGCTTATGGCCATTCTCGTCATCTCCGCCGGAGGCGTACTTCTGGATTACGGCAAGACCCGTTGCCAGAACGTAGAGATTTCCGCCACCGCCGTACTCAATCTTGATGTAATCCTTCACCACATGGTCGGTCTCGATCTTCTCAATACCGCGGTAAATTCCAAGGCCGTGGTCCTCATGAACCACGTAATCGCCTATCTTAAGATCAGCAAAATCGGAGATCTTCTCCCCCTTGTACTGACTCTTTTTCTTCTTTTTCTTTTTTGCGTGCTCAGTAAAAATGTCACTCTCAGCGATGACCGCGAACTTGATATCCGGGTACTCAAAGCCCTTAAGAATCCTGCCATAGTAGGTCATTATCTCACCGCTTTGCAAAACCCTTCCCGGATCCTCGCTGTAAAATGCGCTGACAAGATTGTCCCGGAGATCCTCGACAATTCTCTTTGCTCTTGTCCTGGAGCCTGAGAGAATAAGCACCTTATAGCCTTTTTTTGAGTACTCCTTAAGATCTTTTACCAGAGCATCAAAACTGTTGTTGTAGGCAGCGATACTCCTTGCCTTAATGTCCCAGCTCTTTTCCGGGCAAAAGAGATTCTGGCTCTTTGGCATGGCAAGAGAGGAGATCAGAACTCTCCTTCCATTACCCATTCTTGCTATGCAGTTATCGATTGGATAAAGAATGTCCATCTGCCCCGGAAGCACGTAGCCGCTCTGTGCCCTGTGGCTCATGCTCTCCCGAAACTCTGTCTCAACCGCCATGGCATGTTCAAGAACACGCTGGGGCTCGTCGATAAAGATACAGCTCCTTCCCTTTGGAAACATCTCCTGGATAGTTACAGTATCCTCATAGAAATATCGTATATAACTCTCAAGGTTGGCCGTTCCCCCAAGTTCAAAGAGCTGTTCCCGAAGCTCATCTGTCTGGGTCTTAAGCTGATGAGCCTCCTTGGTCTTAAACTCATCCCTAAGGACCTTGACCTGTCTGTCAGTATCCTCCTTTATCTTTTCAAATCCCTTTTCAAGCTCGTCCTCTTCAAGGATTATCTCTGATGCGGGATAAATATCGATGGACTCAAGCTTTTCAAGGGATCTCTGGGAGAGAATGTCAAAGCTTCTTATGGATTCTATCTCATCTCCCCAAAGCTCAAGTCTGAACGGGTTTTCCTCAGTCAGGTCAAAGACATCCACAATATCTCCGCGGATTGAAAACTCCCCCGGAGCCTCAACCTGATAATTTCTTGTGTAGCCCATGGTCACAAGCTTTTTGCCCATCTCCACAACGTCGATGCGGCTTCTTTTATCTATGGAAAGTATGTGATCCTTAATGACTTCAGGCTTTATCTGGGGCGTCATCAGGGCAGAAAAAGTTGTCACCACAGTAACAGGCCTTCCCTCGATGAGCCTTTTCATGCAGCGTATTCTCTGCCTTGCGATCTCATTGCTGTGGACATCCGCCTGGTAAAAGATAAGGTCCTTGGCAGGATACACAGTGATATTCCTGTCATAAAACTTGTAGTCCTCATAGATCTCTTTTGCCCTAAGATCAGAGTACGTGACAATTATCCTGTACTTGAAATCAGCGCCAAGGCCATCTATCATGTGGAGTTTCTGGGAATCCACGCAGCCGATTACTTCCGCACAGGCAAAGGGTTTTTCCAGATATTCATTTATCTCGTTGAACTGCCCCAGTTCAGTTAGGGGCATCGTGATTGCTCTCATTTATTTCTTTCCGTTAAAAGTGTTCATGGCGCTGTCAACGCCCTGTGAAATGATGCACTCTACTGCATCTGCCGCGTCTATTATTCCTTCTTTTATAAGTGTGGCATCGTCCCCCTCAAAATGTCCAAGGACCCAGTCCACCATATCCCACTGCTTTGGCTTTTTGCCCACACCTACCCGGACTCTCTTAAACTCGTCGCATCCAAGCTGGGCAATGATGTTCTTAAGGCCATTGTGACCTCCGGCGCTTCCCTTGGGGCGGACCCTTATCTTGCCCACATCAAGCTCAACGTCGTCGGATATTACGATAAGGTTTTCCTTTGAATCTACCTTAAAATAATTGCACAGGGGCGCGACTGCTTCTCCGCTTAAATTCATATAGGTAAGGGGCTTAACAAGAATGACCCTCTCTGCCCCGATCCTTCCTTTTCCGTAGGCCGCCTTAAACTTGGTCTCCGTAAGGCCAATATTGTATTTGTCAGAAAGCACGTCAATGGTATCAAAGCCCACATTGTGCCTGGTTCCGAAGTATTTCTTTTCAGGGTTACCAAGTCCCACTATCACAAACATATTTCCGTCTTCCTCAATCTCTTTTCCCCGAAAAAGAGCTTTAATAAATTCAAACATCTTATCCCCCGGCAAAAAATTGGGGACCTAGAAGCCTAAGTCCCCGTAGTTACTACCAATTATTCATTTTAGCAAATGCTTTGTCAACCCTCTGCAGGTGCTTCCTCGCCTTCCTCAACTGAAGCCTTGTCGTAAGCTTCAAGGATCTGGCTCTGAAGAACTCCTCTCATCTCTGAGTTGATGGGATGTGCGATATCTCTGTACTCACCATCTGCAGATTTCTTGCTGGGCATTGCGATAAAGAGTCCTCTCTCGCCTTCAATGACCTTGATGTCATGAACAACAAACTCATTGTCA
>JAEEGH010028603.1_pt1 | contig 10959 bp, 9 predicted proteins | sample 9134181 | NCBI WGS metagenome assembly JAEEGH01 (sample SAMN16246544, study PRJNA631951) | gut metagenome | biome: gut microbiome; feature: rumen; material: DP-attached | host: Bos | place: Iran: Karaj | collected 2018-10
ATTCAGTAAACGTTCCTACCTTCCCCTGGTCATAAATCATAATGCGTATATTTAAAGAAAACACGGTTATTTTAGCCGTGTTTTTTATTTTTGCCCCTTTTTTGAATTGTTTTTCAAAAATAAGTCACATAATAGTATATGGAGAATTAAGAAAGGATACTACTATGAGACTTAAACTTTTTATCATCAGATCTTTAATGGTGATGGTAACTAGGTTTACGGCAGGTTTTGCTGCGCTTAATGCAGAAGGTTATGCCGGATGTGGCGGATGTAGGTATGCTTCTTGCGCATGTATAAGAAATGGAAGACAACCTAAGAATGAAAGAGATTCTTGCTGGTATGATCCTGTAGGACATGATGGCTGCGACGGACATAACTGGAAACCTGAGAGCAATACATTGACCTGTACTATATGTGGTTGGAGCTATGCCAAGGATGAAGGCGGATACCATGTCAGAGTAGAGCACTGTAACATATGTAACGGTGAAAGACACGATAGAAGAGCCTGCGGAGGCGGTGATGCTGCACCCGCTATCCCCGCACCCGTATACTACAACTTCACCCTGCATGCTAACAATAACATGTACATCACAAGTGATCTTGCAGGTACTGTAGATAACGGTACTATGGCGGCTGATAGAAAGAGCGTAAGCTACACAAGAGAAGCAGGCTATGCAGTCCCTAAGACTGTGCCCGTTCCTACCGGTGTCGCTTTTGGATGGCATTTTAAGGGATATTTTTCTAACGCTGATACTTCTGCTGAACCTGAATGGTTTAAGAATGAGACCATCGGCTTTCCTCTTACGTCCAATATCGACGCTTACGCCCACTACGAGCGTAACAAGTACACTGTCGTATATGACGGAAACTATCCAGCCGGCAAGGCAGTGGATACTCCCAGGAATATCTCCTGTTTCTATTATTTTGACAGGGACTATACCGGGGACAGAAGTAAGATAGATTACGCAAAGGGCATTTCAAAGCCTATCTCCATAGACCGTGACCTTATCGGTGATCCGGTATATGGCGTACACGGCTATATCTGGAACGGCTGGTGGACATCCCCGGGCGAAGGAGAGGGAGTAAGGGTCACTACCTGGGAACAGCTCAGGGATCTTCAGTCAGATGAGGTTCTTGGAAATCCCGGAAACCCTACCATCAGGATCTACGCTCACTGGTCAAAGAGTGACGGTGATGTGTATCTTCATGATGACGGATCATATGTGTTTAATACTGACCTAGGAACAACGGATTCTAAGAAGCCTTATGCAACGGTTGATTATCTTGACAGCATTTATGCGCCTCTTATGCCTCTGAAGGCATACTATGTTTACTTTGACGGTAACGGCGGAACTCCTTCTGAGTCTACGATAAAGGCAGACAGGGTGTTCAGCTATTGGAAGGAGCTTTCTCCTTTTAACATGCTCTTTAACAATACTTCAAGGCTTATCACTAATAAGCAGCCCTTAACAAGACAGGAAACTCATCTTGATGCTGTATATGCCACAAAGGCTATGTCCACCGGGGACGGGGTTAAGGGGCCAAAAGTGGCCACCTGACCCCGTCCCTAGGGGACAGAAAAATGCGGCTATTTCTTGAAATGTTTCACAAAAGACAACGGCTTTTTGTACGGGATTTTACGTATTTTGGAGATTTTTGACATTCTAAATCCTTGCGTATCAAGTTGTCGGCAAATTCCCACAGTGTTATAATGAAAGTGACTCACAGTGTAATGAGTAAACTGACAAAGAAACATGATGCCATTCAAGAGAAGGTTGGTGATATTATGGGCGGAAAAGTATTAGATGATCCGGAAGTTGCGGTTTATAAATATGGTTTAGCAAAGGGGATTTCACAAGGTATTTCTCAGGGCGAAGCTAATGCAACCTTTAAGTTTGTGCAAAAGGGAAAACTTACCCTTGAAGAAGGCGCAGCTGAACTTGGAATGACCGTTGCTGAATTTGAGAAAGCTATGACGAAGGCAGGATTCAAACTTCCCGAGACAGTTTAAAAAACATATCAAATTTACAAAGAGCCTTGGCATTTCCATAATGATTGGATTTGCCAAGGCTTTCGTATTTCTTGAAAATGTCCCACTACCTCCGTCACCGGGGGACAAAAATGTCCACCTAACCCCGTCCCCAGTGGACACCGGGGGGAAAAAATTATTTGGTTTCGATCAGGGCGCGGACGAATTCGTAGACGCGGCGTGAGGAAGCGATGTAGAGCTTTTCCTCCGTGGTGTGGATGTCCTTCATGTCGGGACCGATGGAAACGCAATCAAGGTCGTTTATTTTGTCGCCGAGGAGACCGCACTCGAGTCCTGCGTGGATAGCTCTGAGAACGGGCTTCTTGCCGTACATCTTCTCGTAAAGAGCGCACATCTTGTCGCGGAGAGGAGAGTCGCTTCTGTAAGCCCATCCGGGATAATCACCGCTTAACTTAACAGATCCGCCGAATGTTTCTGCAAGGCAGATAACGCGATCGGTAAGCTCTTTCTTAGCGCTTTCAACGCTGCTTCTGATTGAGAAGGTAGCATGAACAGCTTTTCCTGAATCAACCATCTTTAAGATACCAAGGTTAAGTGAAGTTTCAACAAGTCCCTCGATATCGGCACTCATTGCTTGAACTCCGTTGGGAACGGTGAATACAAACTTAATCGCATTGGCAGCATCATAAACTTTGACATCAGAATCAATTTCAGCAGTCTTTCTCAAAACCTTTGTATAGAATCCGGGGTCCTTTGCGTGGAACTCGGAAGCAACATCTTTTGAAAATTCCTCAAGATATTTCTCAAACTTTTCAGCCTCTTTAACTACAACTGAAAGCTTTGTAACACGGGGGATGGCGTTGTCTGCAAGTCCGCCGTCTACATCTGCAAGAAGAACCTCTCCGTCAAATCCCTGAAGGAGTCTGCCTGCAAGCTTGTTTGAGTTTGCACGGCCCTTGATGATCTCTTCTCCGGAGTGTCCGCCGAGGAGTCCGCCGATCTCGAGTTCAAAAAGAGTTGCTCCTGCGGGAACAGAAACCTCTTTAACGGGAAGATCGATGTTTGCGCGAAGACCTCCTGCGCAGCTGGTAAGGAAGATTCCTTCATCCTCGGAATCAAGATTTAAAAGTCTGTTTCCTTTAAGCATTGAAAGGTCGATGCCTGCAGCACCTTCCATTCCGGTCTCTTCGTTTACGGTGAACACAACCTCGAGACGGGGATGCTTTAAGGTCTCATCATCAAGAAGGGCAAGTCCTACAGCTACCGCGATTCCGTCGTCTCCGCCAAGGGAAGTGCCTTCTGCATATATGTACTCTTCGGCCCCGCCTACAGCAACCTTAAGGGGCTCTTTCTTCATATCAATATTAAGCTCGGGCTTGCTTACGGCAACCATGTCCATGTGGCCCTGGATGATAAGCGCGGGCTCATTCTCATAACCATCGGTTGCTTCCTTGATCATGATGACATTCTTAAGCTCATCCTGATAGGTTTCAAGACCATGCTCTTTTCCGAAATTAGCGAGATAATCGCTGATGGCATCTACATTGTAGGAGCCGTGAGGGATCTTAGTGATCTCCTCAAAATAATAGAAAACCTTTTTAGGTTCAAGATCTGAAAGTACGCTCATATTTTTGTATCCTTTACTAGTCCGATATTGTATAATCTTATATACATCAATAAATAATACATCAATAATATTTTTAAATCAAACGAGGTTTTTATGAACATTTTCTTCATTGTGCTCGGCGCTGTCCTTGGGCTCATCATTATCTTTATCATTGCGGTATCGGTCATTCTTGCAAGGACCACTGCAAGACCACACCGAATCTCAATAGAAGGCGAGATACAGTACGAAAAAGAGCACGGCATGTGGAAGAACTACGAATCCCTTAAAAAGGAAGAGTACAAGATTAATTCCTATGACGGATACGAATTAAATATGATCTATGTTCCCGCAGAAAAAGAGAGCAACAAGTATGTCATCATCTCTCACGGATACAGCGGATGCCGCCTCGGAAGTGTTAAGTACATGCACCTTTTCAGAGAACTTGGATTCAGTGCTATCATGTACGATGACAGAGGCCACGGAGATAACAAACTTGTTCCCTGCACCATGGGATTCAAGGAGAGCAAGGATCTTATCGAGGTCATTAAGCACGTACGGGAAAGATTCGGCGAGGATATCGTCCTTGGGCTTCACGGTGAATCCATGGGATCAGCCCTTTCCAACAATGCACTTCAGTACGGTTTAAAAGACCTTGGAATAAAGTTCATCGTCAGCGACTGTGGCTACAACGACCTTGAGAAGCTTTTCACTTATCTGATCGGACACAACATGCACCTTCCCAAATTGTTTGTTAAGACCGCGGGATTTGCCAGCAAGCTCCTTTACGGATATGCATATTCCGAAGTTAAGCCCATTAACTATATCAAGGAGAATGAGATTCCCATCTGTTTCTTCCACGGCGAGGACGACGATTTCATTCCTTGCAGTCATGCCAAGGAGATGCATGAGGCAAACAAGGGATATTCCGAGCTTCACATTGTTCCCGGAGCAGGTCATGCAATGTGCGTGATCACCGACGAAGAATCCTATAAAGAGAAGGTAAAAGCTTTCCTTGAGAAGATAAACATTGGTTAAGATAAATTAATCAGAAATATAGGTAAGTTATTGTTTTATTTTAAGACGCGCTGTGTTATTATGTAGAAAGTCACGACTGTGATAAATTTTTCACAAAGAGGAAACGATATGTTTGCTGACGAAAATGTTATTAAAGTAAAACATGAAATATTGCTTGAAGTTGCAAAGCTTGCCTTTGCGGGAGAACTTGAAGAAAAGAAGGGAGACCTTCCCTACAAACTCCACAAAGGACCCAAGCCACAGTACAGATGCTGTATTTACAGGGAGCGCGAGATCGCAAGAGAGAGAATTGAACTTGCCATCGGACGTACCCTTTCAGGAAACAGCAGCAAGAATATCATGCAGGTTATCAGAAGTGCCTGCGAAGACTGTCCCATTTCCAGCTATACAGTTACGGAAAACTGCCAGAACTGTATGGGTAAGGCCTGCGTCAATGCATGTAGATTCGGCGCAGTAGAGCCCGGAAGAGACCGTTCCCACATCGACGCTCAGAAGTGCAAGGAGTGCGGAAGATGTGCTGAAGCATGTCCTTACAATGCTATCGCGCATTTGGTACGTCCCTGCAAGAACAGCTGCCCCGTTGGCGCTATCAGCTACGACGAGGACGGAATCAGCGTTATCGATGAAGAAAAGTGTATCAGATGCGGAAAATGTATCCACAGCTGTCCTTTTGGTGCCATCGGTTCCAAGACCTTTATCGTGCCTGTTATCGAGGCTCTTAAGGATCCCAATAAAAAGGTATATGCCATTGTTGCTCCCGCTTCTGAGGGAATGTTCGGTCCCGACAGAGGTTTTGCAAGCTGGGAGAAGGCTGTTAAGGCTGTGGGCTTTGACGGTTTCTATGAGGTTGGCCTTGGCGCCGATATGACAGCTTATGCCGAAGCAAAGGAATGGATGGAAGCAGTAGAAAAAGGTGAAAAGAAAGTAACCAGTTGCTGCCCCGCATTTGTAAATTACGTAAAGAGACATTTCTCCGATCTTAAGGACATGATCTCACAGACCGTTAGTCCAATGTGCGCAACATCACGTATGATCAAGCGCGACAATCCTAACGCGATTGTTGTATTTATCGGTCCCTGCGTTGCAAAGAAATCGGAGATAACCGATGAGCACATCGAAGGAAATGCAGATTATGTACTGACCTACAGTGAGATCCGCGCAATATTCAGAGCAAAAGAAGTTCGTCTCGAGCCTTGCCATGATGAATTCAAGCAGCAGGCTTCCGTATACGGAAAGAGGTTCGGAAATGCCGGCGGCGTAACTGCGGCTGTTCTTCAGAGCATGAAGGAAATGGGATGCGAGAATCCTCCGGAGGTTTACAAGGCTGACGGCGTAGAAGAGTGCAAGAAAGCCCTTCTTCTTATGAAAGCCGGAAGACTTCCCGAGTGCTTCATCGAGGGAATGGCTTGCACAGGCGGATGCGTAGGCGGACCTTCCGCATACAGCAAAGAAACTGCAGCAAAGAAGAGCAGAGATGAGCTCCTCTCAAAGGCGGACGAAAGAAAGATCAGCGAGAATCTTTCAAACAATAATCTCGAAACTATTGAAATGGATAAATAATGAATGCCGTAAGATGGGGGACGCTTTGCGGCTCCCATTTTTTTAGGATAAATGAGTTAACCCAAGGAGACTTACTAAAATGAAAACATCTAACAAATTTGGCGCAAAACAGATTGCTATTACAGGAATACTTCTTGCAATATGTATTGCAAGCCAGTTCTTTAAGAACCTTAGCATCTTTATCACAGGACCCATCATCAACACATGTATCGTACTTGCGGTCCTCTCAACCAATCTTGCTTGCGCAATCGCACTTTGCATCATAACACCGGTCACAGCTTTCTTGATCACAGGTTCACCTATCATGAGCGCGGTTCCCGGGATCATTCCTCTTATCATGGCAGGAAATGCGGTGCTTGCAGTATCTGTTCATTTTCTTCTTAAGAACACTATGCTTTCAAAGGGAAGAGCGGCAGGCGGAATCATTACTTATCTCAAAGCTGTTCTTTGCGCAGCATTAAAAGGCGGGTTCATGGGACTTACCATTTGCCTCTGGCTACTTCCCACATTCATCCCTGAGAAGATGGCACCCAAGCTCCCCACATTTCAGATCACCTTCAGCCTTTACCAGTTCCTTACGGCACTCATAGGATTTGTCTATGTGTTCGTTATTTGGGCAGCCCTCAGATATGTGATCGTTTCCGACAAATAAATTAAGTAATAAACGCATTTTTGCAAGAAAATAAAGATTTTTTGGGCGCTTTTATGGTATTATTGAAATAGCGACTTGCATTAAATATAAGAGGTAAAACTGTGCCGGATATATTTAAAGAGTTAGTACAGCTAAATTTCATACCGCTAAGCATGCTGATCTTTCTTTACGTTGCGCTATACGTAAACGGTATCTACGAGAAGGATGTATCAAGATGGTTCTATCCGGTAACGGGAGGTGCTTTCCTGCTTCTTGTCTGCGATAACCTTGATTATCATCTCGTGGACGTCCATGACGGTAGCATGTGGCATGTGGGCGTCAATGTAGTAGGATACAATCTCCGCGTTATGATACTTTTGTTTTTGCTACAGACCGCTATGCGAAACAAGGATATCTACCGCACGAATTTCTTTAGAAACTGGAGAAGGATCGTGCTATTTGTACCTGCTCTTATCATGACATTTGTAACCCTTCTTGCTTTCTTTACAAAGCTGGTGTTCTGGTATGACGAGAACGGCGAATTTACACGTGGACCTTTGGCATTTACACCCCACGTTGTTTGCTTTGTTTACGTTGTGATCATTATATCCTATTGCGGATTTATCACAAGAAAGCAGCACAGAGGAAGAGAGGCATTTGTACTTATCCTGTTTACGATGTTTGCGCTGATAACAACCATCATCGAGTCATTCTCATGGTGCAGAGGTCTTCTTGCGACAGTTATCATTGTTGGCACGGTGTTCTATTATTTGTGCCTTCATACTGAGTATTTTAAATACGACATTTTAACAGGCGTATTTAACAGGACCAATTTTAAGGCCGACCTTGATAAAGCGAAAGCAAAGGGCGGAGGAGCGGTCATGTCCATTGACCTTAACGGTCTTAAGATGATCAACGACATACAAGGCCACCTTGCAGGAGATACGGCTCTTAAGATCATGGCAAAGATCATCATGGAATGCATCAATGATAAGTGTAAGGCCTATCGTATGGGTGGTGATGAATTTACGATCATTGCTGCCGGCGTAAAGGAAGATGAAGTCCACGCCATGATCGACAAGATGCGTGCAAAAATGGAAAAGACCAGTTATTCATTTGCCATTGGTTATTCCATGTGGGCAAAAGAGCAGAGCTTCGAAGAGGCTTTTGCCAAGGCAGATGAAGAAATGTATAAGAATAAAGCCGAAATGAAAGGCGGCGCCGACAAGATCAGGCGCTGATCAAATATATCTACGAAACGAGGAGTAAAATGGAAAACTATTCGATCAACACTAAATGCGTACAGGGAGGATACAGACCCGGAAACGGAGAACCCAGACAGATTCCCATTATTCAGTCAACCACCTTTAAATACAACACCAGCGAGGACATGGGTAAGCTCTTTGACCTCGAGGCAACCGGGTATTTTTACACCAGACTTCAGAACCCTACCAATGATTATGTAGCTGCAAAGATCGCAGAACTCGAGGGAGGAACGGCAGCAATGCTTACTTCTTCCGGACAGGCAGCAAACTTCTTTGCACTCTTTAATATTTGCGAAGCAGGAAGCCATATCGTAGCTTCTTCTTCAATCTACGGAGGAACCTTTAACCTTATCGCCGTTACCATGAAAAAGATGGGCATTGACGTTACTTTTGTCAGCCCCACCGCTTCGGAAGACGAGTTAAATGCAGCATTCAAGGACAACACCAGAGCAATGTTCGGCGAGACTATCGCAAACCCCGCTCTTACCGTTCTTGATATCGAGAAGTTCGCTAAGGTTGCACATGCACACGGCGTTCCCCTTATCGTTGATAACACCTTCCCCACACCTGTTAACTGCAGACCTATCGAGTGGGGCGCAGATATCGTTACACATTCAACCACCAAGTATATGGACGGCCACGGAGCAGCAGTCGGCGGATGCATCGTAGATTCCGGTAAGTTCGACTGGATGGCACATGCTGACAAGTTCCCCGGACTTTGCACTCCCGATGATTCATATCACGGAATCACCTACGCCGAGAAGTTTGGCAAAGAGGGAGCTTTCATCACCAAGGCTACCGCACAGCTTATGAGAGACTTTGGATGCATCCAGTCTCCTCAGAACGCATTCATCTTAAACCTTGGACTTGAGTCACTTCACGTTCGTATGCCCAGACACGTCGAGAATGCACAGGCAGTTGCCGAGTTCCTTGAAAAGCATCCTAAGATCGAGAAGGTTAACTACTCAGGACTTAAATCAGATCCTTATTATGAGGTCGCGCAGAAGTATCTTCCCAACGGCGGATGCGGCGTAGTTTCATTTGAGATCAAGGGCGGAAGATCCGCAGCAGAAAAGTTCATGAAGGGCTTAAAGATCGCAGCAATCGAGACCCACGTTGCAGATGCAAGAACATGTTGCCTGAATCCCGCAACTTCAACTCACAGACAGATGACAGACGAGCAGCTTGAAGCAGCAGGAATCCCCGCAGGACTTGTAAGACTTTCCTGTGGCCTTGAAGATAAGAAGGACCTTATCGCTGACATCGAGCAGGCACTTGCATTAGTTTAATCTTTTGAATTACAGTATCCGTTGGGTTCCTTTAACCAACGGATATTTTATACAGATATATTTTAGAGAGGTATTTTATGATCGATATCAAAAAATTAGCCGATCCCGAATTTTTTGCGGAAAACAAATTGCCTGCACATTCAGATCACAAATTTGAATTTGACGGTAAGAACGCGTCAAAAACTTCACTTAACGGAGTTTGGAAGTTTAAATATGCAAGAAATCCCGAGGAAGTAACCGGTGGTTTCTTTGCTGAAGATTACGATTGCAGCGCATGGGAGGACATCAGAGTCCCTGCCCACATCCAACTTGAGGGATATGACAAGCCCCAGTACGTTAACGTTCAATATCCTTTTGATGGATGCGAGGATGTTGATCCCGGAGAGGTTCCTACACAGTTTAACCCTGTGGGAAGCTACGTAAAGTATATTGAACTTGATCCTTCAAAGGATGATACTTTCATCCTTTCATTTGAAGGCGTGGAGAGCGCGTTTGCTCTTTGGGTAAACAGCGAGTATGTTGGCTACAGCGAAGGCACATTCCTTCCCGCAGAGTTTGATGTTTCAAACTTTGTTAAGAAGGGTGTCAACAAGATCGCTCTTGCTGTATTTAAGTGGAGCTCATCAAGCTGGGCTGAGGATCAAGATTTCTTCAGATTTTCAGGAATCTTCAGAGATGTAAATCTCTATAAATATGCCGGAAACTTTGTTACCGATATCAAGGTAGTAAGCGAGCTTTCAAGCGATTATAAAAAGGCTGATGTTAAGGTTACCGTTCTTTCTACAGGAAAGATCACCGGTAAGCTTGAGATCGTTAAGCTTGGAAGAACAGACCTTGGTCTTGTTCACGAAGATTATCCCGCATATTTTGCGGCAGATGAAGATGGTGAAGTTATTTACAGCAAGGATGTTGAGCTAACCGATGGTGAGAATGTGTTTGATGTAAATGTGAATGAGCCCCTTCTTTGGAGCGCAGAAGCACCTAATCTTTACGAGCTTCGTCTTTGCGGCAACAAGACTTTATTCGGTATTAGAAAGTTTGAGATCGTTGACGGTGTTATGCACCTTAACGGAAAACGCATTGTATTCAAGGGCGTTAACCGCCATGAATTCAGCGGTGTTACCGGACGTGTTCCCGTTCTTTCAGAACTTTGGCAGGATATCGTAACCATGAAGCGTCATAATATCAATGCCATCAGAACATGTCACTATCCCGACAATTCACCTATTTACGAGCTCTGCGACAGACTGGGACTTTACATGATCTCTGAGACAGACCTTGAGACTCACGGTATCTGGGTTCAGGTTCTTTTCGGAGCCAAGGACTATTCCTATGCGGTTCCCGGTGATAACCCTGTTTGGAAGAATGTTATCCTCGACAGAGCAGAGAGAATGTATGAGCGCGATAAGAACCATCCCGCAATTCTCTTCTGGTCCTGCGGAAACGAAGCTTTCGGCGGAACAAACCTTAAGGCTATGTCCGACTACTTCCACAGCGTTGACAAGACCCGCCTTGTTCATTACGAAGGAGTATTTAACGACCGCCACGTGGCAGACATCAGCGACGTTGAGAGCGAGATGTAC
>JAEEGH010028607.1_pt1 | contig 10957 bp, 10 predicted proteins | sample 9134181 | NCBI WGS metagenome assembly JAEEGH01 (sample SAMN16246544, study PRJNA631951) | gut metagenome | biome: gut microbiome; feature: rumen; material: DP-attached | host: Bos | place: Iran: Karaj | collected 2018-10
TGTTGGGAGCGGCCCTGCTGTGGCTGGGCTGGTTCGGCTTTAATGCGGGTTCGTCGCTTCATGCTGACGGACAGGCAGTGAAGGCATTCCTGAATACCAATACAGCCTCGGCTACTGCCATGATGACCTGGATATTCTTCGATTGCCTTCGTGGCCGCAAGCCTTCGGCCATGGGAGCCGCTGTCGGATGTGTGGTAGGTTTGGTGGCCATCACCCCGTCAGCAGGCTATGTCACGGTGGGGCAGAGCATCTTCATTGCCTTCGTCATCACGCTAATCTGCAATATTGCCGTCTATTGGCGTTCACGTAGCAGCATCGACGATGCCCTCGACGTATTCCCCACTCACGGCACAGGCGGTATCTTCGGAACTGTGCTGACAGGTATCTTCATACAAGAAGGACTGACTGCAGGCACGTGGGACGGATTCGTGATTTTCCTCTACCATCTTCTGGCCATCGTCATTGTCTTTGTCTATACATTTGGCATGAGTTGGATGGGCTATACGCTGATAGACAAACTGATACCCATGCGTGTCTCCGTCTATAGTGAGAAAGTTGGACTCGACTACAGTCAGCACGATGAGCACTACGGTCTGGCCCATGTCGGCGAACGGGAAATAGCGGAATACGAAGAGCATATCCGCGAGAAAGAGATGAAGACGTAAATAAGTACATAAAATAAACAACACAAATACAAATATGAATATCAGGATAAACGAATTGGTTGACAGCCGTAATACGGTAAACAAATGGATGGAACGTTTTGGAGTTCGGTTCGGAGTCTATAAGCATGGAATTTTCAATGAACAATTGTTCCCTTTTGACTCCATCCCCCGAATCATTTCCAGCGATGACTGGGCTTATCTGGAGAAAGGACTCCGCCAACGTGTGACGGCACTGAACAAATTCCTATGGGATGTCTATCACAACAAACGCATCATCAAGGATGGTATTGTACCCGAGGAGTTCGTGTTTTCCTCGAAAGGCTATATGCCTGAATGTGAAGGCATCAGTCCGACAGGAGAGGTCTATGCCCACATCGCAGGCATCGACCTCGTAGAAGGCAAGGACGGACAGTGGTATGTACTGGAGGACAACCTGCGCATTCCCTCCGGCGCCAGTTATCCGATGATAGCCCGCGAGATTACCCGCAAGGTGTCGCCACAGACCTTCACCCAAAATGTCGTGGCCGAAAACCGCGACTATGCCCGTCTGCTTGCCACGATGATGGAAGAGATGAACGACGATCGGGGCCTCTCGGTCATCCTCACCCCAGGCCGCTATAACTCGGCCTATTTTGAACATAGTTATTTTGCCGAGAAGACGGGAGCCACGCTGGCCTATCCCGGCGACCTGTTTGTGGAGGACAACAAGGTGTACTATGCGGGTATCTACAAGGAGAAGACCCGCGTGGGCTGCATCTATCGTCGTGTGAGTGATGAATATATGGATCCGCTGCTGTTTGAGGCTTCCTCACTGCTGGGCATCCCCAATGTGATGCAGGCCTACAAGGCTGGCAACGTGGCACTCATCAATGCCATCGGCAATGGCGTGGCCGATGACAAGGGTATCTACTATTTCGTACCGAAGATGGTGGAATACTATCTCGACGAGCAGCCCATCCTGCAGAACGCTCCCACTTATCTGCCTTATTTCGAAAAAGACCGCGACTATGTGCTGAAAAACATCCGACGGCTGGTCATCAAGGATGTCAGCGAGGCAGGAGGCTATGGTGTGGTGTTCGGCAAAGACCTTGCCGAGAAGGAACTTGGCGACCTGACGGAACTGGTCAGAAGCGAGCCTCGCCGCTGGATTGCACAGGAAGTCATTGACTTCAAGGACCTGGAGATTCTGGAGGGTGACCAGACCGTGTGGCGCAAGGCCGACTTGAGAGCCTTCGTCGTCAGCGGCAAGGCAGTGAAGGTGTGGAAAAGCGGTTTGACGCGTTTCTCGAGAAACCCCAACTCGTTTGTGGTCAATTCCTCACAGGGTGGAGGTTTTAAGGATACATGGGTGATGGAAGCATAAGTGAAAAGTTAATAGTTGGAAGGATGACACAGAAAAATTTGATATCAGCAACCAAGGCGAACAGCCTCTACTGGCTGGGGCGCTATGAAGAGAGAGTGTATATCACGCTGCATTTGCTGCGTAAGTGTTACGACAAGATGATCGACGGAGAACTGGAAGACTATTCCTTACTATGGACACGTCTCGATGTCAACGGTGTCTATCAGTCGAGTGAAGAATTCACCTTCGGCATGATGTACGACGAAGACAACATCGCTTCGGTGATGGCGGCACAGGTCAAGGCCAAGGATAATGCCATCCTCCTGCGCGAAAACATCATGAGCGAAACCCTCAGTTATCTGGAGATGAGTGTGGCACTGATGAAAGAGTGCAAGGAGCGGCACGAAATGAACATCACAGCCCTGCAACCCGTCATCGACTGGTCGTTGGCGTTTTGGGGCTCTGCAGAGCAGCGTCTGCGCAACCATAAGGCACTCTATATCATGATGATTGGGCGCAATGTGGAGAATCTCGACATGCTACTGCGTTTCGACTATCCCTACGAGCGGGTGGCACTGGCCTACGACTCACTGAAACGCTACATCCGTCAGATTTCTACAATCGTCGACGACCACATCGAGGGGCAACTCAACAGTCTCATTATCGAGGAGCGTTTCAATCTCAATGATGTGGAATACAAGAACAAACTGCTGAAGTTTATCAACCAACTGGTCAGAGTGTGAAACGCTATCTGTATAACTATCAGACGGTGGTCGAGTTCTCCGAGTCAGTTCCAGCCCATGCCGTCATGCTCCGCTGCCAACCAGTCGGCAATGCCTGCCAGACAGTGGAGCAGGAACATCTGGTCATGTCACCCAGTTACTGGCTGCAAGCTGGCAGCGATGCGTTTTATAACCGCATTCTCTTTGGCGGGACCACCGAGCCGCACACCGTATTCGCCTATGTCAGCATGGGCATCGTTGCCACCGACACCTATCTGGTCAAGTATCGCGGCGAGAACCTGCTCCTCTACCGTCAGCCCACACCATTTACTACAATTGGAGACGGGATTACGGATATTAGTGAAAACAGCATCCAAGCCGCTTATGACATCTGCCAATGGATTAATGAGAACATTGCGTATCAGCCACAGGCCACCACAATAGAGACCACGGCGGCAGAAGTGATGCAGTCGCGTCAAGGCGTATGCCAGGACTTTGCCCACCTCATGATAGCCCTCTGCCGAAGGCAAGGCATTCCTGCCCGCTACGTCAACGGATTCCTTGTGGGCGAGGGGGAGACCCATGCCTGGGTTGAAATTTTCGACGGCTACAACTGGCTGGGCTTCGACCCCACCCACAACTGCCGCATCAGCAACGGCTACGTCAAACTGGCCCACGGGCGCGATGCCCGCGACTGCTCCGTCAGCCGTGGCATGTACACAGGTCAGGCCAGTCAGCAAACCACGATTCACGTTACATTACATGAGATATGATTAAGACAATAGTATCCACGGAACTGCCTGTCGATGAACAGTTCCGCATCCGTAAGAATGTCATACAGAACGGTAAGGAAGGTCTCCGCTTCTGTGTGGTTACAGGTACTCACGGCGACGAACTCGAGGGGCAGATGGTGTGCTACGAACTGGCACGTATCGTAGGAGAGCATCCCGACTTGCTCTGTGGAACGCTGGAAATTTATCCGGCATTGAATCCTCTGGGCATCGACACCATCCAGCGGGGTATTCCCAATTTCGACCTCGACATGAACCGCATCTTTCCCGGTGACCCACAAGGCACGATGGCAGAACAGACCGCTCATGCCATCATCGAGGACATCAAGGGGGCTGATATGGTCATCGACATCCATTCCAGCAATCTCTATCTGCGGGAGACACCCCAGGTGCGCATCAATGTACAGAATGCCGAATGGCTCATGCCATTTGCCGAATGGCTAGGCATGGACTTCATCTGGGTTCATGATGCTGCCACTGTATTGGAGGCAACGCTGGCCCACTCGCTCAATTCCACCGGTACGCCCTGCCTGGTGGTGGAGATGGGTGTCGGTCAGCGCATTAACCATAAGATGTGCCGTCGGTTGATAGAAGGCATCCTTCATCTGATGATGCGCATGGGCATGTGGAAAGGCAGTGCCAGTGCAGATTTGCCCAAACCCATCGTCTGCAAGGGCGACTATGTGACTTTCCTCAATGCCGAGACGTCAGGCGTATTCCTGACAGAACTGAAATGCGGTATCAACGTCAGCCGCGGTCAGACCATCGGACAGATTGTCAATCCGCTTCGCGGCCAGGTACTCAGTAACGTTATTTCTCCAATTGATGGCTATCTGTTCACCATTCGTGCCTACCCGATAGTCTATGAAGGCTCGCTGATGGCGCGAATCTTTAGGAGTGAAGAGTAAAGAATGAAGAGTGAAGTATTTTTATGAGAGTAGAAACTATATTTGAAATGAACTCGCCCTACCGCGATAATTTCCGTATTCAGGGCTATCGGTTTGGTGAAGGAGCCAAGACATTGGCTATTGTGGGCGCCATGCGTGGCGACGAGGTGCAGCAACAGTACATCTGTTCGCAACTGGTGAGCCGCCTGACGATGATGGAACAGCGTGGTGAAATTGTTGATGGCCATAGCCTGCTGGTCATTCCCTCATGTAATCCGTTCTCGATGAATGTCTGCCGCCGTTTCTGGGCAATGGACTCGACGGATATCAACCGTATGTTTCCCGGCTACGACCAGGGGGAGACCACCCAGCGCATTGCCGCTGCCATCTTCACAGCCCTCAATGGTTTTGAATATGGCCTGCAACTGGCCAGTTATTATGTGCCTGGCGACTTCATCCCCCATGTGCGGATGCTGAAGACGGGCTATGAGGATGTTGAGACTGCCAGGCTCTTCGGCATGAAGTATGTCACCATCTGCAAGCCGCGCCCGTTTGACACCACGCTGCTCAACTACAACTGGCAACTTTGGGCAACCAAGGCTTTCTCCGTCTATGCGGGACAGACCAACCAGATCGACCTGAAGACCAGCGGCGAGACCATCGATGCCATCCTGCGCATGATGCAACGGACGGGCATAGTTAGTCACGGCTCTTTGGGTGCTGCCTACGAATCTGTCGTCATCGACGAGGTAGAACTCCTCCACGTAAAGGCTCGTCACGCAGGCATCTTCTATCGGTTAGTGAATGCAGGTAGTCGCGTATTCCCTGGCGAGTCACTGGCTCACATCATCGACCCTTATAATGGGCAGATACTCAACGATGTCAAAGCGACAGTCGAAGGCACTGTGTTCTTCGCCCACAACCGTCCCGTCGTCCTACAGAATGCATTGCTATTTATGATACATACACTTTAATATTTGATAATGATGAATGAAAAATTTGAAATAAAAGAGCTTGACCAAGTGGTCGTTCGTTTCTCTGGTGATTCTGGCGACGGTATGCAGTTGGCCGGTAACATCTTCTCTACGGTGAGTGCCACCGTTGGTAATGGTATTTCCACGTTCCCCGACTATCCTGCTGATATCCGTGCCCCGCAAGGTTCTCTGACAGGTGTCAGTGGTTTCCAAGTGCATATTGGTGCAGGAAAGGTTTATACCCCTGGTGACAAGTGTGATGTGTTGGTGGCAATGAATGCTGCAGCCTTGAAGACACAGCTGAAGTATTCAAAGCCGCAGGCAACCATCATTATTGATACTGACTCTTTCGGTCCTAATGACTTGAAGAAAGCGCAGTTCCAGACAGAGGACTATCTGGGTGAGATGGGTATTGACCCAGACCGTGTCATCCAGTGTCCATTGACAACCATGGTGAAGGATTGTCTTGCAGATACAGGAATGGACAATAAAGCAGTCTTGAAGTGCCGTAATATGTTCGCTCTCGGACTGGTTTGCTGGCTCTTTGACCGTGATCTCTCTCTGGTCGCTAACTTCCTTCGTGAGAAATTCGCTAAGATACCCGCTATTGCAGAGAATAACATCAAGGTCGTTCAGGCTGGTTACGACTATGGACATAATACCCATTCCTCAGCGATGAACGTATATCGTATCGAGACTAAGGAGAAAGAGCCTGGTCGCTATATGGATATCACTGGTAACAAGGCGACAGCCTATGGCTTTATCGCAGCCGCCGAGAAAGCGGGTCTGAAGCTTTACTTAGGTTCTTATCCTATAACACCTGCAACAGATGTGCTGCATGAGTTGTCTAAGCACAAGTCATTAGGTGTGACAACTGTTCAGTGTGAGGATGAGATCAGTGGATGTGCCTCTGCCTTAGGAGCCTCTTTTGCAGGAGCCTTAGGTGTGACATCTACCTCAGGTCCTGGTATCTGTCTGAAGTCTGAGGCGATGAATCTTGCAGTGATTATGGAATTGCCTTTGGTGGTACTTGACGTACAGCGTGGCGGTCCTGCTACGGGTCTTCCTACAAAGTCAGAACAGACAGACCTTCTGCAAGTGCTTTTTGGGCGTAATGGTGAGAGCCCGATGCCTGTGCTGGCAGCTACGAGTCCTGCCGACTGTTTCGACGCAGCCTACCAAGCATGTAAGATGGCATTAGAGCATATGACTCCGGTAGTACTTCTCACCGATGCTTATATTGCCAATGGTTCTGGTGCCTTTAAACTGCCAGAGATAACCAAGCTTGATGCCATCAATCCTCCATACGTTCCAGAGGAGTTGAAGGGGAAGTGGACACCTTATATGCGTGCAGAAAACGGAACTCGCTATTGGGCTGTTCCTGGTCGTGAGGGATTCACCCATATCCTTGGCGGTCTGGAGAAAGACTCAGAGACTGGTGCTATCTCAACGAATCCTGAGAATCACGATTTGATGACTCGTCTACGCCAGCAGAAGATTGCTAATATTCAGGTACCTGACTTGGAAGTAGAGGGTGATGTGAAAGATGCTGATTTACTCGTAGTAGGCTTTGGTTCAACCTATGGTCATCTGCATTCTGCGATGGACGAGCTCCGTACCAAGGGCTATAAGGTGGCACAGACCCACTTTAAGTACTTGAACCCACTGCCCAAGAACACGGCAGAAGTGCTCTCTCGTTATAAGAAGGTGGTCGTTGCTGAGCAGAATATGGGACAACTTGCCGCCTACCTGCGTATGAAAGTGGATCACTTCACGCCTGAGCAGTTTAATCAAGTGAAGGGTCAGCCATTCGTAGTGGAAGAGTTAGTCAACGCATTTGAGGACATTTTAAAGAAGTAAAGCTATGAGTACATATACAGCACAAGATTATAAGAAAGGACAGCCACGTTGGTGTCCGGGATGCGGTGACCACTTCTTTCTGGCATCGCTGCATAAAGCATTGGCAGAAATAGGTGTTGCTCCTTATGATACTGCCGTTATTTCTGGTATCGGTTGTTCCAGCCGTCTGCCACACTATATGGCAACCTATGGTATGAATACGATTCACGGTCGTGCTGCTGCTATTGCGACAGGCGCAAAGGTAGCTAACCCCAATCTGACTGTATGGCAGGTTAGTGGTGATGGTGATGGACTTGCTATTGGTGGTAATCACTTTATCCACGCCAATCGTCGTAATATTAATCTGAATATGATTTTGCTGAACAACCGTATCTACGGTTTGACCAAGGGACAGTATTCTCCTACCTCTCCTCGTGGCTTCGTCTCTAAGTCGAGTCCTTATGGTACAGTGGAGGATCCTTTCCGTCCTGCAGAGTTATGCTTCGGTGCTCGTGGACATTTCTTTGCCCGTGCTGTTGCCACTGATTCCCAAGGTACTGTGGAAATCTTAAAAGCTGCCTATGAGCACAAAGGCGCTGCTGTTTGTGAGATTCTGCAGAACTGTGTCATCTTTAATGATGGCACACATGAGAGTGTTTACAACAAGGAAGGTCGTAAGAAGAATGCCATTTACGTTCATCATGGCGAGAAACTAGTATTTGGTGAAAACAATGAGTTCGGTCTTGTGCAGCAAGGTTTCGGTCTGAAGGTTGTTGAGATTGGTAAGGATGGCTATACCTTAGACGATGTCCTTGTTCATGACGCTCATTGTGAGGATAATACCTTGCAGTTGAAACTTGCCCTGATGGGTAATGGTGACGGATTCCCTATTGCCCTTGGTGTCATCCGTGATGTAGATGCTCCTACATACGACGACTGTGTGCAGGCTCAGATTCAGGAGGTCAGCAGTCAGAAGAAGTATCATAATTTCTCAGAACTTCTGGAGACCAACGACATATGGGTTGTAAGATGATGAAAAGACAGAAGATTAATATATTGTTATGTGACACATTCCCAGGACTATTGCCGCCGGAGATTCCCTCCTATGCGTCAATGTTCAGGGAAATGTTCCGTTCTGTTGATGACTCCATAGAGTTTGAGGTATTTCCTGTAATGGCGGGCGTTTTACCCAAGAAATTGGAGAAAAATGAGCTGTATCTGGTTACAGGAAGTAACAGTTCCGCTTATGATAATGATCCGTGGATTCTGGGACTCAAGCAGTGGATAAGAGACGCATCTTCACTCCATAGCAAACTGGTTGGCATTTGTTTTGGCCATCAGATTATCGCCCAAGCATTAGGTGGAGAAGTGCAACGGTATACTGGAGGATGGGGAATAGGTATTCGTGAGTCAGTCATCTCAGACGAAATAATGCATTTTTATTTTCCCAATGGCCGTCTGCGTCTTTTGTATAATCACCATGACCAAGTGACCGTTCTTCCCCCTGGTGCCATTGCCATTGCCCACAGCGATTTTTGCCAATATGAGGGATTTAGGATAGGTCATGATATCCTGACGTTTCAGGGACACCCAGAATTCACACCAGAATACGAACTTAACTTAATCAAAAACCATGCGAAAGATGAAGATGAACACGTCAAGAGTGCGGCTGTAAAATCCATTAAGCAACGGTGCCACCAAGGCCGTATGGTTACACAGTTCATTCTTCACTTCTTTAACTTGACAAAGGCCACAAAAAGTAAGTTTCAAGTCTGAAATCAATGCGATTCACTTGAATTTCTTGCTGCAAAACAACACTTTTGCAGCGGATAACATACCGAAATGGTATTAGATGTAGGTAAAAATATAATTTAGAAGAAAGTATTGACTATGAAAGAGATTCTAAACATTGCACTTGTTGCACATGACTCTAGAAAAAACGAACTGTTGGACTGGGTAAGATTCAATGCAGACCTGCTGTCAAAGCACCATCTATATGCGACAGGTACAACGGGCAGGCTTATCAGTGAACTCGCATTCGGCCCAGAGGAAAAATCTGAATATCCGTTCAAGGACAAGGTGACACGACTGTTGAGTGGTCCTTTGGGGGGTGACCAGCAGATTGGTGCCATGTTAGCGGAAGGTAAGATAGACATGCTGATATTCTTCTGTGACAACCTTGCCGTACAGGGGCATCAGAACGACGTGTCTGCACTGAGCCGTCTAGCATCGCTTTACAATATTGCCTTTGCCACGAACCGTACTACAGCAGACATGCTGCTTACCTCCACCTTGCTTGGAGACGAGTCATACACTCGTATAGACCCTGAGTGCATACAGCATTATGCTAACAGGAAATTGTAGATATATTAAGCAGGCCATTAAAAGTGCTGCGGCAAATGCCAATTGGTTATTGCAGCAACTTTTTGTTATAGGTTATTGAAGCACTTTGCGTCGTTTCCTTCATAGTCTCGGCCCACGCTTCTTTTTCTTCTTCTGCATTCGCCTTCTGAACTCTTCTTCGGCTGGGTCATAGACGGGATTCGTGGTGTCGAACAATCCTAATGACGGTATTCCTATTGACGGCTCGTTATGCTTTTGTGGCTCTGAATAAGTCTCTTCTCTTGGCTGTTCTGCCTGGATTAGACGTGCCTGGCTGTTGATTGTTCGTTGCTGCTCCTTTTCTGCATTGGAATCCAATTTTGACAAAATAGCCGCATAAGACAGACCCCTTCTGATTTGTGAAGCCTTAAAAGTATAGCCGTCTTTCTTAAAGCGCATACCCTGTAAGTCTTTCAGGTCTTTGCTGGCATTCCGTCTCATGACAAGTTCCACTTCCACGCCATTTGCTTTTAGGTGATTCACGAACTCAGGCCGTTTTTCTGGGCAAAGGTAGGATAATCGAAAATACCCTCCAAGCGTTTGGGTTATGTTGCCCCATTCTGCATATATCGTGGGGGATGTGAGGATTTTCTGGTGATTGGTTCCCTGTTTTTCCGAATGGCTATAGTGGATACATTGTATTTCATGGATATAATGGCTATGGTGATTGGAGTGACTTCACTGTACCCAATATATATAATAAGGTGTAGTGCTTGTTGGTATGTAGGTCTGTTGGTAAGTAAATACGTTGGAATGTAGGTTCGTTGGTGTGTAAGTCTTTTGGTACGTTGGTAAGTTAGTTCATTTGATTGTTAGTACGTACAATCAGTTTAACGGCTGATTGATTTAGCAATTTAGCAACTGATTTCATTGATTTCTGCAAAAAGGGTGGCACACGTGGCACCCATTATCAACGCCACGAGTGCCAACCGCCTCGAAAAATTTGGTGGTTACATCAGGAATCTGTAATTTCGCACTGCAATTGAACAAATAGATGATGCCATGCTTGCGCTGATTGCGCCGATTTTGAGGGCAAAACGGCGCAAGTTGTCTGAAAGATGTAGCTGTTAGGCATTGAAAACGTTACTTTTGCACTGGATTTGAAGAAAACGTGTTACCAATGTCACCGTTTTAGTGGGACATTCGGTGACACTTGCTTTGGGAAGGCTGCAAGACTGAAGGGAATGTAGTACCTTCGCGTCGGCAAAAAGGAAATAGGCACAAAGATTCTTGCACTAACCCACAATAGGGGTACCTACTACCCCCTGTTGCTTGCAATGCCGCAAAGGGATGCCATAGAAGGGTGTAGCCTAATACGCAGCTGGTGGCAGAGTGCCACACAAAACTGCAGGGAG
>JAEEGH010028608.1_pt1 | contig 10957 bp, 4 predicted proteins | sample 9134181 | NCBI WGS metagenome assembly JAEEGH01 (sample SAMN16246544, study PRJNA631951) | gut metagenome | biome: gut microbiome; feature: rumen; material: DP-attached | host: Bos | place: Iran: Karaj | collected 2018-10
TCGCGCCGCAAATGGACGAAACCTCATTCAAACGCCTCAACTGGTACCGTCTTCGGATGGAAACGGCGCACCTTGCCTGCTGCCACGGGGCGAAGACGCATTGCCTTGCGCCCGAGACGTGGGACGCGATATTCACGAACGCGTGTGCGGTGCTTTCGGCGCTTAGTTCTGGTAGGGCCCGCTCGCCGAGCGGGCCGGGAGGCCGCCTCGGCGAGGCGGCCCTACCAGGCGGCGATCGCAATACGACCGGCCGCAATGAATTGCGCAACTCCCGCTTTTCAACTTTTCAACCTTTCAACTTTTCAACCGGCGAAGCCATCGTCATCGACGCGATGCCGAAGGATGGATTCACCTGGGCGCGGCATTGTCCGTGCGACTGGTGCGCGAAGAACATTCCGTTTTCGAAGTATGACATCGGCTTTGCGACGGACCTTGTCTGGCGGCGTACGGCGGAGCTGGCGAACCGGCTGATGGCAAAGTTCCCGTTCGCGCGCGTCTCGCAGATGTCGTACATACCCTACGCCCGCATTCCGACAAACGAAATTCCGGGCAATGTCGATGTGTTCGTGGCGCGGCGCGGGCCGTGGGCGGAGGGTACGGCGATCGGTGTGCGCGAGAAGGACGAGGTGCGCGCCTGGCATGCGAAGCTCGGGCGCAAGGTCTCGCTCTGGAACTATCCCGACAAGGTGGACTGCTGGAACCTGGAGATGAAGAATATCCCGCAGCTCGCGCCACGCGCGTGGGCGAGCTACTATCGCGCCGTCGCGCCGCACGTGACGGGCGCGTTCGCCGAAAGCGAGAGCGACCGCTGGCTCTACAACTACCTCAACTACTACGTCTTCTCGCGCCTGTGCTGGAATCCCGAAGCCGACGTGGAGGCGATCCTCGCGGAACACCATCGGCTCATGTTCGGCGCGGCGGCGAAGGAGATGGCGGAGTTCTTCGACACGTTGGAGGCGTGCTGGATGAAGGTGGTGGCAAATCCGTTCGACACGCCGCTCGGCCCGGGCGTGTGCAAGGCGCCGACGGAGGAGGAGCTGCGCACGCAGATCTATTCGCCGGAGGTGCTCTCGCGGCTGGGCGCGCTTCTCCGCGACGCGGCGGCGAAGGTCGCCGCCGGGTCGCTGGAGGCGCGACGCATCGCGCTCTTCCGCCGCGAGTATCTGGAGCCGTTGCACGGACGGTTCGGCGCCCCGTGCGACCGCAAGGACAGCGTGGGATTGGTAGGGTCGGCGCCCCGCGCCGACCGAAATGGATTGTAAATTGAAAGGGTAAAGGCGATTTTATGGGCAGCGGCTTCCTTAAAAACTTCCGCTACAAGCCAGATGGCTCAACCTCTCTTGCGGACGCGCTGTGCGGCTTCATCAAGGACGAGATCGCCTACGGGCGCATCAGGGCTGGCGAGCCCATTCCGACGATCAAGGACCTTGCGAAGGCGTCCGGCCTCACGTTCCGCGTCGCGCGCGGGGTGGTGGAGCAGCTCGCGCGGGAAGGGTACGTCCGCTCGCGCCCGCGCGTCGGCACGGTCGTCCTGCCGCGCGACGTCAACGCCTTGCGCGGACGCGTGCTGTTCGTCCTCCCGGACGTGGACGCCTGCAGCTACCATGTCACCATGATCGCGGACGCCCTTCGCCACAGGCTGGGTGCTGCCGGATACGCCTTTTCCACGGTGATCTTCTCTCATGAAGATCGGATCGGGCTGACGTTCCTGAAGCATGAGCTGATCCGCACGCCCGACGTCGCGATCGTTATCTACGGCACGCAGCCAGTCCGCAAGTACCTCTGCGAGGCGGGCGTGAAAAGCGTGTTCATCTACGGCGACCCGCCAAAGGCTGACGAGGGACGATGGATCAGGTTTTCGGCGGAAGAGGCGATCGGCAATTTCGTCCGGCATTGCGTCCGCGCCGGCGTGAAGCGGGTCACGCAGGTGCGCTTCGAGGGGAACGAGACGCCCGACGCGAGACAGGCTCTTGGGTCAAAGGGGATAAAGTGCGGCTGGATTACGGTTCCGCGCATGGACGGTCTGGGCCGCTACGAGGGAATCGAGCGGTCGGCCTACAATGCGTTCATGGGCCTGCCGCGCGCCAGTTTTCCGGATGTGTTCCTCTTCTGGGACGATTTCGTGGCACAGGGCGCGCTCATGGCGTTCCTTGGGCGTGGACTCAGGATTCCTGCAGACGTGAAAGTTGTGTCGCTCTCGAACCGCGGCCTGGGGCCGGTCTATTCGGAGGCGCTCACGCGCTTCGAGTGCGACGCCGCAGAGGCCGGCGAGAAGGTGGCCGCGTTCGCGCTTGCGCTCCTCGCGAAAGGACGGCTCCCGCCGCCGCCGGCGATCACGCCGCACTACGTCTTCGGCCGCACGTTCCCGTACTAAGAAGGTTGAAAAGTTGAAGGATGGGAGTGGTGGATAAACTTGGCTGGGGGGTACGCATTGGGTTTGGCGCAGGGGATCTTGCGCAGAACCTCCTGGTTTCGGCCGTCGGCACCTACCTTCTCTTCTTCTGCACGGATGTCGTCGGCCTCGCGCCGTCGGCCGTGGCGACGATGTTCCTCGTCGTGCAGCTGGCGGACGCGATGTGGAACCCGTTCGCGGGCGTGTTCATCGACCGGCACCATCCGCCCTGGGGCAAGTACCGCTCGTATCTTTTGCTGGCGGGCATCCCCTTCGCCGTCTTCGCCGTGCTGTGCTTCGTCCATCCGCTTGGCAATGCCGGCGCCGCGTGGAAGACGCTCTACGCCTACGCGGCGTATGCGGGCTTCACGCTGCTCTTCACGCTCGTGAACGTCGCCTACGGCGCGCTCGGCGCCTCGCTCACGCGCGATGCGGACGAAATCACGACGCTCACCGCCGTGCGGATATTCCTGGCGAACGCGGGGTGTCTCGCGGCCATGGCGGGCGTGCCGCTGCTCGTGGCGGCGCTGGGCGGTGCGGACGGCGGTGGAACGCCGTCCCTACCGTGGCGGATGGCGCTTTTCATGGGGTGCGGGATGCTGCCGTCGTTCGTGTTCATGCCGCTGTTGCCGGCCTTGAGACGGGCGCTCGGGAAGAAGGGGCTGTTCTACGTCTTTGGGGCCGTCGCCGTCGTCGGCATGGTTGCCCTGTACGCGCTGAGCCGCGCGGGAGGGACGCGCTCCGGCGCGTCCGCCTGGATCTACGCCGCGCAGTTCGTGAAGGCGACGGGCATCATCGTGGCGACCGGCTACATGTGGGCGCTTGTTCCGGAGGTGATCGAGTATTCCGAGCGACTGACGGGGCGGCGCGTTTCCGGGGTGATCACCGCGATCATTGGCGTGTTCTTCCGGGCGGGGATGGCGCTGGGAAACGTCGCGGCGGGACTCGTGCTCGCCGGAACCGGCTACCGGGCCGCACAGAGAGGGACGCGCTCCTGCGCGTCCGCCGACTTCCTTCCGACGGAGGCGCGCGCTTGGCTCTGGACGATGGCTGCCCTCGCGGCGATCGCCGTCGTGCTGCTCGTCTTTTCCTTCACGCAGACGAAGGAGCGCGTGGTGATGAAGGCGGCGGACGCCGCGCAGGTGAGGGTCGCCGACCTTTGGCGGGAGTTCCGGCGGAACGGTCCGCTGCGGTGGCTTGCGCTCTTCTTCGTGGCGGCGTTCGCGCTGATGTCGGTGGGCAACGCGGCCGGCGCGTATTTCGTGAACGATCTCGAATCGCAGGCCGCGCTCGCGCAGGAAGGCATCCGCTGGCTCGTGTGCGTGGTGCTGGCGGCGCTCATGGCCGTGGCCGCCTTCGCCATCTCCCGCTACCGGGCTTAGCGGCTCGTGCGAAGCGGCCGAATGAGGCGGCCCGCGCGATAGGGGCGACGCGGAGCGACCGCCCTACCGGTCCAAAGACGAAAGACAGAGGCTTCAGGACCTTGGAACCTTTGACTTTGGGCGAGCGGCTTGCGCCGCCACCAACCACGAGCCACTCTTAACCTTCTTAAAACGGGTTATTGACGACGGCGCTCGTTGCGTGATAAACTACCTGCGTTGTGCAAAATAGCACAATGCAAAACTGCACAACGGTTGTCATGAGGTTCGCACACGCCGTATATCTTCCTGGGGAGTGTCCGCCACAAGATGCTCGACATCTTTCTGGATTCGCGCAGTCCTTTCTACCACGGCGCGTTGGTGCTTGACGTGGGCGGCATCGCGCCGGATGATTTCCATGAGTTTCTTTGCGGCCGCTTTGCAACGGGCGCGCGCATGTTCCCACGGACTGCGTTTGACGCCATCGCGGCAGCCGTGCACGATACGCCCGGTTACATCCAGGAGGTGTGCGACGCGCTTTGGCAGTCGAGCGAGGAGGGGGACGAATTTTCTCCAGATGACATCGAAAAGGCATTGGCGGTCATATTCGCCCGGGAGGGCGAGTATTTTTCCTTTGCCGTCCGTCGGCTGACGGCGTTGCAGGTGCAAGTACTGACGGCAATCGCCGTACGCGGGGGCAGGGAAATCTACTCAGGTGATTTTCTGTCCGCTGCTGCGGTGAAAAGCGTTGCGTCGACACGGAGTGCCGTGACGCGGTTGATTGACTAGGGGCTGGTGTATTTCGCAGATGGGGAATACAGGATTGACAATCCGTTTTTCGCTGAATGGGTAAAGCGGCGGTGATGTGGGTCCGTGGTTGACGGCGCGTACAATCACCCGCTCTGCCGACGCTGACGCAGCGGCTGCCTTCGAGGCGTGGAAGGCCGAGCAGAATGCGCAGGGCGCGCACCTGAGCGGCGCATGGGACGGGACGGACGCGAACGGCGTCGCGAACGCCTTCCGCTATGTGTTCGACAGGGCGGATGCCGCCTTTACGGGCGTCGTCACCATCGGCTTCGCGGTCGACAATCCCGAAGGCATCACGATCATCGCGGAAGAGTACAATCCCAATGCCCAATTGGCAATTGGCAACATTGGCAATTGGCAACACTTCCACATTGGCCACACTTTTATTTTGCCCTTTTTGCCAAAATGAGCATCTTCACAGGTTGCGCGGGTTGTGCTAAAATGCGTCTCACCCAAAGGGCAAGAAAGGATGATTCAGCCATGAAAAAACTGTTCGCAACCATTGTCTTGGCCGTCTGCGCGGCCTTTACGGCGTCAGCCGCGGTCAATCTGGGGAACCTGACGAAGAACACGGTCGTCAAGGACGGCGCGGTGATCAAAGGCACGCTGGGCAACGCGAACGTCAGGGTGTCGATCGCCGACGGCGCGACCGTGACAATCCGCGACATCGAAATACAGAAAACCGACAAGGCCTGCGCCGGCCTCACCTGCAAGGGCGACGCGACGATCATCCTCGAGGGCGAGAACAAGATCAGCGCGTGCGGCGACGGGTTCCCCGGCATCTTCGTCCCCGCCGGCCACACGCTCACGATCAAAGGCTTCGGCAAGCTCGACGTCAACGGCGAGGGCTATGCCGCCGGCATCGGCGGCGGCGAGAACCTCGACTGCGGCAACATCATCATCGATGGCGGCACCATCACTGCGAGCGGCGGCATGCCGTATGGCGGCAGCCAGGAAGTCGTCAACGGCAATCTCGTCATCCACGTGGGGATGCCCGGCGCCGGCCCCGGCATCGGCAGCGGACGCAACGCGAAGTGCGGCAACATCTTCTTCAAGCGCGGCAATGTCACGGCGACCGGCACGGAACGCAATCCGGGCATCGGCGCCGACCGCACCGGCGGCTACAACGCCCTCGTAAAATTCTACAATTCGATTGGCAAGGTCACCGCAATCACGGTGAATGGCGACAACACGTTCACCTACGACCATGCACTCTTTGATTCGCTGCCGGACAGTGAACGGTGGATCACGGGGCGTACCATCACGCAGAAGGACTCCAAGCACGACTACGTCGGCGGCTATAACCGCGTTTCCACGATTACGAGCGTTCTCGGCGGACTCACCGGCAACAAGACGTTCAAGGGTGAAGTCTTTCTTTATGGCGAGGTTGCAGGAGACTATAAAATTTCCATCGCCAAGGGAGCTACCGTACACTTGCAAGACGTGACAATCGGGCCAAGCCTGAAGACGCACATGCCCGGAATCACCTGCAATGGCGATGCGACAATACGTCTTATCGGCACCAACAACTACGTTCGCGGCTGCGGCAGCCGCTATCCCGGCATTTTCGTTCCAAATGGCTGTACGCTTACGATAGAAGGCCCACAAGGCGCACTTGATGTAGTATCCGGCGGTGAAGATTCCCCGGCGATCGGCGCCTGCCATCCCAGCCTTCAACCTATGATAATCGGGGTCGATGGACTTACCAACTATCAGAAGCCAGGTGGAAACGTCAAGATATTTTCCGGCACCATCAAGGCGACCGGCGGCGAAAACTCGGTTCCGATTGGCGGCTTGTTCAAGCGATGGGAAGCCAATACGGGTACGGTTTCGTACGAAAACTGGGGCGGCACTGTCTATGCAGAGACATGCACGCTCAGCGCCAAGGCCGGCATGCCGTTTATGAGCCGTCCGGGACTTATCACCTTGGGGGAAAACCTGTCAAGATGGGAAACACCCGAAGAGGGTTTCGATGAGACATATTCATGGAATGGCAACTTGTCGGCACACGTCAGGTCCAACGACACCAGCACAATGTTTGCGCGCGACCAAATGACGATATATTGCGACGATTCGGGTAGACGGGGGGATGTCACGAAAGTACGTGTTCCTGACGGTGCGAGAATAACGATCAGAAATCTCAAAAACCCGGACGGCGACGGCAGCGTGAAATACTTTCAGATTGAATGTTTAGGCGATGCGGAAATTACACTTGAAGGCGAGAGCAAGATATACAACTCGAGCATGCCTGCCATCTCTTGCCGCAAGGGCCATACGCTCACCATAAAGGGCAAAGGCAAGCTCACGGCGATTACCAGCGATCCTTTCCCGGTTATCGGCGGGGATTACCTTTACAATGATTGCGGTACGATTGTTTTCGAAGGCGGCGTGATTATCGCCGAAGGCGGCTACAATGCTCAAACCCATGAATATGTCAATTTCGGGGGCTATGGCATCTTGATCGGCGCACGGGGGTCTGAAGGAACATGCGACAAAATCATTTTCAAGGGCGGCTACGTAAGAGCATATTGTGTAGGCCACAAGTACGACTACTTCAAGTTTTTCGGTTCCAAAAAAGGCGCATCGGACGAGGTGGAACTATCCAAGGGAATGCAAAGCAGGAGAACGACCAAGGAGGTGTTTATCGGGAACTCTACTGACGGTATGAGCCTATACCAGTCCCAATTCACCGCAGAAGTCAGCTGGAACGGCAAACTCCCCGAGGTTGACGAGGACGAGGAGGAGTCTGCCGGCGAGGCTTCCCCGAAGCAGCAGATGAAGCTGGCGAGCGCGCTGCCGAAGGCCGCGCCGAGGCTCCTCGGCGAAACCCTCGAGCTCGATACCGTGGAGTCCAAGTACGTCGCCGGCAACGGCACCATCATCAAGGGCACGTTGAACGGGCGCCACAAGATATGCATCGCCCCCGACGCGACGGTGATTCTGAGGGATGCGTCGATCTGGACCGGCACGATGAGCGATTCGAGCCCGTTCGCCGGCATCACGTGCCTCGGCAACGCGACGATAAGGCTTGAAGGCGCCAACAGCGTCTCGTCGTTCCACCGGTACTTCCCCGCCATATCCGTTCCCGCGGACTGCACGCTCGTCATCGACGGGCCGGGCAGCCTGAACGCGCAGGGCGGCAACGAAGGCGCAGCCGGCATCGGCGGCGTATATGATTCCGTGTGCGGCAGTGTCATCATCAGCAACGGCGTCGTCAGGGCGACCGCCGTCGGTGGCGGCGCCGGCATCGGCGGCGGCGCGGGTTCCGGCGGCAAGGCCGGCTCGATCAGCATCTTCGGCGGCAGCGTCGAGGCGACCGGCGGAACATACGGCGCGGGCATCGGCAGCGGCGAAGGCGGCACCTGCTACAAGGTCACGATCAACGGTGGCGAGGTCGTCGCCACCGGCGGCACGGACGCCGCCGGCATCGGCACCGGCAAAAACGGCGCCATGAACACCATCTCCATCGGCATCGGAATCTCGAAGGTCACGGCCGTTTCCGGCGGCGGCGCGTATCAGATCGGCAGGGGCGTGGGCGGCGAGCTGGAGAGAATCAACATCGCCTACCAGCTGGCAGACACGACCTCCGGCAATACGTGCACGCTCAAGTGGTCCGGCGCGCTGGGCAACGTGCATTCCTTCCCGGCGGACGAGATTCCCGAGTTCGTCGCGTACGACGGCACCGTCATCAGCGGCACCACGTTGAACACTTCCTCCGGCGTTTACAGGAAATGCAAGATCTCGATCGCGCCCGGCGCGCGCGTGAAGCTCAACAACGCCACGATCAACACCATCGGGAACGCCGGCGTCTCCGACAGCACGCCGTGGGCCGGCCTCACCTGCCTTGGCGATGCGACGATCGAGCTTTTCAACGAGAACGAAATCAACACGTTCAACGCCGACTATCCCGGCATATACGTGCCGCGCGGCTGCACGCTCACGATCGTCGGCAGCGGCAAGCTCGTCGCGAACAGCCAGAACGCGGCGGGCATCGGCGGCGGCACGGGTCTTCCCTGCGGCACGATCTCGATCAAGGGCGGCGACGTGCTCGGCTTCAATGCGAGCGGACTCGCCGCCGGCATCGGCGGCGGCGAGAGCAGCCGCTGCGACGGCGTGGAGATCTTCGCGGGCATCACGAAGGTCGAAGCCTATTCCTCCGATTCCGTCGCGGAAGTCCAGTCCCAGCCAGTGGGTGCCGGGAAGGACGGGTACTGCAAGAGTGTCCACATCGGCGAAGACGTCGTCGAGGAGGACGCTTCCACCTTTGCGACGGGCCATCCGTTCCGCCGCACGTTCACGACATCCCCGAACGTCAATCTTTCCACGCTGACGGGCAACACGACGGTCCAGTCGGGCGCGGTGATCACCGGTGCGCTGTACGACCCCTATGAGGTGACCATCGCCGCAGGCGCCGAGGTCACGCTGAGCGGCGTGTACATCGCCGGCGGCAGCGACTCCAGCTCCGACTTCTCCGGAATCAGGTGCCTCGGCAACGCTACCATCTGGCTTGACGGCGAAAACCATGTGGCGGGCTTCTATCGCAGTCCTGCCATCAGTGTCGCGCCCGGCTATACGCTTACCATCAAAAGCAAGAACGGCGATGATAGCCTTGTCGCGGACGCCTCCGCCTTCGATTCGTACAGCGCGGGCATCGGCGCCGGATGGTCGGTCTCGTGCGGCAACATCGTGATCGACGGCGGCATAATTAAAGCGTACGGCGGCAGTCAGGCGGCCGGCATCGGCGGCGCCACGCAGCGCAGTTGCGGCACCATCACGATAAACGGCGGCTCGGTTTATGCATACGGCGGCAGTGACGGCGCCGGCATCGGCTGTGGCGTATATAACAGTAGTTGCGGCACTGTCACGGTCAACGCGGGCATCACCTGCGTCGAGGCGACAAGGGGAGGCGCTTCGGCGCAGCCTATCGGCACGGCGTACCAGTCCTCGTGCGGGACTGTCACCATCGCGTCCGGCCTTAGGGAGAAGCCCGAGGCAGGGGTGCACAAGATATATCCCAATACCGACGTCGACCTTTCCTCGCTCTCGTCCGGCGACGCCGCGGTCGTCGTCCGGGACGAGGCGATCGTCTCCGGCACGCTCGGCGTCAACCGCCAGGTCGTCATCGCCGACGGCGCGACCGTGACGCTTTCGGGCGTGACGATCAACGGATACTCCAGCCTCTCTTACGACTGGGCGGGCATCACGTGCGAAGGCGACGCCGTCATCATCCTCGACGGCGAGAACTCCGTCAAGGGCAGCAACAACCATCCTGGCATATTCGTGCCGGATGGATGCACGTTGACCATCAAGGGCGACGGCTCTCTCGTCGCCAGCAGCTGGGGCGCGGGCGCTGGTATCGGCGGCGGCTCCGACAGCACGTTCCACAACCTCTCCTGTGGAGACATCGTGATCGAAGGTGGCAGGATTGCCGCGACCGGCGGCGCGGGAGCCGCCGGCATTGGCGGCAGCAGCCATGGCGACTGCGGCTACATCACAATCACGGGCGGCTCCATCACGGCAACCGGCGGCGCGTACGCAAACGGCATCGGCGCAGGCCAGGAGTCGAGTTGCGCCGGCGTGACGATCGAGAACGGCATCGACTACCTCTCCGCAACGTGCAACGGCGACGACGTGAACGAATGCGTGCCGATCGGTACGCTGCCGGACGACGCCTCTGGTGTTACGGTGTACGGCGGCCTCGTCGAGGAATCGTCGGAAACCCCGGATCCGAATGATCCCGACTGCTTCACGAGGAACCGCACCTTCCTGCCGGCCGAGCTGGACCTTTCCAAGCTGCCGGAGGACATGACGGAACTCACGCTGCAGGACGGCATGACGATCAAGGGCACGCTCGGGCACGCCTGCAAGGTGTCCATCGCGCCGGGCGCACACATCGGCCTGTGGGAGGCCAAAATCCTTGGCGAAAACAACTCGAGCTACTCCTGGGCGGGCCTCACCTGCCTTGGCGACGCGACGATAAGGCTCAGGTACGGCGTGAGCAATATCTGCGGGTTCTATGAAGACTATCCGGGCATCTATGTGCCGACGAATGCGACGCTGACCATCGAAGGCTTCTCGGCACGCCTCAAAGCCTCCAGCAACGGCTACGGCTCCGGCATCGGCGGCGGCTACAAGCTCAGCTGCGGCAATATCGTTGTCAACGGCGGCGAAATCTATGCCTACGGCGGGAAAGAGTCCGCCACCGCGAGCGGCAAGGAACGCTCTGCCGCCGGAATCGGGACGGGATTCTATCCCAACAGCGGCGACGTCACGACTTGCGGCGACATCACGATAAACGGCGGCACGATCTATGCTTACGGCGGCAGATACTCCGCCGGCATCGGCAGTTCACTGCGCAGCACATGCGGCACGATAACGATAGGTCCCGGCATCACGCTTG
>JAEEGH010028609.1_pt1 | contig 10956 bp, 10 predicted proteins | sample 9134181 | NCBI WGS metagenome assembly JAEEGH01 (sample SAMN16246544, study PRJNA631951) | gut metagenome | biome: gut microbiome; feature: rumen; material: DP-attached | host: Bos | place: Iran: Karaj | collected 2018-10
CAGCGTCGCCACCAACAACGGCTGGTCCGACTGGTCCACAACGGCCATTCCGGCCGATGTCAAAACCATGTGGTACCGCTTCTCCAGAAGGGCCGACGACTACTGCATCGAGTGCTCGACCGACGGAATCGACTTCAGCCAGATGCGCATCTGCCATATGTATGCGGGTGCCGATGTCATCAGCTTCGGCGTATACGCCTGCTCCCCGGAAGAATCCACCTTCACGGCCGTTTTCACGGACATGAAGGTCACCGAGTGCATGTGGAAGGCCCACGACGGCCAGCAGCCCGATCAGGACTAACTACTGTCTTTCCCAAGAAAAAACAACTGTCGCATGAAAAAGTTTCTGGCCGTTTTAACCATCTTTACCGCCATCGCGTCGATGGCGCGCGCCCAAATCACCGAACCCCCGTATCCGGAAGGCCCCGGGCTGGAATTCGTCTGTGAACTCCGCGTCAACTGCGGTCCGGCCTACACGGTCGGAAAGACGGCCCATGGCACCCGCATGGTGATTCCCATTCTGGGCGGCACCTTCTCCGGTCCCGCGATGAAGGGCGAAATCATCGGCGGCGGCGCGGACTATCAGCTGGTGGACCAGGAGCGCGGGCGCAATGAAATCGAGGCCATCTATTCCATCAAGACGGACGACGGAGTCTATATCCACATCCGCAACTGCGGCTTGATCACGATGGCCCGCGGCGAAAACGGGGCGCCAAACTTCTATTTCCGCACGGCGCCGAAGTTCGAGGCGCCGCAGGACAGTCCTTACGACTGGCTCAACAACGCCATCTTCGTCTGCATGCCCGGCCCTGCCACCGACTGCATCTGCCTGCGCGTCTGGAAGGTTCTCTAAATCGTGACGACAGGACAGCACGCCGTGGCACTTTGCGCGTTGATTATCAGCTGATTGAATGGTCATGCCCTGTGTCGGGCATCACAGGGCATGACCAACGAATTGTATGAAACACAACCTGTTAGACGCCAGCCGCCACATTTTATCGAAAAAAACCGTAATTTTGCGCAAGAACCAACTCGTTATGCGCTTGTTTCCCCACGCCCTCGCCCTGGTTGCGACTCTTTCTTTTCTCTGTCCTGCGAATGCGCAGGGGCAGAAAGGTCCGGCACGTCGGACATTGGACCGGATTCTGGCCCCGTCCCGGGAGTTGAACCCTAACGCCTTCTATGTGCCTGCCCCCCGCTGGACCGTCGCCCTTACGGGAGACCTGAGACAGGCCAGTTTCTCCCAGACGCATGGTTTTTTCCTTCTTTCCGCCAAATTGTCTCCGTCGGGAGAACTGATTATCGAAGAGACTCCCGTGAACCTTTCCGCCAATGTGCGGGGAAAAATAGGCACGGGAATCGGTGTGCAGGTCGGCTATGGAGACTTGAGTCTTTCCCTGAGCAAGAATCTGGGCGGAGAAGGGAAGGACCATGTCTTTTCTTTCGATTACCAGTCGGCAGGATATGCCCTTCAGGCGCAGTATTTCAGCCATTCGGCTCCGGTGGATTATCACCAGACCTGTGCCGAAGAAGGACACTGGGCCTATCGGGACGAAGACGGTGTGACCGAAAAACCAGGACTGTTGCGGTCTCTTCTCGTAGACGGATTCTATGCGTTCAACCGTCGGACTTTCGCCTACTCGGCCGCCTATCGGGGAACTCTGTTCCAGAAACGCAGCGCCGGCAGTTGGATGTTCGGCTCCAAGCTCATCCTGGGCGAATACCGCATCGACCCGGAAGAGGAGTTCGCCCACTGGCTTAACGGACAGGCCCGGCAGACCACCGCGCAGGTGTCCTTTGGAGGCGGCTATTCTTACAACCTGGTCCCTTTCCACCGGCAGCCTTCCGGCGAAAGGGACAAAGGTCTCCGCAACCTGACCATCAACTTGACCCTCCTGCCGATGGTGACCCTCTTCAACCAATTCACCGCTACGGCCTACAACGATTTGGCAGACGGTGTTTACACGCGGGTGGACAAGGTTGTCCGGAACGGCAAGCTCCAGGTGAACTATGTCGCCCGCATCGGCATCGGGTATACGTATAATCTATTTTCCATTAACCTTTCCGCCAGCAACAACGACTATTCGTACCGGGGAATCAGTTCCATTACCTACGGGGGTTACGTGAGCAATAATGTAAAGACCGAGGGTAACTATTTTCGGTGGACGACTACCCTCCGCCTGGGAATGCGTTTCTGAAGCACGTGACCAGTATCTTCTCGCTCCGGTGCCGACCCGGGGCACGGATAACCGTAAACACGGCGGTCATGACGATGCTTTTGTACGGATTTGACACCCGACCGTACGGATTTGACTTTGCATTTTTCACAGGTTCCTGCGTACAAGCGGGTGAATCGCACCTGGCCGTGGTTTCCTGCAGGAAATGAAATAAGGTCAACCCTTTCGAGTTGACCTTGTTGAAAAACGCCCCGATCAGAGCACTTCCACCGAATAACCTTCGCGGAGCTCTATGTCGGGGTTGTCGCTTCGCCAGTGGATGGTATATTTCTCGACGTTCTGTTCCTGGGCGAACTGTTGCAGGATGTCTTCGTTGTTCTTGAATACACGCTTGGCATACTCCACGTTTGCAGCAATAACCTGCACACTGGTAGGTGTGCGGTCGCAGAGCGACAACATGTCGCGGTAGCAGTCGGGGAACTTGGTACTGAGGCGGGATTCTATCTGGCCGGCGGCGCCTCCGGCAGGGCCGCCGTCCTTCATCTTGTCGATGGTCACATACATCCGCCAGGTCTGCGTGGCCCGGAACGGATCCAGCAGGGTGTGGCTGAATTCGTTCTGCTCCTCAGTATGTGTTTCAACCATCGTGTGCGGCAGATTTTCGACCCGGTTGATATTGTATTGAAACAAAAGCGCTCCGGTATAGGGATGCGAGGTCACCTCGATGGTGTATTGCCCTGAAGGGTTGATTACCGACCAGCAGATCTGGTTGTTCATGTTGATATCGTTCACCAGCGCATTCGGGGCAATGGTGTGTCCATACTTGCGATATCCGCCCTCATTCCATTCCCGGTATGTGGGCACGTTACCGACATATGTCCAGGTTACCTTGTTGCCAGACGTATTCTTGATGACCGAAATATCATTGTCCACTTGGGAGGTACTCATTTCCACGTAGGAGCCGGAGGTGTTTCCCAATGAATACTCGCCGCCGAAATTCACACTCGGGCTCAGGCCGATGGTCCCGCCCCATGTTACGCCCAAGGTTTCCGTAAAGCTCTGCTCACTGCCGACATTCACGGTTTTGTAGCTGGTGGAGTTGTCGGTATAAGGCAGAGCCTCTTCAAGAAGGATGCTGCCATTTCCGGTCAGTTTCATCGAAGTGATATAACGGGAGAAGAAAGAGCCATACCAGGAGTCGTACGGGGCAAAGTCATCGGCATCATACCAACGACTTTCGCCCATCGGAAAATATATCTTGCAGGCGTCAGGGACCTCTCCTATACGGATGAGCACATCTTGCTGGATGTAATAGTAATCCCTGTTGGTTTTCATATTATGGACGCCCCAGGAACGGAAGGTGTTGATGACCCCATTCCGTCGCGAATAGATCTTATGATTAGCAAAACGATCATAGAGCGGCCCACTGATGGAAAAAGTTTCGCTGGCGTCCATCAGATTGTTCAGCGAATCGTTGCCGGCCCTCGTGGCAAGGCCCCGGGCGGCGGCCCTGGTCTTTTCTTGGCGCTTGTCGGCGTCGTTCAGCCACTGGGCGGCGGCATCGGCCATGAGACCACAGTAATAGGGCGTACGCTCGATGGTTATGCGTTCTGTCTTCGTCTCCGCGGCATTTCCTTCATCGTCAACGGGAGTGGATCCGATTCCGATTTCGCCCCCACCGGGCTGCTGGTAGAAGTATTCGGTGTTTGACAGGATTACCATTTCGGCCAAGACTCCATCAGGGTTATCGATGCCCGCCCTTGTGGCGATGCTCTGCATCGTGTTCATCCGGGCATTGTAGCGGGCACTCAACGAGGCAGCGACGTCCGTTTCAGGATTGACGTCCGGTCCGAAAATGAAATTCTTGTCGATATAATCCTCCTCTCGCTGTGTCTGGACAACAATCAACGCGGCGACGAAGGTCAGCATATCGTTGGTCGTCGGCGTTTCAATGGCTACATATCCGCGACGGAACAACATGTCGGCGATGTCCTCAATCTGGTCATCGCTCATCTTTTCAATGTCTTTCCCCTTGAACAGAATCATCCGGGTGTTCTCGTCGACGGCAGACGTCGAAACGGCCAGTCGCTTCACCAAAGCGGCGCCGGTAGTGTTGTCGGCAAAAGTGCTGAAAACGGCGGTGGGCATATCGGCCGAGACCCTCACGTCCATCTGGTCGTCCGTCGGAATCGTGATCGGCTCCGGTTCTATAGTCTCATGCGATGGAATCAATTCCGCAGGACTTTTCTCACAGGCAACAGCGAAGAGAAGAATGCCGAATACGGGGGAAAAGAGATATTTGAAGACTCTAGTATTCATAGTTCGTAAACTTGATCAATTTTTAAAATCGGTCATTACGCATTCAGTTTGTCGGCGTGATGGACGCCTTCGACGCTCCCCAGAAGATTCTCTTCCATTTTCACCTCCAGGACTTCTGCCAAGGGGGATTCATACGTTTCTTTGAGTAACTGTTTCATTATCGATGTGTTATTATCTCCCATCATGCAATTTTGCAAAAATAGCAATTCTGAACGAAAAACCAATCCATGCACTGGTTTTCAGCATTCTCCGCCTTTCCTCTCAGCAGCAAATCCAACCACCACTAATCACGAGTGCTCGGCCAGGATGAATGGAGGCGAGGGCCCGGCTGTCTCTTCCCGGCGACTTAACTTCCCACGAGTAATAATTGGAGAAAAAAGCCTCAATCCCCAATCATTCCGGGCGGAGACTCTATCGGGAAAGGAAAGTAATTGAGCAGTATTCAGTTATTGGGAGATAATCGCTATATTTAGGCCGGAAAATCAAAGAAGACAACGTGATACGGATGGACACAGGGTAGTGCAAAGTCCCCGCCGGCTTAATCCTCGCTTTTGAAGTAATTCCGTCACGTCGTCTTGGGGCAAGTCTAGCAGGAGGTCATCTGGCCTCCTGCTTTTGATACTCTTTCACGGTAGTCTTCAAATCGTTCGAGAACCCATATTATCCCGCCACGAAAGAGCACAATATCCTCTTCGTGGCGGTTTTATTTCGGCATTTCGGTATTTCAACCATATCCGTCTTGCCCATTTTAATCATTTCTTGTCTGTTGCAAAGGATTCCAGCGTGGAGACCTGCTCCCGAGTGACTTCATGGAGAGGATACTCGATTCCCTGCGAGAAGTCGGCATAATCAAAGAATCGGGCAAGCCGTAGGTCTTCATCTTTACGATAGTAGACTTCCACAAGGGCGCCGCCCGGCTGCGGGGAATGCAGGTCGAGGGTTTCCAGTTTTCCTTCCAAATAGGCAAGGATCTCGGCTTTGTTGTCCCGGGAAAGAGAGATTTCCTGCAGCCGATAGAGACCTTTGCGGTCTTCAAGCCGATAGCCGTGTCGGTAGAAAGGAAGCATCATCGCGCCACAAAGCAGAATCACGACTCCCAGACCGCCCCATCCTTCTCCCAGAAGGAAGCAGGCGGCTCCTGCCGCGAAGATAACCGCCAGGACGGCGATGTCCTGCGGCAGGAACGTTTTCTTTACCTGCGGGTTTTTCATAGTTTAGTGATGATTTGATCGGCTTTCGGGCCGCGTAATTCAACGATGCCCGTAGCGGGCTCATAGGTGTAATTGGAGAAGTCGAAGAGTTGAGCGTAGGCGACGGGCGCGGCCGCATTGTAGTAAACTTCCAGGCGGATGATGCCACCGTTGATGCTGGTATTCACATCGGGTTCGACATCTTTGCCCTCCAGGAAGCCTTTGAGGGAGTCCCTGCAGGTGTGGGCCACATCGAGGGCTTTCTTCTGAAGGACGATGTCTTCTCCTTCGCGTTTATAGCCGCCCTTAAAGAACAGCAGCATCAGGATGCCGCAGAAGGCGAGGAGAATTCCGAGCCCGGCGTTGACGAAATAGAGACCGATGCCGGCGGCCAGAACAATGGCGGATATGAGGAGGTCCTTCGTTGTATGGACCTTTGTTAATTTGATTTCCATGGTTATAGATTGATGAACAGATAAGTGTAATAGGCTCCGAAAAGCAGGAGCATCAGGGCGCCTTCCCAGCGGTCGATCCGCTCTCTTCGGCCTGTGTAGGCCCAGAGGAGCAACAGAAGCATGCTCAGCGTTAGAACGAGCGCATCGACATAGGTCACAGACGCCAGGGAAAGCGGGGTTATGAGGGCAGACGAGCCCAGGATCAGAAGGATGTTGAAGACATTCGAGCCCAGGATGTTGCCGAGGGCCAATTGGTCCCGTCCCTTGAGGGCGGCTACGAGGCTGGTGGCCAGCTCCGGCAGGGAGGTGCCTCCGGCCAGGATCGTGACGGCGATGAACTTGTCGCTGACACCGAGCATCCGGGCCAGCTCCGTGGCCGAATTCACGAATAGATTGCCCCCGAATATCAGTCCGGAGAGCCCGGCAAGGACCATGAGAATGGCCAGCCACAGTTTCCGAAGTTTGGATTCGGCCGCCTCTTCTGCGGGTTTGCCGGTGACGAACGAATGGACGATATAGGCGGCGAAAATGGCAAGGAGCAGCGCTCCTTCCCAGCGGGAAAGACTATCGGCCAGGCCGATGCCCCAAAGGCTGTGATTCAAGCCTATCGCCAGATAAAGAACCGTAGCGGTAAGCGTGAGCGGGATATCCTTCTTGCGGTTGTCCTGCGTCATGGTGACCGGACATAGCAAAGCCGTAAGTCCCAAGATAAACAGGACATTGAAGATGTTGGAGCCGATGACATTGCCGACGGCGATATCGGCATTCCCCTCCAATGCGCCCGTGAGGCTTACCACCAGTTCCGGACACGAAGTTCCGAAGCCCACGATAGTAAGGCCGATTACAAATTCACTGACGCCGGCCCTCCGGGCAATGGAGGAAGCGCCTTCAACAAGCCAGTCAGCACCCAGGACGATAAGTCCCAGGCCGACCAGCAGCCAGATAATGGTCATGATGGTTGTTCTGATTGATAGATAACTGTCCGATTGTCAAAAGAGCATTGACAAGCTGCTAAAGCCGGAGGCTGCAAATGGAAAACAGATATCTGTCAGAAAGATACATCCCCGCCAGGTGCACGATGGACTGGGCCAGGAAGGGATGCAAATGGTTGTTGTCGATGACTTTTCCGCCTTTGATGATGCGGAAGGTGGACCGTACCTGCGGCTGCGTCCGTCTTCCGGACTGCGAGACACGGATCAGGACGGAATCCGTGCCGCCGTCTCCTGCGAAGGTGTATCCCTGTGCGGCAGCGATGCAGAGTTCCCGGTTCTGGGTATAATCGGATGTCTTATTGGTTGATTGGCCTTCCGATACACTGTACTGGCCGCTTTCCTGCGAACTCGTAACTACCTCTGCTCTTCCACCGGAGAGAAAGAACAGCAGAAAGGATAATATGAGCGTCACCAGTTTCACGCAGTACAAAGATAGCAAAAACGCGCAAAACAAGTATCGGGCGTTCCCGGAATATCTGCGGAATAAAAATTGCAGTGAATTCTGGCAGATGAAGATTCTGACACTTTTCCTTGCGCTGTTTCTGACCTTGCTGCCGGAAAGTGCTCCTTTTGTCAGTTATTCCCAGGGACAGGATATCTGTCTTGAAGAGGTGGACGATGTGGAAGAGGAGGCCGTCATCCGTATTCCCCAACGGATTCCGAAAAAGATTCTCACGGCAACCGATGCCTTTTCCCCGGAGATCAAGCCCGCATCCATTCAGAATCTCACATTTCATCTCATCCATTTCTGTTTTGAAAGGCAATGGCTGAAAGCGTGTCTGCTTCGGCTATAGACTGAATCCTTCTTTCAGGAGGATTCAAGTCATTCTTTCAAAACAACTTATATGGATTTAACAGCAATCATCACCTCTTTGCTGACACTCCTTGCAGGAATCGGTGTATTCCTGATCGCGTGTCAGATGATGAGCTCGAACCTGGAAGCGGCGAGCTCGGAAAAACTGAAACTGCTCTTTTCGAAAGCTTCCAACAGCAAACTGATGGGTGTCGGAATCGGCGCGCTGGGGACGGCGGCCATCCAGAGTTCCGGCGCCACCACGGTCATGACCATCGGCTTTGTCAATGCCGGTATCATCTCCCTGGCGCAGGCCGCGACCATCATCTATGGCGCCAACATCGGTACCACAGTGACGGCGCAGATTGTCGCCCTGGGTATGTTCGGGGGCAATTCCCTGTCCACGAGCGTCATCTTCTCGGCCTTCGCCGGCCTGGGCGCCTTCCTGAGCATCTTTGCCAAAAAGAGCGGTTCCAAGACCCTGGGCGGCATCCTGGCCGGCTTCGGCCTTCTGTTCGTGGGCCTGGAACTCATGAGCGGATCGATGGAACAGTTCGCCGCCCTGGACGGTGTCAAAACATTCCTCGCCGGAATCGGAAATCCCATCCTGCTCGTCCTGCTGGGCGCTGTCTTCACGGCCATCATCCAGAGTTCCTCTGTCATGACCTCCATTGCGCTGGCCATGGTGGTGACTGGGCTCATCGGGATTGATCAGGGCATCTATCTGACGATGGGTTCCAACATCGGATCCTGCGTGGTCGCCATCATCGCGGGTGTCACCAGTGGAACCAACGCCAGGCGCACAGCCCTCATACATTTGTTGTTCAACTGTTCCGGAGTAATCCTGTTCATGCTCGCAGCGATGGTGCTGGGCTGGTTCGACATCTCTTACGGAAGCCTGTTTGAGAAACTGTTCCCTTCGGCGCCTCAGATCCAGTTGGCCATGTTCCATACTTTCTTCAATACGGTGACAGTGGCCATCATGCTGCCCCTGACGGGGCTGTTGGTCGCGCTGGTGGTCAAGATGATTCCGGAACGGTCCGTTCCCAAAGATTCCGAATTCTCCCTCCGTTATGTGGACGAGAATATGCTTCGCACCCCTCCTGTGGCCGTTTCACAGGTCAAACGCGAGATTCTGAGGATGGCCGATATCGCCCTAGGGAATGTCGACCGCGCGCTGGACATGGCCGTGCAACTGGATTTTTCCGGGAGAAGCCTTTTCGAGCGGGCCGAACGGGAGTTGAATTTCATCAATCGCGAACTGGTCGGTCTCGTCGTAAGACTGAACGGCAGGAGCGGTCTGGGCGAAAAGGACAGGACGTACCTATCCGGCACTTACCGCAGTATCCGAGACCTCGAACGGATTGGCGATTATGCGGAGAACATCGTTGAATATGCTACCGTCCTTGCCGACACTTCCCAGCAGTTCTCCGACGATGCCAAATATGAAATCAGCCAGTTGAAGAAACTGCTGCACCAGTTGTATGCCCATGCGATGGATGCGTATCAGAATGAAAGCCTGGAGTCCCTGCGCGAAGCCAACTTCATAGAGGAGGAAATCGACGACTACACCAAAGAAATGGAAGACGGGCACATCGCCCGTATGGAGAAAGGCATCTGTACACCTTCCGTCGGGGCGCAGTATCTGGAACTCTCCTCCAATGCCGAGCGTATCGCTGACCATATGATCAATATCGCCAAATCAATCAAATCACTTAAAGCAACCAAATCATGAAAATGTTTACAAATCTTTTCGCGGTCATGACCCTCGTGTCCGCCGCCACATTACTCGTTTCATGCAAAGACGCCATTATGACCACCGACAAACTGCCCGAAGCGGCTCAGTCCTTCATAAAGGAATACTTTCCTGAGAATACCGTCTCCTATGTCAAGAAAGACAGTGAACTCACCAAAACAACCTATGAGGTCGTGTTTCAGGACGGTACCGAGATTGAATTCGACGGCAAAGGACAGTGGGACAAAATCGACTGCAAACGGACGGCCGTGCCTGCCGCGCTGATTCCCGCCGCCATCGCCGATTATGTCCGGCAGAGTTTCCCGGGCCAGGTCATCGTCAAGATTGACAAAGAGACTTTTGGTCATGAGATTGAACTTGCCAGCGGCCTGGAACTCAAGTTTGATAAAAAAGGCAAGCTGGTCAACGTTGATGACTAGCGTTGGCACCAATCTTTCTATCGTCCATGACCTCCGGCATAAATACATTTTGGGGCAGTTCATAGCGTCTTTTCCCTTGCCTCGTGTCTTTTCATGTCGCTTTCCCTATAGGTCCTGAAAAGCCACAAGAGTTTCTCCTATGTTTCACCTAACGTCTTTTAGTTTATTATAAATCACTGATTATCAATATATTACAAGATACAGTTCGAGTCTCGTTTTCCGCTCCAAACGCCTCGCAGCAATGCGGGGCGTTTTTGTTTGTGAGGAGACTCGGTTTTCGGACGCCGATGTGTCCCACTCTGCGGGGGGGGGTGCACGCTCCGGCAGTGTACATCGACAATGGTGATTGTGGGCACTTTCGTGTACACTGCTCTCCGGAAACGGGCTTCAACCCGGATTTGGTCGGAGCAGCGTACACATGACCGAGTCAATCATGCGTTCTATCTGTACACAGGAGCAGCGTACATGGGTCGGCTCCAATCTTCCTGCCCCCCTGGTGTATAAGCCTTTTTCTTTTCGGCCAATTGACTTATCTTTACACCGATAAATCGAGATTTACCACCATGGACAATATCACCAAAAGACCCGATCCGAACACAGTCTTTCCGAATCCGAAGATCCCGAGCCTCTGCTTTATCAAGAATGTGGTAAAGAATCCACGCATCATCATCGGAGACTACACTTACTATGACGACGTGGACGGTGCGGACCAGTTTGAGAAACATGTTACGCACTTCTACGATTTCATCGGTGATAGACTGATTATCGGGAAGTTCTGCGCCATTGCCAAAGGCATCGAGTTCGTGATGAACGGCGCTAACCATAGAATGGATGGCGTGACTACTTATCCTTTCT
>JAEEGH010028612.1_pt1 | contig 10955 bp, 7 predicted proteins | sample 9134181 | NCBI WGS metagenome assembly JAEEGH01 (sample SAMN16246544, study PRJNA631951) | gut metagenome | biome: gut microbiome; feature: rumen; material: DP-attached | host: Bos | place: Iran: Karaj | collected 2018-10
TAGGCTATGATTCAGTTACTGACCTTGCCTTACTTAAAGTAGAAACGGAGCCGGACTCTGTATTTGAGCTTGGCTCAAGTTCGGATTTGGGAGTAGGTGATAAGGTTTCTGCAATTGGTACTCCAATAGGACTCGAAGGAACTTTAACCTCGGGAATTATTTCTGCAATTGACAGAAAACTTACAACAATGGGAACAGTTCTTCAGCTGGATGCTGCCGTTAATTCCGGAAACTCAGGCGGCCCTTTGATTGATGAAAATAAAAAAGTTCAGGCAATTGTTTTTGCCGGCATGCTGCAGTTCCAGGGCTTGAACTTTGCAATTCCTGTTGAATATTTAAAACAGGAACTTCCTCTTTTGTATAAAGGCGGCCCTGTTCCTCACGTTTGGATTGCTTCTTATGGTCATACAAAGAGAGTAAAAGCTGCAAAGACGGGAATTGAAGTACAATATGTTATGCCGGGTGGTTCTGCTTTCTTTTCTGGAATTAAAGAAAATTGCCTGATTACAAGCGTTGACAATCAAAAAATTGAATCTTTAGATCAGTTGCAGTTTTATCTCATGTCAAAAAGTGACCGCACTTTAATTTCGGTAAATTACACAGATGAAGAAGGAAAAGAGTGTACAAGTCCTGTTTATCTTGAAGCTCGCCCTGAAAATCCCCTTATAAAAATCTATGAAAGTGATTTACTGGGAAATGCCTTTCTTCCAATTTTTGGAATGTCCATGGTTCGTTCATCAACAACAAACAGAAAGGCTTATAGTGTAAAAACTGTCTTAAACGGAACTTCTGCCGATGAAATGGGATTTTCGGAAAATGATCCGGTTACAGTACAGGATATAAAAATTGATATTGACAATAATTACTTTTTAGCCCAACTTTATGTACAGAGGCGAAAAAAAGGTTTTATAGATGTTTCGATGACAATGGGTTCCTATTTGGACAGCCCCTATTACTTTTAATATTTGATATAATTTGGAGTTTTTTATGACAGAAATGAAGTACAAGCGCAATTTTTGTATTGTTGCTCATATTGACCACGGTAAATCAACTCTTTCGGACAGGCTTATTCAAAAGGCACAGATTATTGATGACCGTAAAATGGTAAATCAGATTCTGGATAATATGGATATAGAGCGCGAGCGCGGAATTACAATTAAAAGTCAGGCTGTTACGATTCCTTATCATGCTAAGGACGGACATGATTATGAGCTTAATTTCGTAGATACTCCGGGACATGTAGACTTTTCTTATGAAGTTTCCAGAGCAATTGCTTCTTGTGAAGGCGCACTTTTGCTGGTAGATGCAACTCAAGGAGTTGAAAGTCAGACGGTAAGTAATATGTACATGGCTTTGGAACACGATTTAACAATGGTTCCTGTCATCAATAAAATAGATTTGGCTTCAGCTGATATAGAATCGTGTAAGCATCAGATTGATAATGAGCTGGGACTTGATTCTTCAGATGCAATGTGTGTTTCTGCAAAAACTGGTGAGGGAATTGACGAGCTTATGGAAGCAATTGTTACTAAGTTTCCGCCGCCAAAGGGAGATCCAAATGGTAAGCTTGCAGCCCTTATTTTTGACTGCCATTACGATGTTTATCGCGGAGTTGTTGTTCATGTTCGTGTTATGGATGGTCAGCTTAGAACTGGTGATTTAATCAAAATGATGAGTACCAACACTCAGTACAAGGTTGAGCAGTGCGGTATTTTTAAGATTAATTATGAAGAAACCGGCGTGCTTGAAGCAGGCGATGTTGGTTATATTATTTCGGGCCTTAAAACTGTAAGCGATGTAAAAGTTGGTGATACGATTACTTCTGTTGAAAACGGTCTTGAAGAGCCCTTGCCTGGATTTAAAGAGGTTAAGCCTGTTGTTTATTCTTCAATCTATCCAATGGATTCCAATGATTACGAAGAATTAAAAGACAGTATGGAAAAACTTAAGTTGAATGATGCAAGTTTAATTTACGAAAAAGATAATTCTCTTGCTTTAGGAAACGGTTTCCGCTGCGGCTTCCTCGGGCTTCTTCATCTGGAAATTATCCAGGAACGTCTTGAACGCGACTTTGATCAGGCAGTAATTTTTACAGCTCCATCTGTACGCTATCTTCTGCATCTTTCTAACGGTGAAGATATGTATATTGATAACCCATCTGAATATCCTCAGGGAAGAATCCGTGACGCCGAGGAACCATATATAAAAGCGTCAATCATTACTCCTTCTGAATATCTTGGTTCAATTATGGCTTTGTGTACAGAAAAACGTGGTATGCAGACAAATATGGCTTATCTGGATACAAAACGCGTTGAATTGAATTATGAAATGCCTTTGTCCGAAGTTCTCTTTGACTTTTACGACCGTTTGAAGAGCTATAGCCGTGGTTATGCTTCTTTTGATTATGAGGTAATTGGCTATCGTCCAACAGAACTTGTAAAAGTTGATATTCTTTTGAATGGAAAAATGGTGGATGCCCTGTCTTTACTTACCTTCAAAAATAATGCTGTTGCCCGAGCCCGCAAAGTTTGCGAACGCTTAAAGGATGAGATTTCCCGTCAGCAATTTAAGATTGCAATTCAGGGAGCAATTGGAAGTCAGATTATCGCGCGTGAAACAGTAAATCCTGTACGAAAAGACGTTCTTGCAAAATGTTATGGCGGTGATATTACCCGTAAGCGTAAGCTTCTTGAAAAACAGAAGGAAGGTAAAAAGCGCATGAAGATGATTGGTGATGTTGAACTTCCTCAGAGTGCTTTCCTTGCTGTGCTTAAAGAAAAAGAAGAGTAGCTTATCTGAATAATTTTAGAAAGTAATCAAGCTCAATCCTTATTCTTTTTAAGAAAGATAATTCTGTGGTGAAGTTTTGTCCGTCAGGGAAGTGCAGGTAAAGATATTCTCTGGCTTCTGCAAGTTGTTTGATTTTTTCCTCTGCTTCTGCCGGGGAAAGTTTTATTTGACCTGTGAGAATGGCTTTTAATGTTTCAAGTTGCTTTTTTTCATCCTGAATGTATTCTGTGATTCTTTGAGATAAATCCTTCTGGTATGTTTGCTGATGCTGGAATTGAATTGTATGTTCGTTATTTGTGAATTCGCTGTTTTCAGTGCAGTTGCACTTGTTTACGCTGCTGCTGGTTCCAGCACAATCACTTTCTGTTTTTTTAAAATCTGGTTTTCTGGCAGGAAGCTCCAGTTTAATTCCGCAGTCCATTGCGTCAAACAGATTTTTTTTGTCATAAAAATAGGCATTAAAGGTGTTGGCATAGCTTTGCAATATGTGCGTTGTATAAAAGGTATTGCCAGCTTTATCTAAAAATGCTGTGGTATTGTCATTAAAGCAGGATTTATAATTTTGAAGTGGATTCAAGCGGTTTGTAGTCTTGAGTCTTGTGGTATGAGCCATTGTTCCTTTTGCGTGGGTAAATCCTGCCGAAAAAGAAAAATCAAGTCCATAAATGTAAATTGGAATACTGTCATCTGTTCTGAACTTGTCTGCATAATAGACTGTTGTTAATCCTACAGAACCAAATGGTGGATTTGATGGCGGTAAAAGTTTTTCTTCCTGCATTGAAGCGATGAAATTGCAGTCATCAAAAATCGTTGTAAAATATGAAAGGCTGGACAGGTCAAAATTGTGGCTGATAAGAGGCGTAGAAGAAAGACTTGCAAAAATATGAGTTTTACCTTGATTAATCTGCGGTCTTGTTCCTATAAAGGCTTGAATTATAAGCTCTTGTGCTTCTTCAATAAAAACTCCGTCTGGACTAATGTTATTTTGCAAAAGTGAAGTAAGGGAGGTATCTGTGCAGAGAATAAAAAAATCTTTTGCATTTGCCTTTATTTCTTCTATACCTTTATTTATGCTTTCTCCTGCTCCAAAAATTAAAATTGGCTTTGAAACAGATTTAAAATATTTTTCAAGTGGAATTGTCTGCGGTAAAAGCTGAAGATTAGTAAAAAAATTATGTGAATATTTACGGCCAAACTTAACTAAAGTTACCCGGTTTGACCAGAAGGTCATTAATGCCTTTGTGCTGGCTTGTAAAAGGTCTTCATAAAAGGAGGAATTAAAACCTGCACCTGCTGAAAAATCGAGCCTTATAATTCTGCGAAAGTTGCCTGCTGCTGGTAATTTTGTACCGTCGGCAAAGGTGTATGAATGTTTGTTTAATATTTGCGGAAGCTGATAAAGTTCATTTTGTGATAAAAATGCCACTTTTTTTGAATTGTTGATTTTTTCCCAGTCTTCTGCAATTTCATCAACTCCTGTAAAAAGTGATTTTGTAAAATCATAAAGTGCAGATTCTCGTTCACATAAAAGAAGAAAGCATTGGTCTGGAAGTTTATCCAGTAATTCCTTTATACCATAGGGAAGAATAGGAGAGCAGCATAAAAAAATGCTGCCGCTTTGAATTGTAAGATTATTTATTGTATTTGTGATTGCCTTTGCAGGCGCGTATTTTGAATAGAGAAGCTTTTCTTTGTATGATACAGAAAAGCCCTGCGCAGTTTGAATTAGGCAGGGCTTTTGAAAAATATTATTATCCAAATTACATTAAATTAGAATAGTAAGTTGTCATGAAATTATTTTCGAGTTTTTTACCGTCCATAATTGCATCTTGTGCAGCAGCGTTGTCATAATTCTGAATGTCAGAAATAAATGAGGTAGAAGTTTCTGCTTCGCTGTCTGCTGTTTCTGTATTTGTATACTGAACAACTACAACATAATCATTGATTACAAGAGGTTCTGAATAATCGTTGAGATTCAAAGAGAATGCTGCTTTGAGAAAGTTTTCGTTTGTTGCTGCTCCACCTAATCCTTCAATTGAAGTATCAAGTTTTGCACAAACAGAAGCGTTTCCGTAGTTTAATGGGAATGGAGCAATTTCTTTCTTTTCGATTCCAAGACTTTCGCAAGCTGCATCAAATCCTTTTGCCTTAGCTTCTGTAGCGAAGAGATTAGCCTGTGCAATGTAATAATCTTCAACCATAGTTGATTCATAAGAATTGATGTAACTTGTTACACGTGATTTCATATCATCACTTGTAAAGTCAGGCTGAACAGCATCACCGTCAGTTCTGAAGATTGAGTAACCAAGTAAAGTCTGGATTACAGGGCTTACAGAATCTTTTGGAAGGCTTACGATTTTATCAAGGTCAGCTTTATCGTTAAGAATATTTTCAAGCTGATACTGATAAGTGTTTGTAAGTTTTCCTTCTGTATCACTGTATGATTTCTGTGAGTATTCAGAAATAGCATCTTCAAAAGTAATGTTTCCTTTTTCAAGATCTTTAGCAATTTTCTTTGCCTGTGCTTCTTCTTCTACAGTGATGATAGAAATATCATACTTGATGAACTTTGCAGTATTTTTGTTTGCAAAAGCTAATTTTTCTTCTTCTGGATAATTTGATTTTTTGAATGTAGCCAGATTGAATCCGCGTTTTTCTGATTCATAATTTTTGATAAAATCCAATTCAGCATCTGCTTCTTTTAATCCAAAGAGGGCAGTTGTTCCAAAGATTTCTGTTTCTGAACCAAAGTTATCATTCTGGAAACGTCCAGTGTAAAGATTGTCCTGAATGCTTGCACGCATTTCTTCAACTCTTGCAGGATCAGCCTGATTGTAAAGTTTTTTAGAGAACTTTCCGTTTTCATCATAGAAATAACGGCGAAGCTGTCTGTTTACTGCTTCTTTTGGAACTTTAAAACCGCTTTCTTTAACTGCATCTTCGTAAGCGTATTTCATTACTGTTGAGTTGAAAGCGTAATTAAATACGTAATACTGGTTAGATGAATCAATCTGCATTCCCTGATTGCGGAACATTTCTGCATAATAAGAAACGAAATTAGCAAAATCGGAACCACTTTCGTATGCAATCTTTCTTCCGTTGTATTTACCAAATTCGAGAGGTTTCTGATTTCCTCCTCTTCCTAATGAAGCTGGTAATACAAAGGCTATAAGACAAATAAATAAAATTACTATAGAGCCTGCTGTGTATAGTGCACCTTTTTTCATATACAATTCCTTTTTTTGTGTAAAATTTAATATAGTAGATTATTTTAACATAGTGAAATAGACCTGTCAATGTCGAAATTCTACAGTTCTTTTTTACATGTATTTTTACTTATATTTTTTAAGTGAGATTTCGATTATCCATTCACACAAATCTGCAAATGATTTTCCCAGTACGGCGGCTTCCTGAGGAATAAGAGAAGTTGGTGTCATTCCTGGAAGGGTGTTTGCTTCAAGGCAGAAAATCTTGTCGTTTTCATCAACCATAAAATCTACGCGGGCATAAGTTTTAATTCCAAGGGTTTTGTAAACGCTGACTGCTGCGGCTTTGATTTTTTCTTCAAGGTCTTTTGTGATTTTTGCAGGACAGGTTTCGATTGTACTTCCTGCCTGATATTTATTTTTATAATCGTAAAAGCCTTCTTTTGGTTCAATTTGAACAATTGGAAGAGGCTTGCCTTCAATTACACCATCTGTAAACTCACGGCCCTTAATGTAATCTTCAATAAGAACTTTGTTTTCGTATTTAAAAGCCTGATTAATGGCATCGTCAAATTCTTTTTGAGTTTTTGCAATATAAACTCCTACGCTGGAACCACCACTGCAAATCTTAACTACGCAAGGAAGCTTGTTTGGAGCTACATCTTCCTTTTTTGTAAGAAGAATGCTGTCTGGGGTATTGATTCCGTTTGCCCTGAAAAGCTGTTTTGATATTGATTTATCCATTGCAATTGCAGAACTCAGTGCATCGGTTCCGGTATATTTAATTCCAAACAAGTCAAAGGCAGCCTGAACTTTGCCATTTTCTCCGCTGTCTCCATGAAGTGCCATAAAGACAATATCAGCCTGACCACAAAGTTCAAGGACATTGGGACCAAAAAGGGATTTGGAATCATCTTTTCTGAGGGCTTTGAGCTCATCAAGGTCCGGCGCTCTTTCTTTTACCGGGGCAATGTCTGCTGCCCAATCGCGGTCGCTTTCAAAAGCATTTGTGACATCTCCGTTAAATCCAAGAAAAATATCAAGAAGAATTGCCTTATGATTTTTTGATTTTAATGCTTTATAAATCTGACAACCAGAAGAAAGGGAAACGTCTCGTTCGGTACTGGTTCCGCCGGCTAAAACAACAATTTTCATTTTTAACTCCTTTTTATTGATTATACAAAAAAAATTCTTTTCTTTAAACAAAAATGAGTTACAATATAAGTATATCAACTTTAAAGGAGTGCTTGTTATGGCAGGAAAAAAAGATTATTTAGGAATGGGTAGACTTGTAAGTATTATCTTGGCTATCATTCCAATCACGTCTTGGATTTTGGGTTTTGTTACAAGATTCAAGGAAGGAAAAGTAGTTGCTGGTCTTATCCGCTTATTCTTTGGATGGAACATTATCTGGTTCCTTGATTTAGTTTTCATGCTTGTTAAGGGTTCAATTTTCAGATTACTTAACTGCTAAGGTCTGGAATGATTTTAAAATAAGAACTGCCCGAATTGTGATGATTCAGGCAGTTTTTTTTATATACATATTACTTATCGGTACATATTGCTTATCGGCTTGTACAAAGGCTCTTTTTTGAATTATAGCGTTCTATTGCTTCGTTCAACAAAAGATTTACCAGTTCTTTAAATTCTAATCCTGCGGCATCACACATTTTTGGGAACATACTGATTGAAGTAAAGCCCGGCATTGTGTTGATTTCGTTCAAATAAACGGCTTTTGTGTCTTTGTCTATAAAAAAGTCTACGCGGGACAATCCTGTTGCATCCAGAACCTTGTAAGCGGCACAGGCAGTTTTTCGGATTTTTTCCAAATCATTTTCTGTAAGGTTTGCTGGAATCTGAAGTGCGGCACCGTCCGGATCATTATATTTTGCATCAAAATCATAGAAGGTGTGGGATGGAATAATTTCACCAGGAATGTAAGCAACTACATCTTCAATTTCGCTGTCTGCCGGGAAGGTAACGGAATTGCCGGTAACAGAACATTCAATTTCGCGGGCGTTGATGGCTTTTTCAATTAAAACTTTATCATCCCACTGGAAGGCTTCCATAATTGCAAAAGAAAGCTCCTTGCGGTTTTTAGCTTTTGAAGCACCGTTTGAACTTCCGGCACAACAAGGTTTTACAAAAAGCGGATAATCTCCAAGTTCTTTTTCTGCAGCTTCGATAAATGCGTCGTATAAAACTGAATCATTCATTACATATCTTTTAAGGCATACATAAGGAACAACAGGAAGACCAACACTCTGCCAGAGCATTTTGGTTTTTTCCTTATCCATTGTAATTGCAGAAGAAAGGGTAGTGCAGCCAACATAAGGAAGGTCAGCCATATCTAAGAGCCCCTGAATAGTTCCATCTTCACCATAAGTTCCATGGAGAACCGGGAAAACAACATCTATTTCGAGAGCTTTGCCAGCTACAGAAAAGGATTTCACCCCTGCACCTGGAATTATTGAAACTGCATTTTTTTCATCTTGGGTGATTGTGAGGACAGCTTTTTTATCTTTACAAATGCGCTTGTATTCGTCTTCTGACTGCAAATACCATTTTCCCTCTTTTGTAATTCCAATTAAAATTACCTTGTTTTTATTGTCAATTCCTCTGATTATTGAAGAAGCAGAAAGAAGGGAGATTTCATGCTCACCGCTTTTTCCGCCATAAATTACACAAATATTCATTTATTTTCTCCTGATATTTTTATTTATTCATAAGTTCTGACAGCGCTTTTTTTGCTTCTGTTATTTCATCATAAGGCATAATATGATCTTTGTAGATAATGCTGTTCTCATGAGATTTTCCCAAAAGCAGGACAATATCACCTTCTCCAGCCATTTTGAAGGCCTGTCTGATTGCTGCAGGTCTGTCTGGGGTGATGAATAGGTTTTCGTTCATCTTCATTCCCTGCTTTTCGGCACCTACGGCAATTTGTTTCAATAATTCAACAGAATCTTCTCCACGTGGATCTTCGTCAGTAAGAATTATTGTATTGCAATAGTCAGCTGCAATTTTTCCCTGAATAGGGCGCTTTGTAGTATCACGTTCACCACCGCTACCAAAAAGGGCAATCATCTTTCCCTTGCAGCGTTTTCTGATTGGTGGGAAAATTGTTTCAAAACTTGAAGGCGTATGGGCATAATCGACAATAACTTCAAAAGGCTGTCCCATATCTACAACTGTCATTCTTCCTTTAATAGGATTAAGTTGATTTGTTTTTGCAGCAACAGTTCCAAAATCAAGACCAGTGACATTGCTTACTGCAATTATTGAAGCCATTATGTTATAGGCATTGAATGCACCTGGTAATGGAGCTTGAATACTGATTTCCTCTTTGCCTCCTGAAGTATCAGCAGTAATATCAAAACTTAGACCAGTTTTTGAAGAAAGAATATTTTGTGCAGTCATGTAGCGGATATTTTCAGGGATTGCAGGAAGTGATTTTTCGGTTTTTTCCTGCCCATTTACAAAAGCGTTTTTGCCGGCTCTTCCTTCTGTTGTAAAACCATAGACTGGTGATTTTGTTGAATCAATAAAATATTTTGCCGATTCGTCTTCAAGATTTACAATGCCAAGGGGATTTATTTTTCGTTTTGTGCCGCCGATTGTTTTAAGATGATTGTGTTTATCCAGGGCGCGGAATAAGTTTGCTTTATCTGAACGGTAGGTTTCAAAAGTTTTGTGGAACTCAAGATGCTCTAAAGTAACGTTCATAAAAACGCCGCAGTCAAAAGCGATGTTTCCGCAGCGGTTGAGTTTTGTAGAAAGTCCGTGGGAGGAAGTTTCGACTACAGCATATTCACAGCCGTTTTCAAGCATTTCGTTTAAGTGATGCTGAATAATCGGTGCTTCCGGAGTTGTCTGGTGCTGAGGATTAGGCAATGCGTCTCCGCCAAAGGAATATTCTACTGTCGAAATAAAGCCTGCCTTGAATCCGCATAATCTCAAAAGCTGCCAGATAAAAGAAACCGTCGAACTTTTTCCTTCTGTTCCTGTAACGCCAATAACTACAAGACGTTCAGAAGGTGAGTCATAAAATCTGTCCGAAAGCGGTGCCATTGCAAAACGTGCATCAGGAACCTGAATTAAAACCGGGCTGAATTTTAAAAGATCATCCGAAAGTTCATTGTCTAAGGTACGTTTGATTATTGCCTTTGCAGTTTCTTCCTGTTGTCGTGGAGAGAGGTTTCCCTGAAAAACTACAACATTCGCTCCGTTCTGGATTGCCTGAGGAATAAAGGTATTTCCATCAGCATGATTTCCCGGCAGTGCAAAGAAAAGCGAGTTTTTTGTAACTTCCCGCGAGTCAAAAACAAGATTGTCTACGGGAATATTTTTTATTTCTGATATATCGTCAATTTTAGACATGTCAGCCGCCACAACCTGATTTGTAAAGGAAGGCAGCAGTTGTGATAATACTTTGGTCATAAAGGATATTATAATAGGAAATTAAAGAAGGATAAAGGGGAGAAGGCGTGCAATGCATAATTCATAATTCATAATGCAGAATTGGGGAGAAAGAATTATTGAAAATGGGATGTGGATTATTATAATTGGTTTGGTTATAATGGAGACAATCCGATGATTTACACAAGTCCAGATGGAAAAATTCAAAGGAAAAAGATGAGAAAAATAACTAATATTCTATATACATTTCTTTTCCTGTCTTGTACGTCAGTTTCTAATATTACTCTAGGAAATACATATAAGTGCGAAATAGATAAGGAAAAAGAATCAAATTATATTATGTATAATTCTGCCACAATCTTACCTTTAATTTCTGTATCAAAATATTTGAAAATAGCTTGTGAGAAAAATCAAATTGTTTATATTCAAAGAAATGATAAAAAAACTATAGCAAAATATAACACAAAACAAATAACACTTAATGATATAATGGTAGAACCTGGTGTTGGTTGTTATGTGAAGCTTTCAGATAATTTGTAT
>JAEEGH010028614.1_pt1 | contig 10955 bp, 9 predicted proteins | sample 9134181 | NCBI WGS metagenome assembly JAEEGH01 (sample SAMN16246544, study PRJNA631951) | gut metagenome | biome: gut microbiome; feature: rumen; material: DP-attached | host: Bos | place: Iran: Karaj | collected 2018-10
GCGGCATACGATCATCCGAGGTTGACCGGGCCTCCGCCTTTGCCCATTTCTCCGTCCTCGAAGATGCGTTTGACCATGTTGGAGAGCTTTTCCTTGGTGATGGGCTTCAGGATGATCGCGTCGAAGTGCGACATGTCGAAATTGCCGCTCGTCTCGACGTCGGCGGTCTGCGCCACAACCGGAATATGCGCGAACTTCGGATTCTTCCTGATCTCGGCGGAAAGCTCCGTGCCGTTCATTTCCGGCATCCACATGTCGGAAAGGACCAGGTCGACCGGCTGTTTGTCGAGGATTTCGAGAGCCTCCCTGCCCGACACTGCCGTGAAGACGTTGTCGAACCCGATCTTGCCGAAGAGCGCCTTGGCGACGCGGAGGTTCATCGGCACGTCGTCGACGATGAGGATGCGGAGCGCCTTCAGGTCGCGCGCAACGGCTTCCGCCTCGGGTTTGGACTTGTCCTGCGCCTTGACCGCTTTTGCGCGGTAGCGTACGGAGTTAAGCGTCACCGCGAACGTGCTTCCCTCGCCCATCCTGCTGGTGCAGGTCAGCTCGCCGTTCATGCACGCGGCAAGGCGCTTGGAAATGGAGAGCCCGAGGCCAGTGCCGTTGTTCACGGCATTCGTGCCGCGCATGTTGGAGAGCTGGACAAACGGTTCCATGAGCTTCTTCTGGTCTTCCTCGGAAATGCCGATTCCGGTGTCGCTGACGGCGCAGCGGAGCGTGCCGGTGTCCGCGGAATCCGAGTCCGGCGTGAAGGAGACGTGGAGCGTGATCGCGCCTTTTTTCGTGAACTTGACGGCGTTGCCGAGCAGATTGATCAGGATCTGGCGGATGCGGATGTTGTCGACGTCGAGTTCCGGGAGGTCGTCCGGCACGTCGGAGACGAGCTGGTTGCCGTTCTCCTGCGCTCGGAACGTGAAGATGAGCAGGACCTCGCGGCAGAGGGCGTTGAAGTCGGTGAACGCGGTGATGATCTTCATCTGCTTCGCCTCGAGCTTGGACAGGTCGAGCACGTCGTTGATGAGCATGAGCAGGGCGTTTGCCGAGGAGGAAATGGCGTCGAGGTATTCCTTCTCCTGGTCTTTGGAGACGCCGCCTTCGCGGAGAAGCTCGGCGAATCCGATGACGGAGTTCAGCGGCGTGCGGATCTCGTGGCTCACGCTGGCGATGAAGAAGCTCTTCGCCTTGTCCGCCGCCTGGGCACGATTGGCGTTTTCCTCCGCACGGCGGCGGGCATTCTGCAGTTCGGTGTTATCCAGCGAAAAGCAGATCACGGCATCCTGCCTGAAGATGCCGTGGGGCAGCGGAGCAAATGAAATAGCACGATGGTCATCCTTGTAATTGTACTCGATCGTGAATTGCCTGCCGGATTGAAAGACGTCGTGGATTGCACTTGACATTTTCGGATAGTCAATCCAGGTTACCTGTTCCAGTTTTTTCGGTGCTTTCTTCCTTTTGATATTTCTCGTCTTGAACTCGGGATAAAAAAGGATGGTTTCCGTACGGTTCAGGACCATCACGCGACCGGGGAGCGAATCCAGAATGCTGAGTCTCGCGCGAAGACGCCGGCGCATCCAACCGAGGAAGGTGAGCAGCAGAACGAGCACGAGAAGGGATACGGCTGCGAGATGCATCAACATCCTCCAGTGGCGCGTTGCGCGTGAACACGAATTTCCGGAGCGCGTCCGACTTCGGGAACAGCTTGCCTGTCCAGCGGAGCGGGAGCTCGTCCAGCGAAACATTTGCCTGACTTTGCGTCTGGGGCCGCGTTCCTTTCTCCGTGCCGTCCGGCAGGAAGATATGTTCCGTGAGCGTTACGGAGTACGCGACCTTCCCGGCGGGGTCCAGGTAGACCTTTTTCAGCTCGGAAAGCTTTCTGCCCTCCATCTCCATGTCGATCTCGGGATCGCCGGAGAGGATGGCGTCCGTGAGGTCGTCCCCGTTCTGTGCCGTCAGGGATTCCGTGGACGTCGCCTGCGTGAATTTCAGGTAACGCTCGTTGATGGTGGAGCCGCCGTCCGCGGTCTTGTAGGTCAGTGCGTTTTTCGAAGCTTTGGATTCGTAACCGACCTGCGCGTCGCGCTTTTTCTCGTTGGATAAGTGAATCGCTCTCATGTTGACCTCACATCATGTCAAAGCTCAGATCGTCTTCTTCGATCTCCTCTTCCTGAGCGGGATCGTCCAGGACGGCTTCTTCCGCGAGTCCGAGATAATCGAACTTGACGGCATCCCCGGAATACAGATAGACCAGCCCGTTCGCGGCCATGAGAAACCCTTCGTCGTTGCCCGTCCCCGCGCGGTAGTTGAACGGAAACATGTAAATGTCCGTCCCCAGTTTCGCCGCCAGGTCGGGATTGACGATCTGATAAACGGAGTTCCAGATGTGGTCCAGGAATTCCTCTTCCGAAACTTTTTTCGAGAGCTCGATCGGCGCATCGAAAGAGGACGGCCGGACCGTGGCAGGGTTCCCCTCCGAATCAACGGCCGTCAGCTCCGACTTCTCATGCCAGAGCCCCTTTTCATCCACGGTGCCGGTTTTGATCGCTCCGGGCGGGATGACGAGGGTCCCGGTGGAATCGAGGCTCGCGGAAATGCAGACGCCGCCGGCGGCATCCGTCGCCACGGTGTCCACATGACCGTACAGCTTCGAGCGTTCCAGCTTGACCGGAACGCCGTCGAACGTTTCCGCATTCAACACAAATTGAAGAGGTTTCGCCATTGTTTTCTCCTGATCCAGTTCGTTGTCGGTTGTGCCTTTTTCACTATAATAACACGGAATGACGAAAAATCAAGCTTTGTTGTCCGGCACATTTGTTTTTTTGTTTGTTTTCGCCCGGGCCGATAACAGAAAATAACTCGATGGATGCTTCCTGTCAAGTCCATCGCTATAAAACAGGCAGGGCTAATTAAGAAGGCCGGCGTTTTTCATGGCAAGGACAAACAGCAGGTCAAGCGCCTGTGTCTTTACGTCCAGCCTGTCGAACGGCCCGAGATCGGGATGCAGAAACCTTTCGTCGTCACGTTCGCCGCAGAACCAGCCGGCAAGCAATCGCTCGGTCCACCAGCGGTTATGTTCGGCGCGAATGAGCGCAATACAGCTTTCCGTATTGGAAATGCAATCGCGAAACGCAAATGCTTTTTCTTTGAAACTGTCGCCGGAGTTGATGCTCGACCAGCGTTTCCATCGTTTTATGCCGTACCACTGTTTTTCAGCCTGTTCCTTTTCTTTTTTGCCGTACGGATGCTCAAAACACTGTTTCAGGATATTGCCGATGCAATCCTGAAGTCCAATTCTGTTGAAATCTATTGTGTCAACGACCCTGCTGATGATTTCGTAACAGTAGTTGATGTCCCTGCCGAACTCCTCACGTTTACTGTCCGTCCACGGCAGTATGTCCGTCATGCCGAAATAGCGCAGTTCGGTCTGATCCCCGCCTGTCTGCAGGAATCCCTTGTCAATGCAGTTACCCGTTTCAGTCGATTGCCAGACAAGGACCGAAATCCGCTCGCGGCGAATCTTATAGGACAATGCCGCGTAGGCCTTTACGGCCGCATCCACTCCGGGGACCGCGATGATAATGGTCACGGATGTATTCTTCCTTTTTACGGCCTTCCACATGATGTCATTGGCATCTTCTGATCCGCCGACACAATACCGATACTCCACTTCGACTTCCGGCAGTGCATCCACGATATGTTTTTTAGGCAGATACTCTTCGCTGGTCCCCTCGATATCGAAGAGCGTGATCTTGCAGTGTTTATGGTCTGCGCCGTAATTCATGAGCGGGATGGCGTAGTTGATAATGGCCTGCCCCATGGCATTGGAGCCTATGACGAACAATTCGACCCGATCCGAATCGGGTTTGTAGCGCAGCGGCAGGTACTTCTGTCCATCGCTGTCCGCGGAGTCTGTCTGGGACCAGCATCTCCATGCCCAGCTTTCGTAGAAATTGCACAATTCCAAATCGAATATGCCGTCTTCGGCAAAACCTTCTTTTTTTGCCCTGGCCTGCGTATAAAGCAAGGGGTCTTCTATATGAAGATAAAGTTTGATCGGCAAATTGAAATCATTTCGTTTTTCCGTATTCTGAATCTTTTTGACGACGACTACCCGGAGAAGACGTTCCGCACGCAGGTTTTCACCGTCTTTTTCAAGATCTTCCTGCTCGCCGAGAACAACGATGATTTTTGCGTATTCGGCCTGAAGCTCCTCGACATCCTCCTCCATGCAAATGGATTTATTGTACAGAAAGATTCTTGCCATGTCATGGGCATTAAGTTTCTTTCCCAAAAGCGAGCGGATGTCTTCGGAGGGAGTTTTCGAGACGATGAGAACTTCATGGATTCCCTGCGTCAGCATGTTTTTTACCGTTGCCACGCCCTGATAATCCCAGCCGATCACGATCCCGTGGCCTTTGAACTTGTAACGAGCCTGGCCGGATGCAATCAGATCCCGCCGTTCCACGAAGGCATTCACAATGGCCCCGGTAACGAAACTGTAGAGCACCATCCCCGCCAGCCAGGAAAGCAGTGTTATGCAGAGTACGACCGGCGCATTGCCCGAATCGGAAGCGACTTTATCAAGCCCCGCCAGGGTCCCCGCTGCGGATCCGCCGTCCGTTATCTGGCGGAATCCCCATGTCAGCCGGTTGTAGAAATCACCATCCGCATGCTGCGTCACATGGATCTTTATGCAGGTCACCACGATGGAAAACACAAGGATCGCCGCGACCGAAAAAGCAATCTGCAGCCCCATGCGCGAAAACAAATAACGATCAAGGAATTTTTTCATTTGCGATTCTTTTCCTGCTTTTGTGTCGACCCGAGAGAAAGACTTCAGAAATACCGATTGTTTTTCCGGCATGTAATATAGCATTGTTTCAATTCGATGTCAAGGTGGTTTGAGACACATTCGGACAAACAACGAAATGCGGACATCAAAACGTGTCAGGCCCTGAATATGAATTTTTTTTAATATTTTCATGTTTTCGGGTTTCTTTTTTTCGTGTTTGCCATTGTATTATGCTCGTTTTTCTTCACATGGTCACCGGCCAGATAGCAGCCGCCAAGGCGGAGCATCGCCCTGGCATTGCCCTGCGCAGCCGCTTTGCGAAACCATTTGACGGCTTCTTTTTTATTTTGGTTCGTGCCGTTTCCAATGAGACAGCATTCTCCAAGACGGGCCTGCGCCCCGGCACAGCCTCGTTCTGCGGCTTTGCGATACCGCAGGACCGTTTCCGATTCCACGCCATCCTCTTCAGCGAAGGACGGGTCCGTTTTCCATGCCAGAAGCCACCAGTCCATTGCTTTCATTAGATCCCTGTCCCGATAGATACAGTAATCCGCGAGACAGCGCATCGCCTCGGCGTTTCCATAGTCGGCGGCCCATCGGAACGATTTGATCGCCTGTTTTTCATTTTCATCCAGGCCATCGCCGCACTGCCAGGCAAGTCCGATCAGATACCATATCTTTCCGAGCCGCCTTCGGGTTGAAGCATCAAGTCGTGCACTGGAATTGGAATGTTTTTGCATATCTTTTTTCCTTACAATAGGTTGTGTTTTTACGAAACGGAACGCCGGCGATGTCCTTCGTATCCCGACTGCGATAAGAAAGCCTGCCCCTTCTATCGGCAAATAAAAAGGGTTCCTGTGTTTTTTTCCGTAAAAACGAAAGAAAATCGGAAAAATATTCGGAAAAACGACATCTGGAGACTTCGCCAACAGGGCATCCGCGGATTACGGCAGGAACCCTCCAGTATTTCGTTCGGCGAGGGTGAGCCAGACGCGCAGCCAGGTATGACATTTCGTGTCTTAGATCATGTCGTATAATATGAGAGGCTTTTTTTCAAAACCATAACCAGGAGGATTTGCTTATGGGAAACGAAACGCACATTCAACCCGTAACGAAAGACAACCGTATCGAGAGCGCCGCCGACTGGCGGGACGACTATGGCAGGATCGTCTCGCTGCGCCAGGCGGCGGAACAGGGCGATGCCGACGCGCAATTCCGGCTCGCGGAGCATTATTATAAAAACTATGACGAAGGAATCGAAGAGGACCTGGCGGAGGCCGTCAAATGGTATCAGGAAGCCGCCGGGCAGGGCGATGCCAGGGCGCAATTCGAAATCGGCTGGCTCTATCAGTGCGGCGAGGGCGTCGAGGAAGACCATGAAAAAGCCGTCGAATGGTACAGGGTCTCCGCGGATCAGGGGTATGCCGGAGCGCAATACTGGCTCGGCTGGTGTTACCGGTATGGCGTCGGCGTCGAGCGGGATATGGAAGAAGCCGTCAAATGGTACAGGCTTGCCGCGGAACAGGGGAACGAGGAGGCCCGGGAAGACCTCATGGAGTTGAATCCCGGTGTCACGGAAGAAGGACGTGTCTTTTCATGATGAACATGTTATAAAAGCGGTCCTACAAATCATATCGGAATTAAACAAAGTTTTTCCGTTTTTTCCCGATTTCGGGCCGGATTTTACACGACCGTCTTTATATTCCCGATAGAGTTTTTTTTTTACCGCAACCAGGAGGACACGCTTATGGAAAACAAAACAACGATTCAGACCGTGAAGGGAACCATCTTCGACACCGAGCGCGCAGAAGGGATCGCAGTATTCATCCCGGCGGGGCTGGTCGGCATCAGGCTGGATGCCGAGCGCTTCGCGAGTTCGTTCGGTGTGATGACGGATCTTCATCCGAAGGAAATGGTGGTCTGCTCTTTGCCCGAGCCGGTCAGCGGCATCACCAGGCATCTTGTGTTTTTCGACAATCTGAAAAAGAAAATCGAAACCATCGAAGACATGCGCCGGCAGGTCGAGGACACCCTTGACGCATTGGGCGCACTCGGAGCGAAAACAGTCGCGATGAACGGGATCCGGAGCTATACTCTTCCCGACAGGACATCCCGCCAGGAAACATACCAGAGACGGTTCGTGGAAGATTACGTTGAAAAGCACCCCGGCGTGTTCGAAACGATCTGGCTCGTGGACAAGCGCGGCGGATTCGACAAATGAGGGCGGCATCCGGCGGTTCCGCGGAAAATGAGTGTTTTTTCCGCCATATTTCCGCGGGACCGCCCGGTATGACATTTTGTGGCTTATATTATGTCTTATATTAATAGGTGACGACGATACAGATAAGAAACAGCAGAATTGCCATTTGTTTTCATCCATCAACAACCGCAACGAAAGGAGCCGCGATGAAGAAATACAGCGTACAGAACAATCATTGGAAAGAGAGCAAGGCTCTCGGATTCTTCCTCAATTTCATCAACAACCACAAGGGCACCGTCAACGACAACGATACCTTTGCACTTGTGGCGTCGCTGCGCGGCAAGGAAGAATGGATCGACACGATCAAGGCGACCTTTTCGGAGCAGACGATCACCCAGATGGAAGAAAGCCGCGACCGGATGAACCGTCTGGATTTCGATGATGAATGCAAGGAGATCATCCGCAACATCTGGAATGCGCCCTATGCACAGAACCGGATCCGCAAGGAGCTGAACAGAGTCGGCAAAGAGGCGCTGAAGCGGTATCCGGTCGACAAAAACAAATCCGAGCAGTTTGCACAAAAGGTCCACGAACTGCAGACGACCATGAAGCTCTCCGATTTCGAAGTTGACGTGCTTCTGGTCTTCGCGTTCGTACGAAACGACCTGCTCTGCATCTCGGACGGACATTGCCGCCATTCCGATCTCAATGACAAGCAGGTCTTTGTGGCGAAATGCCTCGACTGCGATGTTTCTATGGTCCGCGATGCACTGCGGGACGACCGAAAACTCCGCCGCTATGGTTGCGTCGACGAGGATTTCGACTTCAATTCCGATCTTTTCGGATTTCTCAACGGCGTATCCTCCGAACCCCTGGCAAATTCGTATTACACGTGCTGCCGCGACGAAGTGCTGCCGTGGGACTTCTATGGGAACCTTGCCGAAAAGCACGGCGACATGATCAAGCGGATCATATCTTCCGGGAACCGGAAAAAAGGCATCAACATCCTTCTTTACGGAGCGCCGGGGACCGGGAAAAGCAGTTTTGCAAAGACGCTTGCCGCAGAAATGAAGCGCGACTGCTACCTGATTTCGCAGAATGTATGCGGCAACGGAAACAGAGGCCCGGCCCGGAGTATCCCGGAATACCGTTTCGGAGCATTGCAGATCTGTGCGGAACAGGTCGATCCCGCCGACAGTCTCATCATCGTCGATGAGGCCGACGAAATGCTCCGCGGCAGGGACAGCATCTTCGCTTTCCTGACTGGCGGAAGCCGGTCGGCAGGCGACAAAGGGCTTCTCAACAGCGTACTGGATTCGATCCGGGTCCCGACGATCTGGATCACCAACACGCCTGCAAAAGCACTGGACGAATCCAGCCGCCGCCGTTTCGATTACTCCATCCGTTTCGACCCGCTGAACGCCACGCAGCGTCTCGCGATCTGGCGCAACAACGTCGAGAAGATGGATCTGGGACACCTGGTCGGCGAGTCCATGCGGAAGAAGTTCGCCTCGCTCTATCCGGTGAGCGCAGGCGGGATCACGCTGACTCTTGAGAACCTCAAAAATATTTCTCCCGAACCGGACGAGGTCGAACCGCTGGTCGAAAAACTGATGGCGACGCACTGCGAACTGCTTGACATCCCCAAGGCCGACGACAAGCTGCTTCCGGCAAGAGATTACTCTCTGGAAGGGCTGAACATCAAAGGCAATCTCCCGCTCGACCGCATCGTGGATGCAATCCGAAACTACCAGAACGGCGGCAAAGATGCGATCGACCGTCCCCGCATGAATCTGCTCCTCTCCGGTGCACCGGGCACGGGCAAGACCGAATTCGTCAAGTACCTGGGCAGCGTCCTGAATACAAAAGTCATCGTCAAAATGGGCAGCGACCTGCTGGATATGTACATTGGCGGGACCGAACGGAACATCCGCTGCGCATTCGAGGAAGCCGAGGCGGAAAAGGGGATCCTCTTCCTCGACGAGATCGACGGGCTGGTGCAGAACCGGGAACGTGCCGTGCGGAGCTGGGAAGTGACGCAGGTCAATGAGCTTCTTCACCGCATGGAGAACTTCGGCGGCGTGATGATCGGCGCCACGAATTTCTCGGCCAACCTCGATTCGGCGATCCTGCGCCGGTTCACGTTCAAGCTGGAGTTCGACTATCTCGACGAAGCCGGCAAGAAGCTCTTTTTCGAACGGATGTTCCGGACGACGCTTACTCCGGCGGAAGCAGGCGAACTCGCGGAGATCCCCTCGCTTGCACCGGGCGACTTCCGCACGGTCCGCCAAAGCTTCTTCTACCTTGGAAACCAGGCGAACAACCGCGACTATCTCGATGCGCTTGCCCATGAAAGCGAAATCAAAAACGGCAACCGGTTCGCCCGGAAATCGAAAATCGGATTCTGATGCTCAAATCGAACTCAAACAGAAAGGGCCTCGTCATGAAAACAAAAACGATCCTTCTCCTCGCCTCGCTTGCGGCAGCAGTCCCGTCCTTTGCTCTGCCGCCGCCAAGGGTTTCGCCGCCGAAGAGATCCTCGAACAAACCGGTCATCCGGTTCAGACCGATTGAAACGAGCCGCGGATACAGTCCGTCTCCCACGTCCGGCATGGCGACCGCCGTCGCCATCACCGGGGCGGTCGCCGCCGGGCTCCGCATGCTGGAGGAAGCGACCAAAACGCCGACGGTCCCGGTCATCGTCACGACGCCGTCGTCCGATTGCGAAGTGGTCCTCCCGCCCGAACTGAAAAAGCCCGGAAGTCCGCCCGTGATCGCGATCCCCGCGGATGCCGGCGTCACGAGCGTCCATGTCGTTCCGATGGAACCTGTGGTCAAACACCCGGTCCCGATCACCATCATTCCGATGGAGATCATGTCCGCAAAATAGACATCCATATTCCACCACTTAACTCAACCTCAAACCATAAGGAGCTCATTATGAAAAAACTGATTGCAACCGCCTCGTTTCTTGTCCTCTTCGTGCTTGCCGGGACCGTTTCCGCCGGAGACGGGATCGGCGTCCGCGCCGGCCTGTTCGGGTTCGACATCGTAAACGTCAACCTTGACCTGCCGGGTTCATCCTGTGTGCAGAGCCGCAACGTCTATTACGTGACTTCGCCCGACCCGTCGCTGTCCGTCTCCACTTCGCCGCGTCCCGCCGCGGTAAGGGAAGAAAGCAGGACGATCAATGTGGTGAACTCCACCAACGTGAACATCACCGTGCAGGAGAGCAAGTTCACCTCCGTACAGCCGTCCAAGCCCGTTGTGATCTATTACCCGCCGCAGACGCCGTCATATTACTTCTACAGGCCGTTCGGCTGGTAAGCGTTCGATCCGGCATGGCCCGCAACGCATCATGGACCCTCCTGTCGGGTCATGCCGGATTATTTCGAAAGAGAAGCGAAAAAACGCTTGACTTTCCCTCGAACGGGACTATATTTCTGCCATAAACGCAATTCCTCCTATCCAACCGTTGTTTTTTACCTGAAAAAGCTACCATGCAGGACGACCAGACAGAACATTTCGAAAAGCCTTCCGTCTTCCGCAGATCGAGCATGGACACCCTCGCGGACGTGCTGCTTGACGAGATCAATGCTGAACCCGGAAACGGCGATCTTTTCCGCCGGACGCGGATCATCGTCCCGAACCGGAGCATCCAGAGATATCTTTCGCTCCGTTTCGCGCACCGGTACGGCATTGCGGCACAGCTCGAATTTCCCTCGCTGATGTCGGTCTTCCAGCGTTTCCTGCCGCAGACGCACGACCGTCCGAACATCGACAGGAAAACGATCGGCTGGCGCATTTACCGGATCCTGCGGGAACCGGGTTCCGGGAAGGCGTTCCCCCTGCTGACGCAGTGGATCAGGGGGGATTCCAAACGCCTGTACGACCTGTCCCGCCAGCTCGGAGAGCTCTATGACAAATACATGCTGTACCGTCCGTGGTGGATCAACGACTGGG
>JAEEGH010028616.1_pt1 | contig 10954 bp, 12 predicted proteins | sample 9134181 | NCBI WGS metagenome assembly JAEEGH01 (sample SAMN16246544, study PRJNA631951) | gut metagenome | biome: gut microbiome; feature: rumen; material: DP-attached | host: Bos | place: Iran: Karaj | collected 2018-10
GATTACTGGTGCAAGAAAGATGTGCGCGGGCTTATACAGATGCCGTTTTCCAGACACTGGATCATGCATATAGAAGCATGTCAGAGAATAATCAATAAGCTGAAATAGGGTAATATACCCTTATAACTGTTGTTATTCCCTTAAAAGGTGTTACAATTTAAGGGAATAACGCGGAGGTTAAGGGAATGCGGAATTTCAATTATTCATCGATCAAAGACCTAAAATGGGACTCGGAAATACTTGGGCTCATTGCTGCCATATATAAAGAAGCCGGAAAACAGGAGATGTATCTGAAGCAGAGACCGGAAGAACTTGAGAAGCTCGTTGAGATTGCAAAGATACAGAGTACAGAAGCTTCGAATGCTATTGAAGGAATAGTCACTACAAACACCAGAATCAAGCAGCTTGTGGCAGAGAAGACAACTCCCAGGAACCGTAATGAACAGGAGATCGCAGGATACAGAGATGTTCTGGCGATCATACACGAGAGCTTTGATGCTATTATGATCAGTCAGAATTATATTCTTCAACTGCATAAGATCTTATATAGTCACATGAATAATCCTCTTGCAGGAAGGACCAAGAACGTACAGAACTATATCAGCGCCACGTATCCTGACGGGAATACCAAGATCCTGTTTACACCGCTTGCGCCTTACGAGACGCCTAAGGCCCTTGATGCGATTTGTGGTGAGTATAATCGTGTTATCGGAAATATGGAACTGGAACCGCTGATCGCGATACCCGTATTTATACACGACTTTCTCTGTATTCATCCTTTTAATGACGGCAACGGCCGTATGAGCAGACTGCTTACAACGTTGCTTCTATACAGAAGCGGTTTTTATGTCGGGAAGTATATTTCGTTGGAGGCAAAGATCGCGAAAAATAAAGACCTTTATTATGAAGCGTTGCAAGCTTCTCAAGACGGCTGGCTCGAGGGAAAGGAAGATCCGGTTCCGTTTATAAAGTATTTGCTTGGAACCATACTTGCAGCATACAAGGATTTCGGAGATCGTTTTTCTCTTGTCGAGGAAAAAAAGCCTGCACTTGAGATTGTAAGAATGGCAACCGTTAATAAGATAGGAAGATTCACAAAACAGGACATACGCGAATTCTGCCCGTCACTCAGTATCAGCTCTATTGAAGGAGCATTGCGTACTTTGGTTGATAATGGTGAACTTATACGCGAAGGAGCAGGGAAAAATACCTGTTACTACAGAATCAATTAGTTCATAAAATCGCTGATTTTATTAACAAAATGAAAAAAGAACGGGTTACGACATTTCGCAAAACTGGCTGAAATAGAACAACCTCTTCAGTGATTCGGCGCCTCAGCGTATAAAGTTTAAGGTTATGTTAAGGAAAGCATAATCTTCCAGAAAGTCGCACTGATTATAATCGTTATTGCAAATATATATTATGGGGAGATTGATTATGTATAAGGTTTGTAAGAAAGATTTAAAGATAATTATTTGGAAGTAATAGATTATTCAAAGAATAAATAATTACTCGAAGGGATAGGAATGCTTACAATGAATAGACTTAAAAAGGCTGGCGCAGTATTTGTTATTTTATTAATAAATCTTATGGTGTCTGGCATAATTGCGCTGAATGTATTTGTGATATGGAAGGATTTTCCACAGTGGATTATGATACTCGCCGCAATGTTGGATATAGCTGTTGTACTTCTTATAGCCAAGAAGGTATTTGCCGGGAAAGTGGCAAAGATAATTGCAGTATCTATCACGAGTGTTTTTGCGGTTTTGTGCGTGCTTTTTGCATATGCCTGCCCATATTGGAATAGTGATGGCTACAAGTTGTCTGAGGGACCGGTTCTTTATTATGAGAATTCAGACCTCACAAAGAAAGAGGCACTGGCTGATCTTGAAGAGGTTATGGACTACCTTAGAAAGTACCATATATCTTTCGTGGATGGACTGACACCTGAGGTTCAGGCAAAGTATGATGAAGTTAAGGCTGATTTTGAGTCAAAGGATACGGTTACGAGGATAGAATTTACACGTGGTGTAAAAAGTATCTTGCATGAGATAAACGATGCTCATACACGTTTTAGTACGTGGAACTCTATGTATCTATCGGATGGTCCTGAGATGAAGAGCAAAGGTTATAGCATTTATTCCGTAAACGGAATTACAGAGGATGGGATGAAGGAACTCATAGAGCCTTACTCTTCCTATGAAACACCGCGTCATATTTTTGTAGATATGGAAGATTTGTTTTATCTGGATCTATGCGGGGTAGAGGCGCCTTATGAGGTTGTGTGGAAGAGCGAGGATGGAGACGAGAAATCCCGAACATATAACCGCGAGGATTTCATAACTTGTGATGAATACTATGTTCTTGAGGATAAGTACCTGCCATCAGATAATAATGATTATGTTTATTATGAGATAGACGAAGAAAAGAGTCTGGCCATATTTACGCTAAAACGTTGTAGGATAAGTGAGCATTACAGGGAAGTCCTTCGTGAAATGTTTACGGAGATTAAAGAGAAAAACATTGAGAATCTTGCAATCGATTTAAGAGGAAATGGTGGCGGTGACACATATGTCATAAATGAACTGTTTAAATATCTGCCTGTAGATACATATTACCAGGGAGACAATTTCAGAAAGATAAGGTGGAACTTTCTGACTTTTGATCAGAGTGGGGTGACTAAGAATAAGAGAAATGCTGAGCTTGAGTTTGATGGGAACCTATATGTGCTAACTGATGAGGCTTCATTTTCAGCAGCTATGATTTTTGCTGAGATGATAGTAGATAATGACCTTGGAAAGGTGATTGGAGAGTCTCCATCGGAAGCTTGCAACTGCTGTACTGAGATTACGCAGTTCTATTTCGATGACATAGGAATGTGGTTTTCCGTTTCGACTGTTTACCTTACCCGAATAGATCCATCGAATGGAGACTATATTGAACCTGACTATCCATGCTCAGGGGAAGAAGCAATCGATACGTTATATGATATTGTCGAATAAAAACGAGATTATGAGGAATGCATATGATTTTTTTAGATAATTACGAGGTGTGATCAATGACATGCCCGTATTGCAATAATGTGATGGAAGAAGGAATAATACAAAGTCCACAGGAGCTTTCATGGAAAAAAGGAATCAAACGACCGACATTCGGGAGGGCCGGATTCCATGAAGATTCATTAGTTCTTTCTAAACTGTCACTTATGAAAGGTTCAGCGGTAAAGGCACTTCTGTGTAGGAAATGTATGAAGGTGATCATAGATTGTGCTAATAAAGAATCTGACTTAAACTATTGTTAAGCTGTATTTATCTTGAATAAAATAGACTAAAAGTATGACTATGGTGATGGATATAGAATTTCGAGGAAACGCATATATATTTAAAGCCGGCGAAGTTCTGCTGAATTACAGCGGCGGATTTGCTGACATTGCAAATGAAATCCCGAATACATATGAAACGAGATTTGCATCTGCATCCATGAGCAAGACCTTTGTTGCTGTAGGTATCCTTCAGCTGATCGAAGCAGGAAAGCTGGGACTCGAAGATACTATCGGCTCGATCCTGGATTTTGATCTGAAACAAATCGATCCTAACGTTACAGTGAGACAGCTTTTGAATCACACTTCCGGTGTTCCTGATTATTTTGATGAATCGGTCATGGATGATTATGAGGCATTGTGGAACGATTATCCTAATTACAGGATCAGACATAACAAAGATATGCTGCCCCTGTTTATAGATAAGCCGATGATGTACAGCAGAGGAACGAAGTTTCAGTACAATAATTCCGGATACGTATTGCTTGCGTCGATCATCGAAAAGATTACCGGAATGGATTTTGATGTTTATCTTAAGCAGAATGTTTTCGACAGATGCGGCATGAGCAGTACGGGATACTTTTCTTTTGACAAGCTCCCCTCAAAGTGTGCAAACAGTTACATCTATTGTCCTGATACGGATGATTACCGTACGAACATTTACTCTGTCGGTGCACGAGGCACAGGTGACGGTGGTGCATTCGTAACTGTGGAAGATATAGTGAAGTTCTGGAAAGGACTTCTTGAACACAAGCTTCTGTCTGAGCAGATGGTAACGCAAATGTTTTCCAAGCAGAGCGGGGACGGGACGGACCCGGAGGAAGGGTATTACGGTTATGGAGTCTGGATCATTGATAATCCTAAAGGGCAGGACTATGTGTATATGCAAGGAATTGACGACGGAATAAGCGCCATCTCCGAATATAATTCCAACAATGGAATGATAACGGTCATGCTCAGTAATTACGGAGATAATGTTTGGTCGAGGATGAGAAAGATACGGGAAGAGATGTATTAATTATCAGTATAGGCAACAAGATGAAAAAGAAAGTCATAATAACAGTTTTGTTTATATCTCCATCGTTGCGCTGGTTCTTATTGGCTGCATAATTGAATTTTCCAAACCCGTTGGACCTGGTATTCCTATTGACAAGATTACCGGTATTTATTCAAGTGCGATGCACATAAAGGTTCGGAAATAATATAAAGATTTCCTTGGAAATCCCTGTAACGAAATCCGTTTTAATCCGTCTAATGTACGGAAGACCCAAAAAGGCACTCAGAACCATTTATTACAGAGGAGAGCATACTATGTCTAAAACTTTCAAGGATCATCTTATCATCACTTTTCCAATCATGCTTGTCTGCTGGGGCCTGTGCATTATCCTTGGCTTAAACGGCATCACTAAAGCGGATCACATATGGATAAACCTCCCCTATGCTCTTGGAGCATTTTCCACCACTATAGCCTCTTATATCGCTTTGAAAAAGAACGGCGAAGTAAAGGGGTTCAAAGAATGGCTGAAAAATGTGTTCGATTTCAAGCAGAGTGCATGGTCTTATATAGCAGTGATCATTCTTGTCGCACTCAACACCTTAGTGTTGTGCTTAGCAGGCGGGTGTGAAAACAAAGCTCCCCTGTATATGATCATCCTTATGCTCCCCATTATGCTTGTCGGAGGCGGACTTGAAGAGGCAGGCTGGCGGTATATAACATTCCCCGAGCTGGATAAGAAATTCGGCTTTGTACCTGCGGCATTGATAATGGGACTGATATGGGCATTCTGGCACCTGCCGCTGTTCTTTATCCCTGGAGTAAATCAGTACGGAAAGAATTTCCTTGCATTCGTTTTCGGATGTATCGGCCTTAGCTTTATACTGGGTGCGATAAGAAAGGTAACAGGCAGCGTATGGCTGTGCGTACTGACACATATGCTTATCAATGCTGTCCCCGAATCGATCAGATATGATTTCTACGGTGTAAAAGCTCAGATTATTACAATGATCATTATGGCAACAATAACTACCATATGGGTCAAATTTTATGAAAAAAGAGTGTCAAGGCTGTTGCTAAATGCCGAGAGGAAAAATCCTTACCTTCCATGACAGATTGGGAATAATATTACTCATTCCTCTGTTCATCAGTTACTAAGCCTTCTTCAAGAAACTGCCTGCATTTCTCAAATTTGCCGTTTGCACATAAGACAGCGGCAATACAGCATCCGTAAGCATTGTGCCTGACGACATCGAAACCATCACGATTGTGACTTCTGTTCTGATCAAAGTACACTTCCAATTTATCCAGAGAATTGTATTCATCATAAAAGGGAAGGGTTCTTCTCTGATTATGGTAATTATATCAATTCACGCTTGGATTTTTCCCAAAAACAAATTGTTAGGATTCTCATAACGCCTCTGATATATTGAGACTAACGAAGATGCATCCTCGGAATAACAATAGAGAGGTAACTGAAAATGTCACTGGGAAATAACATAAAGAAATACCGTCATGATCTTGGAATGACACAGGAGGAACTGGCAGGAATGCTTTGCATCACCAGTCAGGCGGTAAGCAGATGGGAGAGCGGAGCAGGCCTTCCGGACATCACTCAGGTGATTCCTTTGGCGCAGGCGCTCAACGTGTCGATCGATGCATTATTCGGCTTCAATACTGACAGTTATGATGTAAAGCTTGCGGAAGAAGTAACCAGGAAAGCTAATTCTTTGCGCGACAGCGGTGAATCTTCGCAGGGCGCATATAATGCCGTGGAATATCTCGATCAGCAATGTGAAGAGAACATCTTCAACTACGGCATCATGACAAGTTATGTTCAGGCAGTAGGTCATATGAGCCGCTTTGTCAATCCTAAGAATTCATACTACACAGGATTGTTAAAAGATGACAGCAAGCTGTGGAATCAGATCGTAAGAAATGCAGAGAACAGGGCAATGCAGGTCATAAGATATTCGGGAAGCAAGAAGCTTTCTGATGAATGCCATTTCGCCCTTGCGTGGCTCTGCTGGCATACTCAGAGATGGGAGAAAGGCCGTCAGCATGTTGAAGCACTTCCGTCCATCGGCAGCAACATGATCCGGGAATCGCTCCTTCCTTATTACATCGATATATCGACTGATGAGGGAAAAGAAAACTGGAATGCTCAGATAAGGGATAATTATCAGATCTTCATAAGAGCTCTGAATAAGCAGATCCTCTATACAGCCGAGAGCATGATGTGGGTCAGTCCTTTGAATGAGATGGAGCAGAACTGTTTATGGGGTATCGCCATCATTGACAGATTCATGGAAAATGAAAAGATGAAGGCACATTGCCAGGGATTCTGCCGTGATACTTATAAGTTTCTGATCGGTGCTTACTTAAGGAATAACGAACCGGAGAAGGCAGCTGAATGCTGGAAGGAACTCATGGCTAAGATCGACGGCTATATTGATTTTTGTGCCGGTATCCGCGAAAAGGATCTGGAAGAAATAAACCGCATTTACGGCCTGAAAGCTGCAAACAATATGAGGAACTATACCAGAGAATGGATAGACACCAAACTGCAGTTTATCCTGGGCCAGCTTAAGAGCTGGAGCAGCGAAGAGGTTTATTCCGAGTTTGAGAAGCTGATTCTTTAAAAGCCCGGATAAATGTGTTCATATGTTGAATGATATAATATGCCTGTCCGTAGGAATAATACGGGCAGGTGTATTAGCTATGCTGGTTATGCTGATAGCGATTCCTGCTATTTGTTTTGGGTTTTCGGTTTGTTTGTGGACAAGAATGTTAAAATGATCTGTGAAAAAACGTCCGTGACTACTGTAAAAGAAACAGAGAAAGGAACCTGAAGTAAAGAGAATATGTATATTTATATCGCTTACAGAGACCTGAAAACATATTACACTCAGAATTCCCTCTGCGGCGGAGTGCCATACAACAACGATTACAAGTTCACAGCCATAAAGGATGGTCTTTACTATCTTCTTACTCTGAATGGTGCGAACTATCGCGTGTCAAAAGAGGCCGGAGAAAAGTTTATCGAAGATGTCTTGAATAAATGCACGGGTGAACATCAGGGTTCCTTTCCTTTTGTTCAGTCACTTAACGGTAAGGATATGGCTGCAGTTATCGAGCGGTCGCGCGAAGTGGATTTGCGCGGGCGCGGGTATTTATCAAGTCAGAATTTCCATTACGATATGGACGCTGACGTTCTGTATCAGATGTTGGAAGAACTGAGGGCAGGGTCAGGAGAACCTATGGATAAACGTGCATTAATGAACTACTGCTATCCTAACCCTACACTGCCCGAAGGTGATTTTGATCTTACCGGGATCTATCACGGCATTTACTGCACGCCGGACAACAAGCCTAATTCCGTAATTCAGACCGTTTTCCCGGATAAGAAGGTCAGTTGCTTTTCAATAAGCAAGAACGGCGCTTACATTCAGATGAGAGTCGATGACAATAAAGTGATGAGCAACGTGCCGGCAGAACTGATCCCGGAGATCAAGGAGAAGGTGAGACAGCTCTGTGCTGATCCGAAAGAGGCTTATGTTGAACACGGCGACTGGGAAGGCTTTATCAGATTCAATAATGACGAGGAAAGGATCTTCACTGATCCGGATAAGACACTGGAACTGCTTAACGAGATTGCATCAAAGAGCGAGTACGACAAAACTGAAGCGGTGGATACAAAGAAATATTACACTGTAGGCAAAGCCCCGCCCGGAGGTTTTGGAGGATTCGGAATGTTCGGCATGATGGGTGGTTTTCCTGTTGCTCCTTCAGTTTCTCCGGCTGACACGCCTTCCGCAAGCACAGAGGAGCCTGCTTCGGATAGTAAGAAATGTAAATTCTGCGTTGCGGATGTCACACATGGGCAAAAGTTCTGTTCAGAGTGCGGAGGCAAAGTAGAATAATGATGATAAGCAGAACCTATGTAAGACATCATCTGAAAGAAGCAAGGCTATGAGCAAGAGGATTAATTTTTTCGCTACTAAAAATGACATGGTTTCTGTTCTTTCAGAAATGGAAGAACAACTACCGTTCGGAATCAAATATATACAATGCGGGAAGACCGACAGCATATCGTATAGTACAGTTAAGGATATTCCCGGTCTTGGCACATTGAGAGAAAAGCATAATGAGATAAGTTATCTGATAATGAGATGCGATGACGAAGCAGTCAGAAATAAATTCGGACAGGTATATCCGGGAGAGAACGGTCAATCGTTGGAATTTGATCCTTCGGGGATCAGCGAAGACGGAACCGGTCTGATCCATGGTATGTTTGCAACTATGGAAGATAATGAGATATCTGACGGATTGTATAAAGCAGTAAGAAAGATCCTTAATGCGGAGTTCAGAAAAGTCAGAGGATGGTATATCGGCAAAGAGGCCGGAAGTCTGTACGGAAAGCTAAGGTTCATCTGCATTGGTTTAAGTGAACCTGAATTATATGACTTCAGGATAACAGAACAGGAATGAAGCGGGAATAGGCTGTTACGGGATTTTACACATTCATGAAAATTAAGAGCATGACGAACGTGGGGAAATGATAGGTATGAAGAAGGTAATTGCATCGTTATTGATCATAGTCACTCTGTTGTCTTTATCGGCTTGCGTTAATAGAGTGGAAAAGTACACATCTCCTAGTGGAAACAATAAAATTACGGTTGAATATGACTTTGTCAGCAGACCCTGTGTTATTTATAAAGGCGACTGTATTTGGAAATATCCCGGGCGCGGATTTAATGAAGAGGCGTTTTTCGATGTCGAATGGATCGACGACGATACTGTAAAGCTTATTTACAATGATGAGAGTCACGGTGGTAAGTATTACGAAGAGTTTGAGATAGACTTGTAAATCAACAGTATACAAGGTTAGCATGAATAACGAAGATTACATCAGAAAGTGTTATGAACTGGCCGTAAGCGCTGGGAAGAAGGGTCATGAATCCTTTGGCGCAGTATTGGTCCATAACGGAGAAATACTGGAGGAAGCGGAGAATACCGCTGATTTTGAACGGAAGATATTCGGGCATGCTGAATTCAATCTGGTACATAAATGTGCAAACAAATACTCTGACGATGTGTTGGCAGAATCTGTTTTATACACCAGTTGTGCTCCATGTGAGAGGTGTCTGGGTGCTATAGCTTCGCTTGGTATTCACAAGGTTGTTTGCGGAGTGTCATATAAGGCGTTTTGCAAGTTGCTGCCTTTCGATCATAAGGAGTTGGACCGGGAAGGGTTGCTGCGACAGTTAGGTATCAACATGACAATAACCGAATCTGTTCTTGAAGACGAAGGAATGCATGTTTTTGAGTGGTGGGGTGGCGAGTACCATCCGTTGGAAGAGCTGATAGCAGAAATGGATGAAGTAAAGCGCAATAGCACTAAGAATGATTGAATCTAAGGGATTGGATAAGATAATCATCAGTAAACAATACAACAACTATATAAATGGGGTTATATGGATAATTCGAAACTCTTATTTTTCGACGAATACGAACAGTTTTATAAAATGACTGGAAGCTCCAAGGTTTTTGAAGCCTTTTGCGAGGATGCTTTCGGGCAGGATTTTTCGCAGGACGGCTTCAGTGATATAAGGCAGATAAACAGGATCCTCAGCTTTATTCCCAAAAGTGAAGATGTCCATATTCTTGATATTGGCTGTGGAAACGGAAAGATGCTGGGTTATTTGCAGAGTAAGACCAATGCGTTCATTTATGGATTTGATTACTCCGGAAATGCAATTGAGTCTGCCAGGCAACTGTTCAAGACTAAAGCAGATTTCAGACAGTGTAAAATCGGTGAGATAGATTATTCTTCTGAACAGTTCGATTTGGTTGTTTCCATGGATTCAATGTATTTTGCGCCTGATATGGAAAAGTTCGTCAAGCAGATAATGGGATGGCTCAAGAAAGACGGTGTGTTGTTCGTAGGTTATCAGGAGGGCGATGTAATGCCTAAGACTGAGAACTCGAAAACCACGTTCCTCGCTAAGGCCTTTGAAAACTGCGGGATCCGGTTTGAAGTCGAAGATATTACCTTTGAGACCTATGAACTGCTAAAGAGAAAGAGAGAAGCGGCACTCAGACACCAAAAAGGATTCGAGGAAGAAGGCAATAAGGACTGGTTCAATCTGCTGATGCTCCAGACCGATTGCGCTACGGAATCTTTTGAAGAGTTTGCCAAGGACATGGCAAGGTACATATACGTAGTGCGGAAATAATGAATATGGAATATAGATTACATCAAATGATCAATCCTTAATTGTCTTCCTTAGTGATCTGCCCGGAAACGTGAGGCGCAGGCCTTACTTTTCTGCGGGGAGCTCTTGAGAGTTTAACAGCAATGAGCATTTCCAAAGCTCCTGCAATGAGGAGCGTGATGCCTATGAAAATCAACGGACTATCGTTCTCGCCGGTCTTCGGTACAGGAGCCGGGGTAGTGTTTGAAGGAGCCTTTGCAATGGTTATCGACGCAGTAGCCGTGCCGTCTGCAAATGTGATCTCGATGTTGTGACTGCCTGTTGAAAGCGTATCAAGATAGGCCGACTTGATCGTCAGGATAAGGCTTCCGGGGGCCTTCTCACAGTTCTCATCACTGAGGTCAGAACCATCAACTTTTGCGC
>JAEEGH010028622.1_pt1 | contig 10953 bp, 8 predicted proteins | sample 9134181 | NCBI WGS metagenome assembly JAEEGH01 (sample SAMN16246544, study PRJNA631951) | gut metagenome | biome: gut microbiome; feature: rumen; material: DP-attached | host: Bos | place: Iran: Karaj | collected 2018-10
AGGGCGCCATGCTCCATCAGGCCGGTCTTCGTAATTTCATTGCTGTGGTTATCGACATGGAGAAACTGACAGCCGACGACCGTATCAGCGGTCACCGTTCGTTCTCGTTCGATGCGCATATCGAAGATATGTATCCTGTGCTGACGCTGGGTGGCTCGTTCCACATCATGCCCACAGAAATCCGTAAGGACTTGGCGGCTATCCGTCAGTTCCTGATCGACCACAAGTGTACGGGTGGCGGTTACTCGACGGCGATGACCTGTCTGCTGCTCAATACCTTCGACGACCTGCCAATCCGTTTTACCACGGGTGGTGGTGAGAAGATGGACGGCGTCTACAGCGACCATATTGAGATCATCAATGTCTATGGCCCGACGGAGTGTACAGATGACACCTCGTATTATAGCATCGCTCCTGGTCGTCGCGTTGAGAATATCCCTATCGGACAGAGTGTGGCCAACAACTGGAACTTTATCGTAGATACAGCAGGCAATCTCGTGCCGCAGGGGGTGGCTGGTGAGCTATGCTTTGCCGGCATTCAGGTTGGTCGAGGCTACTGGCGATTGCCCGAGCGTACGGCCAAGTCGTTTGTCGATTGTCCCTTCGTCAAGGAAGACCGTTGGGGACGTCCCGTCCGTATGTACCACACAGGCGACCTCTGTCGCTGGAACGATGAGGGCCAGATAGAATACCTCGGACGTATCGACACCCAGGTGAAGCTGCGTGGCTTCCGTATCGAGCTGGGCGAGATAGAGAGCAAGGCACTGAACATCGACGGCATTCGTCAGGCGGCAGCTGAGGTGCGTAAGGTGCAGGGCAACGAACACCTGGTTCTTTACTATACTGTTGTCGATGGTTCCCCCATCGATGATGATGGCCTCCTTGCCGCCCTCAAGGCATCCTCCCTAGCTGAATACATGGTTCCAGACGTTTATATGCGCATGGATGTGATGCCGATGACACCTAATGGCAAGATTAACCGTAAGGTGTTACCTCTGCCGGAACTGAAGCGTGCTACGGACTATGTGGCTCCTGAAAGTGAGACGGAAAAACTCTTCTGCCGTATCTTCTCCGGGGTGCTGGGCATAGAACAGGTGGGTGCTACCGACAACTTCTTTGATATTGGCGGCACTAGCATCAATGCCATTAAGGTGATTGTTGAGGCCAGTAAGCACGGTGTGCAGATTGTCTTTAACGACCTCTTCAACTTGAAGACGCCAAGAGCACTGGCGGCGTTCGTGGATTCTGGCCAAACTAGTCAGACAAGTCCTACGAGTGATACTAGTCAGGCAAGCCCTCAAGCCGACACCCCTGAGGCAGCACAATTTGCTCCGTTCAATTCGCTCCTTGCTGCCAATACGCTCGAAAACTTCCGTGAGGGTAAGCGTCAGCCTATTGGCGACGTATTGCTGACAGGAGCCACAGGCTATCTTGGCATCCACATACTTAATGAGTTGCTGAGCAATTATCACGGCAAGATTTTCTGTCCTGTTCGTGCTAAGGGCAATGACGAGGCTTTGAGTCGCATCAAGACGCTGTACTTCTATTACTTCGGACATACGGAGGCCTTCAGCCATTTCGACGAACGTGTTACCGCCTTCGCCGCTGAGGTGACAGAACCCGATGCCTTGGATAATGCTCCCCTCTCTACCGGGGGAGGAACTGGTGGTGAGGCTCTAACCATTGTCAACTGTGTGGCCAACGTGAAGCACTTCTCTGCCGGCAACGACATCGAGATGGTCAATATCGAGTCGGTGCGCCACCTGATTACCTTCTGTCTGCGCACGGGTTCGCGACTCATCCATATCTCTACCAATAGCATTGCCGGCGTCAGCATCGACAACGTGCCTGGTCCTGAGGTGAGATTGTCGGAACAGGACTTCTACATCGGACAGAACGTCGATGCCAACAAATACGTCTATTCGAAATTCAAGGCCGAGGAGTTGGTGCTTGACGCCATTGCTCACCATGGTTTGAATGCAAAGATTATGCGTGTGGGCAACCTCTCGGCACGTCAGAAAGACGGCGAGTTCCAAATCAACTTCAATACCAACAACTTCCTGGCCAAGTTACGCGCCTATGTCATCATTGGTATGGTGCCCTATGAAGCCCTCGACCAGCGTTTCGAGTTCTCGCCCATCGACGAGGTGGCTTGTGCCATCATGCAACTCTCCCAGACACCGAAGGAGTGCATCGTGTTCCATCCTTCAAACACCCACCTCCAGTTCCTCAGTGACATCCTGATGGGCTTTGCTGAGGCAGGCATTACGCTGAAACGCGTGGAGAGTGAAGAGTTCCAACAGGCCTTGGAGCGGATGATGGAGAATCCCGATCTGGTAACCCTGCTCCGTCCGCTGATGGCCTACAATTTGAGTACAGGTCACCAGACGCGCTGGATAGATTCAACCAACTACTACACCACGCAGGTGCTCTACCGCCTCGGTTTCCAGTGGCCTCCGACTGCAGCCGACTACGTCCATCGCTTCGTTGATACCATTATGGGGTTTGACTATTTTTCAATATGAAATAGCAAAGCGGCAAAGCCGAGCGGAGCAAATGCGAAACTTAAATGAATTGACAAAGCTATCCTTATTGACATGAATTACTCCAACAAGGAATATAAGAAACTGGGCGACAGAATCAGAAGCAATCCCAAGGACATTTCCGACGAGGACTATCTGATGCTACAGGAGCTGAGGCTCACCTATAAGGACCCGCTGGCTGTTATCTTCACATCAATAGAGAAAATGGCCTATAAGGTGGATGCCAACTGCATCTGCACCTATCGTGTCAAGCGTATTGAGTCCATCATCAGCAAGCTCATCCGTTTTCCTGAGATGCAGGTGAACAGGGCAGAGGATATTGCCGGTTGCAGGTGTATCATGACGTCGACAGACCAGGTCTATCAGCTCTACAACAAAATACTGAAGAACCAGGACCGGCTGCCCTATGAAGTAAAGGGCGTGATTCACGACTACATTGAGCAGCCGAAGGAGAGCGGCTACAAGTCGGTTCACCTGAACGTCACGCTCAGAGACGACAACCGACGTGTGGAGATTCAGCTGCGTGCGCTGGAACACCACAACTGGGCCACGCTGGTGGAGATTACCGACCTGCTTTACGCCAGCAAGCTGAAGGAGTACGGCAACAAGGTCAGTCCTGACCTGTTTGACTTCCATTTCCTCATGTCAAAGGACCTTCAGGAGTTGTCGAAGGACGACATGTATCGCATTGCCGACATCATGATCAGTCGCAGCTACATCATGAAACTGGGTGAGGTGTTTGCCAGAAACTATTTGGACGTCAGGGAGAAATGGAATAAGCTGAAGCTGCAGAACAATCATTTCTTCCTCATTGCGACTGACAGTGAAGGAATGCCCGACTTTGCAGGTTTCCTGGATTTCGAGGAAGCGGAAAAGGCTTATTTTGACCGTTTTACCAACAACAGGGATAACGAGAATATTGTGCTGACGCACCTGCGGAAAACGGATTTCACGAAGATTAGCATTGCCTACTCCAACTATTTCCTGACGTTTAACAATACGATTATCAAGATACTGAAATGCCTGTCGGAAGCTGTTGTAGGCTCCTACAAGCAGAATAAAATCAAACAGTTTGACCGCTACTACCAGTGTTTCCTTGATATTCTTGACTTCTGGGCCGACAAGCAGCTCATGGAAATGGCCTCGTTCCAGAACGACAAGTATGCCAAGAACTATCTGAAAGTCAGGACGGAGTGGAGAAACAGCATTATGGACGGCATGGGTGCCCTGAACATCATCTACAAGGACATGAACGAACGGCTGACCTTCAGCTTGCTGCATCTGGTGCCCTACCGCCACAAGGTCAAGAAGCGCAGAGCTTTCCTGGAGAAAATGCGCATCAAGAACAATGCGAATGAGGCTACGCAATAACGCAAAAAAATGCCACTACTCATCAACGAGCGGTGACATTCAAGCCTATGTTTAACTAAAAATCCTATTTTCAAAAGAACTGGCTTTTCAGCCAGGGGCCCTTACCAACCAATGGCTTGGGAATATCAATAACTAATACTAACTTTCATTTAGAAAAGAAAGTTATGGGAGCCTCACGGCGACCACTGTTATCCTAACACATTTAAAACTTTCTTCTTACCAATAACTAAAAACCTAAAACTATAAATATTACTACTAACCTAAAACAATCTATTAACTTTTGACGATGCAAAGGTACAACGTTTTTCAGTTCCCTGCAACAAAATGCATCCAAAAAACGAGAAAAAAGGTCTCATTCTTGACTTAAATCAAGCGATTTGTGTGCGCGAACACCATTTTGGGTGTATTTTTGCCCTTTTTCGCCTTTTTCCATCTCTCCTTACTCTTTCTCTATCAGTGCCACCGCATAGGCAGAGATACCTTCCATGCGACCGGTGAACCCTAAACGTTCGGTGGTGGTAGCCTTGATGGAGATGTTATCACGATCTGTACCTATGACTTCGGCCATCGTCTGCTGCATCTGCGGGATGTGCGGGTTCATCTTAGGCTTTTCAGCGCAGATGGTCGCGTCGATATTGACCAGGTGGTAGCCCTTGGTGGCTATCAGCTCGATGGTACGTTTCAGGATGACCTTGCTGTCCATGCCCAGCGTGTCATCACTGGTGTCAGGCCAGTGGTAGCCTATGTCGCGCATGTTAGCGGCGCCCAGTATGGCATCGCAAATAGCGTGTATCAATACATCGGCATCACTGTGACCCAACAGTCCCAGTTCATAATCTATCTTGATGCCGCCCATCCAGAGGTCACGTCCCGGCACCAGCCGATGAACGTCGTATCCCATTCCTACTCTCATATATTCCTTATTATATATAGTTAACGACGCAAAGGTACATAATAGTCTGCAACAATCAAAGTGTTTTTGCTAAAAAAACTCAATTTATTTGGAATTTCCGAGATTTATTACGTAATTTGCGCCTCGTAAAATATGAAGCATATAATAACAAGAAGTTTATTCAAGGTGCTGTTGCTGCTGGCATGCCTATGGTCTGTAGGAAGCATGGCTAGCACGGTGAAACGGCTCGACGTTAAGGCCGTGCTGCACAAGGACGGCACAGCGACCATCGAGGAACGCTGGCTCATCAGCCTCGACCACTCCGATGCAAAGACAGAGTGGTACGTGGCTCATCGGTTGATGGACGGCATGTCTATAGAGAACCTGTCGGTAGAGGGCTTTGTGCCTGGCCATGAAGGACTGACGTCGTTTGAGACTCTCAGCGAGTGGGACATTGATGCCAGTCGCGAGGAGAAGACAGGCAAATGTGGACTGGCGAAAAAAGGGCAGGAGGTGTGCTGGGGCTTCGGCGACTGGGGGGAACACGAGTATGTAGTGCGCTATGACATCAGGCATCTGGTAAAGTCGTACGACACATGCGACGGCTTTAACCACTGCTTCGTCGATATGAACTGTACGGTGGAACTGGCTACGGTGACCATTACTGCTGCCGACAACATCGCACTCTCAGAGGAGAATACTCGCCGCTGGGGCTTCGGTTACGAGGGTAGCATCGTGTTTGAGGGCAATGACGTCGTGGCCACACCCGAAGAAACGATAGGCAACGGCAGGCGCATCATCATCATGCTGGAGATGGACAAGGGCATGTTCAGCCCTGACACGAAGGCCGACGAGTCGTGGGCCGACAGGAAACAACGGGCGTTGGACGGCAGCGACTACGAGGATGCTGGTGACGACGACTGGACATTCTGGGACTGGGTTTGGACCATCGGACTGTTCATCGGCTGTATCATCCTGTATGTCTGCTCCGACCTCATTGCCAGTTTAGCCTTAGCCTTGCTTTGGCTCGCACTATGCGTGCTGTGGTGGATAGTGTCACTCTCACCGCTGCGCACCTGGCGGCGCCGCAAGAAACTCGGTATTGCCGAGGGACGCTACTTCCGAGACATCAAGGGCGAATGGACACTGACGAAGAACAAGATGGTGATGGACGACTTGGCGTATATCACCGGTATGAGCAATGAGCGCATCATCGGTGTCCTGCTGCTCAAGCTGATGGCCAAGGGCGACGTGACAATCGTCAGGGATAAATATGAGGGCAAGGTAACGGAAATGCTGAAGATAGTAAATCCCGTCACAGAGATAGGCGACGTGGCGAAAGGCGATGACCAGCTGTGCCGTCATGCCCTGAAGCTACTGACGCTCGCCTCTGGCAAGGACTTGATATTACAACCCGACGAGTTCCAGAAGTGGTGTAAGGTGAAAAGTCACGCCCCCACTCTCAAGAGTTTCCTGAAACTGCTGGAGACGAAGTGCGACAAGCAGTACATCGAGCGAAACGCTGCCGACCTCTATGGCCTGAAGGCTTTCCTCAAGGACTTCTCGCTACTGGGTGAACGCAGCATGATGGAGGTCAAGCTTTGGGACGAGTACATGGTATATGCAGAGTTCTTCGGTCTGGCCGACGAGGTGAGAGCCGAGATGAAGAAGATATGTCCGGAGTACCTGGAGGTATCGAAGCTGGGACAAAGCCTTGAGGTGGCACAGGAAACCCACATCGTTGGTCTGTTCAGCGGTTCTATCTATACCTCTGCGTCAAACGCCGTAGAGCGTGCTGCCCAGCGCTCGTCGTCGCACACCTCTTCTGGTTTCTCCAGCTTCTCGTCGAGTAGTGGCGGCGGCGGTTACTCAGGCGGCGGCGGTGGCGGTGGCCGATGAAAACATGTAAAAATGACATATGCAGATCTTTGGCGGCGACTGACGCCGTTATACGATGAAGGCGAGGCCAAGGCCGTGGTGCGACTGCTGTTGGAGCGGTGCTTCGGCGTGACGCTGGCCGACATCTACGGTGGCGGCTTGGAAGCTTCAGGTATTAACACGGAGCGGTTGGAGCAGCTGATGCGCCGTTTGGAGCAGTCGGAGCCTGTGCAGTATGCCATTGGCGAGGAACTGTTCTGTGGCCGTTGGTTCCGTGTGACGCCCGCTGTGCTCATTCCCCGTCCTGAGACGCAGGAGCTGTGTGAGTGGTGCCTCGGCTCCCTCTCCCCTTGGAGAGTGCGGGGGGCGAGACCCCACATTCTGGACATTGGCACGGGTTCCGGCTGCATCGCCATTACGCTGGCCGCGGAGGTGGCAGAGGCACGTGTCACAGCCTGGGACATTTCCGAGGAGGCACTAACCATAGCTCGTGAGAATGCGCAACACCTTGGGGCTCAAGTGACCTTCGAGCAGGTGGATATCTTGGCTCATGCTCAAAGTTCTTTGCAGAGCAAAGCGGCAGAGCCGAGCGTAAAGTTCAAAGCTCAAAGCCCACGCTATGATATCATCATCAGCAATCCGCCGTACATCGCTAAGATGGAGGCAGAACAGATGACGGGCAACGTACTCGACTGGGAGCCGCATGGTGCCCTCTTCGTGCCTGACGACGACCCGTTGCTGTTCTATAGGGCCATAGCCCACCTTGCCCTGAGTGCCCTGAAACCCCAGGGACTGCTCTTCTTGGAAATCAATCCGTTGTACCACGATGAGCTGATGGCGATGCTTCGCGACATGGGGTTTGCCGACGTGGAGACGAGAAATGACCAGTTTAACAAACAAAGAATGATTAAAGTTGTTAGACAATGAAGACAATCAGTGAGAAGGACGCGCTACTCCGCCTGTCGGCCCTCTGTGCGCAGGTCGAACACTGCCAGTGGGAGATGCTGGAAAAGATGCGCAAGTGGGAGCTGAGCGAGGAGGCCCAGGCACGCATCATGGAGCGGCTGGTCAAGGACCGCTACGTGGATGACGAACGCTATGCCCGTGCTTTTGTCTTAGACAAGATACGCTACAACAAGTGGGGGCGCTGCAAGGTGGAGCAGGCGCTCTGGCAGAAACATATTGACGAGGACATCCGTCAGCGTGTGCTTGACGAAGTGAGCGACGAGGAATACCTCAACATCCTGCGTCCCCTGCTGAAGAAGAAGGAAAAGGAACTGAAAGCACAAAGGTCAAGGCTTAATGCTAAAAACTCAATGGTCACTCAGAAGCTGCTGCGCTTTGCTGTGGGACGCGGCTTTACGTACGACATCATTCGTCAATGCATAGATAGCGAAGATGATGATTAGGGAACTGCTTGACTTGATAGCACCGCGAAGCTGCGTGATGTGTGGCAAACGGCTGGAGATAGATGAGGAGTACATCTGTCAGGGGTGTAACGACGAGCTGCCGCGCACCCACTTCCAGCAGAACCCCTACGAGAACATGATGGCACAGCTGTTCTGGGGGCTCATACCCATTGAGCGTGCTGCCGCATGGTTCTATTATGCCCCCAACACCAAGACCAGCCAGATTATCTATGACCTGAAATACCACGACCAACCCGACATCGGCATCGTGATGGGCCAGGCGGCAGCACGTGAGTTTGCTGCCGACAACTTCTTCGAGGGCATCGACGTCATCCTGCCAGTCCCCTTGGCCAAGGAACGCTGGCGTCAGCGAGGCTATAACCAGAGTGAGATGATAGCCCGTGGCATCAGTCAGGAAACAAGCATCACGGTCTTGACAGACGCCGTCACGCGACTGCACTTCAGCGAAAGCCAGACTCACCTGGACCGCTGGGAGCGTCTGAAGAACGTGGAACAGCAGTTTCAGGCTCCCAATCCTGCGTCACTGAGCGGCAAACATGTGCTGCTGGTTGACGATGTGACAACGTCTGGAGCCACTATCATTGCCTGCGCTTCTGCCCTGCACCCCAAGCAACACCAGATACGTTTCAGCGTCCTCACCCTAGGCTTTACCCATAGTTAATTGTCTATCGTTAAAGCGATTTTTCCCTAAATATTTTGTTCGACGCACAATTATTTGTACTTTTGCACACGGAAAAAGACAAAAGTGATGATTATGGACACTATCAAGAAACAGTTAGCGCAGAAACTGATGGACATCAAAGCCGTCAAGCTGCAACCACAGGACCCCTTTACATGGGCCTCTGGCTGGAAGTCGCCTATCTATACGGACAACAGGAAAACGCTGTCGTTTGCTGACGTGCGAGGATTCGTGAAGCTTGAGCTCTGCCACGCCATACAGGAACACTTTCCTGAGGCCGAGGCAGTGGCTGGCGTAGCTACGGGAGCAATCGCACAGGGTGCGCTGGTGGCCGACGAGCTTGGTCTTCCCTACGTCTATGTGCGTCCAAAACCAAAAGACCACGGCATGGGTAACCAGGTAGAGGGTGAACTGCCGAAAGGCATCAAGGTCGTGGTGGTGGAAGACCTGATATCAACAGGTGGCAGCAGCCTGAAGGCGGTGGCAGCCCTGCGTGAATGTGGCGTAGAGGTAATCGGCATGGTGGCCTCGTTCACCTATGGCTTCCCTGTGGCCGAGGAGGCATTCCGCGAGGCTGGCGTCAAACTGGTGACGCTGAGCGACTACAATGCCGTACTGGAACAGGCAGCCGAAACCGGCTACATCAAACCCGAAGAGATTGAGGTGCTGAAGGAGTGGAGAAAGAATCCAATAGAGTGGAGGAAATAAATTATGTCAAAGTTCGAAAGTAGCATTAAGCAGATTCCCTATCCTCAGGCTGCCGTGTATCGGAACCTGAGCGACCTGTCGAATCTGGAGAGAGTACGCGATCGCGTACCTGAGGATAAAGTGAAGGATTTTTCGTTCGACAGGGATTCTGTCTCCCTCAACGTTGATCCCGTAGGGCTCATCACGTTACGCATCTGCGACCGTGAGGAGCCTAAGTGTATTAAGTTTGAAACCGCCCAGTCGCCACTGCCCTTCAACCTGTGGATTCAGGTGCTACCCGTCACAGAGACGACCAGCAAGATGAAGCTGACGCTGAAAGCCGACATCCCGTTCATGCTGAAAGGCATGGTGAGTGGACCGCTGCAGGATGGCGTTGAGAAAATAGCTGACGCACTGGCACAGATACCTTATGAGTGATGAAACTTTGGGAAAAAGATTTCGAGATTAACAAGGAGATAGAGCGGTTTACCGTTGGAAGAGACAGGGAGATGGATCTCTATTTGGCTAAGTACGACGTGCTGGGCTCTATGGCTCATATCACCATGCTGGAAAGCATCGGTATGCTGGAAAGCGACGAGCTCCGTCAGTTGCTGGCCGAGCTGAAGAACATCTATGCGATGGCCAAGCGTGGCGAGTTTGTGATTGAGGACGGCATTGAGGATGTCCACTCACAGGTGGAGCTGATGCTGACACGCCGTCTGGGTGACATGGGCAAGAAGATACATGCCGGACGCTCACGCAACGACCAGGTGCTGGTCGATCTGAAGCTGTTTACGCGACAGCAGCTCATAGACATTGCCCAGCAGGTGAAGACGCTCTTCGACGAGCTTATTGCCAAGAGTAACCAATATAAGGACGTGCTCATGCCTGGTTATACGCATCTGCAGATTGCCATGCCCAGCTCCTTTGGACTCTGGTTTGGCGCCTATGCCGAGTCGCTTTGTGATGACATGCTCTTCCTGCAGGCGGCGTACAAGATGACCAACCGCAACCCCCTTGGCTCTGCCGCAGGCTATGGTTCCAGCTTCCCCCTGAAGCGTCAGATGACCACCGACCTGCTGGGCTTCGACTCCATGAACTACAACGTGGTGTACGCCCAGATGGGACGCGGAAAGACGGAGCGCAACGTGGGCTTCGCCATCGCCACCATCGCAGGGACGCTGGCCAAGCTGGCCTTCGATGCCTGCCTGTTCAACTCGCAGAACTTCGGATTCGTCCGTCTGCCCAAGGAGTGTACCACAGGCTCCAGCATCATGCCCCATAAGAAGAATCCCGATGTCTTCGAACTGATACGTGCCAAGTCGAACAAGCTGCAGGCCCTGCCTCAGCAGGTGACACTCATCATGAACAACCTGCCCGTGGGTTACTTCCGTGACCTGCAGATTATCAAGGAGGTGTTCCTTCCGGCCTTCGACGAGCTGAAAGACTGTCTCTCTATGTGCGCGTACATTA
>JAEEGH010028623.1_pt1 | contig 10953 bp, 10 predicted proteins | sample 9134181 | NCBI WGS metagenome assembly JAEEGH01 (sample SAMN16246544, study PRJNA631951) | gut metagenome | biome: gut microbiome; feature: rumen; material: DP-attached | host: Bos | place: Iran: Karaj | collected 2018-10
GAGGGCAACCGCAAACTGCTCCACTTCGACGGCGGCGTGCGACTCCTGCACCACTGCGTGCCACAAGAGCAGATGGGTCTGCTGGCCTATGCCGACTACACCGACCCCGACTCCATCCATGTCGAGGTGCCCGAGATACCCACCGACTGGAAGGGCAAACGCATCAGTGCCGCCATCCTCATCGACAAGACCACCCTCGAACCCCGTCCGGCATTCCTCACCAACGAACGGTCGGCCGACAACGAGCTGCTCTCAGCCCACGGCGTGCTGACACACTTCGGCGGACGCCACGAATACATGATCGGCTCCGAAGCCAAGGTGGCCAACCCGGAAGCTGTCGTCGAACCCTACCTCAGCCTCAGCACCACCGACTGCAAGGTGGAGGGCGAAGGCATGATGGATTTCACCCTCAAGCGCACACAGGCACAGTTCTACGCCTACGGCACCGCCACCGTCGGCATCAAGGACAACAAGGAAGACCACCTCACCACAGTATTCGGACTCAGCTTCCCGCTGGCATCGGAGGTCGTGACGGCCATGAGCGCCGCCATCAAGGACGACCTGCGGCTGGCACCTACGGCACCTGCCTCCAACGGCGAGATGCGGCATGCCCTGATGCATCACCTCGGCGCCGAGCGGGGGGCCAAGGTCTATGCCTCCTACAGCGACGAGGGCAAACTCACCACCATCCCCGAACCGATGCGCACCATGCTCCTCTTCGACCGCGTACGGTGGCAGTACATGCCCGGCATGGGCTACTACTGCGACGGCAAGGTGGGACTGGCCGCCATCGACGGCAAGCCCATCGGACTCGAAGTGCGGCTGAAGGCACAAATCAGCAAGCGCGGCAACGCACAGCACATGACATTCTATGTCGAAGCCGCACGCGACCATTGGTACTTCTTCCGCTACGACCTTATGGCACAGGAACTGGTCATCTACTCCTCCATGGGCACCTTCGAAGATGCCGTCAAAGCACTCCCCGCCGACAAGCGGCGCGTGGAGAAAGACGGCCTCGGCACCTTCCGCTACCTCATAGGCAACAACCGCAGCGAGGTGAACAGCTGGCTCACCACTTTCTCGAAGACCGTTTACTCCTCGGACGATGAAGACTTCTAGACTCTGTCTCCTGCCGCTCTTGTTGCTGCTGGCCGCCTGCAACCGTCCTTCGCCGCTCAACCCGCTGCAGCGGGCCCATGCCGACGGACTCAACAAAGAGGCCTTCGTCAACCGCTACCGAAACCCCGACAGCTGCATCGCCCTCTCGCAAGCAACCCTGCAGTATATCGCCGACTCGCTGCCGGAATACGTCGACGGCGAACTGCGGGCACTCAACAACATGGCCTTCGCCTACTACCAGAAGAGCGACCGCGAGAAAGCCTATGCCACGCTCGACCGGCTCGACAAGACCATCGGCCTCCGGAAAGAAGGCATGCACAACGACGATATCGAATGGGCCATCCACAACCTCATCCGCGCACGCCTCCTCCAGCGCGACTGCCACATCGCCGACTCCTACCGCCTGCTCTACGACATCGGACGCAGCCATGTCCTCGAGCGCAGCCGCGACAACCTCCTCTACAACTATGCCCAAACCGAGTACTACATCACCATGCTGGTGCTCAACTACCATTACCGCGACGGACGCGAGGACGACGTGCTCAACCTCATCGACGAAGTCGAGGCCCGCCGCCCACAGCTGCGGGTCGACTACGCCCAGGATATGGCTCTCAACTATGCCCTCGCCTACGGCTGGCAGAGCGCCGGCGAAAGCAACACCGCCCTCGACTACTGCACCCGCAACTTCGACATCCTGGCCTCCGCCTACTGCCCCTTCCACTATGCCAACACACTCCAGATGATGGCATGGGCGCTCCGCAGCCAACCCGGCTCCACCCAGCCCGACAGCATCCTCGCCCTCTACGATGAAGCCCGTCAGGTGTTCTTCGACTACGGCGACCCCTACCAGATGCTCGGCGGCACCACCTCCACCGCACGCTACGCGCTCCTCATCGGCGACACAGCCTTCGCCCACAACGTCCTCAACGAGTGGCGCTCGCTCAAAGGCACCTGGCAACCCTTCTCCGCCCCCAAGATGGAGATGTCCTACTTCGACGTGCTGCTCCGCAGCCGTCTGGCCTCCACACCCGACCAGGCTCGCCGCTGGTACGAATACCACAGCAAGCTGCAAGACCATATCAAGCAAGACGAGCAGGAGGACTTCGTCCTGCAGCAGACCCTCGCCAGCGCCACCCGCCGCAGCCGCTGGATGACCCACACCGCCCAGGTGGTCAGCACACTCCTCGTCGTACTCCTCGTGCTGACGGTGCTCCTCTGGCGCAACGCACGGCGCCTCCGCCGCGAAAAACGTGAACTCGAAGCCTCCAAGCGCCGCGATGTGGAACGCATCGCCAACGTCGAAACATGTCTCAGCGTCATGCGCCACGACATCAGCCCCTTCATCGGCTACCTCCGCAGCCCCAACCTCACCCCCGAGCTCCGCTCCGAAGTGCTCGAGCAACTGCTCCGCACCTTTGACAACATCAAGAACTGGACGCGCCTCTCCATCCCCAGCGGACTGGTCTTCAACGCCTCCAACTTCCAGCTGCAGGAAGTCTTCGACGAGGTGCGCACCCAGACCGCCAGACCCCACGCCGGCGTCGAACTGCGGTTCGAGCCCACCGGGCTCACCCTCTGGGGCGACCGCCTGCTCACCGTCATCCTCCTGCGCAACCTCGTCACCAACGCCCTCCAGCACACCGACCTCGGCTCTGTCGTGGTCAGCGGACAGCCAGCCACAACGGACGACGGACAGGAAGGCCAGTTTGTCGACATCACCGTGGCCGACACCGGCTCCGGCATGACCCCGGAGCAGCAGGAGTCGCTCTTCCGTGCCGACAAAGAGCTGGCCGGCGACCACGGCTTCGGGCTCATCCTCTGCCGCTACATCATCAAGAAACACGACGACCTCACCCGCCGTGGTTGCAAGCTCTGGGTCGAGAGCACAGAAGGACAGGGCACCACCATGCACGTCCTGCTGGCAACCACCGCCAAAACATAATAATGGATAATGTAGAATGATGAATGAAGAGTGAAGAATGAAGAATTAAGAATTAAGAATCAAGAATTAAGAATCTGAAAGTTGAAAAGTGAAATTAAGAATGAAGAATGAAGAATCAAGAATGAAGAATCAAGAACGGCGAATGGCTCGAATTACTCGAAGGATATTAATTCATGGACAATTTATGGTAATTCATGTTCACACAAAAAGATTGCACGCAGCGCGAGGATTTCCAGGATGAAGCTGACCGGAGGAGATAGAGAGAAAAGATTTACAAGATTTACAGGATTGCGCGCAGCGGGAGAAAAAAGAGTTGAGAGTTGAAAGTTGAAATTAGCATTTGTCTTATCTCCTTATCTCCTGTCTCCTTAACTCCTAAAAAAACAATCATTAACCACTAACCTTTAACCACTAACCCTTAACCCTTAAACCTTAAACCATGAATATCCGAGTCATGATGGTCGACGACGAGCCGCTGATACGCAAAGTCGTCAAGATGGAGATGAACAGCCGCAATGTCACCGTCGAGGTACCCTCCTCTCCGCGTGGCGGCGATGTCGACGGCAGCGAGATGCGACCTGTCGAGATGGTCGACACCTTCGCCGACGGCCCTGCGCTCCTCGCCGCCCTCGAAACCATTGCGCCGCCCGACTACCTCCTTGTCGACATGGAGTTCCAGGGCGAACCCACCGGCGGCCTCATGATCACCCGCCGCGTACACGAGCGCTACCCCGACGTGAAGATAATCATCTTCTCCGGCAGGTTTGACAATCCCACCACCGCCGAGGAAGGCCGCTTGCAAAGAGTTCACGACATCGGGCGCGTCGTCATGGAAGCCCTCAAACTTGGCGCCAGCGCCTTCGTCAGCAAAAACGCCGCCGGCGGCTTCTCGGTCGAGAACATCCTCCGTGCCGTCGAATGCCTCGAACGCGGCGAGAATTGCTACTTCAACTACCCCGTCATGCTCACCCTCAAGGAGGCCGCCGAGCACTACTTCCGCATGGTCGAGAGCCACGACCTCGACTTCGACCTCAGCCCCACCGAGCACCGTCTGCTGCTGCTCGAAGCCGCCGGCTGCACCGCCGCCGAGATATCGCATCAGCTCGACGAGAGCGACAAAGCCATCCAGGAACGTCAGAAAGACCTCTCGCGCCGCCTTGACATCGTCAACAAGAGTGCCGCCCGTGTGGCCAAAGCCATCTCCCTCGGCCTCATTGCCCCCAGCGACGTCCAGTTCCTCCCTCGGCAGTAAGTGCCGACGACGACAAAACAGGGCGACCTGCCCGAGGTCGCCCCGCTCACATTAAAAAATATGTTATCTTTCTTTATACGTGAATTGCCGAAACCCCTGCAAGGGTGATGAGCACCTTTGAAATAAACCACTATAGCGAATAAATGTCCGTGAATTGTCGTCAATTTCTTCGTCTCAGGAGACTGTCACCAACCCCTGTAGGGTCTGCAGATGTTAGCCGTGGGCTTCAGCCCTCGGTATACGAGCCCACACACCATCCGGAGCCCCATAGGGGCGACACAAAAAACTCTTTGTCGTTGACACACGTCATTCTTTTCTTCTCTTGAACGTGAATTACCATTAATTGTGCCATGAATTGCCATGGAACAAGTGCCAGGCTCCTGTCTCATAAGGGAGAGCGGATTACCCCTTTGGTTTATATATATCTGGTTCAATTATTTGTAGACCATGTTTTCTCTGTAGGAAGAGGTTATAATCAGTGAATGACTGTGCATCCCAAATAAAAGTCAATAGAATACTTGTGCTGACTTTTAATCTTCCAGTTAAGATGTATTGGATAAATTTGTTAATAGACGTAATTTAAGTGGATTTTTAATATCTGCATTAGGTCCTCCGATTTCTCTGTAGGACCCATTTCCCCTAGGGTAATCTGGATCAGGTTTGGGAGGATGAAGAGCGAGTCTTAGGATGGACTCTATTGGCTGGGGATGACGAGGCCGCATTTCTTGCATTGGTAAGAATATTCGCCCACATGGCCGAGGTGGTTCCAGGAGTGTGAGTAGCCCGCCGGACAGCCTAGCGAGCTGGGTCTGTTGCGGCTCATCACCCAGGTGCCGCACTTCTTGCAGCAGTAGTTCTCCGAGCCCATCTCGCCGAGGTTCTGCCAACTGTGCGACCCTCGAGCCGGACAGTTGAGCGACGACGGCGTGCTGGTGGACTTTACCAATGTGCCGCATTTCTTGCACTGGTAGTTGCGGAGCCCACCGCCGGCACCTGCCATCAGCCCTAGAACTAAGTAAAAAACAATCATTTTGACATATCTCTTTTGTTTTAGGTTTGTTTGCATTTGTGAGAATCCAAGAGTTGACGGAAATCGTAATCTGCACGGATTTTGTCGAGGATACGTTTGACGGTGGAGTGAATCTCCCCATCTTCGGAGTAATCGGCCTTGCACATGAAATCCACTCGGTTCTCGTTGATGAGTTTTTGGGCGGTGGCTTTTTTCTTTGGGTCGCCATAGACGGCAATGGCATGGCCGCCTTGCGACTTCACCACACTCATCGAGGGGACGTCGGTCTCTCCGTCGCCAAAATAAATCATCCGTTCGAAGGGAACAGGTCGGTCCTCATTGGCCACATACTCGTTTATCCGCTTGTTGTCGCTCACCTCACGGATACCTTTGTTGATTTTGAAGAGGAACTGTGTCTTGGTGGTATAGTCGACAGCTACGGCCGGCCAAAAGGCGATGCCATCGACGTTGTAGAGGAACGAGCAGGCGTAAATATTCTCAAACTCGTGGGCTATCGAAGTGCCTTCTATCATCTCCTTAAGGCCGGAGGAGTTGATGAAATGCTTGATGTTCAGCCCGATAGACTTGCCGTATTCGTTGATTGAGGGAAACCATTCACAGACGCCCTTGAATAGTTCTGTCTTAGAGCCGAACTGCTGAAATGATTCACGTCTCAGCGAGATGCCGTTAGCCACAGCCTCCTGCAGCATCAGATACATATAGCATAGTATTCCGCTGGCGTCGTTCTGTGTCGCCATCCCGACCACCTTCTCCCAGAACTGCGTCGGGTCTTTGCCAACGGCTTGCACGAAGCCGAATTCCTGCATATTGCCCGGCGAGAGCGTTCCGTCGAAGTCGTAGACGAGGGCTACGTCGATATCTTTATTTGCTGTCATAAGCATCTATTTCTTCCAAAGTGTCCAACAAAACCTTTATTGCTGCATAGTAACGCTCGGGTGATAAGGTTTGCATAGGTAGTCTTCTATGGCCGCCCAGTCAGGGAACTCGGGGGAGCCGAATTGAATCCACTTGCCTCGGAACTCGCTGGCGCCGTTCTTAGGACGGTCGTCGACGAGGTAATCGCCGATGAGCAGTTCCTTGTGGTGGCTGATGATGAGCTTCTTGTAGAAGAGGTCGCCGAGGTGCGTGGACACCCACCGCACCTTGTCGGCCCACGCCGACGGATTTTTCCAAGGGGCTGTAGAGAGGATATAGCAGTCGTAGCGCTCGGCAATACGGTGCAGCGCCTCAATGGCACCAGGCATCGGCTCCATCAGCCCGAAGATGCCGGGTATGTCGTCCTGGTGGTCCCCGTAGGCCTGTTTCGTGGCATCGGCCACCTTGTCGAGGCCCGACTGGAAGTCGACGATGACATTGTCCATATCAAAATAAACGCGTTTCTTCATCATAAATGCTAAATCATGGTTTTCCATTCCTCAATCAAAGCGACGGCCCTCCTTGATTTCGCCGTCGTCCACATAGCCATACAGGCGGCAGGCTTCAAATGGATCGTCATCGTCCTCAGGGGGGTCGTAGTAGTTATCTACGATGAAATCAACCTTGAGTTCCGACACAAGGCCTTTCATGGCAACAAACCATTGTGCTGGGTAATCCCACGCTGTTTCGATGTCGGTGTAGAATAGCCATCGATTATCCCTTTCCACAAGTTCGACATTCGTCAGCTCGAAATCCCACTTGGTGCCAAGTGTCATACAGTTGTAGTCGTACCACCCGACGGCGCCATACTTCTCTTGCTGTTCTTTGGCCGCGTCGGGATACCTGTTCGGATGGTTGGTGGTATCGTAGAGTATGTATGTCTCGGGTATCGGCAGAAACGTCCTCGCCGTCAGCCCTTTCTCCATAACAACCCTTTGCGCTTCTTTGTCCAATCCCGGCGACTTCCCTTCGGCCACAAGCAGGTTGAAATCTTGCCTCAGGTCTCCTGTAGACGGAAGTCCCGAATGCTCCAAACCGATTTTTATCAGCTTGTGGACAGCCTCTTCTGTGCCGCTGAATGTGGCGGTTGAAAAAATCCAATTGGGCATATTGTACAGCGTGTAATGTCTATCGTTTTAAAGGTTTTAGTTGCCATTCCTTTTCGCCGTCGAACATGTCAATATGGTCGATAGCTTCGGGGGCAACAACTTCGACGAGGTTCACGCAGTAGTGGAACGCGTCGTGTGCCACATGGGCGACGCCGGCGGGGAGCACGATGCGGCGCAGGTTACGGCAGTCGTAGAAGCAGGCAGCGGGGATCTCGCCGATGCCTTCGGGCAGCGTCACCTCGCTCACGGCGCTGTCGTAGAACAGCGCTTCGGACAACGCGGTGAGGTTCCTGGGCAGCACGACCTTCTGCAACGCCAGCGTACCCTCGAAGGCACCTTTACCTATCTGTCTGACACTCTCGGGCAGCACGATGTCCTCGAGTTTGTCGCACAACCCGAAGGCCTCCTCCTCGATGGTGTGGAGGTAAGCCGGCAGCACCACATGGCGCAGCTTCGTGCACTCGTAGAACGCCTTCTTGCCTATCACCGCCACCCGGTAACCATCGACATGAGGAGGAATAACGAGATGAGTCTTCTCATCGCTGCGAGGGTAGAAACCAATCACCTTCACGTTGTGTTCGTTGATCACGCTGTACGACAACCCATTTTCATGAATGACCATAATTCTATTGTTTTAGATTGTTATGGCACAAATATAAGCATTTTTTTCGATATAAATGTTAAAATGACTATTTCTCCATACTTTTATGATATGTAAAACCCCTTTGAGGCCATTTACCATCCACATTAAAACAGGGTTCGCCATCAATATCTTTTTCTAGAACTTCCACATGATTTATAAGACCCTTGGTACAAAAACGCTTCTTCTCACCGTGAGGCACAAGCTTTACATCTTCTCTTCTAAAAACATATTCTATCAAATCGTTTTTTCCAACAAATACCATCCATTCAACATCATTCTTGATACGTCTTTCTTTAAAACTCCAGTCGCCAATATACTCAACACCTTGGTTGTTAGTCTGGATACCAGGTCTATTAAGAACGTATATTATTTTCTCTGAACCAAGCTTGCTGGCAATTTCTTGTCGGGTATAAAAATGCTTATTTGCATACAATTCATCTATTTGACCAGTCGTCTTGGGTTTAACATCCATTTTAGCCCCTATCTCGTCATCTATCTTTGCATTATGAGTCGCTGCAATATTTGTCAGATTATGCTCAAAAACCACCTTGTTCTGCTCGATTGAGAATAGCAATGCACCGTAATCTGCCATTTGCCGATAGATATTTTCCATAGTATCCAACTGTCCTTCGGGGATGTTGTGTGCCAAGATGATTATTTCATAACGTGCATTTGAAGCGAAATAATTAATCATTTCAACTTTCTTGACATTCGATGCAGTCTGGCTTTCCAGATATTTTTTCGCTTCTTCTTCGTGCTGGAAACATCTTTTCGGATTGCTCCGACTTGCCTGCCCAACATACTTTACAATATATGTCGACCCATATACTGGTATCGCCAATCCATATACATAATTACCAATCTTCTCAGTGTCAGTTTTTTCGTTCCACATATTTATTTTTTTTATAGACTTTTTTCTTTCAACTTCTCCCACACCTTTACCATCGCCCAGGTGTCGAGGTTGCAGTATTCGAGAAGCGACTTGCGGGCTGCGTCGGCTTCGGAGGGGGACATGTCTTTAATCATAGGAAATATCGTCATCGCCTCGCCGCCGTTCTTCACGCTGCCTTCGAGGTTCTCATAGTTGAGTCCTTTGTCGTCGGGGAAGAGGGCAGGAAGCACTTTCTTGATGCTGAAGGAGCCTCCCATGGCGGGCATGTAGTAATGGCCTGCACGGAAGGGGTCGATCAAATCTACGATATGGTCGTGGATATCCATCAGGTGGTCGTGCAGGTCGGGATAAATCTCCGCCAGTTCTTCAATGCGTTTACGCTCGAAGCTCATATTGTAGGCTAGCGTGCAGACGCCACGAGGAATATGGTTACAGAGGTCTTCGGCCAGCTTGCGGCGCGGATCGCTGCCGTCGCTGGGCGCCAGATATCCATAGCCTTGCTTGTCGCAGATGGTGTCGGGGTCTTTGACGACATGCAGCGAATACTGGAAGGTAATCTGCTGGTAAGGGCGCGAGTTGTCGTACTGCGGCACCACATCCTGCATGGTCTCGAAATCGAGGAAATAGAGAGGATATGTCAACTTGTCCAAGAAGCTGCGAATGCCGTCGCGGTCGATATAGGTCTTGCGCTCCACCTGCAACCGTTGTATATGTCCCAGCGGCTGGTCAATCAGGTCTTCATACGACACCCTGCCGGCACGGTAATGCGCCAGTTTCTTGTCGATGAAAAATCGGTCGTCGCCTTTACTTTGCATGGAACCGCCATAGACATCAAATACCGAATGTTCCGGCAGGTGGTGCAGACGTGTGCAGTAGCCCCAGAAGGCACACTTGTAGGGTTTGTTGCAGCGTTCCGACAGGTCGAAGTCGGGTTCTTGCTTTTGCTCCAACAGCTTCAATGCCATCGGTACCTGAGTGGGCACCTTGGCGAGTTCGTTCTCCAATGCCTCATGCATGTCGATGACAGCGAAGAGTTGCTGGAGGTCGAGGGCGCCCTGACGCACATAGTCGCCATTGAGACACACAAGGTTGATGCCTGTCACATTGACGCCACATTGGCGCAACACCCAAGTCTGGTAGGCGATGTCAGGCAGGTATTTGTCGAACTTGGCCTTCCTGCCGTCGTCATCTTTGGTCGAGGTACTCTTCACCTCGTAGATGGCCCATCCGTCGCCTTCGCTGCGCAGCAGGTCGACGGCACAGTAGCAACCCTCATGGGAGAATGCCGCTTCAGCAATCACCAACGGCGGATCGGCCAGATGGTGCGACGCCATCAGCTGGCGGGTCTTCTCCATCATGGCTTTGAGGTCGAGGGCTGCGCCGTCGTGGGTGGTCACATCAATAGTGCCGAGGAAGAGCTGTTTGGCGAGGTCGCCCACCTCGCTGCCCTTCTCGAAGCGCGCCTGTGCGGCGGGGTCCACATCGTCCTTCTCTTCCGGACGGTAGACCCCGAGCCACAGGTTCTTCGGACACTGGCAATAAGCCGTGTACCGCGATTTGGAAAGGTTTTGCATTTACAATATTAAATTGTTCTTATCAGGGAACCGGATTCCTTGCGAAGCTCGGTTTTCCCTTTGCTTGTCTGAACGGCAATGTCGCTCCCCATCCAGTTGGCACTGACCGCATCACCGTTTCCAATGGTTCTGACAAGCGAACCGCTTTCTTTACGGAGTTCAACCTTGCCTTTCACGGTGGTGATCACCACCAGTGACTGGTCGGCATTGAAATTAGCGCACACGGCATCACCGTTTCCGATAGTTCTAACCAGAGACCCGCTGTCCTTTCTGATTTCAACTTTCCCGTTGTTAATCTTGATAATGTTCATGTTTTGTAAATTTTAAATTTCGCCTACTCTGTTAAAGGATTTTCGGCTTCCTCCTGTTTTCTTCATTAATAATTCAGTCCTCCAACCCCTCATAATATTCCGTAGAACCCATCAAACGATGGACGCTTCCGTCGGGGTCGACTTTGAGATAGGAACTCTCATCAGG
>JAEEGH010028624.1_pt1 | contig 10953 bp, 10 predicted proteins | sample 9134181 | NCBI WGS metagenome assembly JAEEGH01 (sample SAMN16246544, study PRJNA631951) | gut metagenome | biome: gut microbiome; feature: rumen; material: DP-attached | host: Bos | place: Iran: Karaj | collected 2018-10
GGGGGGGAAGGGGGGGGTGAAGGGGGAGTGGGGGGGAGGGAGGGGGGAGTGAAAGGGAGAAATGATGGGGAGCAAGATGGAGGTGAGAGGGAGGCGGGAGGGAGGTGAGAGGGAGGTGAGAGGGAGGTGTGAGGAAGGTGTGTGGGAAATATGCGTTGAGTAAGAGGAAAGTAAGAGTAAAGCGGGAGAAAATATGTGGAGGGGAGGCGGGTTGATTGTTTTTTTATCTTTTACAATAATAAATAATGAAAAAGGGCGTTAAGGGTTGTACAGAATGCTTAAGCATAGAAAAGAACAACAGAAAATGACTACAGCTAACAAACGGAAAGACAAGGTATTGCTTATATATACAGGTGGTACGATAGGTATGGTGCAGGACGAGAGCGGGGCGTTGCAGCCTTTTGCGATGGAAAGGATTTACGATGCGCTGCCGCTGCTGCACAGAACCGACTATTTGATAGATTCGTGCCAGTTGGACAGAATTATCGATTCGTCGAATATGACGCCCGAGTTTTGGGTCAGCATTGCCAACATAATCGAGGCACAATATGACAATTACGACGGTTTCGTGGTGTTGCACGGCACCGACACTATGGCCTATACTGCTTCGGCCCTGAGCTTTATGTTCAAGAATCTGTCGAAGCCCATCGTATTGACCGGCAGCCAGTTGCCTTTGGGAATGCTGCGCAGCGACGGCAGGGAGAACATCATCTGCGCGCTGGAGATTGCCTCGGGCCGCCAGGTGCAGATTCCGGAGGTGACGATATTCTTCGAGAGCCACCTTTACAGAGGGAACCGCAGCACGAAGGTGAGCGCCGAGAACTTTGACGCTTTCTCGTCGTTCAACTATCCGTCGCTGGCCAAGGCTGGCATAAAAATAAGCTACAAGGACCATCTTTTCCTGCCGATGCCCGAAGGCGAACTGCGTGTACGCAAGGGCTTTGACCGCCGCATAGCTGTGCTGAAGCTGTTTCCTGGCATCACGCCTGCCGTAGTGCAGTCGGTGGTGCGGACGCCCGACTTGCAAGGGCTTGTCATAGAGACATTCGGTTCGGGCAACGCTCCGACCGAGAAATGGTTTATCGACGCGCTGCAGGAGGCGCTCGACCGCGGAGTGATAGTGCTGAACGTCACGCAATGCAAGGCCGGAGCGGTGCAGATGCGCCAGTATCAGGCCAGTTGCGATATGGATCGCATCGGAGTCATTGGCGGCCACGACATAACGATTGAGGCGGCTGTGACGAAGATGATGTACCTGCTGGGCAACTTTCCCGAGGACAAGGACAAGATACGCGACCGTCTGGGCAAGAGCCTTCGCGGCGAGATTTCGCTGGAGACCAGCGCGGATTGCGATGATTTTTGATTTTTCGAATTACAGAAGAATATGACAGAGGAGTTTTTTGACAAGATGGCAAAAGAGCGCGTGCTGATTGTAGGCGACGTGATGATAGACTCTTATATGTGGGGCAATGTGACGCGCATATCGCCCGAGGCGCCGGTGCCTGTGGTGTCGGTGACGAAGAGAGAGAAGCGTTTGGGCGGCGCTGCCAATGTCGCCCTCAACATCGAGGCGATGGGAGCCACGCCCATAATATGCTCGGTGCTGGGCAACGACGACAGCAGTAAGGACTTCCAACAAATTATGTACCAGAACAATATGGACCGCCGCGGCATTGTGACATCCGACAACCGTATGACCACTATGAAGTCGCGCGTGATAGGCAACAATATGCACATTGTGAGGGTTGACGAGGAGAGCACGCATCCGCTGTCGGAGATGGAGGAAGACCTGCTCCTTGACCGCATTGTGCGCACCGTCAAGGCGTTACCCATCGATGCCATAATATTCCAGGATTACGACAAAGGCTGCATCACGCCACGCATCATCGAGGAGGTGACGGCTCTGGCGCAGCGCAAAAAGATACTCACCACCGTCGACCCGAAGCACCGCAACTTCGCATCGTTCAAGAACGTAGGTCTTTTCAAGCCCAACCTGAAAGAGTTGCGCGAAGGGCTGAACATCGAGATTGACGACAGCAGCGACGAGCGGATGATGCACGATTTGCTGGAGGCGTCAAAGCTGCTGCACGAGCGGCAAAACATTGACATTGTGCTGATAACGCTGTCGAGCAAGGGAATGTATGCCTGCGATTTCAGGGGCGGCACGCCGCAGACGGTGCTTGTGCCTGCGTGCGTACACTCGGTGTCGGATGTGTCGGGTGCCGGCGACACGGTAATCAGCGTCATCACGCTGGCGCTTGCCTCGGGGATGAGCCTGAACGATGCCGTTTGCTGCGCCAACATAGCCGGCGGACTTGTGTGCGAGCAAGTTGGCGTGGTGCCTATCGATGTAGAGAAACTTAAAGCCGAAGCAGCAAGCGTCAAACTATGAGTACCGGAATGCCTAAATACTGGATGCGTATTGTCGTGCTGCTCCTGCTGCTTTGCGGAGCGGGGCGTGCCGTGTCGCAGGTGACTTATCTGGCCAGCTTCGACAAGAAGAAAATACACTTCGGCATACAGCTTGGCTATACGCAGTCGAAGTTTGAGGATGCCTACACCCTCGACGACGAGGTGCGTGAGTCGCTGCAGGGCACGACTTCATACTACACGCCTGGTTTTCACCTGGCTATCATAGCTCCCGACCTGCGACTGGGCAACTACTTCAACTTCCGCTTGATTCCTGGCATTACGCTCATCAACCGCACCTTCAGCTACAACTGGACCGAAGCCTACGTCAACCAGCATCACGGCACCGACGCCAAGCGCAGCGTCGAATCGGTTTATGGCGAACTGGCTTTCGATTTCAAGTTCCGCGCCTTCCGCTACCGCAACTTCCGTCCTTACCTTACATCGGGCGGCAGCTATGGTTTCGACTTCGCCTCAATGCGCAACAACAAGAACAACACCGACCAGTCGATTGTGCGCCTCAACACCAGCGACCTGCGCTACACCGTAGGCCTCGGCTTCGACTTCTATATGCGCTATGTCAAGTTCGCCATCGAACTGAAGATGAGCTTCGGCCTGCTCGACCTGAAGATTGACGACGACGACCTTTACACACGCTCGGTGGATTTCATCAACACCCGTACCTTTATGGTCGGTTTCACGTTCGAGGGATGAAACGGATTGACATAGAGCTTACTCCCGAAGAATACTTTGGCGAAGAGCTGCTGCGTGCGGCTGTGAAGCGCAAGACCGGCATTTCTGCTGGCGAATTGGGTCATATCGAGATTGTCAGGCGCAGCCTCGACTCACGCCGCGGCATACGCTATCACACCACCGTCGACGTATACCTTGCCGGCGAGACCTATCAGCAACCTGAATACAAGGGCAGTTACCAGGACTGCCACAACGGACGCCGCGTTGTCATTGTCGGTGCCGGTCCTGCAGGTCTGTTTGCAGCCCTGCGAGCCTTAGAGCTTGGGCTCAAGCCGATTATAGTAGAGCGAGGCAAGTCCGTCGACGAGCGCAAAAAGGACATAACCCTGATGGTGCGCAGCGGCAGCGTGAACGCCGACAGCAACTGGTGCTTCGGCGAAGGCGGTGCAGGCACCTACAGCGACGGCAAGCTATACACACGCTCCACCAAGCGCGGCGATGTAGGCTATGTGCTGCAACGCTTTGTAGAGCACGGTGCCGACCCCAAGATAATGATCGATGCCCACGCACATATAGGCACCGACCGTTTGAGCGGCATCATTGCCCGTATGCGGCAGACGATTATAGGCTATGGCGGAGAGATACACTTCGGACACAGAGTAGAAAGCCTCATCACCGACGGCGACCGCGTCAAGGGAGTGCTCTGCGCCGGCGGCGACCGCATCGAAGGCGAAGCCGTTGTGCTTGCCACAGGCCATTCGGCCCGCGACATCTACGAGCTCTTCCACCGCAACGGTTGGCTGCTCGAGGCCAAGCCGTTCGCTATGGGTGTGCGCGTAGAGCATCCGCAACGGCTCATCGACGACATACAATACCACGGTTCCAACCATTCTCCCCTGCTGCCGCCGGCGGCCTACAGCCTCACTATGCAGGTAGGCGGCCACGGCGTCTTCTCGTTTTGTATGTGCCCCGGCGGAGTCATAGTGCCCGCCGCCACTGCCGAGGGCGAGCAGGTAGTCAACGGTATGAGCAACGCCAGCCGCAGCTCGGCATTCGCCAACAGCGGCATCGCCGTCACCGTGTCGCCGTCCGATGTACCGGAATATGCACATTACGCAGAGCTGGCGCTGCTGCGCTTCCAGCAGGACGTGGAGCGCAAGGTGGCCGCCGCCGCAGGCGGCGGCCTCAAAGCCCCTTGCCAGCGCCTCACCGACTTCTGCGAGGGCAAAGGCGCCAGCCGCCTTAACCGCACCAACTATATGGGCCAGTGCGAAGCCGTAGCTCTGGCCGACATACTGCCACCCTTCGTGGGCGACTGCTTGAAGCAGGCCTTCCGCGACTTCGGGCGCAAGATGCGAGGATTCTACACCGACCAAGCCAGCCTTCTGGCCGTCGAGAGTCGCACCTCGTCGCCCGTACGCATTCCTCGCGACGACAGTGGTCAGCATCCGCAGCTCAGAGGTCTCTACCCTTGCGGTGAGGGTGCAGGATATGCCGGCGGCATCGTCTCGTCGGCCATCGACGGAATAAAACAGATTGAGAGAATTAAGAATTAAAAGAGGGAGTTAAGGGAAAGTTAAAGGGAAGTTAAAAGGACAATACATAAACATCTTAACATATCAACAACTCAACAACTCAACATATCAACTCTTCAACCCTTAAAACCCTTTCAAACCCTTTCAACATATCAACATATCAACTCTTCAACCCTTAAAACCCTTTCAACCTTTCAAACCCTTTCAACATATCAACATATCAACTCTTCAACCCTTAAAACCCTTTCAACCTTTAAAACCTTTAAAACCCTTTAAACCTTCAAACCCTTCAAACCCTTCAAACCCTTCTAAATGAACTTCAAGCTTGAATCCGATTTCGCGCCTACGGGCGACCAGCCCGAGGCCATAGAGCAATTGGTCGACGGCATACGTCGCGGCCAGCGTGCGCAGGTACTGCTGGGTGTCACGGGCAGCGGCAAGACCTTCACCGTGGCCAACGTCATCGCACAGCTCAACCGTCCCACGCTGGTGATGAGCCACAACAAGACGTTGGCGGCGCAGCTCTATGGCGAGTTCAAGCAATTTTTCCCCAACAACGCCGTCGAATATTTCGTTTCCTACTACGACTACTACCAGCCCGAGGCCTACATACCATCCACCAACACCTATATTGAAAAAGACCTTCAGATCAACGACGAGCTCGACAAGCTGCGACTGCGCGCCTCCTCTGCCCTGCTCAGCGGGCGCCGCGACGTCATCGTTGTCTGCTCCGTCAGTTGCATCTACGGCATCGGCAACCCCGCCGAGTTCGAGAAAGGCACCGTCCACATACACAAGGGCGACCGTCTGACGCGCGACACATTGCTGATGCGCCTGCTCGACGGACAGTACACGCGCAACGAGATTGAGTTCATCAACGGTCGTTTCCGCGTCAAGGGCGACACCGTCGACGTCTACCCCTCCTTCGCCGACTTCTGCTACCGCATAGGTTTCTGGGACGACGAAGTCGAGACCCTCGAGACCTTCGACCCTATCAGCGGCCAGCGCCTCGAAGTCTGCGACGAGGTCACCATCTACCCTGCAAGCAACTTCCTCACCAACAAAGAGAATATGGCCTCGGCGCTGCTCAACATACAGCACGATATGTTCGAGCGGCGCGACTACCTGAACGAGATAGGCAAGCACCTCGAGGCCAAGCGCCTCGAAGAGCGCGTCAACTACGACATCGAGATGATTCAGGAGCTCGGCTACTGCAGCGGCATCGAGAACTATAGCCGCTACTTTGACGGCCGACAGCCCGGCTCGCGTCCCTTCTGCCTGCTCGACTATTTCCCCGACGATTTCCTGCTTGTCGTTGACGAAAGCCACGTCACCATACCCCAGATAGGAGCGATGTACGGCGGCGACCGCAGCCGCAAGACCGCGCTCGTCGAATACGGCTTCCGCCTCCCTTCGGCGCTCGACAACCGTCCCCTGCGCTACGAAGAGTTCTACGCCCTCACCGGCCAGACAATATACATCAGCGCCACCCCCGCCGACTACGAGCTGGCAGAGGCCGAAGGCGTGGTTGTGGAACAAGTCATACGCCCCACAGGACTGCTCGACCCCGTCGTCGAGGTCAGGCCCGCTGTGACGCAGGTCGACGACCTGCTCGAGCAGATAGAGGACACCATCGACAATGGCGAGCGCGTGCTCGTCACCACCCTCACCAAGCGTATGGCCGAAGAGCTGAGCAGCTACCTCATCAACCTCGGCATCAAGACAGCCTATATCCACAGCGACGTCGACACCCTCGAACGCGTTGAGATAATGCGCGACCTGCGAATGGGAGTCTACGACGTCCTTGTCGGAGTCAACCTGCTGCGCGAAGGCCTCGACCTGCCCGAGGTGAGCCTCGTGGCCATCCTCGACGCCGACAAAGAGGGTTTCCTGCGCAGCGACCGCGCACTCATACAGACCATTGGCCGTGCAGCACGCAACGTGCACAGCCGCGCCATACTCTATGCCGACAAAATCACCGGCTCGATGCAGCGCGCCATCGACGAGACCAACCGTCACCGCGAAAAGCAGATACGCTACAACATCGAGCACGGCATCGTGCCACGACAGATAGTCAAGAGCACCGAAGCCATCATTGGCCAGACCTCAGTCATCGAAATGGCGGCCGAGGAGAGCGGAGAACGCCGCGTGGAGAACGGAGAACGGAGAACGGAGAACGGAGAGCGGAGAACGGAGAACGGGGGCGGAGCGATGCTTGCGGCAAGCCCCTACGCGATGAACACGCCGGCATCGCACAACGCCAAACCCTATGGTAACGGAGAACGGAAAACGGAGAGCGGAGAACGAGTGGCAGAAGACAGCGACACAGGTTCAGAATTCAAAAATCAAAATTCAAAATTGATAGACACCCGCAGCAAGGCCCAGCTGCGCAAGGACATACGTGAAGCACAGCGCAAGATGCAGCTCGCCGCCAAAGAGATGGACTTCCTCGCCGCCGCACGCTATCGCGACGAGATACGCGCTATGCAGGCAGCCCTCGACGACGCCCGCGGCGAATAGACAGAACCGATTCTGTGTTGACAAATCTCCGAGGGCGACACCAAAGCAGATACCGTCCATTGTCGTTCTGATAGGTGCCCACCGACACCGCCTTTATCCAATACTCATTTCATAAAAAATGTTAAATACTCAATCCGCCAAAAAACTTTTCTCGCTTGTTATCAGTACAATACCCACAAACGTTGAAAATTTTTTTTTCACCTATGTCACAAAACGGCAAAAAAATATGCATTATATAGAGTGAAAGGGTAATTATGCAAAAAACCAGACGAGAGAAGATAGACCAAATAGACACCCTGCTGCTCAAGCATCGTGAGCGACTGGTGTCGCTGTGCATCAAAAAAACGCACGGCGACATAGACGAAGTGCGCGACCTCGTCCAGGACATAATGCTCCACGCCTGCCAACGCCGCGACGAGCTGCCCGACGGAGAAAGCCGGCGCGAGCGATGGCTCTTCTCCGTGGCACGCTCCGTAATGTTTCGCCACAGGCAGCGCAAGCTACGACGGCCATCACTCATAAAGCTGCGCGACGACCCTGTCGACGACACCAGCGACGAGCAAGCCGCCAGCGACCTGATGGATTTGGCGCGCGAAGCCCTCGACGACAGCGAAATCAGAGTGCTGCAGCTACGCATCGAAGGCTACACCTACGACGAAATAGGAGCCGCAAAAGGAGTCTCAGGCGCAACAATGCGCAAACAAATGGAACGCATCATCGACAAAATAAGAAAATACCACAACATCAAAACAGACTGAATATGAAAAGACCTCTTACAAACAAAAACATCACACATACCGTTGACACCCTCTGCCTGCACGCCCAGATGTCGGGGAACAGTCAACCATCACAGCGGCAACTGCTCGACACCATCACAAGCGACATCAAGCCCCTGTGCGTTGCCGCGCAGCAACGCCACAGCCGCCAAACAGCAATTCTGCAGACCGTGTTGAGCATAACCTCCATAGTCGTCATCACCTCCTGCATCCTCTTCAACACCTACAGCTACGACCGCTGCAACTACGTCGTCATAGGACAGCTCACAGGCCACACCGAAATCGTCAACAACATCAACACCCTCTTTGCATAATGAGAAAGACAATCACCATAATCCTTGCCATAGCGGCACTAGCCTCCCTTGCTGTCACCGTCGGTGTCGTCGTCCACCGCCACAACAGCGTCAGCGAGGTCTACCGGCGCTACCGCAACCGCTCCGACCTCAATGTGGCCTTCGTCAAGGACTACCGCATCGGCGACAGCATCACCGTCGATGTCACCACCATTACCGCCAAAGACTCCGCCAGCTGGGAAGCACTGATGATAGAGATGAAAATTGACGATGTGCAGAAAGAAACAATGAGGAAAGCACTTTCAAAAGGACAAGGCTTTGTAATAAGCCACTATTGCGAGAAAGGACACCCCGAAACAGTATGCGGGCCAGATATACCCAATTACGACTTGGTAATCATCTCACCAGTTGACTGCGAATTCTATATTTTTGACATTACATCAGAGGCACAGGCTTGCAAAATAGCAAACTCAAAAAGAATGGAAATAGTACATAAAAAACAAAAACAATTAAAATGAAAATCTTTTACAAACACGTTGCACTCCTTGCAGTGCTCAGCATCGTAGCCACCGGCTGTCAAAAAGAAAACATCGTCGAAAAATAAAAAAAGTTTTCTACAGATGTCACGTTTTAGTCAAAAGTTGAGTATTATATATAGTGAAATTTAATGGGGACATCTGCCTTCCCGAATCGAAATAGTAATAATTCAATAAAAAACAAAAACAATGAAAAAGTTCATCATTATTCTCGCCCTTATGGCGACAGGCATCAGTGCGAATGCACAAGTACAATTTGACACACTCAGCATCGGCGACCGCGAGCCGACATTCTATTACTGGGACACAAACTGGTGGGATCATTACTATCTCAACTATCCCGAGGCACAGTCGTCAAATGTTTTTTGGTATCAGTCATCGTTGACAACAATGAACCTCGGAAGCGAATATGCCCGCTACTGCTACACCGACACGTCACTCCGCATCATAGGAATTGCAGCCGGATTGAGTCTGGGCGGTTCTGTCATCGACTCGGTGTGGGATCAATGGGCAACCTTCGGCAATGCAAGCATCGACACAGTTCAAATATACAAATATATGCAACCTGAGTATTTCAGGCTGTATGAGGTTGACGCCGGCACGGGAAATATGAAGCAGCTTGCAAGTGCGGCGTGGTTCGGATTCCAGCCACGGTACAAAATGGTAAGCGAAATGACCAACCAGGTAATAATCGGGGCTGGTGGTTCAGTTCCCGTACCGCCGGAATACTGCTCGGTATACGAGGCTTATTTTGACTCGGCAATCACTGTCCACGACTCATTCTATGTATCGGCAACGGAATTCAATTGCCATAACAATGCACGTGTTATGGCTGGCTTGGTCGGAATACACGCACAGTCGTTCGTTAAGCCAGACCCTGTAACTGGTGCAAACGTAGCTTTCCATCCCGAGTTTTTCCCGAAGCCCAACCACTTCAGACGCAAGCTGCACACGATGCCACCGGCAGGAGGTGACCCACTGTTCTATGCAACGGACACTGCCTGGCATACCTATGACATACAGGTGAGGCATCTGACGTGGCCGCAACTCGACACTGTCTACAGATGGCCCTACTTTATGTATATCTTCCCCATCGTCGACACATCCAGCAATGGCGGCTTGGCGCAGAATGAATGCAGCGCACCGGAAGGCTTGACGCTTGTCGACATCGACAGCGGCAGTGTAATACTGTCGTGGCAGGGTGGCGGTGCAGACCTTTGGGAACTCTCAATAGGCACTGTCGGCAGCACTCCCGAGACCGGCACTGTCACAACTTGCAACAACGAACTTGCCACCGTTGGCGGCCTCGACACTGCGCAGTGGTATGCCGCCCGTGTGCGCTCGGTGTGCAACTTTGGCGACAGCAGCTACTACAGCGACTGGAGCGACAGCGTAATGTTCTATGTGCCAGGTGACACAACCGGCAACGGTGGCGGCGACAACCCCAATCGCATAGAGACCACTGCCGACCGCTACACCTACCTGATGCCCAACCCGGCCAGCGAGACGGTGACGGTGGCATCCTCGTTCCGCATCGGCGAGGTGGAGGTCTACACGCTCGAAGGACGCCGCATACTCGCCAGCCGCGTCGACGGCATCAGCACCACCCTCGACATCTCATCGCTGCCCACCGGCACCTACATCGTACGCATCACAACCAACAACGGCACGGCGTACAAGAAACTGGTGGTGAAGTGATGCAAAACAGAAGGTTAATAAACGAATATCAGACTTTTTTGCAGGCGAAACGCCTGCAGATCTCTGTGGACAGGAATTGCCACGAATTACCCAGGAATTTTTCATAAAAAAATAGGGGTATTTCGTGGGGTTCCCGTTGTTTTTGATGACGATTAAATAACTACGGTAGGGCTACGCAGTGCGACGGGTGATTATTTTTGGCTACGCAGGGCGACGGGTAACCATTTTTGGCTACGCAGTGCGACGGGTGACTACATTTGGGCTGCGCAGTGCGACACACCCCCCGCTTCGCGTACCCCTCTCCAAGAGGGGATGGCGCGGTGCGATACACTTTATCCACTATTGAATGTCAACGTAATTCTGATTTGCCAATGCGATATTGATTGTCAAGGTGATGCGGCAGCCCATCCCCTCTCGGAGAGGGGTGGCCGTAGGCCGGGGTGTGTCGCACCATAATAGCAACTTGTCAACTATCATATTAATTTGTCGCACT
>JAEEGH010028626.1_pt1 | contig 10953 bp, 9 predicted proteins | sample 9134181 | NCBI WGS metagenome assembly JAEEGH01 (sample SAMN16246544, study PRJNA631951) | gut metagenome | biome: gut microbiome; feature: rumen; material: DP-attached | host: Bos | place: Iran: Karaj | collected 2018-10
TCCAGTACGGCCTGGGTGGAGCGGCCGATTCGCAGGAGGCGGAACGGCTTTACCGGGTACTTGCGGAGCGCGGTTTGGGCAGGGCGAACTACGCGCTCGCCCAGCTCGCCGCCGCGAGGTATGGGCTGGGGGCTTTTGATTGGGCTGATTTCGCAGACCGTCTCAAGAGGGCGGCCGAGGCGGATGTCGCGCCGGCACAGACGATTATTCGTCAGGCGGGCGCGGATCCGTCCCCAGAACGGCTTCTCGCGGAATACTTCATTCTGGAAGCCGAGGAAAAGGCCAAGCGGTACCAGATTGAAAACGTTTCCTTCTCCGTCATCGTCCCGAGCTCGGACCGGGCCGAAACCGGAAAGGACGACAAGGCGGCGCGCGACCGCGAATGGGTTGCCAAAAATCTGCCGAAGGGAGCCGTTGTGCCGCCGCCCGCGGGGCGCGAAGAAGTGCGCATCCCGAATTTGAAGAGCGAAAACCCGTCCTTTGCGGCGAGGCTGATTCTCTATGTCCGCGACCGCTTCGGCGGGAACGCCCCGCGCATCTACGGCGCGGCGCATCTAAGCCGCAAGACCTACTCGTCGATTATCGGCAACGAACTCCGCCCCGTCTCGAAGCAGACAGCGGTGTCGCTCGCCCTCGCGCTCAAGCTGAACCATGCGGAAGCCACCGCGTTCCTCGCTTCGGCGGGCTTCGCCCTCTCGACCTTTGTGACTCAGGACATTGTCGTTGACGCCTGCATACGGGCGGGCATCCACGACATTGACCGCGTCAACGAAATCCTCGCCGCGCACGGGGCGAAGACCTTCCCGCCGGCCGAGGAAGATGGCCGACTCGAGGAACAAAAGCAATAGTAAAGGAGTTGAACACAATGGACCCTTCAATGCCAGCATTCAGTGATGTTGAACTATCAGCCATCGCGAGACTCGCCATTAGCATGGCCGAGGCCGACGGCCATGTTGATGACAGGGAAATGCAAACAATTGGCAAAGCCTTGGGGTCGTTTTTCAACGGGCCGACCGAGGTGGGAATCGAAATCTGCGCAGCAGCCGTCACGATTCATGAAACCGACGCCATCATGGTCGCCCGTCAAATGACCATGAAAAAGAAGGCGGCCCTGGCCGTCTGGCTTATATCTGTGATTTTGGCCGACGGTGTTGTACGCGACGCCGAAGTTGCCAAGTTCAGAAGCCTAGGACGGGAATGCGGCTTCCCGACCGACGAAGTTGAACAAGCGCTCAACCGAATGCAGGCCGAGAAGAATCGAACGGCGCAGCAGTCTAAAACAAGCCAACCCGTTAGCACCAAAAGCTCCGGTTGCCTCGTGCCCTTAATTGCCCTTTTTGCATTGACGACTTTGGCCTTTGTTGGTTGCGGCCAAAAGGAGCCTTCCATAGCGGAGATTGAACAGGGCATGGTGGAGACTTTCCGCCGGGAGTCGGGCAACTACTCCGACTTCCTTGACGCCAAGGCCAAACGAATTGGCAATGGACGGTGGGCGGTCCGCATGGTTGGCGAGCGCAACGGAGTGCGACGCACCTTGAACGCAACGGCCGTCATGGACAAGAACGGCGACATCCACTACTACACGGACTAGATGGCGCCCCTCCGGCGCGTTGCGCGGGAATGTGAATGAGGATAACTATGTGACCTTTGTGTTCTTTGTGGCTAAAAACAGATTTCGGAAAGAGGAGACGTCGTCATGGGACCATTCGGATGCCTGTTCGGGCTGTTCGCGCAACTCATTCACATGGTTGTGCTGATAATCACCCTTCCTTTCGTCATCATCTCTTCGATTTTTGGTGGAAAGAAATGACAGGTCGGTTGTCGGCGTGGATTCTTTGGGCGCGTTTCGCCTTGCCGACAGAGTAGTCGACGCCATTTCCAATTCCTGTGTGCCGCAGATTGCCGTTTCGACCGAAGTGGCGACGGTAGCGGGTAAGACGGTTGTTGTGGTTGCCGTTCCGATGGGAATGTCAACGCCATATCACGTCAAGTGTTTAGGAAAGGATAACGGCACATTTGTGCGCGTTGGTGCGACAACGCGGCTTGCGGACGAGGATACCGTGTCCGAACTTGAGTTCACGGGGGCGGGGAAATCGTTTGATTCGCAAGTATGCCGAGGGCTTGATGTCTCGACTGGTGAAATTGGCAAACTGTGCAATTCCATGTATCGTCTCGCCAAGGCAAACTGCGAAAAGGAATCTGAGAAGCGGAATGTGCGCAAGGTCACGGCTGCCCAGCTTGAAGACTGGGGCGTTCTTGTTCGCAGTGGCGAGAAACTGATGCCGACACACGCATTCGCCTTACTGGCTGGTTCGCGCACGTTTTGGAGCGAAGTCCAATGTGCCGTGTTTCGCGGAGACACCAAGGCGAACTTCATAGACAGGCGTGAATTTACGGGATCTATTGTCCGGCAGCTGGATCAGTCATTCGACTATGCGCTTTCAAAGATCAACATGGGCATGGAGTTGCACGGAATCTACAGACACGATGTCTATGAGATTCCGCCTGGTGCGATTCGCGAACTGATAGTCAATGCGCTCGTTCACCGCCAGTACATTAGCCCGCACGCGGCATCCATTCAGGTTGCACTCTACGACACGCATCTTGATATCACGTCACCTGGCGGGTTGCCGCACGGCATGACGGTCGAGCTGATGAACGAGGGACATTCTCGCGCCCGCAACAAGGCGCTTGCCTTGGCGTGTCGGTATATGCGACTGATAGAAGAGTGGGGCAGCGGCATCCCGCGTATCCAGCGGATGCTCGCCGAGGCTGGTCTAAAACCGCTTGAAATCATCAACAACGGCATTAGCGTCACATTCCGCCTGTGGAGGCCTTCCAACTTAACAGCCGATCAGAAAAACCGGCCAGAAAAACCGGTCAGAAAAACCGGTCAGAAAAACCGGTCAGAAAAACCGGTCGGGAAAACCGGTCAGAAAAACCTTGATCGTTTATTGGAACTCATAAAAGATAAACCAAGTGTCAATCAAAATGACATGGTTTTTGCGCTAGGAGTGGCGAGAAGCACAGTTCAAGTCTATTTGGCAACGCTTAAATCACGGGGGCTTCTTCGCCGCATCGGCCCTGACAAAGGTGGCCATTGGGAGGTCATAACGCCTTAGGCTTCTGCAAGCGAAGGCTATATGGCGCAGTGCCTGTGACAGTTGACAAAGAATCATGATCATGACCAGAAAGCTTAAGGAACGGATCGAGGCGCTGGCGTTCATAATCGTCCTGGCGCTTGGATGGAAATACCCGTATCTTGCCTACTGCCTTTTCCTGAACGTGGCGGTGGGGCTTGTCGGGGCGTTCCGGCATGGCGGACGGCACGGGTGCGGCAACTTCTGTCCGCGAGGCGCGTTCTATTCCCTTCTGCCCGACACCGGGCGCAAGGTTCCGCCGAAACTGCTTTCGAAGAAAACGTCGCTTTTCGTCATGGTGGCGATGGTGGCGGGGCTTTACCTCTGGATGAGGCCGTCAACGGTGCGCGCCTGGGGACTCCTCTTCTACGCCATGATCGCCATCACGACAACGGTCGGACTCGTCGGGTGGCTTGTCTTCAACCGTTATTTCTGGTGTTCCGTCTGCCCGATGGGGAAAATCTACAAGGCAATCCACCCAGGGCGCACCGCCATTCGCGTCGCGGACACATGCGTCAAATGCGGTCTCTGTTCCAAAGCCTGCCCCTTCGGCTTCAACCCTCCCCGCGACGCCCAGAATGGCCTCTTCCGCAGTCCGGACTGCATTCACTGCCGCCGCTGCATCGACCGCTGCCCCCGCCACGCGCTTACGATGGAAGACAACAACAAATGAAGGTCAGTTGACAAGGTAAATGCCTCCTTGGCAGACTAAATGCCTCCGCTTTTCAAGCGGGGAGGCATTTAGTCTGCCGAAGTGGGGTGGTTTCGTGGTGTTGCGGCGCATGATTTGAGCGATTGCGACAAGATTTCACGTCTTTGCGGGCAAAGCGATGCCTAGCCGTCGAGTCTGGCGTTTTCTGCCGTCCAGGCTTGCGGCTTTCTGGAAGTGCCGTATGTCCGCGCCCGCGCGCGGTGGCGGGTCGCGCGGGCCTTGCCGTGGCGTTAGCCGTTCATTTTGGAGATACTCTCGATGAGGGTCGGGTACCTGATTCCGACGAGGGAGGGCTTGAGTACGACGTCCCGCGGGTCGACACGGGTGACCCCGAGCTTTTCAGCGGCGTCCTCCCCGTAGAGGAAGGCGAAGAGGTCGTAGGGCGTCTTGTCGGCCTTGACGTTCCTGACGTAGGCGTTCACGTGGGATATGGCGAGGGAGACCTGCTCCTGCGTGAGGCCGTCGAACGACGTCCCCTTCGGCAGGATTTCCCTGAGGAGTTCGTGGTTGCGCTCGAGCTGCGACTTCTGGTTGGAGTTCATGGGGTCGCAGAAGAACACCGCGGACCTTCTGGTTTCGTCGGGGGCGAGTTCGATGGCCGAGGGGTTCGAGAACTCCGTCCCGTTGTCCGTGAGGACCAGCGGGAACAGCTTCCGGAAGAGTTCCGGGCCTAGCTTCTCCCAGAGCCACCGGAACACTTTCCCGACGCTTTCCGCGCACTTGTCGTCGATCAGGTAGGCCGCCATGAAGGCCGCCTCGGGGAAGTGCAGCGTCAGGATGCACTTCCCGCCCACGCGCCCGATGACGAGGTCCATCATCACCGTGTGGACGCCGGGGTTGTCGGCGACGAACTTCAGGTAGTCGTCGTATGTCCGTCCCCCGCGGCATCCCTTTTCGACCTTGTGCTCGCGCTCCTTCTTCCGGCCCTTCCGGGGCTTCACCCTGCAGGAGCGCTTCATGTCGCCGCGCTTCGCCGAGAGGAGGCCGTCGTTCACGTGCCTGTACACCGTGCGCTCGTTCACGGTGAACCGCCCCGGATTGGACGCGAAGATGTGGTGCAGCGACTGCCCGGCCAGTATCTTCGGGGACACCAGCTTGTCGAGGCGGCTGAGTTCCGCCTCCTCCATGTCGATGCCCTCCCGCGACTCGACGAGCGTCTTCCGGTAGTCGGCGTGGGCCTTCTCCGCGATGTAGAGGCGCTTCACGAGGTGGCATTTCCCCAGCCCGGGGCATCCGTTGCACACGCGCCCGGGGCGCCGCGGCCTGTCGGGGCACTCGACGGGCTCGAACTGCGGGCAGCGCTCGTTGCACTTCCTCGCCTGGCACCTCGAGCAGCGCCGGCTGCACCCGGCCTTGTCGGCGCAGAGTCCGGTGACGGCGCAGTCCGCCCTCCTCGCGCACTGGTTCGGGGTCCATTGCGTCCCCTTCAGGCTTTCCACCGCGCGGTTGCGGATCTCCCGCTCCACCGTGGTCCTGTCCCGCGACAGCTCCCTGGCCATCGCCCGTATCGACTTGCCCTCGTGGAGCCAAGCCTCTATCAGGCACCGCTCCTTCAGCGAGAAGTGCCGTTTGCCTTTCTTCATGTCGTAGTCCTTTCTATACCCCCGCCGTATTTGGCGGGACCTCTCCATTTTCGGCTTTTGGCAGACTAAATGCCGCCACCCCCTAGGGGGTGGGCCATGCCCCTCGTGCCAGTGTCCATCCCGCCGAACTTCTCCGTGCCGCAATTGTTTGGCAGACTAAATGCACCATCCCCGCAGCCTGACCCCCCCCAATAATTCGTGGTTTGACAGAGTAAATGCACATTCCCGCGGAAGCGGGAGGTGCATTTACCTTGTCAAACCACCCAACAACAAATGAAAGTTACACACGCCGCGCATTTCTGATATACTGTTTGTGCAGTCTGGGCGAGTAACTCGACTTAGCATGATTGCAGAATATGCGTTCCCTTTTCTGCTTACAAGCACGGAATACCTTATTAATGAAGACACTGGAAACTAATTCGCCAATGCATTTTGATGAAAACAATCGTTTCATTTTGGGGCAAGATGAACTTGTTGCGGCCTTTTCAACAGCATTTTCAAGGACGCTAGAGCGCGATGCTGAGTTGTTCAATGCTAGTAACCAAGTTCAAGAGCGAACCTTCATGCATCGTTTTGCTTTTGAGTTGAGAGAATATTTCCGACTAATAGAAGAGCATCGCGTTAATAACCGTCCGGTTATTTCATTGGACGTTGAATACAATCGAGATGGCGAATGTTCAAAACAGCTAGATGCAATAGGTAAAAAGTGGATAGCTCCTGACATCATTTTACATGAGCGAAAGTCCGGCGCACTTGAAGGGGAGGAACAATACCGAAATGATATTTTCGTCTGTGAAATGAAAAAGTCGTCAAAACCCGGTGGAGAGGATGAAGACAAAGTTAAGAGTTTTCTTATATCTAAAAAGTATCAATACGGCATAGACTTTTATAGTTTTTCAGAAAAGAAATACCGCTTCACTCTGTTCACACTAGATGGCAGGTGGCGGTTGCAACGACACGAATACTGTTTCGATGACACAGACGCTCTGTTTAAGAAGGAGAACAACCCATGTCTAAGGTAGTCTTTCTAGGAGTTGAGGGATCTGGCAAAACGACCCTCATGATGGCGCTGGCGAAGGAGTTTGAGCGGCGCAAGGCCGATGGCTTGTACCTAAAGCCATTGAGCCGTGACTCCTTCCGCTTTTTGAAGATGCTGCCGGAAAAGATTGGCGAGGGTTCCTTCCCGCACCAGACAGCCTCGCTTCGCGACCTTTCGTGGGAGATTGAAGAGAATGGCGTTGCCGTTTGCGAACTTTCCGTTCTTGACTATCCTGGGGAGATTTACCGCTTGGCGTTCCTTGACGAAAAGGACGAAAGCGACCAGGAGTCATTCCGACAGAAGGTCGCCGCGAACAAGGCGGAAATCGATGCTCTTCTGAATGCCGTCAAGGCGGCGGACAACATTTTCGTGCTCTTCAATCTTGCCGACGCCGAAGACCTTGGTGGAAATGCCAGAAACCTTGATGCCGTTTGGGTAACAAACGCCTGCCTGCATCTTCTCAAGCGCCTTGAATCAAAGCCCTCCATTGAAATCCTCCTTACGCAAGCCGACAGATACGAGTCCGTCGGCATTGATCCTGCATCCTTCTCGCTGGAGAGCATCGACCTAATCGGTCACGACCACGCTGATGTTCCTTGGCGTTTTATCTCTGCCACAGCAGCTCACGATAATGAGTATGGCATAGATTCGCTGATTGATTCTGACTGCCGATTAGATGTTATATGTAAATTTGCGGATGAACTTCAAATTAACAGAATGGATATCTCTTCGTCATTTTCCATCTCTAATAAAGGCAGATGGACAACGAAATACGCTTTGGATTATCTAGGGGAAAAGGACATCTCGCAAATATTGGGAGAAACTACTGCCTTTTATGGTAGCTTGGAAGATTTTGCAAAATCAGCAGTTGATGCTAAATTTACATTGTCACAAAAAGTTAAAGATTTGACCCAACTCAACGCATTGTTCTCTGAACTTAATGGCGTCATGGTCGGTGGAGGAGGCAAATTCTGGTTTCTTTGGACAACGATTTTACTGAGTAGAGTGCAATCTAAATGGGGTATAAGACAAGTCGCCGCGATTTTGAACCAACTACTGAAATTCGGTTTTAGTGGTATGTCTTCACAAGAGCAATTAAATCGATTGCGGCTTCCTCAAGAAGACATTCTTTCTCAAGCAAAAAGTTTTTTGCCATTTAGCAAGGCAGAGGTGGAATCTTTGCGGATATTTAAACTTCGGTTCAGTTCATGTGTCCGCTTTGAAAAAGTAAATCGGGTATTTGGTGCAAATAGAATGATTGTGCATTTCACCGAAGAAAACGATGTGTGCCAGTTAGTTTCTGATGCCGAAGAGTTTTACAGGTCAAGAGGACGTTTTAAAGACTTGTTAGATGCGCATCTTGACTATGCAGATATGGTTTCTGACTGCAAATACATTTGTAGTGCATTCATCAATGCGGAAAAGGAGGATAACAAGCTCCCAGGCGACGATTATGACGGGGGGCAATTTATACGGTCTTTTTTGGTGACGGTATCAAACGGAGTCAAATCCAAGTGGGGGTTAATGCAGGTTGTTGACTTGGCTTTGCACAATCTTTGTCCCTAGGTCTCCCAACATCTTCTAGATGGTTTATGATTCTTCATATATCTACATACACAGCCGAAACTGGTTTGGCATGGTTCTACGACAAGTCGGCAATAGGATTTGCGGAACTTGACCGGTGCCGCAACCTCTTGGGGCGACTTCCCGATTTCGACTCTGGAGACAGTGGCTACGAGGGTGCCGCCGCAGTTGGGGGTCTCGTCTATGTGCTTCGTTGCGTAAGCGCCCCCAAATGGGACTTCAGGGGAAGGGACGCGACTTTTCTGCGGGTTGCATGGCTTGACCGCAAGGTCGCGGACAGGGTTGACTTCGGAAGGATTCTTGTTTCCGACGAATTCTGCCGCTTGTCACATGACTATCCGCATGAAATTCAGGTCGAATGCGAAAAAAAACCTTCGCCACCTATTGAGGCGACAAGCGGCGTAAGACGCATTGATTTCGCAGAAGTCGGGAGGATGTTTGGCGATTTCTCGCAGAATGTCTTGATTAGGCATGATTTTGGAAGCGAAGTTTCAACTGTCACGGTGAAAACAAGAGGAGAAGGAATAATGACTGAAGCTGAAAAGGCCTTGCTTGGTAAGGCGGAGGAAACTCCGCAACCGTCCGCAACGGAAAACACCCCCACTACGCCGCATGCAATTCCTGTCGCAAAGGACGATGGAAAAGGCGCGGGGACCTCTTCTTCCGGTTCGCGGGTTCTTGCCACCATTGTCTTTCTCATTGGACTTTTCCTTGGCACCTACCTCGCACGGCAAACTCACCATGAAATCTTCGGATTCATTGTCATGGCGGCTGCGCTTGGCATCGCCCGCATCCTATGGAACGCGGGAAGAGGGCGTTAAACACGAGACGGGAGCGAAACATCAACTCGACAAGGGCATTTCAATGGCTCCGGCTAGAGAAGTCAACACAATTTCATTTGATTGTTTGAGCCGAATTGTCAAAAAGGCAGTTCTTAATGTTTACCATTACTAGCATCCAATAGGAATGCCACGAAGTTGGGTTAAATGTCGTTGCTTTTCGTTTTGGACCCATGTACCATACATGGGTTATGACAAAAAAACTAAAAGCAACGACGCGAAGAATGATACCCGTTCTCGCGCAAATTGTCCAGCGTTATCTTCCGGGGCACAAGATAGAGGAGCTGGCCAAAGACGAGGTGGTCAAGGCGCGGGAGTTCTCCTACTCGGCGCAGGTCTATCTTCTGATGCTCGGCCAGCTTGCCCATGTGTTCTCGCTGAACGAACTTGTCGACCTCTCTTCGATATTCTCCGGGGAGCTGAGGCGTATACGCGGCATTGAGTCCGTGAAGCTCAGCACGTTCTCCCATGCGAACCGCACGCGCTCGCCCTCGGTCGTCCAGCGCTTCTTCTGGCTAGTCTACGAGACCTTCACGCGGCGGGACCCCGCATTCGCAAGGCCGAGGCACAAGGGTGTTCTCGCCAAGTTCAGGATGCGCGGGATATACGCGATAGACTCCACCACGATCCAGCTTGCGTACTGGTGCATAAAGTGGGCGAAGCACCGGCAACGCAAGGCGGCCGTGAAGGTACACATGGTCGCCAACGTCGCCAACATGCTGCCGAAGTTCGCCGTGGTGGGCAAGGCGAAGGAACATGACTCCGTCAGGGAGGAGGAGATGTTCTCGTCCCTGGGGCCGGGTGACGTTGGCGTTGCAGACCGCGCCTACAACAACTTCCGCGTGCTGTACCGGCAGACCGTGCGCGGCGTCTTCTTCGTGGTTCGCGAGAAGGAGCGGACGCGCCACAAGGTCGTCTCCCGCGTGGCCAGGAAGGCGCTGCCGGAGTCCATAGTCGCCGATGAGACAATACGTCTGACGGGAACGGACACGCGGAACTCCTACCCCGTGGATTTACGCCGCGTCACGGCAATGGTCGAGGTCAAGGGGGAGATGCGCGAAATGGTCTTCTACACGAACAACTTCGAGTGGAGTGCAGTGACCGTCGCCGCGATATACAAGGCCCGCTGGGCGGTGGAGCTGCTCTTCAAGGAACTCAAGCAGACGCTCCAGCTCCAGGACTTCTTCGGCGAGAACCAGAACGCCGTCGAGTGGCAGATATGGGCGGCCATGCTCACGCATCTGGTGCTGCGCTACATCAAGTGGAAGCACAAGGTCGCGTGTTCCTACACGCGCTTCGCAGCCATCATAAAGAACTCCGTCTGGCTGAAGCGTTCGCTGGAGGCCGTAATCGCCTTCTATTGCATAGCACCAAGTCAGAACGGCCCGCCGCAGGATGAGGAAATGCCGTATCTGCCGGGTTTCGAGCGACTTTTCGTTGGATAGCACCCGGCGCAACCTCCCCTCGTCAAGCCGCTTACACTCCCTCCGTAAACACACCCATTCTTGAAAACAGGACGCGCGCACCCAGCTTGAGCCGATAAAAACGGCTCAGGCGGGGTGCGCGCGTCCTGTTTTCAAGACCTATTGGATGCTAGTGGACTTGCCAGAATTGGCCAAGTCATTTGTCAGATTCCCCGATTGAAGTTGGTATAATATATTCGGAGATTCGCGAAAGCCCTAAAGGAGGGCAAGCGGACAAGGAGACTGGTAATGAGACTACATAAAATGACAATGGCCGCGGTTGCGGCCGTGATGTTGGCGGGCTTAGCCCGCGCCCAGGCTGAAGAGCCAATCGACGATGAAGAAGGCAACGAGTTTTTGAACGCCGTAGTCAAGCTGGAGGTGCAAACGTCCGAACCGGACTTTGTCCATCCCTGGCGCATAAAGACAGGCGGCAGCGATGGTTCCGGCGTCGTCATCGCGCCTGGACGCATCCTCACATGCGCACACTGCGTCGCGGACACCACATTCATTCGCGTGCGGAAGAACAACGAGGACTCCTTCTACCATGCGAAGCCTCTCTTCGTCGATCATGCGCGCGACTTGGCCATAAT
>JAEEGH010028631.1_pt1 | contig 10952 bp, 5 predicted proteins | sample 9134181 | NCBI WGS metagenome assembly JAEEGH01 (sample SAMN16246544, study PRJNA631951) | gut metagenome | biome: gut microbiome; feature: rumen; material: DP-attached | host: Bos | place: Iran: Karaj | collected 2018-10
AAATGTTTATTCATGTTTTTATAGGTACATGCTCCCGACTCATCGTAAAGCCCGCCCGTTATTTTATTTCCCCGGGTCATAAGTCCGCCCACTGCACCGATCTCAGGCCTAAGGATAAACAGATCCTTTCCATACAAAGGAACATAGAAGCCCTTATGCATGGAATGTTCGATTTCAACCTTAGTGTAATCAGCCACACATTTAAGACCGGATTCGTAAGCATAATTCTTGCTGTCGGTATTGGAAGCGGTAGACGCTTCATGGCAGCGCCAGTGATAGAGAACCTTGGGAATATGAAGTATCCTTTCCCGTTCTCCCTTCTTAAAAAGATCTCCCGTGATCCTGAGTATCAGATCGTGATCCTGTGCTCCGTCGTACTCCTTTCTGAAAGGATAAGAAAGCAGCAAAGAACGCTCGATCACCGAAAGATGGCATATATAATTATTGGACAAGAGATAATCAAAATTATATTCAGGTTTAATATTTGGCTCATAATAGTGTTTTGCTTCACCATCGCACTTATCTTCATCAGAGTAGACAAATGCCGGATTTACGCCATTTTTCCGTGATCGTTCAATAACGCAAGCCACTTCATACATAGCATCGGGAGTCAAAAGATCATCATGGTCCAAAAGGGCTGCATAGTCTCCCTTTGCAAAAGAAACAGCCGCATTGGTATTGGCTGAAATACCGCCGTTCTCTGAAAGACAACGATATACGATCCTTTCATCCGTAAAGGTGTCAATAACGTTCCTCGGGCCGTCACTTAAAGATGCATCCGCAAGGATGAGTTCCCAGCAGGGATATGTCTGGGCAATGCATGAGTCGATCAGTTCACGAAGAAACCTTTCCGGAGTTTCATATACGGGAACAACTATACTGATCAGCAAAGAAGCTCCTTCAGACTCTTTTCTCTGCTTTGAAAGCTCGGATTCCGAAGGAAGCGCATAATCATAAGGAACGCCTTTTGTTTCCAAAAGACGCTCCTTAGCAGCATAATATGTACTTGAAATTCCGTTTCTCTTAAGATAGCGGAGAGTTTTTTGTACATTTCCCATTATTCGATCACAGCCTTTATTCCCTGAGTCAGTTTATCAAGCTTTGTCTTCGCATCATCCAAAGAGATGCCCTTAACACCCATATAAAATTTGATCTTGGGTTCCGTTCCCGATGGACGGGCACAGCACCAGGAATCATCTTCAAGTTCAAAATACAGGACATCCGATTTAGGCAGTCCCGTGGTGGTCGTATTTCCGGATCTCAGATCCCTGATACAGTCCAAAGAATAATCTCTTACCCGAAGAACCTTCATGCCTCCGATATCCTTCGGAGTATCCTTTCTCAGATCAGCCATTATCCGTCGGATCCTTTCTGCCCCTTCCACGCCCTTACAGGTCTGTGTATACAGATCCTCTTTGTAGTAACCGAACTCATCAAAAAGTTCTTTCATCCTGTCCCATAAGGTCATATTGTTCTTCTTGCACCAGGCAGCCACTTCACAAAGACACATCAGGGTCACTATCGCATCCTTGTCCCTTGCGTGGGTACCGGCAAGGCAGCCGTAGCTTTCCTCGAAGCCGAACACAAAATCATTTAAACCGCTCTCTTCAAAGAGCTTTATCTGTTCACCGATGTACTTAAATCCCGTAAGAACTTCAATAACACCCGTTTTGTATTTATTGCATATGGGCTCGGCCATATTGGTCGTAACTATTGTTTTAACCAGTGTGGGAACTTTTGGCAATGTGCCGGTTTCCTTACGTTCCCGCAGAATGTATTCTGCTATTAATATGCCGGACATATTACCGGTAAACCTCACATAATCACCGGTTTCCGTATCATAGGAATATACTCCCAGCCTGTCCGCATCGGGGTCGGTGGCTATGACTATATCTGCCCCCACAGATTTTGCAAGTTTTAATGCAAGGTCGAAAGACTCTGCAACTTCAGGGTTGGGATACTCAAGGGTCGGAAACTCCGGATCAGGGGCTTCCTGTTCCTTTACCACATATACGTTTTCAAAACCCAGTTCCTGCAAAATGCGTCTAGCAGGAATATTTCCCGCGCCGTTTAAGGGAGTATAGACGATTTTTAAATCCCCGGCCATTTCCTTGATGATCTCCGGATGAATGATCTGTTTCTTTAATTCACTCATATACAGAGCATCGATATCTTCGCCGATCATATTGAAAAGTCCCGCTGCTTTGGCTTCCGAAAGAACCATTGCCTTTACAGCCTTTATATCCGTAACGGCATTTACCTCACGGATGATCTCCTCATCCCTTGGAGGTGTGATCTGAGCACCGTCTTCCCAGTAGACCTTGTATCCGTTATATTCTTTCGGATTGTGGCTTGCGGTGATAACGATACCGGCGATACATCCCTTTGCGCGTATTGCAAAGGACAGTTCCGGCGTGGGCCTTAAGGAATCAAACACATAGGTCTTTATTCCGTTTGCGTTAAAACACAGTGCCGCAGCTTCGGCATATTCGGCCGAATGCCTTCTTGAGTCGTATGCAATGGCAACACCCTTTGCGGCTCCGCCCGTTTTGTTTATATAGTTTGCGAGTCCCTGGGAAGCTTTCCTTACCGTATATTCGTTGATACGGTTTGTTCCCGCACCCATTACGCCACGAAGACCGCCCGTACCGAAAGACAGATCCTTGTAAAACCTGTCCTCGATCTCACGCTCGTCTCCGGCAATGGCCGCAAGTTCAAGTCTTGTCACTTCGTCAAACGCAGGATCCGTGCGCCAAAGATCATATTCTTTTTTATAATCTCTGTCCTTTAAAACTGCCATTTTGTTTTCCGTTCTATTGATCGATCTTTAAAGAAAAGTCACTTCTGTCCAAAGAGAAGTTGGGGTTATAATAAGGATCCCCCGCTTCAAGCGCACTCTTCCATTTTTCCCTGAAATGTTCGGACTCACGATTGTAACGTTCAGCCTTTTCGCCCTTGTCGTCAAGGCCTCTTGATACGGATTCATAATGATACAGCTCGGCAAAAGGAGTAAATATGTTAAGATATCCCTTTTCCCTGAGTCTTAAACAGAAGTCCACATCGTTTAACGAAATCTTAAAGTCGGTATCAAGGCCTCCAAGCATATCCCAAAGAGACTTCTTCACCATGAGGCAGGCACCGGTAACTGCGGTAACATCCTGAGTGTAGCAAAGGCGCCCCATATAGCCCAGGTTTTCTCTGGACTGCTTGTAATGAGTGTGCCCGGCGGTTCTGTGGGCACCAAGGCCGATAACAACACCTGCGTGCTGGATCGTTCGGTCCGCATAATACAGCTTTGCACCTACCGCACCCACATCCTCTCTCTGAGCGTACATCAGAAGCTCCTCAAGCCAGTTGACGGTGATGACCTCTGTATCGTTATTAAGAAGAAGGAGATATTCACCTTTGGCAAAAGAAGCACCGAAGTTATTAACAGCGGAGTAGTTGAATTCACCTTCAAACTTTACAACATTTATCCTGTCGGATAATTTCTTAAGATCCTCATAGGCCTCAAAGGTCTTTTGATCCTCTGAGTTGTTTTCAACAATGATGATCTCGTAATTCGTGTATGTCGATCTCTCAAGGATCGAATTAACGCATCTTTCCAGATCCGATACATGGTCCTTATTGGGAATGATAATGGAAATAAGAGGCGTTCCATTTATCTTGTATCTGATCTTGAAGATCGTCTCGAAAGCCCTTGTACTCGTGATCTTAAAGTCCGTATAGCCATGGCTTCTCAAATGATCCGCAACGGCTCCCTTTGCAGCCGCGATCGCATATTCCTTGGCAGAGATATTGGAGGCAACGGAGCCTGAATGGCATCTCCAGTAATAAAGGAGTCTCGGAACATGAACAATGCATTTTGCCCTGTCCGTAAGACGTAAGATCATATCATGATCCTGGCTTCCGTCAAATTTCGTTCTGAAAAGTTCGGTTCCTTCAAGAAGGCTTCTCTTAAAGACACTGAAATGGCAGATATAGTTGTTCGCACGAAGATTATCAATGGCGTAATCGGGCTTGAAATGCATCGTGAGCATATGATCTATATTGCCGCTCTTAAAGGTGGTCTCGTCGCAGTAAATGTAATCCGCGTTCTTTTCGTTTATCACCTTTACATATTCAAACAATGCTTCGGGATGAAGGATATCGTCATGATCGAAAAGTCCGATATATTCCCCCGTTGCAAGTTCAAGACACTTGTTTGTATTTCCGGAGATACCCTCATTCTTTTCAAGTTTTCTGTATTTGAAACGGGGCTCATTGTAGCTGTCTACAACGGTCTTAACGTAAGAATGGGCTTCATCCGATCCGTCCGCAAGGCAGAGTTCCCAGTTCTTATAGGTCTGCCACAGAACAGATTCAAGCATCTCCTTCAACATATCCTCCCTTGTGTTGTACAAAGGAACAAGAATGGAAATCACGGGAGAATAAGCAAACTTTGTTTCTTCTTCCTCTTTACGCCTTGCTTCATCGGGGAAACTCTTCGTGCCGTACTGCTTCATGGCTTCACGTTCACGTTTCTTATAGTCAAGCTTCCTCGCGATGCCTCTGGGACCTCCGAGATTCTTTACGCGGGTGATATTCCGCTTAAAGAAGTGAAATGCCTTTCTTGCAGGGGCACTTGCCTTCCAGAGAGGATTGGTCTTTATTCTGTTTAACTTAAAGGAAAGCTCTTCTTTTTCTTCTTCAAGCTCCGCTATTCGCTCGGCCAGAAGGGCGTTTCTTTCAAGTTCATCCTCATACTCTTTTTTGTAATCCATCATTCCACCACCAGTTCTCTTTCGGAGAAACAATATATTTTTTCACGGGAGTTCTTCCAGGACTGCATGATCCATATCCGATAGTTACCCACCGGAAGGGTTTTGGAATCAATTACGGCTGCAAATCCCGATAATTCAACGTTTTCCTGATCGGGGCAGTTTGCGGCAACATCCTCCCTTAAAACAGGGTTATACTTTATTTCAAAACAATCACGATCGTTCTTTAAAATTATGCTTCCCTTGAAGCAGGCATTGTCCGAACCCGTGACAAAGGCAAAGCCTTCGATGAAATACCGGCTGTCTTCAGTCTTCTCGTAGGTATAATCCGCATATTTTCCCGCATATTCCACGTTCAGTAATACACAGGCATCCTCTCTGGCGTTATCAAGCTTCACAGACTTCACATCACGGCTTAAAGAATCTGCCGCAGTATATTCATACTCGTTTGCCGGCACGATACGCGTATCAAGGCAGTCGTTAAGCAGATATTTACTAAAGAAGGGATCAACAGCTTTAAACACCGGATGTTCGGAATAAAGCATATCCTTCTCTCGAAGAAGTCTCTTTAAGGACTCGGGGTCCGTATCCTTGCCGCGGCTTACGGATTCTGCATGACAAAGAGCAACATTGTTGCAGCAGACATTGTAATAGCCCGATTCAAACAGTCTGAAGCAAAGATCCACATCGTTAAAAGCTACCCTCAGTCCTTCGTTAAGGCCTCCGATCTTCTCAAAGACTTCGGTCCGAAGCATCAGACATGCTGCGGTAACCGCCATAACATTGACCGTATATCGGTTAAATCCGAAATAGTACGACCTTTTGTCATCCGCAAACTGAAGCTTATGTACGGGGCCTATGCGGCCGTTTATCACGCCTGCATGCTGGATCTTTCCCGTCTCCGGATACAGCAGTTTTGCACCAACGGCTCCCGCGAATCTATAGGAAGCCTGTTTGAGCATTTCCTCAAGCACATAGGGCTCGGAAAAATAAACATCGTCGTTTAGCAAAAGAAGGTATTCACCCGTAGCCATTGATGCGCCTATATTGCACATTCTGGAGAAATTAAACTCCATTGGCCTGTATTCGTATCTGAATCCGTACTTAAGGGACAGATCCGTTATCTTATCCTTGTTCTCCTCTTAGCTTCCGTTATCAACAACGATCATCTGCAGGGTAACAAAACCCGGGCAGGCATCTGTCATAGTGGACAGGCACTTTTCAAGAAGCTCCGGATTATCCTTTGAGGGAATGACTACCGACAGCATCGTTTTGTTTAGGATCTGATATCCTTCAGGCCCGTAGGAACGCACCTTTAAAAGGTTCGTAAGCCGTTCTGCTTCTTCTTCCTTAAGGTCGTTACAATCGTAGTCGGAAACGTGAATAAGCACCTCGGAGATATGATATACGCTCTTTCTTAAATTGAGTTCATTATCAAAGATCACTTTAAGAAGGGTGTGGTACAAAGCAGCCGCGCCGCTTCTTTCATGGCTCCACTCAATATCCCTGAATGTCACGCGCCTTATGGCAACTATATTGCAAAAATAAAAATGAGCGGTAAAAGCATTGGGTGACCAGTCGGGCTTGAAATAAGGGTCCGTTCTTGTTCCGAAGATCGTGCGGCCGTAAACTTCCGATTCGTTTGCATTAACGTCGGGAGCTCTGAGTTCTGCCTTGTCCTCATCTCCGTAGACCACCGAAACATCGGGATTCTCACGAAAGGCCTTGACGATCAGCGGTATAGCACGGTCAGTCAGCTCACCGTTTACAAATATGATTATATCTTCAAGAAAAGGCTGCACGGAATAACCTGCCGTAATAGCCTCGTAAGGCAGTATCCTTATCGAAAAGCCTTCATATCTGGCCGCATAAGACACCACCGGACCGGCATCCGCCTGTCCTTCGATGCGCATGTCGAAACGTTCAAGGCCCTCTTCTTTTTCCCTGATCCAGGAATCAAACGGCACTCTCTTTAGATCAAGAAGGTTTAAATAGGCTTTGTCGCAACGTTTCTTAAGTTGTTCCTTAATGCGGCTTTTAAGCATCATAAACTAAAAAATCCTCTTAATGTTCTGAAATACCTTTTCTGCGGTTTCAAGTGGCAATCTGTTTATTTCCATCTTAACATCAAGAACGCTGTCCTCGCTTCTTGCAAGGCCCTCAAGCATAAAGATCAGATTGGGATCTTCGGTAGGAAAAACAAAGCTGTCATTACCTATCCTTCGCCCGTTACAAAGCAGGAATTTCTTTGAATCCACGGGATAAGGATTTCCATCGATCAAAGCTTCGGTAATCGTAACGATACATGCCCCTCTTAAAGGATCCAGACGTACCATTCTGTCCTGAGGGGTTACGGGAATGCTTACATCAGCACAGGTTTCGCTTGTGTATGCATCCTTGTAGAAGTACGAAGTATCTTCGGAAAAGCCTCCGTCGGTATCGGCGGGATAAACCTGAAACTGATATACACCATTGGGATCGTCAAATTTCTCCGTCAGGCGGATGGGATCTGTGATCTTCTTTCCGATCCTGTCCCGTAATTCCTGCATTGCGAGGTTCTTTCCGGTAACTCTCTTCTGGAATACAGCCTCATCTTCCCTTATGAGCTCAGCTGCCTCCGAAGACAGCCCAAGCTTTTCTAAAATTATATCAAGATTTATCTTTTGTCTGTTTTTATCTTCCAAAAGATAGCAGTAGATCGCTCTGTAAGCAGTCTCTCTTATGGGCGTTCTGGCTTCTTTTGTCCATTCATAATCGATAAGTGTCCATTTATCCTTAGTTATAAGAATGTTCGAAAAGACAACATCCTGATCCGAGATCGCCATATCGTCATGGAAGCCCACAACCTCCACGTATCGGTCAAATAGCTTGTAGAATCCGTCGATATCATCCTTCTTAAGACATTCATCCATAAGTTCAAGCAACGTCTTTCCGGAGATATATTCAAAGCAGGCGAAGGGAGCATTTTCTTCACCGATGACCTCGCAGCGGTTAACTGAAAGGTCTCCGCCTTCATATCTTTCGGTCAGGGCGTTGTAATACTTTTCCAGGTTACGGATATGTTCTTTTCCTTCATCAAATAACGCCTGCTTTTTTACAACTTTCACAAAGCATTTGCCAACATCCACATTTTCTATACTGGTACAGATCGCATATTCCCTCGATCTGTCATTTGAGAATCTGGCATAATCGATATTTACATCCGGACCGATGACCACAAGGAAGGAATTTGAAAACTCATCAAAGCGTCCGTCTGCAATGAGAGAATCAAATGCCTCCTTTTCCGAAAAGAGTTCCATCCTGTCCTGATCGAAGTTCCGTTTATTATCCGAAAGCTCACCCTTGAAAGGAAGCCTTTCATCGGAAAAGAGAGTGTGCATAAATTTGTAATCGGGATAGGGATAAAAGAATCTGTATTCCTCTATTCCAAGCTTCTTAAAGATCTTTTCAAGGCCGGGCTTTGAAAAGGTTCGAACCCCGTCGTTTGAACGGTAGCCTTCGATACCCGCAAAATATCTGCTGACATGATCCTCTTTGCAGCCGGCAAAATATTTAAGTCCGAGTCTGTTCTCAATCGCTATGATAACCCTTCCGCCGGGCTTTAAATGCTTCATGAGAAGGCTTAAAAACTCAGCATAGGGATCTTCAGACTTTATATATGATGCGCCGTACTCAAAAACTCCGATCAGACAGATGTAATCAAAATCATTTGGAAGTTCCTTCTCAACATCGGAGAAGTTACCCACATGGATCGTAAGATTATCCGCATCCATATGACGGTTTGCATTTATAAGACTTCTCTTTTTTGAAAGATCGCAGGAAACCACTTCCCCGGCAAGACGGGTAAAGGCACCCGTCACAGCGCCGCAGCCCGCGCCCACCTCAAGAACCTTGTCCTTTTTGGTAATGGGAAGCCATCTTACGATGTTCTCCCTGGCACTTGAAAGATGATACAGTGTGGGCCAGTCGCTTCTTTCCTCGATCACTCCCGGGAATTCCACTTCCACATACTTCTTTGAGATCTCAAGGAGTTCATCCTCCACCGCTCCGTCGCAGTAAAGATCCTGTCCCGAGTACATGGAGTAATCCATGGTGACCTTTCCGACCTTTTCAATTTTTGCCGTGTTTTCGCTATTCTTCATACTATTAAATCCGGATTTAAATTCTTTTTACTTCTATCACTGAGTTGGTATCATAGAAACCAACCGTATTTTTATCCGATATCACGGAGATGTTAAGGGCATCGTACAGTCTGTGGTAAACCACAAAGGTATCCTCATCATAGCCCGTAACGCCAAAGGAGATCAGATACTCACCGCCCTGAAGGTCCGCTTTCTGCTTAAAGGTTATGGCAAGCTTTGTTCCTGCCTCCGCATCCTCAAGAAAGGCCTTTTCAAACATGGTATTTGTACCGGTTATCTCAGTTCCCCTTACATCCTTTATGGCAAAGGCAAAGATGGGTTTCCTGACGGCATTGATAAAATCAACATTCATATGAATGGTGAATTCCGAACCCTTTATAAGAGCATTGGTCTTTAAGCCGTTGGAATCCGTTACATAGAACTCTTCTATGACCGCATCCTTTGAACCATACTCTAAAAGATCCGTATTCTCGCCATTGGTGTTCATGCCCGGAAGTTCCGAAAGCCTTTCGTCCTTCTCATGTGCAAACTGTCCCACAAGCACCTGCTTGTAAAGATCTATCATCTCCTTGGGAGCACCCTCCGCAAGCTTGTCGCCCTGATTAAGAACCACAACCCTGTCGCAGTATTTTGCAATGGAGCTCAGATCATGGGAAACAAAGAGGATGGTCTTGCCCATTGCCTTAAACTCTTCAAACTTGTGATAGCATTTCGACTGGAAGAACACATCGCCAACGCTTAAGGCTTCATCCACGATAAGGATCTCCGGATCGATATTTATGGCTACCGCAAAGGCGAGGCGGACGAACATTCCGCTGGAATAGGTTTTGACCGGCTGATAAACATAGTCTCCGATATCCGCAAAGCTTAGGATATCCTCCATACGTTTATCGATCTCCTTCTTGGAGAAGCCCATCATGGTACCGTTTAAGTATATATTCTCTATACCGTTATATTCCATGTTAAAGCCTGCACCAAGCTCAAGAAGGGCTGATATACGGCCATTCACATTGACTTCACCGCTTGTAGGGTTAAGAACACCTGTAATGATCTTAAGGATAGTAGACTTACCGGAACCGTTAGTACCGATAATACCTACTGTCTCACCCTTTTTAATATCCATATTGATACCACTTAGGGCATAGTGCTCTGTATAAAGCTTCTTTCTTGTAAGATGAAGCGCTTCCTTCATACGATATGAAGACTTCTCGTAGAGCTTATATATCTTTGTAAGGTCTTTTACTTCAATTGCAATATTCTCGTCCATAAGTAATTCCTTATTGATAATCTATATGCCGCTTATAATACGTCGGCAAAATGAACCTTAAGTCTCTTGAATATAAGAGCACCGATTCCGAAAAATACACCTGTTACAATCCAGAAGAACATAGTTGAATAGAAGTCCTGGAAGAACCAGGTTTTCTCAAACATAGCACTTCTGTATCCATTAACCACATAGTATACAGGGTTAATCTTAAATAAGATCTGGAACTTGGCATTTTTACCAGATAAGAATGATATATCCCAAAGAATAGGTGTAGCCCACATACCAATCTGTAAGAAGATGTTGATAATCTGGGTTAAGTCTCTAAAGAATATAACGATAGCGCATGTCGCATAGGAAAGTGCAAGCACAAATATAAACATGCAAATGGAATAATAAATAATCTGTATAAGATAGATATCCGGTGTGTATCCATATACAAAGTAAAGGATAAGCATAACAGATACAAAGAATACATGGATAAATGTTGCGCCAATTATCTTTATAATAGGCAAAATACTTATCTTAAACACAACCTTCTTTACAAGATAGTTGTACTCAAGAAGTGCCTGTGTTCCCTGAATGATGGCTTCTGAGAAGTAAAACCATGGAACAAGTCCTGCTGTAAGCCACATAACATAAGGAGCCTCTATACCGCTGGCAAGAAGCTGTGACCTGTTCTGGAATATTACATCAAATACAAAATAGTAAAGTGCAACTGTTACAACTGGCTGTAAAAGAGCCCAAAGGGCACCCATATATGAGCCAGCATATCTGGTTTTAAAG
>JAEEGH010028635.1_pt1 | contig 10951 bp, 19 predicted proteins | sample 9134181 | NCBI WGS metagenome assembly JAEEGH01 (sample SAMN16246544, study PRJNA631951) | gut metagenome | biome: gut microbiome; feature: rumen; material: DP-attached | host: Bos | place: Iran: Karaj | collected 2018-10
CCCACACTTCCAGATCCGAAGGTTTCCCGAGGATCTTTCCGTATTCGATCCCCCACGTTTCGCCCCAGAAGCCATGTCCGACTACCTCGTATTCAAGGCGGTCGTCCTGGGTGTCCACACCCATCGTCAAGCACAAAACGCCATCCGGTATTTCCGCCTCATAGTTCTCCAGACGGTTCAAAAAAACACCCGTGCCTTCGATCTCGCCGCGTTCTTCCCACAGCTCGCCGAACAGGGTGTTGTACACTGTCTTCAGTTTAGCCACATCCTTGAGCGCATTCGCTTCCAGGAACCGGAGTATGATCCGCTCCCACGGGTTCCACGGAGAATAGAACCCGTTGATCCAGAAGGACCGGTTGCCGTTATTGACCGCTTCCGGGCTTTCCGCGATCCACTTCTTCGGCGTTCTCTTCATCTCGGATTCCGTAGAAGCTCCGCCGCACTCCGGGCAGCAATAATATATATCACTGACCTTGAACTGGATGCTGTTTCCTGATTCGATCTTTTCATATTTGAAGCGGATCGAATCGAAATCTATATAATGATATTCCCCGCAATGCGGGCATTTCGCGCACCACTTTTCTCTGGTCCCGAGGTTATACAGGTCCTCGATCTTCGAATGATCCTTGATGGTCGGCGTGCTGACCGCCACCATCTTCGCATTGTAGAACGTCGTCGTCCGTCGTTCCAGAAGGCTCCACGGGTCGCCCTCGGTTCCTGCAGACCTTGCCCACCTGTCTATCTCATCGCCAAAGACATACCGTGCGGGAGTTCCCGCAAGGTCTGTAGCGGAATTACTTCCGATCAGTGAGATCATTCCTCCGGGGTATGTCTTTTTGCTGATAGTATTATTCGAATCCCTGCTTTTACTATCCGCTATCTTATCTCTGATAACCTCAGTATCCCTGATCATCGGAGCAAGCCTTCTTTTAGAGAAGTCCTCCGCAAAGTCCTTCGTGGGCATGACATACAGTGCAGGTCCGGGATCCTGATCGATCATATAGCCCAGCATATTGATCAGGACTTCCGTCTTTCCGACCTGACTGCTGGCAACCACCGCCTCGATATTGACTTGCGGATCCGTAAAAGCATCCATGATCTCTTTCATGTAGGGGACTCTTGCAGTCCTCCACTTTCCTGCCTCCGCCGAATTCTCCGGTGAAAGCCTCCGATATTTATCGGCCCATTCTGATACCGTCAGGTCTTCCGGGGCTTTGAAGCCCTGGCTGAGCCTTTCGATGAGGCCGGCTGTCTTTTTGATACCGTTTTCTTCTGTTCGTTTCCTTTTCTCGATTTTTTCTGCCTCGGAGCCGCTTTCTCTTCCTCTTCCAGCTTCTTCGCTGACTCCGCCTCCTTTACGCTGATCCATTTTTCTCTTTCCGTCACCAGCTTCCGGTACTCTGCCGCATCATATCTGTACCGTGCTGTTTCGTTAAGCACCTCATCGACGGCCGCCTTTATTATGGCGGAGGTCTCCTTTGCGCTCTTTGCATCCGCGGTATCTACCGCAAGCCTTCCGGGCAATGCCAAAACAGCCGCCCGGAGGTTCGCCACCATATCCGATACGACTGTTTCCACGTCTTCCGCCCTGTGCATTTGTCCTCTGAGCTCTGAAAGCTCTAACTCCATCTTTCCGGCTCTGGCTTCCTTGTATCTCAGATCCGCCTGCGCCATTGCTATGGCCAGATCCGGAGCCGTCGTGCCTTTTATAAATTCAATATACGCGCCCACACTCGGGATCAGGTCAAAGTATTTTTTTCTCCCCTTCATGGTAGATGTCAAAATACCTTTATCTTCAAGCTGTCTCACCCTTTCGTCCGTGATTGACAGCACCTCTCCCAGCGCCAACGACGTGATCAGAGTCTCCTCATGTATATCAAACATTCAAATCTCCAATAAAAAAGCACCGATAACCCTCGATGCTGTTATACTAATATAACCGGGCCCGCCCGCCCGAGTTTATGAAAGGAGGTAAAACTAATGCTTCATTATGAAGCTAACTGCGAAAAATCAACCGCAGAAGAAACTAAAGATGCATTGTGCAAATTAGATCTCGGTTCGTTTCTTGGGTATCGGACTACAGAACATCCCCGGATTTTCGAATTCAATCTTGAAAAGGCTGAAGATCTGGAGAAACTCAATCTCCCTGCATCGTGTTCTGTCCGGCTTCTTTCTGGCCGATAATCGCAGTTTTTACAGTCTGGGCTTCCGCATCGTATATAAGTTCCATGCGGAAGCTCTTGTCTTCTGAGAAAGCCTTCCACAACATATCTGTCCAGATCCGCATTATGCCAGCCGCCTGTTTTGCTTTGGCCGATGTTACAGAATGCGCATCTTTTACTTTTTCATCTTCTTTTATTTTAAAATAACTCTCTATACAATCCATCATTTTCCTGTTTTTGTTAAAAAAATCCGGTTTTCGCTATAAAATGTTAAAATACTGTTGACATACTCGTACAAGTATGCTATTATATAATCACCGAAAGGGAATACGAAAGAAAGGAGGAAAAACGATGGACTTGCTGATAGTAATAGCCAGCCTGACAACTGCAATCATCAACCTCATCACAGCGGTGTTGCAGTACAAGCTGGCTAAGCAGTTAAAGGAGGGGGATTAACCCCTCCGCCCCTCCCGGGGCGCCCTTTCGGGTACTGTCAGTATAAGCCATCGCTAAAGGATATGCAAGCACTAACACTCACAATCAGCCTTTTAGCCCTCTGTATTTCGTTGTATACCCTGTTTGTTATCCTTCGAAAAAAGAGATAATGAGCAAAACATCAACGGCGGTAAAACGTAAGTATAACGACAAGACCTATAAGCGTTGGGTCGTCGATCTTCGCAACGAAGATTTTGAAAAAATCGAAAAACTCAGAGGAGAGTTAAGCCGCTCTCAATTCCTTTTAAAGCTCATAAAGGAATATAAGAACGACTGACCGATCAGGGGCCGGTATTCTATCGGCTCCTGTTTTCTTTCATTTCCACCGCGGCTCCGTCCCAAACAACTCCCAAAACAGCTTTTTCATACTACTAACCTGCTTCTTCGACATGATCCGGTAGTAATTCCCCATCCAGGATTTATAGGCCTGTTCGATATCGGTATACTGCATCCTGCCTTTGTCTAAAAGCCGTTTATATGCCTTCAGCCTCCTTCGCTCCCTTGTGAGTGATTCGGGACTGATGCGCTTAACGACCTTCCCGCTTTCTGTAACAAAGTAACGCACCTGCAGATACCTAAACGGTCTGTCAATACGGCATATCCGTGTCTTTTTGGCGTTGATAAAGATGCCGAGGCCTGCGGCCTCCTTCTTAATTCCTTCCAGTGTTTCTTTCAGGTATTCCTTGTCTCTGTGGATGATATAGATATCGTCCATATATCTTCCATATCGTCCGATCCCCCTGACGATAGTGGCGTAGTTGTCTATCCTTGTAGGATAGCTTACTCCGATGATCTGCGATACCTGGTCGCCTATATCCACGCTTTTGGCCATCATCTTCACTTCGCTATTTGGCCTTCCTGCTCCCGCCATCTGGCGGTACTTTATCGCGTCATACTTCCGATCCATGCAGTCTGCAAATTCTTCATTTGTCATGTAGGACACATCGACTTCAAACTGCTTAAGGATCTTTCTCAAAAGATCTGCCGAAAAAGCATCCACCTTCCCGCCGAACAGCTCCATGACCTTATCGTGGCGGATATTGTCATAAAACTTCGAGAAATCAATGAAAGCTATATACCCTATGTTCGTCCTGTTTTCCAGATAATAATTGTGCAGATCCCTTTCCAGCCTTTTCCTTGCAAAACTTATTCCTTTGCCCTTCTGGCTTGCTCCGTTGTTATGGATCAGATATCTGCTGATCCCGGGCGTTAAGGATTCATCGCAGAGAGCATGCCTGACCACTCTGTCGCGGATCCGGCCGCCGTGGATATATCTTATATGCCCGCGTTCGTTAAGAATAAATTCAGAGCCTGGCGAAGTTTTATATTTTCCTGTTTCAAGCTCATTGCTCAGCTTTGTCAATTCCGACAAAATGTCGATTTCGAAACGCTGTGGCTCCTCCTTCCAGGAGCTGCCCTTCATGGATTTTAAAAACGCCTCAAAAAGCGCGTTCATATCAGTAACTACATTCATACTGCGCTCCCGCATGGGTTAAACGCCGGACAGGAAGGAGACGTATCCCCATTCCATAGCGTAGGCCGGCGCAGTCGGTCCCGCATCTCTGCGCTGTCATTTAGCCTTTGGCAGGGACAGCCTTTCCTTTCGCATATATGCCTGCCTATCTTTGAGGCTTAATTGGCATGATCGAAATCAGGGCGAACGCCATTAGAGTTCGAGGCGCTGTTGTTGTTCGCATTGCCGTTGTTGTTGACATTAGCAAAGTTCGTCGCCGAAACAACGTCCCGCAGCCACCAGTTCGCACGTTACAAAAGCTGCCCCGATCATTTCCGGGGCTTCAAAAACTTGTTGTCCGCACTCCTGACGCCCTTATATAGAGCGACCTGCTCATCTATGAGCGTTGCGAGACGTTTGTATTTATTCAGATCCACCGGTAATGTCCTGATAATATAATTGATCTCCTGCTTTAACACATAGCATCCGGCAATGGCCTCGTTGATATGTTTCCGCCTCTGGCAATATTCTCCGGTTCTGGCCGCCGTGTCTGAAGGATAAATCGAATTCCCTGCTGTGAATTCGCATTCTATGTGTCTCAGCATCTGAAGAACCGCGTCGCATTCCCTGTCGATAAACCACCGATAGAACGCCTCCGCCTTCTTTTTCCATCTTCCCGTTATCTCATCTACGTTTGGATCCGAAGCGTGTGCATTCCGGTATTTTTCAAGCTGCTTCAGGTACTTCTCTTTCGAAAAGCCGAAATCTAAGAGCATCAGCTCCGTCACTTCCTGCCGAAGCTTGTAGTAATGATGCGATGCCTCGAATCTTGATTGTTTCCTTTTGCCTGCTGGAACCGACATTAGTTTCTCCAAACCGCCCACAAGGGGCGGTGATTAATGATCCGCTTACGCTTTGATCGCGAAAGCAGGGCGAACGCCAGTAGAGGTCGAGGCGCTGTTGCCGCTCGCAGTGCCGCCGTAGTTGACAAGAGCAAAGGTCGTCGCCGAAACAACGTCCCGCAGCCACCAGTACGCACGGTTGCATATCAAATCAGGACGGAGCCTGAATAACGCCAGCTGTGATTTGTCTATTCCCGTTTCGTATCCGGGATGCGATCCCCATGCATTATGCCCGTAGACCATACACTCATTCATGAGATCTACCGTGGAATCGCTCCATGCCCAGTTGCTTGCTTTGCCGTCCGTAACTGCTGTTGTAAATAACTCTCTATGATTAAGGATGTGTGCAGATCCAAAAGCTGAGTCGATGGCACTTCTCGCCGCGGCGAGGTACGTTGTATTCATCTTCGATCCTGCGTACCCTCCCGTGGTTACATTTGAATCGTTCATCTTCTGGGCGGTAAAATTGCTATCCGGAACCAGTAATATGTGATGCGTTGTGCATTCCGTATCCCCATCATGGAGCCAGTAATCAAAATCCCCTATCCTGTAGACAACGCCATCGATAGTCCAATAATCGCCGATGAACATACCTTCAAAGGTTCCGTTCTGGATAGCGGTATATTGTTCTGCTGTTACCGAACTGCCAAGGCTTTTGCCTCGGAATATCGAATTTCTCGCGCCGGCGTTATTTGGTATAATGGACTCCAGATCTGTGTCCGCATCGTCCCATTCGGTATCGAAGTCTGTGCCGGATTTCTTCTTAAGCACCTGTCCGGCCGTTCCTCCTTCAGGAACCCCTTGCCCATCTGCGCCGTCATCGCCATCGTCGCCCTTATCGCCCTTATCGCCTTTCTCGCCTTTCAAAGACGCAAGCCATTCAGCTTCCGTGCCGGAATAACCTTCATCGACTGCTACCTCATATGCTGACTTTCCGTCATCGCCCTTGGCGCCCTCGTCTCCGTCGTCTCCCTTGTCGCCTTTATCGCCCTTGGCTCCTTTTAAGGACGCAAGCCATTCGGCTTCTGTTCCGGAATATCCTTCATCGACAGCTACCTCATATGCTGACTTTCCGTCTGCCCCGTCTTCGCCGTCGTTTCCGTCCTCTCCATCTGCCTCATCCGATATTGTTGCGGTCGTGGTGCCGCTCTTATCCTGAATAGTGATCGTCGCGACTTTCCCAGCCTTTGTTACGTTCGCCGCCGGGCTGTATCCGTCGTCGCCCTTGTCTCCTTTATCGCCTTTGATCCCGGCGATCGGTCCGGAGTTATACCAGTCTTGATCTTCGGAGAGCCAGACATATAAATCCGGGCTATTCGTGGTGCCGACGAAATACGCGTCTCCGGCCTGCCCGGTCGGATGTGCCGCACGAAGCGCCGCCTCTGTCGGATACTGGCCTTTGATTTCAAAGCTCTTGCCGTCCTGACCGTCTTCGCCGGTGTCGCCTTTATCGCCCTTGTCGCCTTTGGGAAGAACGAAATTAAAGACAGCCGCCTCGGATGTGCCTCCATTCGTGACGGAAGGTGACACTCCCGAGGTTACGCTTCCCACCGCAATGGTGGCCGCGTTTCCGGCGTCGCCCTTATCTCCCTTGTCACCTTTATCGCCCTTGGCTCCCGTCGAGCCCTGCGGACCTGTATTTCCGGTGTCGCCCTTGGCTCCGGTATCGCCTTTATCTCCTTTGTCACCCTTGTCGCCCTTATCTCCTTTTACTGTCGGGACGGTAAATGTCTGTGACGTTCCGTCTGTCAGGGTGACTGTGATCTTGCTGCCGGCTTGTTCGATTGTTGCTATATTAGTCCCGTTCTCGCCATCTTCCCCATCCATAACGTCCATGGTATCGGTGTGCAGCATCCCGGAATTGTCCTCCCATTCAAACGTGACCCTGTTGCCGCCCGTGATCGGACTTATGTCCTGTATCTTACAGGGCACCCCTTTAAGGGCTCCGGCTCCCTCGACCGTCTTTTCTGTATACTTCTTTGATAGTGCATAGCTTATAATATCAAATGCCATATCTACTGCTCCTTAAACTCATGCTCTTCGTTCATCATGTACAAGGTTCCGGAATTTACGATATACAACGTGGATCCGGCTTCTAACACATCCGTTGCGTCCAGGCCTTCTATATCCTCTCCGGTCGTCGGCATAGTCGCCGGCGTCGTAGATGCAAGCAGATCTGCGGTAACATGTTTTGCGCCGTCTGCGTCATATTTGTATCTGTTCACTCCCTGACAAATCATGGCCTCTCTCCTTTCTTCACCAAGCCAAGTCCAATTTTACTTCAATGCGCCTAGACCGTTTCTGGGGTCACGAGCGGCGCAACGCTTTGTGACGGCGTCACAGTACCTTGCACCCCACCTCGTCAATATGAAAATCTTTAAATCATTTGAGGGGGAGACCCCACCTCACCTGGGTATATATTGCTTTTATTTGTTTAATAATTGTTTGCAATGATTTTTAAATCTCTTCTCGAGATTCTCATTGAGCACCTGCTCTATGTTGGCCTTGATCCCTGATCCGGTAGACACCATCTGAGCGACTGAGACTGTCCTGATGGTCTTTATCGGATATCGATTGCTTGTTGTTCTCATCACAGGAACATTCCCGCCGGAATTATTTCCCGTCATAAAGAATGCCCGGCTGCTTAAAACTTTGCGTGCATGTTTAATATCCGCCGTTATGCGGTTCCCTTTCTTCGCCGGTTTAAAATGTGTTGTTGTCAGTCTTCGGCTTTTATAAGTAATTTTAATATCGCTGAGCTTGTTACCGGTTACGGTAACTGAACTCTTAAGAGTCCCGTCCTTCCCAGACATACTGTATTCTTTACGGATCTCTTTATTAATCCATCCGGGTGCTCGTGTATACAGATCGCTCATAGTGCGCTGAATGACTTTCCCCGCATTCTCTTTTTCTTTGTCCAGTCCTTCTATTACGCGGGACAGATCCACTTTAAAACTGACCGGCATAACACCCCACCCCCGTTAAAATCAACCCATAAAAAAGAGCCTCGCTTTCGCTTGGCTCTCTTTCTTATAAACCCGGCACCATTGCCTTTAGTTCTTTTAATGCGTCTCTCGCTTTTTTCATCATGGAATTATCTTGTAAATATTCGATCCCTTTTATAGTTATCTCCGGGCGGTCAAGAGAATAATAAGTTTCAGGAATCCACGGGGCTTTGATTTCCTTTACTCCATTAATATACCCTTCCCGATATAACATTCTTATGATCGAATACCAGTATTTTTCCGGAATTTTCAGCTTTGAACAGGAGATTTCTTCCAATTCCGGATCCTCTCCTGATTTTAAACAAGCATACAGATAAGCAAGTATCATATATGCAATAACAAAAAAATCATCATTTGCCATTTACTGTTCCTTATGCTGATCAATGAATTCCTGCATCATCTTGACGATCTGGCCCGACTGGCTTACCCCGGCCTTGTCACAGGCTACTTTGAATTCATCCGCGAGAGCTTTGCGCATTTTGAAGCTCTTAGCTATGTATTCATTCTTTTTATTCCAGCGTTGTTGAGGAGTCTCTTTTTTCTCAGTCATTGCGATCCTCCTCTTTTTTCTTCAGATATATCGCCAGAATTAATTTGGTCATCCCCGCGATAAAAAAGAAAATAGCTATTGTTGTTAATGCTTTCATTGTGTTTTCAGGATGAGTGTGTTATATTTTTAGCAGAGGGGCTTTCGCCCCGCTGCTTAGTCTAACAGTTTTTCGATCACCAGAGTGATCAGTGAAACTATGAAGTCCAGAATCGCTGCGATTATGAGGGTTTTCCAGTCGATTCTGGATTTTTCATTTTTGCCCTTCTTCTTTTTCTTACTCATCCTTTTTACCTCCTTTCTGATATTATAATAACATACGGTGCGCCGTATGTCAACACTTTTGCACAGAAACTTTCGTTTTTTTGATAAAATGCAACTCGGACGCCGGGGGAGCGTCCGAGTCTTCTAAAGGAGGTATATATATGTCAGAAACTGTATCCCTTTGGGGGTCACCTTTTTCGAATACAATATATCACATTTGCTTGTGGTTTTTTTGGCAAAAATTATTTTGCCGGCAAACTGTAAAGGAAACTCATATATTTTCTTCTGGCCGCGCTCGCATCGTAGTTTACTTTCTTTCCGATCTCTCTCCATGTCATGTTTTGGACACACCTGTACTCTACTATCATACGAAGCAGCGGTCTATTGATCGTCAATATGTACTCTTCGACCTCGATTTTGGCAGCCTCAATCTTCCGGATCTGTTCGGATATTTTTTTGTCGATCCTTGCAAGGTCTGTAGATATTCTGACCGCCGCATCTTCCACCGGTTTTTTAACAACATTGGTCTGACTGTGCGGCATTCCGTCCAGTATCTTTACCTGAGAATTTATCGACATGTGTATGTTCTTCCTTCTTTGCTTCCACATTTCCAGTTCTTTATTGAGCAAATAAACCTCTTCCAGCTTCTCCCTTGTCATTGTCTCCCCTTTTTATTCTTTCTCCTCGTTTCTGCATGATGTTTAGCGTCATATTTCAGGTGACATGGTGCGCACATCGCCATCAGGTTCTCCGGCCTTATGTCCTTCGGCTCATGGTTCAGGTGAGCTACTGTCAACGTATTTCTATGAGTGTCGAATGGTTCTCCCGGTTTTCTGCATTGTTTGCCGCATTTCTGGCAGATCCATCCGCAGGATTGTTTTATGTTCCAAGATATATCCTTCCAGTTATCCGGATATTTGTCTATCTGCATCGGCATGTCTGTCAGGCCTCCTGCTGCGGATAGTCAGGCGTTCCTGCCCCTTTGGATTTCTCGTGGTAGAATTCGGCGACGATCTTGATTATTTTGAGCTTCAGCTCTTCTTCTACTGTCCTCCCGTCCATCTTTCGGCATTCATCTACATATCTTTTAAAATCCGGATCATTATTGTAAAACTGCCTGATATCCTCGTTGCTCATATTTACCTCCCTGTGCTTCCGAAGCCGCCGGATCCCCTTTCGGTTTCTTCCAGTGTGTCGACCTGTTCCAGTTCCGGCGTGAGTATGGGAAGAATAACGAGCTGGATGATTTTATCTCCCTTTTCGATCACTATGCCCTCTTTCCCGTGGCTATATAATTTGACCACGATAGAGCCGGTATATCCGCAATCAATTACCCCTTCCCCGGTAAGCCCTGCTTTGACATTAAGCCCGCTCTTGCTTTTTAGCATCCCGACATATCCCTCTGGGATCTGGACGTGCACCCCGGTGTCTATGGTCGCTGATCCGCCGGGAGGTACAGGTATCGTGATCGGTGATCTAAGATCCAGCCCCGCATCCTCCTTGTGTGCACGTTCCGGCATATATGCCCCTTTATCAATCATTACTTTCATTTTCTTTTCCCCCTTTCCACGTAATCTTTGCAATCTTTGTCATGTATATGGTTATAGCAGGTATGCTCTGTGATAAATAACCTGTGCTTGCCGCAAAACCATATTTGCATTTTATGCTCTGCTTTTGGCTTTGCATTCTGGCAGTTTCTGCAGTATTGTGCTTTTTCCATGTTACTCCTCACTTCTAGATTCATAGCTCAAGCATCCAGCGTCGTCAGCTATCTCAAGAGCTTCCAACCCGTCATTAACAATTCCACATTCGCCATCGTCGTAATTTGTGCAGTCTTCGCAATAGCATTTAACTATCATTTCTCTTTTACCTCGTGCCATACATAATCAGCGTCGATCTCGAATATATCGCTATAAATCTCCGCATCTTCATCATCGCATTTCGTCAAGCTCTGCGGTGCATTTCCTTTTTCCAGTACATTGATCCACCAAATTGCTTTGTTATCCTTTGGGTAACCTGCCTCTATCCGCGTCCCGTCCGAAAATCTGACCTCTACCGTACTGTCGAAGCAGCCTATTTCATCGGCGGGGTATGGTGCACCCTCAATCACAAGATTGTCGTCT
>JAEEGH010028638.1_pt1 | contig 10950 bp, 9 predicted proteins | sample 9134181 | NCBI WGS metagenome assembly JAEEGH01 (sample SAMN16246544, study PRJNA631951) | gut metagenome | biome: gut microbiome; feature: rumen; material: DP-attached | host: Bos | place: Iran: Karaj | collected 2018-10
ATGAGATCCGGGTCTTCTTCGGCCCTGGATCTTTGTTTTGTATGTTCCGCCCTGCGAGTGCGCGCCGTGCCGCGCCGGGCCAGCCTGGTTGACATGCCGGACTGCGATTGGGTATACTTCCCACCATGTCGGGAGCGAAGGAGAAGGGCGCTCTTTTTGTTTCCGCCGGGCGCGTTGTCAGGAGAGTGAAGATGTCTGTAAGATGCATAATCGCCGCGGCGATCGCGGCGGCGTTGCCGATATGCCGCGACTGCATGGCCGCGCTTGGGCGCACGGGCGCAGACCCGTATGACTACAAGGAGCTTGTGGAGCGCAGGGTCCGCGCGGCGGAAATCTCGACGAACGGCGCAGGCCGCGTCGTCGCGGACTTCGGGAAGGACGCCGTGGGCTGGCTTGAGCTCGACGGACCCGACGCCGGTCCGTACGAGATAGTGCTTGGCGAGCTGGTGAACAGGCGCAGCGAAGTGACGAACGAGTATCCACGGTCGAGCATTCGCTGCCAGCGGCTGAAGGGCGTGAAGCCGTCCGGCAGGTTCCGCGTCCCGATGCCTGCGGATTCCCTGAACTTGAGGGGATACGATCCGAAGGCCCCTGCGATACTTCTTCCCGAGGGCTTCGGCGTGGTGTTCCCGTTTCGCTATGCGGAGGTCGTGAGCGGACCTCGGATGGAGCTTTGCCAGGTCGCCGTCAACTACCCCATCGACATGGGCAAGAGCGCCTTCAGCTGCGACAGCGAGGAGCTTGAGCGCGTGTACGAGCTTTGCAAGTACACGATACTCGCCACGTCGTTCTGCGGCGTCTACGTCGATGGCGACCGGGAGCGCACTCCATACGAGGCCGACGCCTACATCAACCAGCTGAGCCACTATGCGATCGACGACGACGGCTCGCTTGCGCGCAAAAGCCACGAATGGCTCATGGAGCATCCGACATGGCCGACGGAATGGCGGCAGCACTCTGTGATGATGGCCTGGGCGGACTGGATGTGGACCGGTGATACGCGTTCAATTGCCAAATACTTCGACCGTCTTGCCTCTGAAAAGCTGATGACGGGCTTCGCAAGGGCTTCCGACGGACTCCTAGAGACTGGCGGAGAGAGGGGGAAGGGTGCCAGACCAGGCGCGGCGGACATAGTGGACTGGCCGCACTGCGAGCGCGACGGCTTTCAGTTCCGCCCGGTTAATGCCGTCGTGAACGCCTTTTTCTATCGAAACCTGCGCGAGATGGCTGATATAGCCAGCGCCCTTGGCAAAGACGAGCGCGCAGCCGAGTTCGCGTCCATGGCGGAAAGGGTGCGCAACTCGTTTCAGGCCGCTTTCTACCGTCCGCAGTCCGGGCTTTACGCGGATGGAGAAGGCACGGACCATTGCTCGCTCCACGCGAACGCCGCGGCGCTTGCGTTCGGTCTTGTGCCGGAAGACCGCGTTTCGGCTGTTGCCGACTTCCTTGAGAGGAAGGGAATGGCGTGCAGCGTCTATTTTGCGCAGTATCTGCTCGAAGCGCTTTTCGAGGCGGGGCGGGCCGAAGCCGCGGTAAGGCTGATGACTTCGCGCGGAAACCGCAGCTGGCTGGGAATGGCGGACTTCGGCTCGACGATTCTGATGGAGGCGTGGAACATCGGCGCGAAGCCTAACCTCGATCTTAACCATGCCTGGGGCTCTGCTCCGCTGAACATAATCGCACGGCGCGTCGCAGGTGTAACTCCGATTGAACCCGGCTTCCGCAAGATCGCGATACGTCCTCAGCTTGGCGGACTTGGAAGGCTTTCGGCCACGGTTCCGACAGTTGCCGGACCTGTTGCGCTTTCGGTCACGCCCGACAGTCTGGAGTTTTCCTCGCCTTCGCCGACGGAAGTGGAGTTCGTAGGCGAGAAACGCTCATTCCCGCCTGGCCGCCATCGAATCGTCCGAAAAGGCGCAAAGTAGCGGCTCAGTCGATACCGCGCCCGAAGCGTGCTCTGCCTCTAGCCCAGTCGAAACCGCCGTACAGTCGGACTCCAATGCTCGTAGGGTCTCGAAAATCCCCTCGTTAAGGGAATTCGCAAGAGCATTACTGCTAAATGTTCGCGCAGCGGGTAAATGGACGGCGAAAGCCTTCTAAAGCTCTTTGAAAAGCCAATATAAACTCATATTTTTGTCAATTGACGCACGATCTTTTGTCTGTATTCAAAACTCATTTTGTCTGTATTCAAAACTCATTTTGTCTGTATTCAAAACTTGCTGTGCTAGTAGTCAAAATTTCCTACATTGGAAACAGAAATTTCCAACGTATGTTTTAGAAGTTTCCAACGTATGTTTTCGCTCCATGAGCGCGAGCGCGCGGAAAACGGAGAAAACCGCCACGAAAAGGACTGGAAATGGTATAATACAAGCCATGGGACAGGAACTCAAGACAGCTGCGTCGATCACTCTCGCCACAACATGCGTAGCGACCGCCCCGCTCCGCTCCGAGGGCGGGGAAATGCCTCTAAAGACCGAGATCCGCCAATGCCAAAGGCAAGGGCTAGTCGGGATATCTTGTGATGGCATCGGAACCGCCTTGCCAGTCTAAAATCAGGAAACGCGAGAGACGGACGGAGTGGCCGATTGCGACTTTTTGAAGATCGCGCAGGAATATGGTACCGAATAAATCGCCAAAATGACGGTATAAAGCGGCATGATGACGTAGTGAAATTCACGAATGGAGTTGTGAATGGCCAAAGAAGAGAACAAAAGGAACGCACGACCATGATTGAAAGCGCACAGACTAGTGAAAGCGCGGCTCCGAATGCCGCGTCGGACGCTACACCCATTGACACGGATGCGGCCATCCGCCGTTATATGCAGATACAACGTGAGATTGCACAGCTGGAGCGCGAAAAGGAGCAGCTCCGCGATTCGCTCGTTCAGGAGCTGGAGGGAAAAACACCCACGAAGTGGCATACGACTGTCGATGGGAAGCCGATTTTAGTCACACACCAATTCAGGACGGTCATCCGCTATGACGAATCGGTCCTTCGTGAACGGCTCGGAGAGAAATATGCGGAAATACTTGAGGTCGACGGGGCCAAGCTACGGAAGAACCGTGAACTCGTCCGGCCTTTGCTTATGCCCGTTCTGGACACTGTGGGGAGTCCTGTGTCCGCACGTGTGGAGAACGCCATACGCACCGGCACGTTGACGGTTGAAGACTTTCGTGGCGCGTTTCAGAAAACCATGACGCCGTACATTTCCGTTCGCATCGAGACTGCGCCACCCGCGAAGCCCACCGCAGACATGCCTTTTTGAAAGCGAGGGAAAGTGAAATTGCTACAGCCAATACGAGAGACAGCAGCAGAAAAGACAATTGATGCGATAATCCTGTTAATCTGGCAAATCATACCGGATTCGGCGCGACATTGCAGAGTCCAGGACTGGTCGCCTGGGTTCCGCTGACTTTATAGGTCAAACGTGCGCAGGACGCGCATCGACTCGTCGCGGGCGTCGAGCAGATACATCCTGCAGCTGTCGCCGCCCGGAGCGACCTTCACGGCCACATGCACGCCGTTGCGGGCTTCTTGCGGGATGTTCGCCATGAATGGACGGCCTTCGTATTTCTTGACGCAGCTCTTCGGCACAAGGTTTGGAACCACAAGCGGACTGAGCCCGGCGTGGAGTTCGCGCGACGTCATCCGTTCCAGGGTCTTGGAGTTAACTTGGCCAGGACTCCAGACGCAGGATATGTACGCCTTTGCACGGACGGAGCGCACGAAACCCTCGCTCATCGCGTCCCAGAATCCGTGATGGTTCATCTTGCACACTGTCACCGACTGCGCGAGCCGGCCCACGACCTCCTCGTAGTCTACCTCCGATCCGTCCGCGCACTTCAGCCGCCCGCACACATCGCCGCCTGCGTAGTAGCTGAACTTTCCGTAGCGAATCAGGAATGCGCTGGACAGTGTGTTTTGCTTGACGCGGTCCTTGCCGGTCGCCTTTACATGCTCCGCCGCATAGTCGCGAACGCCGTCCGCGCCGTCCCATGCGACGCCGTTTGCGCACAGATTGCGTATCGAGAAGGCGCCCTTGTACTTTTCGGGTTCGTGCAGCATCGCGATCTGGTTTAGCGCGCCTACCTTGAACTTCTCGGCGAGAAGTCCCTTTTTCCGCTCGGCTTCCAGCCACGGCTTGACGAGCGCAACCGACATTCTGTCGTGGGTGTTGTACGTTCCCCACGTCGGATACTGGTGGTCGAGATAGCGTCTGAAGGCGAAGTCTTCCGCCACGCATCTGAAGCCGTTGCCGCTTGTGCCGTCGCGAAAACGCCGGTAGCGCCAGCCTGCGTTGGGCGTCGTCTTCTGCCCGATGTCGGCCGCGCCCACATGGTCGGTGTGCCAGTGGCTGAACATCAGGTAGTCTATCGTCTTTTCCGGATAGACGCGTGACAGGTACCTGCTCACCCATTCGCCGCCAAGGCGCTCGGCGGACGGCAGAAGCGGTATGTCGGCAATATCGGAAGGCCTGTAGAAATCGCCGGTGTCGTTCAATATTGACGTACCGTCGGGCAGAATGTAGAAGCAGTTCTCACCGCATCCCGTGTAAATGAAGTGGAGCTCAAGCTCGCCTGGCCGCCACGTCGGGTAAACGTCTGGCGCAGGCGCGGCAGGCGACTCGCATCTGGCGAACCGCGGCAGACCCAGCGCGGCGACGGACGCCATCCCATGGATGAAACTCTTTCGCGTAGTCATACCTCTCCATTATATCACAATTTGGCAAAATCTCACAAGGGACCGAGGCAATCTGGGCTATTGGCGCGGTTTGCCGATGGCGCAAATCGGCTGTTTGAGGTGTAAACGATCTGGTTTTTGGCAATTACAATGCAGTTCAGATCTCAAATCTCGGCTGTCGCATTGACTGCAACAGAGGGTTGTGATATAATACGCGAAAATTTTGGGGTAAACCCCCTCTTGAAATCAGGAGAATCCAAAAATGGTCAGCTATAAGAAACTCGGGCTTGTGAACACCAAGAAGATGTTCGCCAAGGCCGTTAAGCGCGGTTATGCCATCCCGGCGTTCAACTTCAACACGATGGAGCAGATGCAGGCCATCGTTCAGGCTGCGGTCGAGACGAAGTCGCCCGTCATCATGCAGGTTTCCAAGGGTGCGCGCAAGTATGCGAACCCCACGATTCTCCGTTACATGGCGGAAGGCGCGGTCCAGTACGCCAAGGAGCTCGGCTGCAAGAAGCCCCAGATCGTCCTCCACCTCGACCACGGCGACAGCTACGAGACTTGCAAGAGCTGCATTGACTCGGGCTTCTCGTCCGTCATGATCGACGGCAGCTCGCTTCCTTTCAAGGAGAACATCAAGCTCACCAAGAAGGTCGTCGCCTACGCGCACAAGCACGACGTGACGGTCGAGGCAGAGCTGGGCGTTCTCGCCGGCGTCGAAGACGAAGTCGCGGCGGAGGAGAGCCACTACACGAAGCCCGAGGAAGTCGTCGAGTTCGCGACCAAGACCGGCTGCGACTCGCTCGCGATCTCCATCGGCACTTCGCATGGCGCCTACAAGTTCAAGCCCGAGCAGTGCACGCGCGATCCCAAGACCGGCAAGCTCGTTCCGCCGCCCCTGGCGTTCGACGTCCTCAAGGCCGTCGAGAAGCAGCTTCCCGGCTTCCCGATCGTCCTGCACGGGTCGTCTTCGGTCCCGCAGGAGCATGTCGACACGATCAACAAGTTCGGCGGCAAGCTTCCCGACGCGGTCGGCATTCCCGAGGAGCAGCTGCGCAAGGCGGCGAAGAGCGCCGTTTGCAAGATCAACATCGACAGCGACTCGCGTCTCGCCATGACCGCGGCGATCCGCAAGCACTTCGCCGAGCATCCGGAGCACTTCGATCCGCGTCAGTACCTCACGCCCGCGCGTGACGCGATGAAGGAGCTCTACGTCCACAAGATCGTCAAGGTCCTCGGCTCCAACGACAAGCTCTGAGCGTTCAGGCTGACGGGGGCGCGTGGGCATCCACGCGCCTCTCTTGTCGGCCGCCGCCATTTGCAGTTGAGGTAATCCGAACCTGGAAGGATAGATAAGAGAAATGACCGAGAAGAAGAAGTCCGCCTATGCACAGTCGGGTGTTGACATCGATGTGAAGATGAACGCCGTCGGCTCCATAAGGCAGATGGTGGCGGAAACCAAGACACAAAGCGTAATCGGTGGCATTGGCGCTTTCGGGGGCCTTCACAAGGTGCCCGCCGGCAAGGACCAGATTCTTGTCGCGTCCACCGACGGCGTCGGCACGAAGCTCAAGGTGGCTGCGATGATGAAGAAGCACGACACCGTCGGGCAGGACATCGTCAACCACTGCGTAAACGACATTCTTGTGCAGGGCGCTAAGCCTCTGTTCTTCATGGACTATCTTGGCACAGCCAAGGTCGATCCCGCCGTCTTCAGGAGCGTCGTGTCCGGCATCTGCAAGGCGTGCAAGGAGAACCACATGGCGCTTCTCGGCGGCGAGACGGCTGAGATGCCCGGGCTGTATCCGCTTGGCGAGTACGACCTCGTCGGCACGATAGTCGGCAGCGTCTCGCGCACCGATCTCATCACTGGCAAGTCCATCCGCGCCGGAGACGTCATCATCGGCTTTCCGTCCGGCGGCCTCCAGACCAACGGCTTTTCGCTTGCCCGTCGCGTGATCTTCGATGTCTGCCAGTATTCGTGGAAGGACAAGCTTCCCGGCACCGACCAGACTTTCGGCGACGCGCTTCTGGCTGTCCACAAGAGCTTTCTCAGGCCTGTGTCGGCGCTCATGGCCGGCGTCAAGATCAACGGCATGGCGCACATCACGGGCGGCGGCTTCCCCGACAATCTTCCCAGAGTGCTGCCGAAGGCGGCGAATGCGGAGATTGACCGCGCGAGCTGGACTGTTCCGACCATATTCAAGTTCATACAGAACCAAGGCAAGGTCGATCGCGACGAGATGTACCGCGTGTTCAACATGGGCATCGGGTTTGTCGTGATTGTCGCGAAGAAGGACCTCAAGAAGGCCACGAACATACTTCGCGCGGCGCACCAGCCGTACAATGTCATCGGCGTGATCCGCAAGGGCTCTGGCATAGTCACCTACAAGAACTGAGCGAAGCTGCGAGAGCTTGATTCGCCCGTTCGCCCGGCCGCTTCGGTCGGGCGCGCTTTTTATAGGACTCCCCTTGCCGCGTCGCATGAAGCCGCCTCCTGCGAGCGGACTTCGCGATGCCGTGGCGCCAGTGCGCAGTCATAGCCGCGGCCTATCGGCGAATCACGGGGCTTTCTATTGGCGCTGACGCGGCGTTTCGTGGTATAATATGCGCCCAAAAGGCTGCCATGAAGAAAATTGACGCACATTCGCATATCGGGAACTTCGGATCGTGGGCGCGGTTCGACTTCGACCCTGCTCGTCTCAAGGAGCAGATGGCCGAGTTCGACATCGAGAAGACGCTTCTCGCGGGCGCGGGGTTCCACGACAACCGCTCTGTCATAGACGCCTTCCAGAAGGCGCCCGACCTTATCGTGCCCGTCGCCTGGGTCAAGCCCGGCGGCGCCGCGGAACTCGCCGAGATCCGCCGGCTTGTCGAGCGCGACGGGTTCCGCGCCGTCAAGCTGCATCCGCTCTTCGACGCGTACTGCGCCGACGACACTTTCGTCGACCCTGTCCTTGACCTTGCGGAGGAGCTGAACATCCCCGTCTTCATTCATAGCGGACATCCCCCGTTCTCCCTGCCATGGCAGATTGGGTGGCTCGTCGAGCGGCATCCGAACGTCAAGGTCGTGATGCTGCACATGGGCCATGCGCACGGCGTGTATGTCGACGCGGCGCTCAAGACCGCGCGGCGCTATCCGAACGTCTATCTCGAAACGTCCGGCTCGCCTATGAGCGTGAAGATCCGCGAGGCGTACGACACCGTCGGTTCGGACCGCGTTCTCTTCGGCATCGACTCGCCGTTCCACGAACCTAGCGTCGAAATCGAGAAGATCCGCGCAACGCACCTTTCCGAGGACGCGCTTCGCCGAATCTACCACGACAACGCGGCAAAGCTGCTCGGACTATGATGGCGGAGGGAATTGACAGAGGCGAGGCGCTGGCGCTCCTGAGGCCGGATCGCAGAAGCGAGCTTCGCCAGAGGGCTCACGAGACGACCGAGAGGTGCGTTGAGAAGCGGTTTGACTTCTGTTCCATAATCAACGCGCGTTCGGGGCGATGTACCGAGAACTGCAAGTGGTGCGCGCAGTCCGCTCACTGGAAGACCGGCTGCGAGACGTACGGCTGGGTCGGAACCGAGGCGTGCGTCAAGGCGGCGAAGGACGCCGCGGCGAACGGTGCTGACAGAATCGGCATCGTGACGTCGGGCCGCGGCCTCTCCAGAGAGGATGTCGAAGACGTCTGCGCGGCGTTGAGGGCGATGCGCGAGGCGGAGCCGGAGATCGGGCTTTGCGCGTCGCTCGGGCTTCTCTCCGAAGACGATCTCGCAAAGCTCAAGGCGGCGGGGCTCCAGCGAGTCCACTGCAATCTCGAGACGGCTCCGTCGCTCTTTTCGTCGCTCTGCACTACGCATACGACGGCCGACAAGCTCGCGACGCTGCGCGCCGCGAAGAAGCTGGGCTTCCAGATCTGCTGCGGCGGCATCATCGGAATGGGCGAGACGGACGAGCAGCTTGTCGAGTTCGCGTTTGCGCTCAAGGAGGTCGAGCCCGACTCGATTCCCGTCAACGTGCTGCATCCGATCGACGGAACGCCGCTTTCGAACCGCGGCATCCTTGATCCCGAGCGCGTGGTCGACTCCGTCGCGCTTCTGAGGCTCGTCAACCCGTCGACGCCTCTCCGCTTCGCCGGCGGACGCCGTGACATGAGCGACGAGACGGCTGCGAAGTGCATATACGTCGGGATGTCGGCCGGCATTGCAGGGCCGCTTCTCACGACACCTGGCGCCGACTATGACGACGACAGGTCCCTCGCCGTTCGCGCAGGCTATGCCGTCGGTGCGCGTCGCCAGTCCCTCGGCTAGGACAAGGCGAATCATTACAGTATTACGCGGCATTGTCACATTCCTTTACATAGCGTGTAAAGGAATATGACAGAAATTGGTCGTTTCGCCCTTGGCACGGGTTGTGCAATTGGGTTTCCATCATGAAACTCATAATTGCATACATCCAGCCCGAGAGGCTGAACGCCGTCAAGCAGGCACTCTTCGCCCGCGACATATACAAGATGTCCGTCACGAATGCACTTGGGTGCGGGCGTCAGGGCGGCTACATACATATGTATCGCGGCGCAACAGAGGAGGTCACGCTCCACAAGAAGATGCGTCTTGCGATAGCCGTCAACGACGACTACATCCAGAAGACGGTCGACGCAATCGTCGAAGGCGCCCGCACGGGCGACATCGGCGACGGCAAGATATTCGTCCTGCCAATGGACGAATGCGTCCGAATACGAACTGGGGAACGAGGTCCGGACGCGATAGGATAGCGAACACACAAAAGGAGCATCAAAATGGAACCTGAAATAACCTCTGCAGCCGTTCAGACCAACCTGAACGTCGTATGGACTCTCATAGCCGGCATACTCGTGTTCACGATGCAGGCCGGATTCGCGCTCGTGGAGACGGGCTTCACCCGCGCCAAGAACGCGGCGAACATAATGATGAAGAACCTCATGGACTTCGCGGCCGGTTCGCTCGCGTTCTACGTGCTGGGCGCGGCGCTCATGTTCGGCGCGTCGAAGGCGGCAGGCTGGCTTGGCTGGGGCGGGCTCGGAATGCCGTCGCTTGCGACTGGCGAAGGCGTCTGGGACTGGACGTTCCTGTTCTTCCAGACGATGTTCGCCGCCACTGCCGCGACGATCGTCTCTGGCGCGGTCGCCGAGCGAATCGAGTTCAAGAGCTATCTCATCTACTCGATTCTGGTCTCTGCGGTCGTGTACCCGATAAGCGGGCACTGGATGTGGGGCGGCCTCGCGGGCGCACAGTCCGCAGGCTGGCTTGAGGGCCTTGGCTTCCACGACTTCGCAGGCTCGACGGTCGTCCACTCCGTCGGCGGCTGGATCGCGCTCGCCGGCGCCATCGCGCTCGGTCCTCGCATCGGCAAGTACCGTCCCGACGGCTCCGCCAACCCGATTCCCGGCCATGCGCTCGTCCTCGGCACGCTCGGCGTGTTCCTCCTCTGGATCGGCTGGTTCGGCTTCAACCCCGGCAGCTACACGGCCGGCGTCGGCTCGATCGGCCGCGTGGCGATGACCACCAACCTGGCCGCCTGCGCCGGCACCGTCGCCGCGCTCGTCACCGCCTGGGCGATCATGGGCAAGCCCGACCTCACCATGGCGCTGAACGGCTCGCTCGCGGGCCTCGTCGCGATCACCGCGCCCTGCGACCTCGTGACGGCCAACGCCTCGATCGTGATCGGCCTCGTCGCCGGCGTGCTCGTGGTGCTCTCCGTGTTCGCGCTCGACAAGCTGCACATCGACGATCCCGTGGGCGCCGTCTCGGTGCACTGCGTGAACGGCGTGTGGGGCACGATCGCCGTCGGCCTGTTCGCGGCCCCGGCCGCGTGCAACTACGGCAACGAGCTCGCGGGCCTCTTCTACGGCGGCGGCTTCAAGTTCCTGGGCGTGCAGCTGCTCGGCGCGGGCGCCACGGCGGCCTGGGCGTTCGGCGCGGGCGCGACGCTCTTCTTCGTCCTGAAGAAACTCGGCATCCTCCGCGTGTCGGCGAAAACCGAACTCAAGGGCCTCGACGTCACCGAGCACGGACAAGACGCCTACGCATCCTTCCAATTCTTCAGCAACACCTAAGAAGGAATGTTGCCAATACTGCCAATGTTGCCAGTTCCAATCACCAATACCAATTGAGAATTGGCAACATTGGGATTGGCAACACTTCCACATTGGCAACATTACCCAACCATCAAACCTTAACCAAACTCCAATGAAAACCAAAACCATAACCTTTCTTCTCGCTTCGGCAACGCT
>JAEEGH010028642.1_pt1 | contig 10948 bp, 5 predicted proteins | sample 9134181 | NCBI WGS metagenome assembly JAEEGH01 (sample SAMN16246544, study PRJNA631951) | gut metagenome | biome: gut microbiome; feature: rumen; material: DP-attached | host: Bos | place: Iran: Karaj | collected 2018-10
GACGCTTGTAGCGGGCATAGATATCACTGGCGATATAGCCAAGTGGGTGACCTACGTGCAAACCTGCTCCTGATGGGTAGGGGAACATGTTCAGTACATAGAATTTCTTCTTGTTCTTGTCTTCCACTACACGATAGGTTCCATTCTCAACCCATCGCTTCTGCCATTTCTGTTCGATGTCTCTGAAATTGTAATCCATTGTATCTTTATATTATTTTGTTTCCGTACATTATTAATGCGGGTGCAAAGATACGAATTACTATGCAGAACACCAAAAAGAAAAGCGAAAAATTATTCCCAATCCATCATATAATAGGCCAAACCACCCAAAGAAACCATGATTACAGCCAGTATGATGCCTAAAATCACCAACAGAGTCATAGCTCCAATCGCCTTCAGTAGTGATCGCTTGTAGCTATAGCCTGTAAGTTGTTTAAGTGGTACGATACTTAGTGCATAAGATAAAAATTCTATCGATGCATTACCTGGTATAAAGAATGTGCCTATAGTGTTGATAATTGTCATCATATTTGTAATATAAACCATCGATACAAAGAACTCCGAATAGCGTATGTCTGGTATTCTTGGATTATGACGGAAGAATAGATACATAGGCCCTGATAATACAATGAGCCAAAGAAACTGGAAGATAGTTTCGTTGTCCATAATCCAGTCGGCAACTTTTTCTATTATTTGTCCGGTATTTTTTATTGTCCCCGCAAGCTCCTTAACAGGTATTTTTTTACCATTTACACTAATGGTATCTTTATTTCTTCGTGTGTTTGTATTTTCTGCTATTGAGTCTACTTTTTCAGCTAAAGAGTCAATTTTGGCGTCAGCAGAATCCGCTATCGAGGCTTCTTTCTCTTTGCCTTGCCAATCTTCATTCATGCCTTTTGTAGCATCAGCTACCTTTTCCTTACCTACTTTTATGATATTCTGTCCTTTGATATTAAATCCCGACTCAACAAATACTGATAGGGCTACGACCAGAAAGAACATTTTGAACGGTGGAAAGTACGCCATTTGCATGCCGCTCAGATAGTCGCGAATCATGTAACCTGGGCGCAACAACAAATCGCGAATGGTTCGGAACATGCCTCGATTACCTAATCCCCAAACATCAAGAAACAGCAAAAATGCCGATTTGAACGAGTATCGACCAATGGTAGCTTTCTGTCCGCATCGTGGACAATAGTTACCATGATATTCGGTGTGGCAAGTGGCACATTCGTGCTTCTCGGCCGATAGTTTGCCTACCTCGTGAGGCCTTATCTGCCAAGCCTTAAACCTTTCGTATTTGTGCTTTAATAGTTGCATAACGTTTGCAAAGGTATCAAAAATATATTATAAATGTATCATTCACTGTTTTTTTTTCTAAAAATCTTGGTAATTTCGAGATTAAATTATAATTTTGTGGCTTGAAAAATATTTCATTACTTTATAAACAAACTCATTTATATGAACAACGTACCTAAAATTAAAGTTGGAATCGTCGCTGTATCTCGCGACTGTTTTCCTGAGTCATTAGCTGTTAACCGTCGTAAGGCTGTTATCGCTGCTTATGAGAAGAAATTCGGTAAGGATGGCATCTACGAGTGCCCTATCTGCATTGTTGAGAGCGAAATCCACATGCAGCAGGCCCTCGAGGATATCAATAAGGCAGGATGTAATGCACTCTGTGTATATCTTGGTAACTTCGGTCCTGAGATTTCTGAGACCATGCTGGCTAAGTATTTCAATGGCCCAGCTATGTTCTGTGCTGCTGCCGAGGAAACTCAGAACGACCTGATCGACGGTCGTGGTGATGCTTACTGTGGTATGCTGAATGCCAGCCACGCTCTGTCTTTGCGTAAGACTCGTGCTTATATCCCAGAGGAGCCAGTTGGTGATGCTGACCACTGCGCTGAGCTTATCCACGAGTTCCTGCCCATCGCTCGCGCTATCGTTGGTCTGCAGAACCTGAAGATTATCAGCTTCGGTCCTCGTCCAAACAACTTCCTGGCTTGTAACGCTCCTATCCGCGCTCTGTATGATCTCGACGTTGAAATCGAGGAGAACTCAGAGCTCGATCTGCTCGAGTCGTTCCAGAAGCACCAGGGCGATCCACGTATCGACGATGTAGTGAAGGATATGGCTAATGAGCTGGGTGCTGGCAACAAGATTCCTTCTGTTCTGCCTAAGCTCGCTCAGTATGAGCTCACTCTGACCGACTGGATCGAGGCTCACAAGGGTTGCCGCCAGTTCGTATCACTCACCACCAAGTGCTGGCCTGCTTTCCAGACCATGTTTGGTTTCGTTCCTTGCTACGTAAACAGCCGTCTCACCAGCCGCGGTATCCCCGTTAGCTGCGAGGTTGATATCTACGGAACACTGTCTGAGTTCATCGGTACTTGCATCACAGAGGATGCCGTTACACTGCTCGACATCAACAACACCGTTCCTAACGATATGTACGAGGAGAGCATCAAGGGCAAGAAGTTCCTGTGCGACGAGTACACAGATAAGGAGATCTTCATGGGCTTCCACTGTGGTAACACCGCTTCAAGCAAGGTTTGCAACTGCAGCATGTGCTTCCAGCGCATCATGGCACGCGCTCTGCCTGTAGAGGTAACAAACGGTACTCTCGAGGGCGACATCAAGCCAGGCAAGGCTACTATCTATCGTCTGCAGAGCACAGCCGACACCAAGCTCCGCGCTTACATCGCTCAGGGCGAGGTTATCCCAGTAGCAACACGCTCATTCGGTTCTATCGGTATCTTCGGTGTTAAGAACATGAGCCGCTTCTATCGTCACGTGCTCATCGAGAAGCACTACCCACACCACTGCGCTGTGATGTTCGATCACGCAGGTAAGTACCTGTGGGAGGTTCTCAAGTACATGGGCATCCCCGTTGAGGAGATCGACTACAACTTCCCCAAGGGCGATTACTATCCAACAGAGAATCCATTCGCATAAGTCGATAGATAATCTCAATAAAAAGAGCCGCAGCCCATTTCAGGGTTGCGGCTTATTTTATATCGGCAAGAAAGCTCCAGTACTTCCGTTGGAGGACTCGAGTACTTTAGTAAGCGTACTGCAGTACTTCCTAAGGCGTACTGCAGTCTTCTCTAATAAGTACTCATGCCAGCATTAATGATGGCATGATTTTTTTGCAAAAACCTCTCCACCTCTCACTCAATACCTTTGAAACCCTTATATACAAAGCGTTTCAGCCACATGAGAGGTTGCTCCAACCTCTCACCTAACCTCTCACTCAACCTCCCCCTATTAGAAATTTCAGCATTCGTCATCTTTGATATAAAAGTGAGAGGTACAGTGAGAGCTTTAGTGAGAGGTTTAGCAAACCTCTCATCCTCCTCTATCCCCAGTATTTATGCAAGTTTCAGAAGATTTGAGTGAGAGGTTGAGAGGTTTCGCAATTATCACCTTAAAATAAGTTGTGATATAATGGTTAAACAAAATGAGGGCTGGTATCCGTGTGGAGGAATACCAGCCCTTGATGTTTCATGGTAGTATAGATGTTTTATTTACTTCGAAAATGTTACCTTGGTAAGCTTGTAACCGTAACCTACGAGGAGCATACCGCCACGCTCGTCAACAATTGCCTTGTTGGCTTCGGTGTAGGTAAAGTCGTATGGGTTAGCGGTATCGGCTGTGAGGTCGAACTGAGCTACAATCTGATCCTCGGCATTATCGCCCCACCAAGGTGTGGTGATACGCATGGCGTGATAGCCCTCAGGCATATCGGCCATCTGGTAGTAAACATGCACGGTAGCGCCAACAGGCACAGCAGCCATATCGTCGGCCGAGATGTTTACGTTTGCATCGCCCCAGTTAATCTCTATGCCGCCTTCCCAAAGGGTTGTCTCGGCAGGAGCTACATTCTCTACAGCAACCACCTTGGTAAGCTTGTAACCATAACCTACGATGAGCATACCACCACGCTCGTCGACGATTGCCTTGTTGGCAGCGGTGTAGGTGAACTCGAATGGGTTTGGTGTGTCGGATGTGAGATCGAACTGAGCAACAATCTGATCCTCGGCATTATCGCCCCACCAAGGTGTGGTGATACGCAAAGCGTGATAGCCATCAGGCATATCGGCCATTTCGTAAACCAAACGGATGGTAGCGCCTACAGGCACATTAGCCATATCGGCAGCTGAAACAGTAACGTTGGCTTCGCCCCAGTTAATCTCGGTGCTGCCCTCCCAGAGTACGGTCTCCTTTACGCCTGGATCAACATATTCTGTGTTGCTAACTGTGAACACACCGCAACCATAACGTGCGCCATCGGCCTCGATAACAACAGTGTACTCGCCCTCGGCCATGCTGGGAACAGTAAAGGTAAGTTTTCCGTTTGCAAACGATACGTTGCTGGCCTCCTGCTTGCCTACGAACACCTTGGTAACGTTTGCAGCATTGGTGCAATCGATAGTTTTGGTGCTACCAATTGTGAGCAAACGTGATTTACCGTCGCTGGCCAGTGAGGGATCGCCCTCGGCAGGCAGAACAACGAGCTTGCAGGTACGTGAGGTTTCAAGACCCTTAGTGGTAGCAGCCACAATCTTTACGATGTGCTCGCCAGCCAGTACAGGTGTGTCGATAGACAAACCTTCGGCCACCTGCTCATCGTCGATAAGCCAGGTAACGGTGGTGTACTTAACGGGGGTAACCATTACGTCGAACTGGAAGTTCTGGGTGCGCTCGATGGTCATGAGCACGCCTGGCTCGCCACCCTTACCTTCGGGGATATCCGTATTCAGGATACGGGGATAATCGTCCTCGCCAGCCGTGAAGAACGGATCCTCATCAGATGTGCAAGCTGTATTAGCAGCCATGCCGCAAACCATGAAGAACATGGCGAGATATTTTGATATATTCTTAGTAATCATAATGCAATTATTTCTTTAAAATTATTACTCGACATTGATATCGCTTGTGTCCCACCAGAGACGCTTGTGCCAATCGTCCTTGCCACCCATGCGCTCGATGGCAGCCTTGTAGTTCTCGCTGTTGTACTGGTTCTCCAGGATAGGGTAACGCAGGCGATTAGGTGTTGACAGATTAGCATCGTCGTAAGTAAAGTCGGGACGGATAGCCAGCTTTGTACGATCGGCCAGTACAGGATAGTCGGAACGACGCAGGTTAGCCCAAGCCTCAGCAGGGTTCATCATGTGCAGGATGTAAGCCTGAGTGTTGATGGCCTCCTTAGCATTGGTAGTAAGCACGCCAGCGTTCATCAAACCATTGATGTAGGCATCGATATCGGCATCGGCAATCTTATCCTTGTTCTGCAGATAGTGGTTGTTCATCCAGGCCATCGAAGCCTTGATACCAGCCTTGAAGTGCTCCTCAACGGTACCGTTAACATTCCATCCCTTGAGCTTAGCCTCGGCCAGCAGGAACTCTACCTCGGCTGAGTTGATGAGTGTACCAGGACATTCGGGCATCTCAAAGTCGATAGAGAGGAATGGACGAATCATACGTGCATTGAAGTTGTTCTGATCGAAACCAGCCTCGGGATACATCTTTACATACTTCTCGAGTGTAGGAATCTCAGAGTTAGCAGGTGCATTTACCCAATCGCTCCACCAGGCAGCACCTGGTACACAAGCGGTATAGGTATCAACCTTGTCGAGATAAGCTCTAACCTCGTCGGTAACATCGATATTCCACTCGCGGTCGGGCTTAATCTCCGAACGATTAGTGTTGATGTAGTGACGGCAGATGCGATAAAGGCGTGGGTCGTTGTTATCCTTTAAGATATTGAAGAATGTGGAGCAGATAAATGTAGGCGAAGTAGGATCCTGGCCATACAGAATCTCGCCAAGTGCGTTTACACGGAAATCAAGGTCGCGTGAGCCGTCGTAGAGAGTAAAGGGGCTGTCGGTATAGATAATGTAGGCATCGTCGGCCTCAGAAGCGATATAACCGCCATTAGCCGAGAGGGCCTTCTCGAACTCCTGCTGAGCCTTAGTAGGGTTCACATCGCTGATGCGCATAGCAAAGCGCAGGCGCAGGGCATTGGCATACTTACGCCAAGCTGCAGGATCGCCATACAGACTGGTAACGTCGCCACCAATATTATCGGTGCCAGTACCAAGCTGATCTACACAAGCAGCCAACTCATCGAAGAAGAAGTTATAAATCTCCTCCTGAGTATCGTACTTAGGATTAGAAATACCTTTAACAAAGCCTAAACCAGCCTCGGTACAAGGAATATCGCCATAGGTATCGGTAAGAACCGACATGAGGTAAACACGGTGAATGCGCAGAGCGGCATTGGTGTTTGGCATATCCTCAGAATTTGCGATGGCATCTACAATATTCTTGATAGCCACAGCATAGTACTGGTCCCAAATCAGGCGCATCTGATCGTCCTGTGCATGTACGCTACCAGCATAGTTGCTAACGTTCCATCCACCTGCGAAGTGCTGTGTAAAACCAGTAATGTAGCTACGATAGGTGTCCATCAGTCCGAAGTCGCCATAGGTCTGCAGCAATGCTGTAGTGAGCTGGGCGCTTGGAGCAATCGATGACGCCTTGGTCTCGTCGGTATTGAGCTCCTCCATGTAACTATCGCTGCAAGATGCAGTAGCCAGGAAGGTACAGCCAACCATACCAGCGAAAAGGGTTTTCTTAATATATTTGGTAATCATAATAACTGATACTCATTAAAATTTAACATTAACATTGATACCATAACTGCGGCGTGAGGGCAGTGAACCATACTCTAATCCAAGTCCTGAGGTGTTGTAACCTGAGTCAGGATCGATGTTAGGAATGTTCTTCCATACGATGAATGGGTTACGAGCTACGAACGAAACGTTCAGGCCCTTCACGGTCTTACCCAGCCACTTCTCAGGGAATGTGTAACCGAAGGTGATTTCGCGGCACTTTACATACGAGTTGTCGTAGATAAACATCGAAGGTGCATTCTCGGTAGCAGTCTTCCAGTACGACTCGGGATTAACGGCAATATCGTTCTGACGGTATGTACCATCACCATTGTCGATAACACCAGGAACAATCAGACCCTCGCACTTGCCGGCAGCACGCCACTCGTCGAGTGTCATATTAGCCTGCTTACGGAGCTCCTCAGAGCGGTACCACTCCTCGCGGCCCTCGAGTGTGCCACTGGCTTTACCTGTAGCATAGGCCGAACGCATTGACATTGAGAAGAGATCGGCACCAACCTTAACGTCGAAGCCTGCAGAGAGGCGGAAGTTCTTATAAGTAAAGGTAGAATAGAAACCACCAGTCCAATCCCATGAGGCGTTACCCAGTGTGTGAGTCTGATTGTCAACAACTGGCAGACCGCTCTCGGCATTGATAATTACCTGTCCGTCGGCTGTGCGCTTAAAGTCCTTACCGATGATTGAACCGTAGTTCTTACCAACCTCGGCACCTACGCTAACACCACACCAGGTTGCCTTCTCAAGCTCGAAGTAGTCCATACCGTCGATGAGCGACTTAACCTTATTGGTGTTCTTTGAGAAGTTTGCACCAGCATCCCATGCGAAATCCTTGATCTGCAGCACGCGACCGTTGAGTGCAATCTCGATACCCTTGTTCTGAATCTCACCAGCGTTGATGAGGCGATAGTTATAACCAGAAGTTGATGAAGAAGCCAGACCGATAATCTGATCCTTTGACAACTGGTTGTAGTAAGTTACATCCAGACCCAGACGGCCCTTGAAGAACTTCATCTCCAATCCCAGCTCAAAGCTGTTGGTGCGGGTTGGCTTCAGGTCCTTGTTAGGCTGGGTGTTATTGTTAATCATACCAATTACGTAACCGCCGTAAGAGTACTTACCTGTGGTGTAGTTTAGTGCCAGCTGATAAGGATCGGTATCGCTACCTACCTGTGCCCACGAAGCACGAATCTTACCATAGTTAATCAGGCTCTTGTTCTTGATGAACTCAGAGAACACTACGCTACCCGAGAACGAAGGATAGATATATACATTATTATTAATAGGCAGAGTAGATGACTTATCGCCACGTACGGTAGCCTCGAGATAGTAGGTGTGCTGATAACCTACGCTAGCCGAACCGAAGATAGAGTTAATCTGCTTCTTGTAAGTATTCTGCTGAATGCTCTGCTCGGCATAGTTCATGATAGCAATGATATCCTTCATCTGCTGGTCGGTACCAGTAAAGATATCAGTCTTATTGTTTACCTTGAAGATGTTACCACCAAGGGTAGCGTTTACATCGAAATCGCCAAACTGGTTGTTATAGAGTGCCAACAGCTCGGCATTCAAAGTGCGGTTTGTGAACTTCTGGTTCTGCAGCTGTCCAGCCTGCTTACCAGGAGTGGTGCGGCAGATGAAGTCTTGGAACGACATGAAGTTCATATCAGTACCGATGGTACCCTGCAACTTCAAGTGATCGGTGATATTCCAGATGGCCTTACCGGTAAGACGGAAAACATCCTTACCAGTGGTGTTCTCGTTCTTGTACAGATCCCAATAAGGGTTCTTGTTATACTGGTCGTTACCATTCCAGTTGGCATAGTCGCCGTCCTCAGTCTGATAGTGCTTCAGCCAAGCCTGGTTGTAGGTACCAGCCAAAGTCATCAGGTTCTTACCAATATTGCTCTGAGAGTCACCCAGTGCAGGACGGTTCTTAACATCCTCGCGAGTGTAGTTGGCTGTGAAGTCGAGATCAACAGGACCAGCTGAAGTGTTTACACGCAGGTTGAAGTTATCACGACTCATGTGTGTATTAGGCAGAATGTCCTTGTTACGCATATCGGTAACGCTGAAACGAACACCTGTCTTACCTGAGTTAACAGACAGGATAGCTGTGTTCTGTGTAGTCATACCAGTACGGAAGAACTCGCTGGTATTGTTAGGATACATCAGGAATGGGCGCTTTACGTGATCGAAATACTCAATCTCCAGGTCGTCGGCCTTAGCACCCCAGCTTGAGTTGGTGCCCGAAGTAGCTGTGGGGCTGTAAGCACCACTGTAACCCATACCATAAACCTGCTGAATATCGTCCCACTTAGCCAGCTGCTGGTCGAAAGTGAGTGAACCGTTATACTCAACGCTAACCTTATCCTTATCGGCCTTCTTGGTAGTGATCAGAATCACACCATGCGATGCGCGGCTACCATAAAGGGCTGAAGCGGCAGGACCTTTCAGTACGGTCATGTTCTCGATATCATCGGGGTTGATAGCTGAGATACCATCACCCAGATCGTATCCGCCCTCAGTGCCTGCGCTACCAAAGTTGGTATTGTCGAGGGGCACACCATCGATAACGTAGAGAGGCTGGTTGTTACCACTGATTTCGGTGTTACCACGCAGCAGTACGCGGGTAGAACCAGAAGCACCACCTGCGGTATTCTGAACTACCAGACCTGCAACCTTACCCGAAAGTGAGTTGATAACATTGGTTTCCTTGGCCTTTGTAAGCTCCTCGCCCTTTACCTCAGAGAGGGCGTAACCCAGAGCCTTACGATCGCGCTTGATACCCAGGGCGGTAACTACAACCTCGTCGAGCAGGGTCTTGTCTTCCTCCATCAGGATCTTCATGCCCTGCTTGGCCTTTACCTGCTTTGTAGCAAAGCCGATGTAGCTGATTTCGAGCATATCACCTGGCTTGCACTTAACCTTAAAGTTACCATCGATATCGGTAACAGTTCCTGCAGAACTACCAACCACCTTAACAGTGGCTCCAATCATTGGGCCATTGGCATCCTCTACGGTACCAGAAATTGTCTGGTCGTCGGGGGCTACAGAAGTAGCATGACCGTTAGTTGTAACGGCACCTGCTGTCAACGGCATCCACATCATGCCTGCAAAAAGCAGACTAAGAAGCGTTTTTGATTTCTTCATGTGCATTGTTTAATTAGTTAAATTATAATTGGAAATTATTTATTATTTCTTGCCATCCAAAATACCTTGAAGCACCCATGGCGCTTTAACCTTCATGCCTGCATTGCGATCGAAAATACCGAAATGCTCAGAACCACTGCCAAAGCTATTATTGTCCCAGATAAAGGTTGAGAAGCCGCGCTTCTTAGCCTCGCTAACCAGGAATTGGCAATAGTAGGTCATGTTTTCGTGAATCAAGTCGGTTTGTCCACTCTTCTGGCGATCGGTAACACCCCACTCGCCTATAACTACTCCTAAACCCTGATTACTCCAGGTGTTAACCACTTTATCGAAAAACTCGCTCATGGTCTTTTCGTCGTTAGGTGAGGCTTCGCCTTTGGTCTTATAAGGCTCACCCCAGAAATTATACTTGCACTCGCCAGCATAATCCCAGGGGGTATAGTAATGGAATTCTACACTCATATAATCGTTGCCATTGCCCTCGATATCAGTAGGCACAATGAAATCGCCGTTATAAAGACCGAAGTCGGGGTTGCAAACATATGTTTGCACCAGCAGATGGCGTTTGGCATTATTGCCACCTGTAGCACGTACCACATCAACAAAAGTTTGATTGTAGGAGTTCTGCACAGCCAGATTCTCAGCTTCGGGCTTACCCCAGTTGTCCTTAATGTGTACTTCATTAGTTCCGGCAAAGGCTACGCGGTAGTCGTAATTGGCAAACTCGCTGGCAATATTCAGCCAAAGCAGAGCTAGCTTCTGGTTGTTCTCGTCTTTGTATTGGTTGGTGGGGCGCCCCTCAAGCCACTTATCGTGGTGTGTATTGATAATCACTTTCAAATCGTTGCTCAAGCACCAGTTTACCACCTCCTTTACACGAGCCAGCCAAGCCTTATCGATACTCATGGCTGTAGGATTGGTGATGTGACACTGCCAACGGATAGGAATACGAACGGCATTAAAACCTGCCTCCTTTACTGCCTTGATGGTTTTCTTGGTTACCACAGGATTTCCCCAGGCGGTTTCGGCCTTGATACTGTTATCGGCCATACCGATGGCCATCGATTCGCCATCTTGTCCTGGAGCCGAACACTCAA
>JAEEGH010028648.1_pt1 | contig 10946 bp, 3 predicted proteins | sample 9134181 | NCBI WGS metagenome assembly JAEEGH01 (sample SAMN16246544, study PRJNA631951) | gut metagenome | biome: gut microbiome; feature: rumen; material: DP-attached | host: Bos | place: Iran: Karaj | collected 2018-10
GCTTCGGATCGAGGCGCGAGACGATGAAGTCCGTAAGGGCGCGGGGCGTGTAGAACTCGCCAGCGTTGCCCGCGCTCTGAAGGTCTTTGAGAATGCCCTCGTAGATGTCGCCGAAGGTGTGCCGGTCTTCGGCGTCGGAGAAGTCAATCTCGTCGATGACGTTCACGACCTGTCGGAGTAGAATGCCGTTCTTCTGGTACTGGTTGAGGTCGGCGAACACCTCGCGGACGATTGCCTGGCGCATGGGCGTCTCCGGCGTGACGACAATGCCCTTGAGCGCGGCGAAAAGCTCGTTGATGAACGCGAGGAGCTCTTCGCCAGTAAGGGCGGTGCCGACATCCTTGCCGTCGGCGTCCTTCGCGTGAGCCCAATTGCGCCAGCGGTACTTTTCGGGAATGATTGAGACGAACTTGCGCTTGGCCTTGTAAGCCTTGTACTCCCATTCCGTCTCCTGTGCGTCATAGACCTTGAGGAAAAATAGCCACACCATCTGCTCGATGCGCTGGGCGTCGCCGCTGATGCCTGCGTCGCGGCGCATGATGTTCTGAAGACGCTTGATGAGGTTTTGCGTTGCCATTGTTGCTATGCGACCTTTCTGTAAAGTTCATTTTCGAGTTCGCGCACCGCCTTCTCGAAGTTCTCCGGCCCGCCGAAGAACGCCACGAGCTTAGATGGCGTTCCGATGGCATCCAGCGGCGGGATGTCGAGGATGCTCTCGCTTTCAAGTTCCCGGACGCCGCCGTCGGCATATTTGTCGAGCAGAGTCTCAAGTATCTGACGCGCCTTGCCCTCGTACTTCGCGAGGTAATTGCGCTTCTTCACGTTCTCTGCGCGCTCTCGGCGCGTGAGCGGCTTCTGGTCGAAGGCGAGGTGGAGGATGATGTCGAAGGCGTCCTTGTCGGCGAGGCTCGGGTTCTGCTCCTGCACCTGCTCGATCATGAGCGGCATGTCGGCCTTTTCAAGTTCGTCGAGAATGGCCTGCTTGCGTTCGGCGGCAGACCACCGTCCGATGAAGTCGTCCAGCGAGGCGAACTGTCGCAACACGGCCTTGCGCGTGTAGTCCTTCACTGACATCGTCGTGAGCTTGCCGTCCGCACCGAGAATCTTCACGACCTCATGGACGATTTTGCAGTCTCCGGGGCCGATGATGTGGAACTTCGTCGGGGTGTACGGTTCCGGCGATTCCTCCGTGCCGTCCTCCGGCGGTTTCTCTTCCCCGTCGTCATAGCCGACGGAGCCCTTGGTGTCCGCAATGCCGTCGAAGTCTGGGTCGGCGAACTTGGACGTGACGTTGCGGAAGTCGAGGATGTCGAAGAAGAACTTGCCCTTGGCGGCGTTGATGCGCGTTCCGCGTCCGACCATCTGCTTGAACTTGGTCATGGACTCGACCTCCTTGTCAAACACGATAAGGCCGCAGGTCTTGCAGTCCACGCCAGTTTCGAGGAGTTCGCTCGTCGTGACGATTGTCGGATAAGGCTCGTCCGGGTCGATGAAGTTGTCGAGCTGCTTCTTGCCTGCGGCATCGTCTGACGTGATGCGCATCACGTAGCGGCTGTCCTTCTTGCATTCGTCGGGATTCAGCTGTACGAGGAGGTTACGCATCTCCAACGCCTCCTCCTGGTCGGGGCAGAACACGATTGTCTTAGTCTTACGTCCAATGGCGTGGAGCATCTTCGTGATCCGGCGGGCGACGATCTGCCGACGGACGTTGACGGCGAGCTTGCGCCCCATGTCAGCACGATTGAAGAGCCGCTGGTCGATCAGGTAGTCGTAGAGGTCTTTCTCGTCAGGCTCCGGCTTCCAGCCTTCGAGGTCGATGTTGATGAACGACTGCGTGACGCGGTACGGCGCGAGGAAGCCGTCCGCGATGCCCTGCGCGAGGGAATAGACGTAGAGCGGCTCGCCGTTCGTCTCCTTGCAGAAATAGTCGAGATTGTCCGCGCCCTCGATGGACTTCGGCGTGGCGGTCATGCCGATCTGCGTGGCGGACGAGAAATATTCGAGAATGCGCTTCCACTCTGAATCGTCCCGGACGCTCCCGCGATGACATTCGTCGACGATGATGAGATCGAAGAAATCCGGCGCAAGCGACTCGTAGGGCTGCTTCGTCTTCGAGACGTCGATCTCCGCGTCAGACTTCTGCACGGACTTGTCGTATTCCACCCACTGGCCGTAGAGCGACATGTATATCTCGAAGGACGAGTCGATGTTCTTCTGCTGAACCTTCGTCATGACCTTCTTGAACGGCTTGAAATCCTGCGCCATCGTCTGGTCGATGAGGATGTTGCGGTCGGCGAGGTAGAGAATCTTCTTCTTGAGGCCGCTCTTGTGGAGGCGGTGGATTATCTGAAACGCGGTATAGGTCTTGCCGGTCCCGGTCGCCATCACGAGAAGCGCGCGCTTCGCGCCCTTGGCGACCGCCTCGACCGTGCGGTTGATGGCGATGCGCTGGTAGTAGCGTGGCGGATAGGTCTCCATGTCGTAGTGGTACGGCGTGTCCACCACGGCGCGTTCGGCTGGGTTGAGGCTGCGGCTGTCCCAATAGCGCCTGTGCAGCTCGACGGGAGTGGGGAAGCCGTCAAGGGGGATGTTGGGGCGCTGGATGCCCGTCGTGCGGTCGAACTCGAAGAAGCCGTCGCCGTTTGAGCTGAAGGCAAAAGGAAGGTCGAGGATTTCGGCGTAGCGGATCGCCTGCTGGATGCCGCCGGAAACGGGCTGGTTGTTGTCCTTCGCCTCCACAATGGCGATGGGGAGATTCGGCTCGGCGAAGAGAATGTAGTCGGCCTTGTTGCCATCCTTCTTCGCGTGGCGCTTGCCCTTTGTGGGCACGAGGATTCGACCGGCGGTAAAGTACTTCTCCATCAGGATGAGACCGCTCTCCCATCCTGCCTGGTTTAGTGCAGGGGTGACAAACCGGTTCTTGATGTCCTCCTCGGTCATGTCCTTCTTGCTGATGTTAGACTTTAGCGGCATGGCTGTCCTCCGTGTTTAGAAATCACCTTCCATTATGGCTTCGGCGCTCCGATGTCTTTAGCATTAGGGCAGAGATTGTGCTGCATATCCCATTCCAAGTTGCGGTCGTTTGGAGTTGGGTTTAGGTAGTAGAGGAAAGAGACACCCTTGATCCCGTTCTTCTTCCCGACGAGTTTGAAGTCTCCGTATATTTTCCCGTAAATGGCACTCTTGATTTTTCCAAGCTCGTCAAGTTCCGTTCTGATGCGAAAGAAATAACAACGTTCGTCGCTGGAATTATCCTTGTACTCCGTTCGTGACATTCTTCCCGTCCAGCACACTCGCATGGGTTCATATCCCGTTTCCGGCGCTGTGCGAAGCTTTATCCCCGCCTCCTTCGGCGGGTTTGATTCTTTCATGCCATTGCCGTCGCCAATGAATCGGACTTGAACGTCATACCGGTAAAACTCATTTGTACGAATACCACTTGGATAGTTGTATGGTTCGGAACCAAGATTCGTCCTTTTGCTGGAGAAACTAATATCCGCCACTTCCCCTTTCCCCAACGGGGGCAGCCAGTCGTTCTTTAACAAGTCGTACAATGCGACATTTTCTCCTTCGGCGAACGACATCTCGTCTTCCTCTGTCCTTAAGGGGCGTGAGAAGGCTACACTTAAAGGTATGGGGTTGATTACACGATCAAGACGCACCGTGATCACAACATCGTCTGGCAACCAACGTCCCAGTTTCAATATTGAACGTTCGGCGTACTCTACGGAGTACCACCCTGAATTGTAATAGCCATCGTTACCCCTAACGACGCAACAGGACTCTCCGGCCTCAGAGTTGCCGCTCAAGTGACACAACCCGTCATTTCCTGTGACCCCGTCCACGTTGTTGTCCTTGGCGGATTCATTCCATCCTCTTGAGTAGTTACGAAAACCTCCATGAACTTTCAATCCGGAAAGAGGGCTTCCGGTTTCTGAGTCAACCACCTTTACGCCCAGATGGGCATTCCCGAAGCCATACACGGCGCATGACAGTGCGGCAGACAAGGTAAAGACTACTGTTTTCATTGATTATCTCCGTTTACGAGCTTCTTGAAAAACAAATGGTTAAAAAAGAAGGCAACTTTCTTTATGTCGGAATGCAGCCATCGTCCTTTGTTTCGTGGCCATTCTCCTGACTTACAGGTCGCATAGTCAATATTGCCACTAACATTGTTTCCGAGCGAATTAGCACCTGCCGCAAAACTTGTTGCGGGAATTCCATCGGCAAGGATTCTCGATCTGATCGGTGAAACCAATGCCTGCGAGACCATATTTGTGGTGAAGAGCCAGTTCTCGTCGAAGGGACGGAACACAGGATGCCTCTTTATGTCGTCATCCGTGAGTTTGGATATTGCTTTTCTGAACCGATCAGTCATGCGACGACTCGGCCATGTGACATACCAGCGATTGGTGGCGTAGTGAGGATTATACCCCCATCCGCCCTCACAGTGCATCCACGATTCGGGAGCGGCGGCGGCATAAGCCGTGCCCTTGTTCAGCTCCTGCATCGCCCAATACTTGTCTCGCCACCATCGGCCAACAAGCCATTCGTTTATCGTGGCATTGCCCAGCGTATCTTCCGTGGTAGAATAGCAGTTGACGGCTCTTTCAATTCCATCAAACCTCTCCCTCCAAGTCAATTTCCTTCGTCCGTCCTGATTGGCAAACAACTGCCACCACTCGGATGAATAGACACGATTCGACACAGCCCTCCAGTCATGGTCTACCATTGCAGCAGCAGACGCATCACCATCATACGCCTCCATCGGCACGGCGGCGTTGAGCATGTAGTATTTCAAGTAGTTAGTCAGATCGTGATCCTTTATGGCCGACGAAACGAGCATATTGCCGAGCGAATGTGCGAGGATGATCTTCTGTCCCGTCAGCGACGCGCAATCCACCACAAAGCGGGACGCGGTGGCGAAGGCGTGTTCCACGTTGGCGTAGTAGTTCGGAGCCTCGCCGCCATACTTCGGAACCCAGCCGGGGATTTCCGAATCGTTCCCGTACCAGTCCACAGCCGTGAACTTTGAACAGGAGCCGGACTGCCTCAGCCGCTTGAACATCTCCGCTGCCCACCCACGGGCACTCTGCACATTCACATCGTATCCGTGCACGAATATGAAATGCCGCCCGTCGCACTCGTTGTCGGGATTGTTCCACGGCGACCCTGTCCTCGACGGGATGCTGTTCGTATCGCCGCAAACCCACCGCTCGTCAATCCACCTGAACATATCCTCGACGGGAGAGACGGAGATCGGCAGCTTGAGCTCGAACAGATGGTTGCTTTCACCGGGAGTGTAGGGCTTGCGGTAGCAGCGGAGCGTTATGTACTTGGTTCCGTAGTAGTAGTCATTCTCAAGTGCGCGACCCTCGAAGAGGAAGATTCCCTTGGCGCGATTCTCCAACATCGCCGAAATCAGGCTGCCCGGCAACCGTGTCTCCTCTTCCGTCAATTGGACGGTCTCGGCATTTTCAAGCGCCGCTGTAGTAAGGAACTGGCTGACGTTGTTCGTCGTCAGCGAAGTCCAGACGACGTTGACCGCTCCTTCCGGCTGCGCGAGCGTCAGCACATAGTCGTTCGCGCTACTGCCCTCGAATATGGCCGTGAGCTGCTGAAGCGCAAAGCCCATGTCAACCCAGACCGGCGTGAAGTCGAGTATGTCACACTTGCCGTCCACTTGGTCGTTGTAGTAGTCCGGCTCCTTGCCAATACCCACGGCATATTTCGTCACGCCCCACCATGAAGGATCGCGGAGTCCGGGGATGTCCCCGTCACCCTCGTTGACGTCGCCGCTGTCGTCATCGTCGTTGATCCAGTGGCGGAGCGGCTTGTTGCGGTACACACGGGAAAGATCGTAATTCGTGAATCCGTCCTTCCGGTCGTAGTCGCCGACAATGCACCCGTCGAGGACAAGGATTTCCGCCTTTTTGCCATCCGCCTCGAAGGTGTCACCAGAGTTGCTATTCTCGCCAAACAGCCGTTGCGGGTCGTTTGTGACGACACCTACGCACGACGGCGGGAAACAGGCCAAACGGTAGTCGTAGTCCGGGCGCGGCGAACCATCGTAATCTGGATCGGTTCCAGCATGGTACATCCGCACCTCGTACGTCCAGCCGCGCAGAAGCATCGCCGTCTTCGTCTCGCACTCGCCATATTCGGCATTGACCCACTCGAAGGTCTTTGGCTCTTCGCCGGAAGCGGGTTTCTGGCCGCTTGGATTCTTCTCCGGCTTCACGACGAGCCGGTACTTCTCGGAGTGGCTTCCGCTTGGATCGCCGAAGTAGAAATCTACGGGGACTCGGCTCGCCGGACGTCCGCCGTCCGTGTCGTCGTTGGGGTCGCTTGAGTTCTCGACCTCCTGTCCGTCGGTGACGCCGTCGTTGTCCGTGTCATCGTCGTTCGGATCGGTTCCCCAATCGGCCTCCTGCTTGTTTGTAAGGCCGTCGCTGTCGGCGTCGTAGGTCGAATCGTTCGTCACGTCGGAATCGACATTCGTGTCATCATTGTTGACGAGCGGGTTAAAGCCGTACTTGTGTTCCCAGCCGTCGTGCATTCCGTCTCCATCGGTGTCCGGCTGATTCGGATCTGTGCCGATACTCCTCTCAAAGTCATCGGAAAGCCCGTCCCCATCGGAATCTACGATCTCGTTGAGCGGGTCTGTCCCTGTGCCGGGAATGAACTGCATCACCTGATAAGTAGGCACGTTCACATATTGATTGAACCCGACGGTCTGATTGACGCCGTTGACAGAATCCTGGACGCCGATGCTGGCGTTCAGTCCGTTCACCTCGTCGGACGTGTCATCGCCATACACGACCTCCGTCGCCTTGTATGTTCCGTTCGTAAACACAAGCACGGTCTGGAACGAGACGGTGTTCGTTCCGCCCGCCGCAAGAGCCGTGTACTGTATGGCGTAGCTGACGTTGCCGCCTGTCCCCCGCTTGAACACGCTTATCGTCGGCGAGACGCTGTTCGTGACGCTCTCAGTCCAATACGGGGCAATCGTCAGGGCCGCGTCGGAGACATACGATCCCGAAAGATTCACGGGGGCGGTCGTCACAAGGTCATCCGGATAATGGTAGTCCGAACCTACAAGCATGAGTCCGTTCCACTGGCAGATGACATCGTACATCCATTCGCCGCCGATTTTCAGCGACTCGTCGAAAGTGAACCAGACGGCACTCCAATCCGGATCGGTCTCGACGGTCACAGCCGTCCAGCCGTTGGTCGAAGCCGCCCATTCGTCATCCTCTGCATAGCGTCTGCGGTGGCACCCCACCTCCTCGCCGTCGTCGAGGCCGTCGCCGTCCGTGTCCTTCGCTCTCGGATTCGTCCCCAGCGCGTATTCCTCCGCGTTCGTAAGGCCATCGCCGTCAGGGTCGCCGGAAGCACCGTAGCTGCCGCCGCTGTTCTTGGGGTTAAGGTTGTATTTCACTTCCCAGCCGTCAGGCAGACCATCATAGTCGGAGTCTGGGTTCGTGCCGGATGTGCCGCGCTGGTACTCGTCCTTGTCGTCAAGCCCGTCACCATCCGTGTCCGCGAGGATCGGGGAAGTCCCGTAGTTGTGTTCGACATAGTCGGAACGCCCGTCGCCGTCCGTGTCTGTGTCGCGTGGCGAAGACCCGATCTGGAACTCCTGCAGGTTTGAAAGCCCGTCGTGGTCGGCATCCGTCGAGGCGTCATATCGGTAGTTCGGATTGAGGCTGTATCTCACCTCCCATGCGTCGGGCATTCCGTCGTTGTCCGTGTCGCCACGGAACGGACTCGCCCCCGCAGCGACCTCCGCACCGTCCTCAAGGCCGTCGTTGTCCGTGTCGGGATTGAGAGGGTCTGTGCCGAGGGTGAACTCGTCGCCGTCGTTCAGTCCGTCTCCATCCGTATCAGCGTTGACTGGATTCGTGCCGGTTCCGAACCTGAATCCGAGCGAAAGGCCGTTCGACACCACGTCCTCTTCTTCATACGACCAGACAAGCGACCGGCATTGCGCCTGATGGCGGCAATCGACCATGCGCCGGTCGAACACGCCGATGGTCGCGCTCTCGCCCGTCATGTTCGTCGAGACAGACTGGTAGTTGATCCGAATCGGGAAGTTCGTGTCGTTCGACAGTACGATCTGGAACGTCGCCGACGCATTCGTGTACGAACTGTCGTACAGCCCTATGTTCGTATAGCCAATGATAATGTGTTCGCATTCAGCATCGACACCCAGGCTGATCGCGGAGGCAAGATGCGGACGGAGCATGAGATCGTCCCAGTAAGGGGCAACCAGGATGTCGTTCCCGTTCTTCGGAAGCTCAGCCGGAGTCTTGTTGCTGTATTCGTAGCTCGTCACCGGCGTTCCGTTCGTCGGAATCAAATGAACCTTCCCGTTCGTGTCTATCGAGATTCGGTCAAACCCGACACCGCAGATGTCAACTGTAAACGGCAGATTGGTGGATGCGATGGCATCGTCAAGGTTGCCGCCCGCCGTCGCAAAGATCGTCGCGTTGCTTTCCGCAGCCGCCGTCACCCACGAGTTCGATGCGAGGACGCGCATCAAGTCCGCCTCAAGCCAGTCGGACAGGCCGTCGCCGTCCGTGTCGGCGAGCGCGGGCGACGTTCCTGTGACGTCAAACTCCTCAAGGTCGCCGAATCCGTCCCCGTCCGTATCAGCGAGCAACGGCGACGAGCCGAGCATCATCTCTATGCCGTCCGCAAGTCCGTCTCCATCCGTGTCAGCGACAAAGGGATTCGAGCCATTGGCTATTTCCCATCCGTCCGGCGCACCGTCTCCGTCCGTATCCGGGTTGTTGGGGTCTGTGCCTTGCTGAATTTCCGCAGGGTCGTCAAGTCCGTCGTCGTCTGAGTCGGCCTTCAGCGGATTCGTCACCCCCGCCGTCTCAACGGCATCGGACAGACCGTCGCCGTCCGTGTCGGCAAGAAGCGGGTCGGTGCCGTATTCATACACTTCCTGCCAATCCCCGATTCCGTCAGAATCGCTGTCGCCTAAAAGCGGATTTGTCCCAATCTCTACCTCTTCACCGTCGGGCAACCCGTCGCCGTCCGTATCAGGATTCCAAGGGTCCGTTCCGGCGGTCATCTCGTCAGGATCGGAGAGCCCGTCAAAATCCGTATCGGCAAGTCCCGGATCGGTGTCATAGACGAATATCTCGTCAATGGTAGCCAACCCGTCGCCGTCTCTGTCGGGGTTCGTCGCATCCTCAACCGTGAGAGAGTGGAAGGCCAGAGAGGTGACATTTGTCGGGATGGCGTTCGTGATCCACTCAAGCCCGCCAAAGGATGCACCGGCGAGGACGCTTGTCACTTCTTCGACATCAAGGTGGGAAAGGTCGTAGCGGTAGGTGAACCGGCCAGACGGCCAGACTTCCATCTGGACACTGACTGGGGTGTTCGTGAGGCGGTCGAGAAGCACATTCTGCCATGTGAGCTGGAGCGTGTTCGAGGGCGTGACGAAATGCCAGAACTGGCTGGGCACGAGGTCTTCCGGCACGGCATTCTCGTTACCGCTGACGAGCGGCCAGTTGGCCTGCGGGACGATGCCGAGCGAGGCGACAAAAGGCGCGAACCAGCAGTTCGTCGCAATGTGTCCATCCGCGTCCCGGACGAGCGGATCGACCTTGCCGAAGGAGAACACTCTCAGCCTGTCCACATCATTCGTGCCAAGCCTGAACGCCCAATCCTCGAAGGCAAGGTATATCCAGTCCGAGGCCGCGCCAAACGCGCGCCAGTCGGCGCACACGTTCGCTCCGGCGGGGGGAGCAAAGGTGAACGCCTCGTCCGTCCCGACGCGCGTCAGGACGAAACCACGGCGGAAATCGTCGCCGTCCAGCGTCCGCGTGGTGTTCGTTGAGGTGATGGGCGTGAAGTCCGTCCACTGGTCGGTGACGGGCGCAGGATCGCCGAGCAGTCCACCCTGCGGCGGCTGAATCCCGCCCTGAAAGCCCTGCTGCTGGTTGTTTGTGACCGCCCCTGGCGACACAAGCGGCTGGAGTCCGCCACCGGGGCCGATCACCATCTGAATGTTGTTTGTGCCGCCGTCGCCGCCGCCATTGCCTCCCCCGTTTCCGCCGCCGTCGCCCGGCTTGACGCTGGCATACACCCACATGGCGATGAAGAACGTGCCGAGGATGATGCGCCCGGTCTTCGTCTGCTTCTTGAAGAACGTGACGAGGTCTTGTACGGGGCGGATGTTCTTCTCGTGCATGAGCGCGACAAGCCACGCGATGGTCGATGCACACGCGAGGGAGAGTAGAAACGCTGTCCAGAGTCTTGAAATCATGGCGTCACCTCAACCTTATGGCGAAACCCAAGTTGGACGCCTTGTAGTAGAGCCAGTCCGATAGCGGTTCCGTCCCGCGACGGGTCATGCGCATCATATTCCACTCCCGCCGCCATAGCCACGCCGGAGGTCTCTCGGACAGAATCCCAGCGAACGCAGAGGCGTTTACACCGGCAATAGCAATCCTGCGTACCTGCTGCGGAGACGTTTTAATGTCCAGATGCAATTCGACAGAAAGGTTTTGAGATACAGTTATGGCATCCGAATCAAAGCTCTCACAAGTCAGTGCATTCTCGATGAAGTACCGTCCGCCGCGCCACCCGAAGCGAGTCTCGACCTCCTCCGCATCAAGGACACCGTTCGTGTTCACGTCAGTTCCGAAAGCCATCTCAAGGTCGTTAGTCGGCGTTCCGCAAAAGGTGAACTTCAAATCAACGTAGTTGATGTCTGCCTTGTTTATCACCATGTTCGTCGAAACCTCAGTATCGGCAAACGGCGACACCGGCATCTGTGTTACCGTGAACTCAACCGCCCGGAGCGCAAACGCTCCGGCAACGGACAAAGCCAATAAAACACATGGCTTGACCTTCATCACTTGGGACCTTTCGCCGCAGATGGTTGCGCGGTCTTGCCTTTGGGCGAAGTGGGCGGTTCCGGGACG
>JAEEGH010028649.1_pt1 | contig 10946 bp, 10 predicted proteins | sample 9134181 | NCBI WGS metagenome assembly JAEEGH01 (sample SAMN16246544, study PRJNA631951) | gut metagenome | biome: gut microbiome; feature: rumen; material: DP-attached | host: Bos | place: Iran: Karaj | collected 2018-10
TCTTCGCAGTGTGGTGGAGAGCATTATGAATGATATCATGTTTGAAGCGCCTTCCGATCCCACGCTCGGAAAAGTGATTGTGACAGCTGACGGGATAAGAAACCACACAGGCCCGGAAATGATACGGATCGGTGATGAATAATGGCAGAAGTGAAACACGAAGGTCATTCGGTCGTTGAAGTGAAGCAGAATCGGATTTCTATCCCGATGATTGCCCTGCGCGGTCCGAGTATTTTCCCTCAGATGTTGCTGACACTGGATATTGAGCGCAAAGTCTCTGTTGCTGCGCTGAACAATGCCAACCGGTTTGACAGAACAGTTTTTATCGCTGCACAGCGTGATCCTCTGATTGATATACCGGAAGAAAAGGATATCTGCCGGATCGGAGTGGTCTGCAGGATTCGCCAGCTGCTTCAGCAGCCCGGTGCATCTGTGTGCCGTGTTATGCTGGAAGGGCTCTATCGTGCTTCTGCAGAAGAGATGCACCTCGATCCGAAAGGATACACTGCTGTTCTTTCTCCGTTGGAAGATCTTCCTGAACGGATCAGTGAGACGAGGAAAGAAGCTCTGGTTCGCAATAGTCTTTCACTGTATCAGGAATATCTTCAGCTGAGCGGGGAATTCAGCCCGGATCAGCTTCTTACACTTTTCAGTAATTCTACTCCTTCCTATGTTTCGGATTTCCTTGCACAGAATGTGATGCTCACCCCGTTAGAGAAGCAGCATCTGCTGGAAGAACTGCATCCCTGCCGCCGGCTTATGGATATCAACCGTTATCTCGGCCATGAGCTGGACATTATGAATATTGAAAAGGAACTGAACGACGCCGCGATCGAGTCCATGAATCGAGGGCAGAGGGAGTATTACCTTCGGGAAGAACTCAAAGCGATCCAGTCTGAACTCGGGGAAGACGGAGCGGATGAGATTGACGAGTACCGGAAAAAGATTGATGCACTTCCGGTTTCTGATGAGGTGAGAAGCAAGCTGCGCAAGGAGCTTTCACATCTCTCCAAACAACCTTTCGGTTCCTCCGAAGGAGCAGTCATTCGTACCTATCTGGATACCTGCCTGGAGCTTCCGTGGGGAAAGTATACGAAAGAGACTGTAGACATCAAAAAGGCCCGCAGCATACTGGACAGGGATCATTACGGCCTGGAAAAGGTGAAAGAGCGTATCCTGGAGTATCTTGCCGTCAAACAGCTTTCTCCGGAAATCAAAGGCGGCCTCCTTTGCCTTTCAGGAGCACCCGGAACGGGAAAAACGAGTATTGCCATGAGTGTCGCCAAAGCTACGAACCGTAAGCTGGTGCGGATTTCTCTCGGCGGTGTGCACGATGAGGCGGATATCCGGGGACATCGGAAGACCTATATCGGTTCCATGCCCGGCAGGATTATCAGTGCCATTGTACAGGCAGGGTCGAGCAATCCTCTTGTTGTGCTCGATGAAATTGACAAACTCGGATCCGACTATCGGGGTGACCCTGCAGCAGCCCTGCTTGAAGTGCTGGACCCTGAGCAGAATTCCACTTTCCGGGATCATTTTCTGGAGATCCCGTTTGATCTGTCCCATGTTTTCTTTATAACGACGGCTAATAACACTTCCACTATTCCGAGGGCGCTGCTTGATCGTATGGAAGTAATCGAACTGCCCAGCTATACCGATGAGGAAAAACTGCAGATTGCGAAAAAGCACCTTCTGCCGAAGCAGCGCAAAAAACACGGTCTCTCCGCTGTACAGCTTAAAGTCCGGGATGACGCAATCCGAAGCCTGATCCCTGCCTATACCAGAGAGTCGGGTGTACGTGTTCTGGAACGGGAACTGGCTGCAATCTGCCGGAAGGCTGCAGGCGGCATAGCAGAAAACAAATTTACATCCCTTACGGTGAAACCGGATAATCTTGCGGAGTTTCTCGGTCCTGTCCGGTTTAAAGCTGATGAGCAGAGGAAAAAGGATACAGTGGGTCTGGTTCGCGGTCTGGCGTGGACGTCTGTGGGCGGTGAAGTGCTTGATGTGGAAGTTGCAGTAGTGGACGGTACCGGAAAACTGGAACTGACCGGTAATCTTGGGGAAGTTATGAAGGAATCTGCCAAAGCTGCCGTTACCTGTATCCGCAGCAGGGCTGCACAGCTCGGGATAGAACCGGAATTTTATAACAAAAAGGATATTCATATTCATTTCCCTGAAGGTGCCGTTCCGAAAGACGGGCCGTCAGCTGGTATTACCATGACAGTTGCCATCATCTCTGCCCTGACGGGCAGGCCGGTACGTCATGAGATTGCGATGACGGGAGAGATCACGCTGCGCGGTCGCGTGCTTGCCATTGGCGGTTTGCGTGAGAAGACAATGGCAGCCCTGAGAAATGGTGTAAAAACCGTGATTCTTCCGGCTGACAATGAATCGGATCTGGAGGAGATTGATCCGCTTGTGCGTTCAAAACTCTCTTTCAAACCGGTCAGCAGCATCGATGAGGTGATTCCCGCTGCACTGGCGGAGGTTTTGTAATGGCTGCACTGAATACCAACCGGGTTGAATTTATCCGTTCGGCTGCAGGCCCGGAACAGTTTATCCGCTCTTCCATACCGGCTGTTGTCTTTGCAGGCAAATCGAATGTGGGCAAGTCTTCCGTTATTAACTGTGTTCTGAACCGGAAGAACTTTGCCAGGACCGGAAGCACACCGGGAAAAACCGTCCACATCAATTATTTCCTGATTGACGGAAAGGTGTATTTCCTCGATCTTCCGGGATATGGTTTTGCCAGTGTTTCCCGGGAAGAAAAGGCGCGCTGGGGTGTTCTGATGGAACAGTTCTTTTCCGAAAAGGACCTTTACAGTTTGGGCGTCCTGATCGTGGATGCAAGGCACGAACCTACGAAAGACGATATCGGTATGGCAGCGTTGTTTCACAGGGCGACCGTTCCTTATCTTGTTCTTGCCAATAAGACCGACAAGCTGAAACACAGTGAGATCGCACAGAACCTGGAGAAGATCCGGCAGAAGCTGGCTCTTGAGGAAACAATTCCTTTGCTCCCGTTTTCTGCCCAGAACGGACAGGGGAGAGACCTCCTTCTCTCGTATCTGATGAAACTGCTTTAAATTCTGCAGAGCAGAGGCACAAGTTTGTGTGCTCTGCTCTTGTTTTTTGTCCCTGAATTTGTTAAAATGGCTCTAATATATCCGGGGAGGGAGAAACAATAAGCATTGTACAGGATATCTGGGAAGGGTTTGACTTTTCTTATCTTCTGAGTATTCTCCTTTCGGTTGTTCCCTCCCTGGTGTGCATCACGCTCCATGAGCTCGGGCACGGATTCGTTGCCTGGAAACTGGGGGACGATACTGCCTATCGTGCCGGCCGTCTTACCCTGAACCCCGTGAAGCATATTGATATTACCGGGCTCCTGATGATGGTTTGTTTTCGTTTCGGCTGGGCAAAGCCGGTTCCAGTGAATATGTACAGGTTCCGGAATCCCAAAAAGGGAATGGCAATCACAGCCCTTGCCGGTCCGGTCACGAACTTCCTGCTGGCGTTTGTCTTCATGTTTCTCTATGGGTTTCTGATGCATCCCCTCAGCAGGTCGGACGCGGGGCGTTACATGCTTCGAATGCTTTCGTTGGGCGCGTATATCAGCACGGGTCTCGGCATTTTTAACCTGATTCCGATTCCCCCGCTGGACGGTTCAAAGATCCTCCTCTCCGTTTTGAGTGATGAGAACTATGCAAAGCTGATGCGCTATGAGCGGTACGGCATGATTCTCCTGGTTGCTCTGGTTGCCACGGGGATTCTGGGCAGGCCGCTTTCAGCGGTGATCTCTGCTGTTTACGGCAAGGTTCTGGTGCCGGTTGCACTTGGCACGGAGGAACTTGTGCAACATCTTTTCTACAGGTGACAGGTCTCTATGGATGATCCAAGTTTTTATCTGGAAGGTATTGTGCGGGAGAAGGATGAGCTGAAGGATTTTGAAGGTCCTCTCAGCCTGATCCTGATGCTTCTGCAGAAAAATAAAATCGAAATCCGGGAGATTCGGGTCTCCGAGATCCTGGATCAGTATCTGGATTACCTTGCCGAAATGCAGAAGATGGATCTGGAAGTCACAAGCGAGTTTGTACGTATGGCTTCCTATCTCCTGTATATCAAGACAAAGACGCTGCTGTCCGGTGAGGAGGAGGTTTCCGAGCTGGAAGCCTTAATGGAATCTCTGGAAGCACTTAAATGCCGGGACGCGCTTGCGGCAGTCCGGGAGGTGGCACCGCTCCTTGGCGAATCCTATCGGGAGGGTGTATTGCTGTATTCCCGTGCACCGGAACCGGCTCCTCCCTCGGCTGCGGACTATCCTTATGTCCACAGGCCGGTTGAGCTGCTGACAGCACTTCTGCATCTTTTCCGTTCCACGGAGGAGAAGCTCCCTGAACTGACACAGATTACACAGGCTATGCCCCAGCGTATTGTTTACAGTATCCGCACCAAAAGCCGGCAGATTCTTGACAGGCTTGCTCTGCGCAATATCAGCCTGAATGAGCTTTATGCCGAATGCCGCTCCCGGTCTGAGCTGGTTGCCACCTTTATCTCCGTTCTGGAACTGTGCAGTATTGGCAGCCTTTTTGTCTCCGTTTCCCGCCGCGGAGACGGGTATGATCTTTCCTTTGCAGGCGGTGATATTGATGAAATTCTGGAACAGATTGAAGAATCATGATGACAAACTATTGTTCTGCGCTTGAAGCCATTCTTTTTGCTGCCGGGGAACCTGTCCCTGTCAGCAGAATTTCCCTTGTTCTCGGTATTCCGGAGGAAATCGTTGAGAAAGCGGCAACAGAATTGGAGAATGTCTACCGAGAAGCGAATCATGGAATTTCCATGATTCGAATATCGGATAAGCTCCAGCTCTGTTCTTCCGCGGAATATGCCTCCGTCATTACAAAGATTCTGGAACAGCGCAAGCCCCCGTCTCTTTCACCGGCTGCGTTGGAAACACTTGCGGTTGTAGCCTACTATCAGCCTGTTACGACAGCCTATATCAGCCGTATCAGGGGAGTGGACAGTTCCTACACTGTCACGTCCCTCACGGAAAAAGGGCTCATAGAAGGGAAGGGAAAGCTGGAAGCACCAGGCAGACCCACCCTGTATGGAACGACCGACCTTTTCCTGCGTACGATGCAGATCAGCAGCCTTTCTGATTTACCGCCTTTGCCGGAGATTGCTTCCGTGGAAGGCATTGCCAAACTGCAGCAGGCGATTGATACCCTGCAGAACCGGGAGGCTCCGCTGCAGACGCAGCAGGTAATCCTGACCGGGCTTTAATCGCACGGTACGCCTTGTTCAGACCGTAACAGAAAACGCACCGGGAGAGGAATTTGTGCACCCGGAGGAAATGGGGTGAAAACCATTTGCTTGCCCTGAAAATTGTTGGGGTTCTTATACTGATCATTTTCCTTATCTGCCAGATCCGTGTCGGAGTGGATATCAGTTTTGTTGAGAATAAACTGGTTCTTTCCGTCAAGTTATGCGGGCTGCTTCTGCAGATCTATCCGCGCAAAAGTTCGAAACCGAAAAAACCGAAGCAGGAAGAACCGAAGCCGGAAGAGGAAAAACCCCAAAAGGAAAAGAAACCCAAAAAGAAAAAACCGAAAAAGGAAAAGAAGGGGCCGGGTCTGATGATCAGCGGCGACGAGATCATCGAACTGCTGAAGAAATTCCTGGATGGCCTTGCAAAGTTTTCGCGGGGCTTCTCTGTCGATCGTTTCCTGCTCCACTGGGTGGCAGCCGGAAAAGATCCCTGTGATACTGCCCGTCTTTTCGCCTCGGTCAATGCGGTCCTTTCTTCTCTCGCACCGTATTGTGCAGCACGTTTTCACTGCAGAAACACCGATGTCCGAACAGATATTGATTTTACTGCCGACAGGATGACTCTGGATTTCGGGATAGCGGTTGTTTTGAGGATCGGCGCCGTTTTTTCGATGCTCTTCACCATCCTCTTCGGCGTTATCGGAATTCTGATCCGCAACAAGCTCTACTGGGCAAAGCTGAAGCGTACTGATCCGGAAGAGTACCGCTTCCAGGTTGAAAATCCTGGCCTTGTCACAAAACTGATCCGTTCTTTTCTGGAAAAGAAAGAGGAACCGGAAACGGAATCCGCTGAATCTCACCATGCCGAAGCCGATGGCTTTCTGTCGGCACCGGCACTGCAGTCTCAGAATGATACGAATACTATAACTGAACAGGAAAGGAAGCCTACAAATGGAGAATGAAAAAGTAAACCCGATTGGCGAGCTTATGCAGACGACGATGGAGAATGTCAAGAATATTCTCCAGGTGGATACGGTGGTCGGAGATCCGATTATCACGCCTGACGGCATTACTCTTGTGCCGATTTCCAAAATCAGCATTGGTTTTGGCGGCGGCGGTGTGGAATTCGGTCCCAAACGGAAGGACGGACCCCAGCCATACGGCGGCGGCAACGCGACGGGTGTAAAGATAGAGCCTTTCGGTTTCCTCGTGATTAAAGACGGCGTCGTGCGTATGATCAATGTCACACCTCCGGCAAACACCACGGTTGACAGAATTATCGACCTTGTTCCTCAGGTGATGGACCGTATTGACGCTTTCGTCACCAAACAGAAGGAAGAGACCTGATTTCAGTGAAAGATCCGGCAATTCCCAATTGCCGGATATATTTTTGAGGAATACGACTATGCAGGAACGCCTCCAGAAAATTATATCCGCCTCCGGGCTGATGTCCCGCAGGGCTGCCGAGCAGCTGATCGCCGCGGGCAAAGTCAGGGTGAACGGCATACCGGCAGAACTCGGGATGAAAGCTGATCCAGAGGAGGACAATATCGTTGTAAACGGGCAGCCGCTTCTGTCACGGGAGAGGCATGTTACCGTTATGCTCAACAAACCTGCCGGGGTTGTTACCACCCTCCATGATGAACAGGGCCGGCCGTCGGTCGCCTCTCTTGTGCAGGGTGTTCATGCGCGTGTCTATCCGGTCGGCAGGCTCGATCAGTATTCCGAAGGTCTGCTTCTTCTCACCAATGACGGGGAACTTGCCAACGCCCTGATGCATCCTTCCTCTGAAATTGCAAAGACCTATCTGCTGCGCATCAGGGGCACAGATCCGGAAACGGAAGTAAAGTCTCTGTCCCGGCCGATTGATATCGACGGGCGAAGCACTTCTCCTGCTCAGGTGAAGCTGCTTTCGGTGAGCGGGCAGGAGGCGGAGTGCTTTGTCACGATTCACGAAGGACGCAACAGACAGATCAGAAAGCTCTGCGAACGTGCCGGCCTCAAGGTGCTTCTTCTGCGCCGCGTGAGCGAGGGTCCTCTGTCTCTCGGAAGCCTTGCACCCGGTTCCTGGCGTTTTCTTACGGAAGAAGAGTTGTCAAAACTGCGTGCTGCCGTTCAGGAAGGAGGAAAAGTATGAAGCGGATTGCCGAATGTGATCTTGTCGTAGTCGGCGGAGGGGCCTCCGGCCTGATGGCAGCCTGCCATGCGGCAATGGGTGGCTGCAGGGTAATTCTGCTTGATGCTAATCGGCAGCTTGGCAGAAAACTGCGCATCACCGGCAAAGGCCGCTGTAATCTGACAAACAACTGTTCCGTTTCCTCGTTTATGCAGAATATTCCCGGGGACGGCAGATTCCTTTACAGTGCGCTAAGCCGTTTTTCTCCGCAGGATGTTATGGCTTTTTTCGAAGCCAACGGGGTTCCGTTGAAAACAGAACGCGGTGCTCGTGTTTTCCCGTGTTCTGACCGCGCGGATGATATTGCCGATTGTCTTGTCAGTCTCTGTGAGATGTACGGTGTAACACGCCTGAAAACGCGTGCTGACTGTGTTCTCCTTTCGGAAGGGGCGGTTTCAGGGGTACACACCGGGGAAGGGATGGTTTCATGTCAGGCAGCCTGTCTCTGTACTGGAGGCCTCTCTTATCCCCTCACGGGATCCGACGGCAGCGGGTACAGGATTGCTCAGTCTCTCGGCCATACAGTGGTCCAGCCGCGTCCTTCGCTTGTCCCGCTGGAAAGCGAGGATGCTTTCTGCCGGGAACTGCAGGGCTTCAGCCTGAAAAATGTTACGCTTCGTGCCTATGAAGACGGATCTCTGATCTTTCAGGAGCTAGGGGAAATGCTGTTTACCCATTTCGGTGTCTCGGGTCCTCTTGTGCTCTCGGCGAGTGCACACATGCGCCGGTTTCCGGCGTCTGTGTACCGGCTGGAAATCGATCTCAAGCCCGGATTGGATGCAGAGAAACTGGATGCCCGTATTTTACGGGATTTTGCAGCCCAGCCGAACCGGTCTCTTCGAAACGTAATGACGGGTCTGACGGGATATTCCATGGCTCCCGTTGTGCTTTCCCTTGCCGGAGTGGATGGTTCAACGCCTGTTCATGCTGTAACTCACGACCGGCGTGCCGCACTTGTAAAGGTATTAAAAGCCTTTCCGGTCACAGTTTCCGGCACGCGCCCGATCGATGAGGCAGTTGTTACGGCTGGCGGGATCAGCACAAAAGAAATCAATCCGCGTACGATGGAATCAAAAATAGTGCACGGCCTGTATTTCGCAGGAGAGGTACTTGATCTGGATGCCTATACCGGCGGCTTTAATCTACAGATTGCCTGGTGTACGGCTTTTACAGCCGCAAACGCTGTCATTAAAAATCTTCACGGATAAAAAGGTATGAATAACATGATGAATCAGAAACACTACTCCATCGCTGTCGATGGCCCTTCGGGCGCTGGGAAAAGCTCCCTCTCCAAAAAAATCAGCGCTGCCTACCATTTTGTTTATCTGGATACCGGTGCCATATACCGGACTGTCGGCCTCGCAGCGGGCAGGGCAGGGATTGACCGGCACTCGGAGCAGGAACTGGCTGCCATTCTGCCGGGGCTCAAAATTGAAATCCGATATGATGAGACCGGGCTTCAGCGTATGTTTCTCAACGGTGAGGATGTAAGCGAAGCAATCCGGATGCCAGAGATATCCCTTTATGCCTCGGATGTTTCTGCACTTCCGGTTTGCCGTGCCTATTTGCTCGAAATGCAGCGCAGATTTGCGCGTGAATATAATGTGATTCTTGACGGGCGTGATATCGGTACGGTGGTTCTACCCGATGCTGATCTCAAAATCTATCTGACGGCAAGCAGTACTGCCCGTGCACAGCGTCGCCTGAAGGAACTGCTGGAAAAGGGGGTAGAAACCACCTTTGAAGAGGTTCTGAAGGATATTGAACTCCGTGATTATCAGGATACCACACGGGAAATAGCGCCGCTTCGACAAGCTGAAGATGCCGTTCTCGTGGATACCAGCGAACTGGACTTTGAGCAGAGCTTTGAAGCACTCTGCAAAGTGATAGAAGAAAATCTTCCCGTCCGGCGGGAGGCGGAGGCATGAAGCAGCTTCTCGTTGCTGAAAGTGCAGGTTTCTGCTTCGGTGTGCGCCGCTCGGTCGAGATGGCAGAATCGGTTCTTGTGCGGTTCGGCAGTTGCTTGAGCTATGGGGAGCTGATCCACAACGACGATGTGGTTTCTGCTCTGCAGGAAAAGGGCATGCGGGTAATTGCCTCTCCGTCCGAGGCGGGCAGCGGTGACAGAGTTATCATTCGTGCGCACGGTGTTTCACGCTCTGTAATCGATTCTCTTGAAGCGGCCGGAGCCGAAGTTGTGGATGCAACCTGCCCTCGTGTCAAGCACATTCACCGCATTGTCAGCAGGGCTGCGGAAGAAGGGCAGTATGTCCTGGTTATCGGAATGCGCAATCATCCCGAAGTGGAGGCAATCTGCGGCTGGTGCGGTGCCTGTTCCGTGATTGAGAGCGAGGAAGAAGCTTCTGCCTGGGCGCAGTTGCATCCCGATCTGGTTGATCATCCGATCTGCGTTGTAGTTCAGACAACACAGACCCAAAGGTTTTTCAAGAATTGTGTAAATTCTTTAAAAAAAAGATGTACAAATCTCCGAATATTTGATACAATGTGTTTTGCTACGTTCACGAGGCAGAATGAAGCAGCAGAGCTCGCTTCCCGATGTGACGCTATGGTTGTCATAGGCGGGAAGCACAGTGCAAACAGCCTTCACCTTGCCCAGATTTGTCAGGAAGCCTGTCCAAACGTACAGTTTGTTGAGCGTGCGGCAGAGCTTGACCTGGTTAAACTGGCGGGATGTGAGACCGTTGGGCTGACTGCCGGAGCATCGACGCCGTCGTGGATAATTAAGGAGGTAAGAAAAGCCATGGATGAATTGAAGGTTGAAGAAACCATCGCAGTTGAAGAAGCAACTGAAGCAACAGCAGCGGAAGAAAAAGCACCTGAAGCAGCAGCACCTGCAACAGAAACACCGGCAGAGGAAGTCTCTTTTGATGCAATGCTGGAAGAGAGCCTTAAATCAATATATAACGGAGAGAAGGTCACAGGCGTCGTCACGGGCATCAGCGGTACTGAAGTTACGGTTGATCTCGGTATGAAATACACCGGCTTCATCCCGACAACTGATTTCACAGACGCCGGCGAAAAGGTGGAAGACTGTGTTAAACTTGGGGACGAGATAGAAGCTCTTGTCGTCAGAGTGAATGACGTGGAAGGCACAGCAATGCTTTCCAAAAAGCGTCTTGACAACATCAAATTCTGGGATGATGTTGAAGCGGCAGCCGAAAACGGCTCTGTAGTCGAAGGGACAGTTACCGAAACCAATAAAGGCGGTGTTGTGGTCAACGTAAAGGGAGTTCGCGTATTTGTTCCTGCATCTCAAACGGATCTTCCCCGGGAAGCTGAGCTTGGTCAGCTCCTGAAGAATACCGTAAAACTCAAAATCACCGAAGTTAATAAAGCCCGTAAGCGTGTTGTCGGCTCGATTCGCCGTGCAGCTGCAGCGGAGCGCCACGCTATGAGAGAGGAACTCTGGAATACCATTGAAGTCGGCAAGCGCTATAAAGGTGTTGTCAAGTCCCTTACCAGCTATGGTGCT
>JAEEGH010028650.1_pt1 | contig 10945 bp, 7 predicted proteins | sample 9134181 | NCBI WGS metagenome assembly JAEEGH01 (sample SAMN16246544, study PRJNA631951) | gut metagenome | biome: gut microbiome; feature: rumen; material: DP-attached | host: Bos | place: Iran: Karaj | collected 2018-10
TGAACGAGGGAATGTCTGGCACTTCTTCAGACCACCCCTAACCCCTCCTAACTCAGGAGGGGAAACCGAGCGCTCCTCATTCCTATAAAATACATATCGCTCGTTATACCGTCTGCGCAGTTCTTCTAACCACGCACAAACTCTTTTCAAGTTCTCGATCGCAACATGACTGGGAATGTTGTATATCTCAGCATGCTTGCTCTTGGTAACCTCCCCGAGCGTAAAGTGCTCAGAGAGGTGGATAGATGGATTGATACTTACTTTTTCCATAGAATTGTTAAATTGTTAATTGTTAAGTCATCCTTTCGCAATCAGGACATTAACAATTAACAATTTAACAATTGGTATTTGAGGAATGGAATTAAAAAATAAAGTAATATTATTATATATTATAATATATAATAATATTAATATAATATATAGATAATTGTTGTTAGTTATCGAAAAAAGCAAATGTTAGTTTGTTAATTGTTAACCTCGCCATCTTAAAAAGTTGAAATTAGTTTACGTATTACAAATATTCTTTTGGCGTCATTTTTAGGATAAAGCAAAGCAGAAGTTTAATGCCTATAAAGTCAGAGTTTTAAGTAATGAAAATCCGAGTTTGGTCTATGGAAAGTCTGAGAGCCTGAAAAACACGAAAAAGGCAGCTTATGGCTGCCCGAGGTGCTGGTAAATAATATTTACTTCGAGTGGAAGAAATGTGCGACGCTTCAACTTTGCGAGGTGCTCAAGGGCTGGATCTTCAAGGAGAAGCGCTCTTAGTTTCTCCCAAGCAGACTTGGGTTGAATGAAAGGGAAATACATTTGGGCCAACTGCGTTCGGCCCATAGTTAAACATTTGTTTTGTTGCATAATGGTTTTAGTTGTTTGATGATGCAAAGGTACGAAAAACCTGCGAAATATGCAAGAAAAAGCGCAAATATTTTGGTATAATACAGAATAAGGAGGAATAAGGCAGCAAAAGGCGTTTGGAGATATAGAAATACTTGCATATTATCTGGAAATTTCGTACCTTTGCAATGTGAATTCACAAAGCTTATGTTTAACTAAAAAGAGAAAGGAACAAAAAATGGCAAGATCAAACATTCCAATGGTGATTAACCTGCGTCAGAACACGAACGACGACAGCACCGCATTCGGCAAGTGGTTCGCAGAAGTAGACTCGAAGGAGCCCCTGAACCTGAAGGGATTCGCCAAGCACATGACCAGTCACGGCAAGATCGCCGACTATCAGATGTGTGTGCTGGTACTGGGTCAGGTGGTTGAGTGTATGAGCGAGCTGCTCGCACAGGGTCAGCCCGTGAAACTCGACGGACTGGGCACGTTCTCACCGAGCGTCGATGGTCAGAAGCTGGGCAAGAATGACATCGAGTCTGCTGTGGCAGCTGGTGCCGATGCGATGATCAACGGCATCAAGATTAACTTCTCGCCGGAGAACACGAAGGGTGAGAAGCTCACCAGCAGGGCATTCAAGGAGCAGTGCATCTTCGAGTACGGGTATGTGGTGCAGAGCGAGATCCGCACGATCAATGGCAAGCAGAAGCGTTTCCAGAAGAAGACGCCGATCAGCTACGTGCTGGCTCCCGAGGCCGACAACAACGGTGGAGGTGGTAACGGGTAATCTCTTCCCCTCCTGAGTAGGAGGGGTTAGGGGTGGTCTGAACAAGCGAACAGTTTCCCGCGTTCTTGCGTCCCTTCGGTAGCAAGCGGCAAAGCCGAGCGCAGACCCCCTCTGGCTCCCCCTAACTTAGGGGGAGAAACAGATACTCAAAGCACAGAAAGGAGGTAAAGAATGAAGAAGCAGAGGATTGTGGAGCTGGCGGTGAAGGTGATAGTAGCTGCGCTCACGGCATTCTTGACGGCGATCGGAACGACCAGTTGTATGGGAAGAGGACCGTTCTAAAGGTGAAAAGGTGAAAAAGTAAAAGGGTGAAAATGAGGGGGCTGACAGCAAAGCTGTCGGCTCTCTTTGTTTTTTTTGCCTTTTTCTTTGGTATTTCGTTCGATTTGCACTACCTTTGCAACGCAAATCAACAATCAGCATAATGAAAAGAACTATATTATCAACTATCCTGCTGTGCATCGGTGTGATGATGATGGCGCAGACGCCCTTCGGAAAGGGACGGCTGAAAGTGAGTAAGGTGGCACGGAATGCCGTGCGCATCCAGTATATGGAGGCGGAAGTGAAAAGCGACCTGCCGGACTGGCTGTATGTGAAACACGACGAAGTGGAGAGCCAGGACATCAGTACTCAGATTGATGCGGAAGGGCAGACAATCACCATCAAAGACAAGAACGGGAAGCCGGTCTTCAAGGCTACTCAGCATCAACTCATAGACGGACAGGCCACGCTGGCTTTTGATTCGCCGGAGGATGAGTTTCTGTTCGGACTGGGACAGTTCCAGGACGGCTATAGCAATGTGCGTGGGCTCTCCCGTAGGCTGACACAGGTGAACACGCAGATCTCGATGCCGATGGTGCTGTCGAACCTGGGCTACGGCGTGCTGTGGAACAACTATGGTATGACGGAGTTTAATCCAAGCGAGACAAGCGTCCGCTTGGAGAGGAGTCAGGAGACAGGAGTCAGGAGTCAGGAGAATAGACCGGAGGCGGAGAAAGAAGTCGTGGATGTGACGACGACGGAGGGTAATAAGAAAGAGGTACGTGAGCGGCATATATTTGAGGCAGAGATCGACATCGAGGAGGCAGGTATGTATGCCCTGCTGCTGGATGTGGGCCAGAAGATGGCAAGGCGCCATAACCTCTGCATCGACGGCGTGCCCGTGATAGAGATGCAGAACCTCTGGCTGCCTCCGACGGCCTCGAAGATCGTGCTCTTGGACGAAGGGCGCCATCGTCTTACGGCGGAACTGACAAAGGACGACCAGCCGACGGTGTATTATCATCTGATCAAGGACGAGACGGTGTTCCGTTCGCCAGTAGCCACAGCCGTAGATTATACGGTGTTTGTTGGCTCTCCCGACGAGATCATCGCCACGTTCAGGGACTTGACGGGGCCGTGTCCTGAGATGCCGAAGTGGGCACTGGGCTATATCCACTGCCGCGAAAGGTTCCACTCGTCGCAGGAGATCCTCGAGACCGCCAACCGCTTCAAGGCCGAGCAGATGCCCGTGAGCATGCTGGTGCAGGACTGGCAGTGGTGGGGCAAGCACGGCTGGAACGCGATGGAGTTTGACGAGGACAACTACCCCGACCCCAAGGCGCTGACGGACAGCCTGCACAAGATGGACATCCGACTGATGCTCAGCGTGTGGTCGAAGATCGACAAGACCTCGGAGGTGGGTAAGCAGATGGAGCGCGACGGCTATTATATCCCCGAAACGGACTGGATAGACTTCTTTAATCCCCAAGCTGCGGCTGCGTATTGGAAGAATTTCAACGAGAGACTGGTGCCTACGGGCATCGACGCGTGGTGGCAGGATGCCACGGAGCCGGAGAACGACGATCTTGCAGGCCGTCGCGTGAATAATGGGCGATGGACGGGTGAGCAGGTGAGGAATGTGTATCCGCTGCTGGTGAATAAGACGGTGTATGAGGGGTTAGTCCATGCGAGCAAGGAGCCGATGATACTGACCCGCTGCGGATTCCCGGGAATACAAAGGTATGGCTCTGCACTGTGGAGCGGAGACGTGGGTAACGACTGGAATACGTTCAGGAGGCAGATTGTGGCAGGTCTGGGTGTGCAGGCGGCAGGTCATCCCTGGTGGACGTACGACGCAGGCGGATTCTTCCGTCCCCACGACCAGTACACCAATCAGGACTATATCGAAAGGATGCTGCGCTGGATAGAGACGAGCGTGTATCTGCCGCTGATGCGCGTGCATGGGTATATGAGTAATACGGAGCCGTGGAACTATGGCGACGAGGCGAAGCAGATCATTGCCAGTTGTCTGAAGGAGCGCGAACAGCTCAGGCCATATATCGAGGCGTGTGCAGAGCGTGTGGCGAAGGAGGGCTATACGCTGATGCGGCCATTGGTGTTCGACTTTGCGGATGACGAGAGGGCACTGCGGCAGTCGTGCGAATATATGTTTGGACCAGAGTTGCTCGTAAGTCCTGTGACGGAACCAGGGGTCACGAAGTGGAGGACGTATCTGCCGAAACAGGCTGGCGGCTGGACGGAAATCCACACGAATGAGCACTTCGACGGCGGACAGTATGTCACGACAAAAGTCAATAAAGCATACATCCCAGTGTTTAAGAGGACAACGAATTAAACGGATTTCACGAATTAAATAAGAACCACAGATTACACAGATGACACAGATTATTAAAGGATGCCTGATGGTGGCGGGGATGTGGATATTCTCGCTGGGAGCAGGCGCACAGATTTCGAGCAACCCCAACAAGTTTTTAGGCAACATCACCACCAGAGGCACCGTGGAGGCCGGAGGCGGCGTGCCACAGTACTACAAGCTCTGGAACCAGATCACGTGTGAGAACGAATCGAAATGGGCCTCCGTGGAGGGCACCCGTGGTGCATTCAACTGGAGCGGAGCAGACAGGGCCTTCAGCTACGCCCAGCAGCACGATTTCACCTACAAGTTCCACGCCTTGGTGTGGGGCGCCCAGTACCCGGGATGGCTGGAGTCGCTGTCGGCAAGAGACCGTTTCAATGCCATCACCAACTGGTTCGACCACGCCAAGGACCAATACGACACCCTGCCCATGATCGACGTGGTGAACGAGGCCATCGGCAATCACCAGGCTGGCAATCCCATGATGAAAGAGAGTCTGGGCGGTGGCGGCAAGACGGGCTACGACTGGCTCATCAAGGCCTTCGAGATGGCCTACGAGCGCTGGCCGGACGCTATCCTCATCTATAACGACTACAACTCATTCACGTGGGACCTTGACAACTACATCACTCTGGTACGCACCCTGCGCGATGCCGGAGCACCGATTGATGCCTACGGCAACCAGTCGCACGACGTGACCGACATCAGCGTCAGCAACATGGAGAACGCCCTGAAGAAGCAGCAGGACGCCCTGCAGATGCCGATGTTCATCACGGAGCTGGATATCGATATCGCCAGTGACGAGCAGCAGAAGAAACAGTATGAGAACATCTTCCCGCTGATGTGGGAAGCCGACTACTGTGCCGGTGTCACCCTGTGGGGCTATGTCCTTGGTGCCACCTGGGTTACCAATTCGGGACTCTATCGTGACGGTGTGGAGCGCCCCGCAATGACGTGGCTGCGCGAATATATGCAGACCGACGCTGCTAAGAACGCCAAGAGTCCCCTCCCCGGCACGAAGAAAGAGGCTTCGGTCTATATCCGTCCCGCCTCGCTGAAGATGGCCGTGAATGACGTGATGCCCATCAAGGTGCGCGCCAAGATGGCCACGAAAACCATCGAGAAGATCGACCTCTATGCAGACGGCGAACTGATTGCCACCATGACGGAAGACCCTTACATCGCGGAATATACAGCCACCTCAACGGGCAAGAAGACGCTGAAAGCCGTGGTGACCACGACGGACGGAAACACCTATGAGCGCCTGTCACAGATACAGGTGAACAGGGGCGAGAAGCGTGCGCCTTACAACGAGACCGTTCCCGAACTGCCTGGCACCATCAATGCGGATGAATACGACAAGGGTATGTCGGGTGTCGCATACAGCAACATCGCCGTCGACCGCGATAAGTTCACCACCACCGCCACCAGGGACAACTCCTGGATGGAATATACGGTCGATGTGAAGGAAGACGGTCTTTACACGATGGAGGTGGAGGTCGCCTCGACGAAGGCCGGAGGCATGTTGCATCTGGCAGAGTACGGGTTTGACAACCTCACCTTCTACACCGATCTCACTGAGGTGCCGAGTACGGGTGGCTCTAAGGAGTTCAAGACCTTGCGCTGCCCGCTGAAGGAGCCGTTGACAGCAGGGCGCCACGTGCTGACGCTGCTCGTTGACACAGGCGGCTTCTGCATCAAGAGTATGAACTTCAAGCGCACGCCCACCTTCAGTCTGCCGGGTGCTGTCGAGGCCGAAGACTACTTCGTTGGCGAGGGTATGACAATCGTTCCCACCGCTGACGGCTATGCTCTGGGCAATACCGCCACAGGCAGCTGGGCAGAGTATTCCATCAACATCACCGAGGCAGGCAAGTACAACTACGAGGCTACCGTGTCGTCGGTGGTGGAGGGTTCTAAGTTCTCGATGGTTATGGTAGAGAGCGACGGCACCGAAAAGACGCTGGGCACCGTCACCGTGCCGCAGACAGGCAGCCTTGACACCTACGAAGTGAAGACGGGCAAGATCAGGAATCCCCTCAAGACAGGCCAGCAGAAACTGCGCATCACCGTCACTGGCGGCAGCTGCAACATCGACAAGGTGAACCTCGTCTCTACCGAGACAGGTATTATGGAGGTGACGAGAGACGACGACACCACTGGCGACTCCTACAATCTCGCCGGACAGAAGGTGGACGCCAACTACAAGGGCATCGTGATCAGAAACGGAAAGAAGATTATCAGGAAGTAGTTTACAGTTTATAGATATGAAACGAACATTATTATCAACCATCATGCTGTGCATGGCCTCATGGCTCATGGCACAGCCCGCAGGCGGCTTCGGAGGATTCCAGGCGCCTCAAGTAGACCTCCCTACCTCACAGGAGTGGAAGGATGTGAACTATGCTGGTGACGATCAGGCCTATCACACCTGTGACATCTACCTGCCGAAAAAGGAGGCAGAGAGCTATCCCGTGGTGATCCACATCTACGGCAGTGCGTGGTTCAGCAACAGCAGCAAGGGTATGGCCGACCTCGGTACCATCGTGAAGACCTTGCTGGAGAATGGCTACGCCGTGGTATGTCCGAACCACCGTTCAAGCATGGACGCCAAGTGGCCTGCACAGATCCACGACATCCGTGCCGTCATCCGCTTCGTACGCGGCGAGGCCAAGAAGTATAAGTTCGACACGTCGTTCATCGCCACCAGCGGCTTCTCTTCCGGAGGCCATCTCGCCTCGATAGCAGCCACCACCACTGGCACGAAGCAGACGAAGGTGGGCACCGTGGACATCGACCTCGAAGGCAATCTGGGTAACTATCTCCAGGAGAGCAGTGACGTGAATGCCGCCTGCGACTGGAGCGGTCCTGTGGATCTCACGGCGATGGACTGCGGCGAGGGCATGAAGATGGGCGACAACTCGCCCGAGGACGTGCTGCTGAACTCGAAACTCGCAAAGGAGCCGGACAAGTATCTCAGCCTGAGCGCCACCAACTATGTCGATCCCAACGATCCGCCCGTGATCATCTTCCACGGTGATCAGGACAGAGTGGTGCCTAACTGTCAGGGTAAGATGTTCTTTGAACTGCTGAAGGCTGCCGGTGTGAAGACGGAGGCTACATTCCCTGCCGATGGCAGTCACGGCGGGCCACAGATGTACACCGAGGAGAACCTGCAGAAGATGGTACACTTCCTGGACTGCGTCCGTCAGAAGGGTGCCTGCTGCAAGGATAAGTGTTGCAAGGACAAATGCTGCAAGGAGGGAAAATCGCGTATCGTCGAAGACGGTGGAACGGGTGCCTACAAGGCCATCATGAAAGAAGAGGCCACCCTGCCCGAGCACACCGTGTTCGTGCCACAGGATCTCTCTGTCTTCGGTAGCAAGAAGCTGCTGCCCGTGCTCGTATGGGGTAACGGCGCCTGCGCCAATTCTCCCTGGGAACACATGAATTTCCTCAATGAAATCGCCTCACAGGGCTACCTCGTGCTCGCCACAGGCATCATTCCCATGACCGACGAGTGGTACAAGGGTCCGATGTCACGCACAGAGCAGCAGATTGAGAGCATCGACTGGATCATCAAGCAGAACGCCGACCCCACTTCACCTTATTACAATAAGGTCGACGTCAAGAACATCTGCGTAGCCGGTATGTCGTGTGGTGGTCTGCAGACGCTCTTCAACTGTGCCGATCCCCGTATTAAGACGCTGATGATCTGCAACAGTGGACTCTTCAATCAGGAGAACGCTGGTCAAGCTGTGGGTGGCATGCCCATGCCCCCGAAGGAGAAACTGAAGGAGATCCATACACCTATTATATATATATTAGGCGGTGAGACCGATATCGCATACGGAAACGGTATGGATGACTTCCACCGTATCTCCCATGTGCCTGCATACGCTGCCAACTTCCCCGTTGGACATGGCGGCACCTATCGCGAGCCTCACGGTGGAGAGTTCACCGTGGTGGCCCTAGCATGGCTGAACTGGCAGCTGAAGGGTGACAAGGAGGCTGCGAAGCTGTTTAAGAACGGAGAACTGAAGAACCGTAAGAACTGGACACTGGAGACAAATGGGAAATAATTGTTTTAGCAGGCTGCTGTGCACAGCAGCCTGCCTGTTTTATATTTTCACCGCTTCCGCCCAGGGGGTGACATCGCCGAATGGAAAGCTCTCTGCTCAGGCGGAAGGCAAGACACTGACCATCAGTTATGAAGGGAAGAAGGCCCTGCAGATGGAGGAGCTTCCTTTCGCCAATAGCGATTTTTCTTTCGTTCGCAACGTGAAGGAAGACTATCGGATGTTGACGGGTAAGCGGCTTGTTTGTTCTAACGAGGGTAACGAGTATATAGCTGCGCTGGGAGAGGGCGTCAAGATGGTGCTGCGACTCTATAACGACGGCATCGCCTTCCGCTATGAGTATCCCGAGGCTTGGACGGGCAGCGATCCCACCGTTTACCGTATTCCAGAGGGCACACGCCGCTGGATGCAGCAGTGGACGGACTCCTACGAGGGGTATTTCCCGCTGTCGACGACCTACAAAGTGGAGCCCGTGCCGTCGTTCAGCGGTATCTCGAAGAGTGAAGAGGGCTATAACAACCGCTGGGGCTACCCTGCCCTGCTGGAACCTCAAGACGGACTGTTCGTGCTCCTCTCCGAGGCTAATATCGAGCACGGACAGAGCGCATCGTGCCTCTATAATGACAAGGAACTCTACAAGGTCGTGCCCGCAGATCTCACAAAAGGGACAGTCCCTATTGTGCGAAATACGCCTTGGCGCGTGGCGATCATTGGCAGTTTGGGCGACGTGGTGGAGTCAACGCTTATCACCGATGTCAGCAATCCATGTCAGATAGCAGACACGAGTTGGATACAGCCAGGCGTGGTGTCGTGGGTTTATTGGGCCTACAACCACGGTTCCAACGACTATAGCATCATCAAGAAATATGTCGATATGGCTGCCACGCTCCATCTGCCCTACGTGCTCATCGATGCCGAGTGGGATCAGATGGACCAGCTGGCGAGCAACGAAGGCAAGACCATCGAGGATGCCATCGCTTACGCCAAAGAGAAGGGTGTGAAGCCGATGATCTGGTATAATTCCAGCGTGGGATGGGTGGATGGTGCCCCAACGCCCAAGTATCGTCTGAACAAGTCCGAGGATCGTGAGAAGGAGTTCGCCTGGTGTGAGAAGCTTGGCGTCGCTGGTGTGAAGATAGACTTCTTCTCAGGCGATAACCAGATGAATATGGACTATTGTCTGGATCTGTTGGAGAGTGCAGCCCGCCATCATCTGCTTGTGAACTTCCACGGAGCCACTATCCCCAGAGGCTGGCAGCGCACATGGCCGAACTTGATGAGTACGGAGGGTGTCTATGGTGCCGAGTGGTACAACAACGTGCCCACCTTCACGGCAAAGGCCGCTGCACACAACGCTACCCTGCCCTTCACACGCAATGTCATCGGACCGATGGACTACACGCCCTGTGCCTTCAGCGACTCACAGCATCCGCATATCACTACTCACGCCCATGAACTGGCCCTGACCGTGCTCTTTGAGAGTGGCTTGCAGCATCTGGCAGACAAGCCTGAGAGTTACTTGGCTCAGCCGCATGAGGTGCAGGACTTTTTCAGCCACCTGCCCGCCGTCTGGGATGAGACCCGTTTCGTTAGTGGCTATCCTGGTGAGAGTGTCGTTCTGGCACGCCGCAGTGGTGACACTTGGTACATCGCAGGCATCAATGGCACAGATGAGCCGAAGGCTCTTCCCCTCCTGAGTAGGAGGGGCCTGGGGTGGTCTGATCAGCCTCACATCACTACCTTCCTCGATGCAGGAGACAGAGCCTGGAAGATCTTGCCGAAAGTGTCAGAACTCCCCGAAAAAGTCGTTTGCCGACCTCGCGGAGGATTCGTCTACATCGTCAAGTAAATTTACTAAGAAGCCGCGTCATTCCGATGCGGCTTCTTTGCGTACACCAAAGTCCTTGCGGTATTCATCATTGATGATACGGCTGGCCTCACGACCGTTGAAGCGTGTGGGGCCGATGACGAAATCGGGCACGTTGAAGGAAAAGAAGGCCACGTCAATATCTGACAGAAGAAGAACTCGGTAGGCTGATGGCTCATCGCTTCAACAGTGAGTCTCTATCCTTTGCACGTGACATCTTCGTGTTCTCCGCATTCACAGGTTTATCGTTTATTGACATCCGTGAACTTCGTCTGTCTGACATCATGGAGATAAAAGGGGCTTAGAAGACTCCTAAATAGCGATGCTTTAAACGTTTTGAGATGTAACACAAATACAAATTTATGTAACATTTTTTAAAATTGTTACTTTTCGTAAAGTATTTGTTACAAACGAGAAAGTGCCTACAAATTATTTACATTATCTTTGCACCCAAAAATGTGAAGTAAACCAAAACACTAACAAAGTTATTACCCAACTAATAATAAAATATGTGGAATTATCAACTGTTGAAGGCAAACAGAATGAAGGGTGCGCCCATACGTGGCTCGTCCGGCATAAACTAATGGTATTTGGGCTTACGCTTGGATACTTAATACTTAAAGATGAAAAGTTAAATATTCTTTAAATAACAATTATCTTACTAATTAATTAAATTATGTGGAATTTTAAATCACTGCAAAAGCCGTTAAAGGCATCGTCCCTGCTCTGTTCGTTCC
>JAEEGH010028653.1_pt1 | contig 10944 bp, 9 predicted proteins | sample 9134181 | NCBI WGS metagenome assembly JAEEGH01 (sample SAMN16246544, study PRJNA631951) | gut metagenome | biome: gut microbiome; feature: rumen; material: DP-attached | host: Bos | place: Iran: Karaj | collected 2018-10
GCGGCCAGGGTGCGGGAAAAGGGCCCGTGAAAATAGGTGTCCCCGCCGCCGACGCCCTGGGGATCGCCCCGGTAGAGGACCAGGCAATCCTCGTAAAAGTTGATGTCGCTGTAAACGGGATCGGTCACCACTTCCCCCTTACCGGTCACCAGGCCGTAGAGGGGCAGGGCGGGGATCACATACCGTTCCATGGAGGCATATTTGCCGATGTAGGGCAGCAGTACGCCGTAGTCATCTCGCGCCTCCGGTTCATCGGGGCCGACGTAGCCCGGATGAAGGGTATAGACCGGCTTCTCCGGTTCGTAGGGCGTGAGCTTGGACCAGTCGGTGTATACGGGGGAGGGGGGCTCTGTTTCCACGGGGGCCTCCGTTACCAAAGGAGCCTCCGTCGCCGCCGGGGCCTCCGTTACTGTGGGCGCTTCCGGCTTCATTCCGCAGCCGGCGAGGGTGAGGAGCAGCAAAGCCGCAATCAGCTTCTTCATGGCGTTTCCCCCACGTCCAGGATGCTCACATAGCCCTCGTGGGCCACGAGCCGCTGCCCCTCCTCGCTGAGGAGCCAGTCATACAGCACCTTGGCCGGGCTGTCGTCGGGGAGCCCGGCGGCGATCACCACATAGGAATCGTTGATGAAGGGATATTCCCGGCTGCGTATCGTCTCGGCGCTGGGCTCCACGCCCTCCACCGCCAGCAGCTTCAGGCCCTCCGCCATCTTCATGTCGTGGGCGTAGTAATAGACGGTGTAGCCGATGGCGGCGGCGGAGTCGTTGTAGGAGGCGACCACCTCCACCAGGTCCCCCATGGCGCCGCTGACATATTCCTTGGGCGCTTCCATCAGGGGAACGTCGCCCATCACCAGCTTTTTCATGGCCGTCTGGCTTCCGGCCTCCTCGTTGCGCTGGAAGGGGACGATCTCCACGTCGTTGCCGCCCACCTCGCTCCAATTGGTGATCTTCCCGCTGTAAATGCCCCGGAGCTGTTCCACGGTCAGGCTGTCCACGGGGTTGTCTGCGTTGACGAGGAAGACCAGCCCATCCACGGCAAAGAGGGAAAGCTCCCAATCAAAGCCCCGCTCCTCCTTCTCCTGATAGATGGCCTCCGGCGGCGCGCCGGAGATGAGCAGATCGGCCATGCCGTTCATCAGCTGCCGGTAGGATTGGGTGGTGCGGGAAAAGTCGATGAGATCGGCGACCTCCTCCCTTGTCTCACCCAGCAGGACGCTGGCGATGGCCTGTCCCAGGGGCACCATGGCGGTGGAGCCGTTGAGCCGGGGGAAATTCGAGCGGGTGAAGACGAACTGCTTCGGCTGGGGCGCTTCCGTCGCCTGGGGCGCAGGGGTTTCCGTAACTTGGGGTGCGGGAGCAGCCGTCGCCGTCAGCTCCGGGTCTTTCCCGCCGCAGGCGGATAAGCAAAGCAGAAGCAGGATTATCAGCGCAAGCGCAGTCCACCTTTTCATGGAAAGCCCTCCTTTGTAAATCTCCTGCACATTATAACACAAATCCGCCCGTTTTGTTCCGCCTTTTTAAAGTTTTGCTCATATTGTGATGAAAAACAGGGACTGCCGCAGCAGTCCCTGTTTTCATTCCTCCCCGAAGGGGAAACCGCCACCGCGCCTGGTAAGGCGCAGCATCATGCGGCCATGGGCCGCACATCACAAGCGCGAAGGGCGGCATCACGCCCGCGAAGCGGGCACATCACAGGCGCGCTGCAAAAGCAGCGTGCCCCTATCCTCCTGAGGCTTCCGCAGCCTCCGCAGCTGCCGACGCCGCCAGCAGCGCCTTGCGCCGCCGCTCGTTGGAGATGTAGTCGATGACCAGGGCCACCGCCAGCACGAAGCCGGAGGCGAACACGGTCCAGTAGGTCTGGATGCCCATGACGATGAGCATGTTGTTGAATACGTTCAGCAGAAGCACGCCGATCAGGCCGCCCACCAGGTTGCCCGCGCCGCCGGTGAAGGCGATGCCGCCCAGGATGGCGGCGGAGATGACCTTCATATCCGGCGCGGCGTCGATGATGGAGCTGGGGCTGGCCAGCTTGTTCTGGGCGCTCCAGAGGAGGCCGCCGATGCAGGCCATGACGCTGTTGAGCAGGAAGAGGATCAGCCTGGTGCGGTCCGGGTTCAGGCCGCTGAGACGAGCCGCCTGCTGGTTGCCGCCCACCATGAAGATGCTGCGTCCGAAGCGGGTGTAGGAAAGGACGAACTGGCAGCACAGGAGCAGCACCAGCCCGATGACGAAGGCGATGGGCAGGAAGCCGAAGAGGTTGGTCTTGCCCAGGGCCAGGAAGGACTGGCGGGCGATCTGGATGTTGTTGCCCTTGGTGATGATGCTGCACAGGCCCCGGTAGATGGAGGACATGCCGATGGTGGCGATGAAGGCGGGGAAGCGCAGCTTGTTGACCAGCAGCGTGTTCACCAGGCCCAGGCAGAGGGCCAGGCAGAGGGTCAGCAGGAAGGCGATGCCCCAGCCCATCTGGGTGTTCTTGCACAGCCAGGCAAAGGCCATGGAGCAGAGGGCCGCCTGACCGCCCACGGACAGGTCGATGTTGCCGCTGATGAGGATGCAGCCCAGGCCGCAGAGCATGACCACCTGGATGGCCATGCCGCCGAAAACGGTGATCATATTGCCCTTGGACAGGAAGCCGTCGGTGAACATGGCGCCGAAGGGCGCGCCTTCCGTGACGCCGGAGCTGATGACCATGGTGATGACGGCCATGACCAGAAGGATGATGATGAGCGGGAAGGACTTGCTCTTTACGAAAACGGAGAAGACATTGTTCTTTTTCATTTCATTCCCTCCCAACTCAATGCGCCAGGGCTTTCTTCTGCCGCTGCTGGCTCAGGAAGTCGAAAGCCAGGGCGATCAGGAGGAGCAGCCCGGAGAAAACGTTGACCCAGAAGGGGTTGACGCCCACGATGCCCATGCCCACCTGGAAGGTGTTGAGGATGAGCAGGCCCACGAAAGCGCCGCCCATGCCGCCGGCGCCGCCGCCGAAGGAGATGCCGCCCAGGATGGCCGCCGTGATGCCGGTGAACTGGTTGGTGGTGAGGGCCGTCAGGGCGCCCTGGCTGAGCTTGGCCGCATTGAAGATGCCCGCGACGCCGCCCAGCACGGCGCTGTTGATGAACAGCAGGGTGGTGATGCCCGCGGCGTTGATGCCCGCCAGGGTGGCGGCCACGGGGCTGCCGCCCATGAGGGTCACCTTCATGCCGAAGGCGGTCTTGGACATGATGAGACCATAGACGATGAAGAAGATCACCATGATGATGACGCTCAGGGGGATCCCGGCCAGGGAGCCGGTGCCCAGGAAGGCGGTGGCCTTGTTGGAGAAGTTGATGTTGGCCGCCACGCCGCCGTTGCCCATGGAGCTGAAGAGGTACATGAGGCCCTTCACCATGCTGGCCATGGCCAGGGTGCCGATGAAGGAGGGAAATTTCAGCTTCGTCACGAAGAAGGCGTTGACAGCGCCGAAGACGGCGCAGAGGAGAAGGGCGAGGATGATGCCCACGAACCAGGGGAGGCCCCAGGCCTTGATGGCCGTGGCCAGCACCATGCTGCCGAAGGCGCCGATGGCGGCCTGGCTCAGGTCCATGTGGCCCGCGATGAGCAGGCAGCCCGCGCCGATGGTGAGGAAGCTGGAGATCACCAGGGAGTTGAGGATGTTGCGGAAAATGGTGATCCGGAGGAAGCTGTTCCACTGTCCGTTCTTGAGAGCGGCCCAGACGGTGAAGATGATCACCATGGCCAGGTAGAGCAGGATCAGGGAGAATACCTTATGCTGCAGGAGGGGCTTGATCTTCCTCTGGAAAAAAGAACCTTCCGATTTCATGCCCGTCCCTCCTTTCCTTTATTCCCGGCTTCGTCGGCCATGGCCAGGGTCAGCACGTTTTCCTCCGTGGCCTCGGCCCTGGGCAGGCAGCCGCTGACACTGCCGCCCCGCATGACGAAGATGTTGTCCGCCAGATTGATGACTTCGGTGAGCTCGCTGGAGATGAAGAGGACGCCGATGCCCTCGGATGCCAGGTCGCAGACCTTCTGGTAGATCTCCGCCTTGGTGCCCACGTCGATGCCCTTGGTGGGCTCGTCCAGGATCAGGAGGCGGGTCTTCACCTTGTCGCTGGTCCAGCGGCCCAGGATGACCTTCTGCTGGTTGCCGCCGGAGAGCTCCGCCACCAGCTTGAGGATGGTGGGCGTCTTGATGGCGTAGTCGGACACGGCCTTGTCCGCCAGCACGGTGGCCTGGCTCCGGTCCACGAAGCCCAGGCCCTTTTTCAGATAGTTCACCACGGGCATGGCCACGTTGTCGGAGATGGAGCGGTACATCACGAGGCCCTGCTCCTTCCGGTCCTCCGGGCAGAGGGCGATGCCCTTGTCGATGGCTTCCCGGGGGGAGCGGAAGGACACCTTTTCGCCGTTCAGGTAAATTTCGCCGGAGGTGATGGGGTCGGCCCCGAAGAGGGCCCGGGCCACCTCCGTGCGCCCTGCGCCCACCAGGCCTGCCAGGCCCACGATCTCGCCCTTATGGACGGTGAAGCTGACGTTTTTCAGCTTGGGCGTGCAGAGGTTCTTGACCTCCAGCAGCACTTCCTGCTGGGGGGTGTTGCGGCGGAGGTTGGCGTAGGTGTCGCCGATGTCCCGGCCCACCATGGCCTTGATGAGCTCCGGCTCGCTGGTCTCCTTCGTCTGGAGGGTGGTGACCTGCCGCCCGTCCTTCAGCACCACGATCTCGTCGGTGATCTGGAAGATCTCGTTCATGCGGTGGGAGACATAGATGATGGCTTTCCCGGCGGCCTTCTGCTTTTCGATGACCTTGAACATCAGGTCGATCTCTTTTTCGGAGAGGGGGGCCGTGGGTTCGTCATAGGCGATGATGTCGCTGTCCCGCCGGTAGGCCTTCATGATCTCCACCATCTGCTGGTTGGCGATGCTGAGCCGCCCCACCAGCTCATCAGGGGCGATGTCCAGGCCGAATTCCCGGATGATGGCCGCCGTCTGCTCGTAAAGAGCCTTCCTGTCCACCAGAAGCCCCTTTTTGGGAAGGGCCCCGGCGAAGAGGTTTTCCATGACGCTGAGGCTGGGCATCAGCTGCCGTTCCTGATAAATGACGCTGATGCCCGCGGCCTGGGAGTCGTGGGGGGAGTGGAAGGCAGTCACGACCCCGTCCACCAGGATCTGGCCCTCGCTGGCGCTCTGGTCGCCGCTGAGGATCTTCAGCAGCGTGCTCTTGCCCGCGCCATTTTCCCCCAGAAGGGCCAGGACCTTGCCGCCCTCGGCCTTGAAGTTTACGTTATCCAGCGCGCGGACGCCGGGGTAAGACTTGCCGATGCCTTTGAACTCCAGTGTTTTTGCCATGCGCTGTTCACCTGCCTTTTAAGTAAAAATGTGTGTCGAAAAAAGGCGGGCGGCTAGGCCGCCCGCCTTTCGGTCTCCGGTGCAGCATCGGAGAATGGGTCATTTTCAGGCTCAGGGCTGCTTGTAATCCGCCGGGACCTCAGAAACGAAGGGGCTGAAGTCATCCAGGCTGATGCCGTCCTGGCTGTAGGGGTAAGCGTCGGCGTGGGCGTACATGTCGGTCCACTCCAGATAGTGCTTGTAGGTCTCGTACACCAGAGGCTCGGTGGGGAGACGGAGCTGGGAATAGGTATGGCCGTCGGTGCCGTGGTCATCCCACTTCACCCAGCTGGGCCAGATGTTGTCGGGGGTGGCCCAGCCGTTGAGGAAGGCGTAGACCGCGCCGATGATGGGCTCGGCATAGAGGTTCTGAGCGGTGAAGATGGCGTAGCGGTAGGCGTCCTGCTGGCCGGCGTCCCACTGCATCTGCAGGGCGGAGCCGCCGAAGTCGGCCACGCAGGAGGTCTCGGTCAGGCCCTGCTGGTCGAAGATGGAGGCGGCAGCCTGGGCCATATCGTCGAACATGCCGTTGCACAGCCAGTACTTGATCTTGCTGTTGGAGGAGACCACGGGGCCGATGGCGTCCAGGCCGCCCTGCATGGTCATGCCGGTGGAGACGGTGTCGGCCACGAAGAAGTTCTCTTCCAGGCCGCCGGCCTCGATCCACACCTCATGAGAGCCGATGTTGCGCTCATGCAGCGGGGGAGACAGGGTGTAGTCCACCATCAGGAAGCCGACTTCGCTCCAGGGAACGTCGGGATAGGTGCGGTTCTTCCAGTCGATCAGCACGCGGGTGACCTGACGGCCGGCCTCGGTGTTGTCGAAGCCCACGTAGTTGTTGATCAGGTTGCCGCCCACGGGCACGTTGTCGCCGGCCTCGCCGTCACGGGGAGGAGACATCTGGCTCATCCAGGCCACGTCGGGATACTGGTTGAGCAGGTTCACCACGGCGGGGAAGATGGTGGAGTCGGGGTCCAGGATGAAGGCCTTGACGCCCTGGTCGATGGCGGTCTGCAGGTTGGTCAGGAACATATCGGAGTCGCCGTTGGCGCTGATGAAGCCGGCCCACTCCATGTTGAAGAGGGGAGCCCAGTGCTCGTAGGCGTCGGCGGACTGTTCATACAGAGGGCCGCTGTTGGCCACCAGATAGGCGACCTTGTACTTGGGGTTCTTGGAGTAGTCATACTCCGCGTCGTAGTGCGCGATGGTGTCCAGGTTGATGCTGCCGTCGGCGTTGCAGTTGGGGTAGGCCTTGCCGCTGGCTGCGGGGGCGGGCTCGCTGCCGCCGGGTGCGGGGGCTGCGGTGGGGGCGCTGGTGGGATTGGTCGTGCCGCCGCCCTTGTCGCAGGCGCAGAGGCTGAAGACCAGCATCAGAGCCAGGACCAGTGCCAGGATCTTCTTCATGAGGTTTCCTCCTTTTCCTTGTTCCTTTCGCTTGGCGAAAAGAATCTGCAATAATTTCCTCGTAATTCCTTAAAAATTACAGTGCTATTTTAACATGGATTTGGGAATAGTCAAGGGCGGACTGCCCTGCGGCTATAACGCATGGTTATCGGGCCATAAGAATTCCGTTGCGCTGCCGGGCCTCGGGGACAAAAAGCGCCCCTTTCCCATTGACATGCCCGCCTTGGGAGGCTATAATCTGCTGCGAGAATATAAACGGAAAGAGATAATGAGAAGGGAGGCGGCGGCATGGAGCGGGAAAAGCGGGGCGGACTGGCCCTTTGGGTCCTGGCGGCCGTGCTGATCGTCCTGGTGTTCGTCTCCTTCCTCCTGGGGCGCTATCCGGTGCCTCCCGCCGCCGTGGGCGGCATCCTCCTGCATAAGCTGCTGTCCGGGCTGGGGAAGCTGCTGAGCCCGCTGATCCCCGGAGCCGGGAGCTGGGGGCTGACCCCCTTCTGGGACGGGAGCATGGAGGCCGTGGCCTGGAATATCCGCCTGCCCCGCATCCTTCTCAGCTGCATGGTGGGCTGCTGCCTCAGCGTCTCCGGCGCTTCCTACCAGGGCGTTTTTCAGAACCCCATGGCCTCCCCGGACATCCTGGGGGCCACCAACGGGGCGGCCTTCGGCGCGGCCCTGGCCATCCTCCTGGGGGCGGCCAGCCAGATGATCACCCTTTCCGCCTTCTGCTTCTCCATCGTCACCGTGGCGGCGGCCTTCGCCATCAGCCGGGTGGCGGGGGGCAAGCGGGTGCTGACCCTGGTGCTGGCGGGCATCATGGTGGGCTCTCTTTTCTCTGCGGGCACTTCCTTTATTAAATTGGTGGCGGACCCCTCCAACCAGCTGCCGGAGATCACCTACTGGCTCATGGGCAGCCTCTCCGGGGCCAAGTGGAAGCAGGTGGGCCTGGCGGCGGTCCCCATGGCCGTGGGCCTCGTGCCTCTGCTGCTGCTGCGCTGGCGGGTGAACGTGCTGACCCTGGGGGACGACGAAGCCCGGACCATGGGCGTCCACGCCGGGCGGGTGCGCCTGGCGGTCATCCTCTGCGCCACCCTCATCACGGCGGCGTCCGTGGCCGTCAGCGGCATGATCGGCTGGGTGGGCCTGGTGATCCCCCATCTGAGCCGCAAGCTGGTGGGCAACGACTACCGGCGGCTGACCCCCGCCTCCATGCTCTTCGGAGCGGCCTTCATGCTGGCCGTGGACAACGTGAGCCGCAACCTGCTGGCCACGGAGATCCCCATCGGCATCCTCACCGCCTTCGTGGGCGCGCCCTTCTTCATCTGGCTCATCACCAGAAAGGGGGATGCCTTTTGAGTATCGAAGTCCGGGACCTGCGCTTCGGCTACGGAAGCGGGGAAGTGCTCCGGGGCGTCAGCTTCACCGCCCCCACGGGGCAGCTCACCAGCGTACTGGGGCCCAACGGGGTGGGGAAGAGCACCCTGTTCCGCTGCCTGCTGGGGCTCCTGAAGGGCTACGGCGGCTCCATCACCATCGACGGGGAGGATACCCGGCGTCTCTCCGCCCGCCGATTGGCAAAAAAAGTGGCCTACATCCCCCAGTCCCACTATCCTTCCTTTAATTACAGCGTGTTCAACATGGTGCTCATGGGCACCACCTCCCAGGTCTCTCTCCTGTCCTCCCCCGGAGAAAAGCAGCGGCAGGCAGCGGAGGAAGCCCTGGAGCGGGTGGGCGTGGGGCACCTGCGGGACAAGGGGTATACCAATATCTCCGGCGGCGAGCGGCAGCTGGTGCTGATCGCCCGGGCCCTGGTGCAGGATGCGAAGGTGCTGATCCTGGACGAGCCCACCGCCAATCTGGATTACGGCAACCAGATCCGGGTCATGGAGCAGCTGCGCGCCCTCAACGCCCAGGGCTACACCGTGGTCCAGTCCACCCACAATCCGGAGCAGGCCTTCCTTTTCAGTCACAACGTGGTGGCCATGCAGGCGGGAAGGGTGCTGGCTTCCGGCGCTCCCTCCCAGGTGGTCACGGAGGAGCTGATGGAGGAGCTCTACGGCGCGGATATCCGGGTATGCAGCCTTTATGACGACCGCGTCCGCGTCTGCATCCCCCGCAGCGTGACGGAATAAGCAAGGGTCCCCGCATCCCCGTCCCTGCCGCAGCGGAACCCCCCCCGTCCCCCCGTCATTGCGAAGCCGGTGTGCACACCGGCTGTGGCAATCCGTTTCCCCCCGTCCAAATCGCCGCAACAGCGGCCCTGTTCGTTTCCCTGCGCCTTTCTTTTTCCCTCGTATTATCTGGATCGTGAATAATTCGTATATCGAATTATCTTGACAACGAATAATAAGAAAAGAGGAGAATACCATGAAACCCAAACGGATCGTCAGCCTGCTTCTGGCCCTGTGCCTCCTGCTGGCCCTTTGTGCCTGCGGCGAAAGCGCGCCCAAGCCCACGGAAGCCCCGGCGCCCACGGCTGCGCCCACCCAGGCGCCGCAGCCCACCGCCGAACCCGCCCCCACGGAAGCCCCCGCCCCCACGGAGGAGCCTGAAACCACCGCGGCGCCGCCGATCCCCGGCGAAACGGCCACCGTGGACTATGTGGACGACACGGGGCGCACCCTCTCCATCCCCGCGGAGATCACGAGGATCGCCATTACCGGCCCCATGAGCCAGATCGTGCTCTTTTCCCTGGCGCCGGAAAAGCTGGTGGCGACCGCCAACAAGTGGGATGCGGGGGCGGAAGCCTATTTCGCGCCGGAGTATTTCAACCTGCCCAATCTGGGCCAGCTCTACGGCGGAAAGGGCGAACTGAACCTGGAGGAGCTGCTGGCCGCCGCGCCGGAGATCGTCCTTGACGTGGGCGAGCCCAAAAAGAGCATCGGGGAGGACCTGGCAGCCCTGACGGAGCAGACCGGCATCCCCTTCATCCACATCGACGCCTTTACCGACACCATGCCCGAAGCCTACCGGAAGCTGGGGGCCCTCCTGGGCCTGGAGGACCGGGCGGAAGTCCTGGCGCAGTACTGCGAGGAGATCATGGCCCTGGCGGAGGACACCATGGCCAAGGTGGGGGATAATCGCGTGAAGATGCTCTACCTCCTGGGTGACGAGGGGCTGAACGTCATCGCCAAAGGCTCCTACCATGCGGAGATCCTCGACCTGGTCTCCGACAACGCCGCCGTGCTGGAGGATCCCAGCTCTAAGGGCACCGGCAACGAAACGGATATGGAGCAGCTCCTTCTCTGGGACCCGGAATTCATCGTCTTTTCCTACGACAGCGTGGGGGACAAGGTGGGGGAGGACCCGGTCTGGCAGCAGCTGAGCGCCGTCAAAAACGGGAGGTATGCCAAGGCCCCCTACGGCCCCTACAACTGGATGGGCTTCCCGGCCTCCGTCCAGCGCTACCTGGGCATCCTATGGCTGCTGAAGACCCTCTATCCCGATTATGTGGAATACGACCTGTTCACGGAGGTCAACCGCTTCTATGAGCTGTTCTTCCACTGCACCCTGACCCAGGAACAGTACCAGGCCATCCTGGGCTGATCGGAACCTGACGGCATGCGCCCCTCTTTTTGAAAGAGGGGCGCATGCATCTATCTTATCTTGCAAAACACCGGCTGTTGTGGTATAAACATACTGCATATTTATTCTCCGAAAGGAAAGGAAAACCAATGAAGAAAGTATTGAGCATCCTTTTGGTCCTCCTGCTGGCGTTATCCATCCTTCCGGCGGCGGCTTTTGCGGAGGGCCCGGCGGTGGTCCTGTCCCCCCAGAACCTGCGGGTGAACGGGGCGAAGATCAACTGTGAGAAGTATAACATCGACAACTCCAACTACTTCAAGCTGCGGGATATAGCCCTGGTGCTGAGCGGCACCGGCAGCGAGTTTTCCGTGAACTGGGACGGGGAGAAGAAGTGCATCAGCATCGTCACCGGGGAGGCCTATGAGCCCAACGGCAGCGAGCTGGACCTCTCCGGCGGCGACAAGAGCGACACGGCTGTCCCCAGTACGGATACCATCCTCATCAACGGGGAGGCGCGCAACGACCTGAGCGCATACAAGCTGGGCGGCAATAACTTCTACAAGCTCCGGGACCTGGGGGACGCCCTGGGCTTCGCCGTGGACTACGACAAGGAATCCAACACCGCCATCGT
>JAEEGH010028656.1_pt1 | contig 10944 bp, 6 predicted proteins | sample 9134181 | NCBI WGS metagenome assembly JAEEGH01 (sample SAMN16246544, study PRJNA631951) | gut metagenome | biome: gut microbiome; feature: rumen; material: DP-attached | host: Bos | place: Iran: Karaj | collected 2018-10
TAAATCATCTTTTTGATTTTCTTTTTTTGTTCCTAATTCTATTCCACCGAATAAGAAAATATAAGGAAAAAAATATATACATCTATGAAAAATTCTTGTTTTTGGTGAAATACCTTTTGTTTCTTTCTTAATCCATTTTTTTATTGGTTGTAATTCATATATATAGACATTTATTTTATCAGAATTTTGAAAAGATTTATTTAATCCATTTAATGTACTATTATTATCATATAATTTATCATTTCCACCTATTAAAAAATATTGTTTCGTATCATCTACATATACTACAGATGCTCCTATTATATTACTTGGCCAAAAATTGTCATTTTCTGTTTTTTCTATTTTTTTCCAGATTAATGTTTGTAAATTTGTCATTTTTAAAAATTTAATTTAAATTTATATATTTAAATTATGTCTTTTTTTTTAATTAGAAAATGAATCTTCTTAAAATATTTTTTTATTTATTTATATTATATTTTGTCAATTGTGAAGATGATATTATTAATGATGAAGATAATAAAATAAAAGAAGGGATAATGTTTATTCAACAATTAGAAAAAATAATTAATGAAGTTGAAATAGAATATAAATTTAAAGCAAATTTAACTGATGAAGAAAAAAATAAATTAGAGAATTTAACTGAAGAATTCAAAAATAATTCAGTTGAATTTAGAAAAATAATAAAAGATTTAATAGATAAATATGAAAAAATAAAAGAAGAAGATAAATTAGAAAAAATAACATGTGAAGAATATTTAGAAAAAAAAAAAAAATATGAAGAAAAATGTAATGTGAATAGCAATAAATGTAATCTTGAAGAAGACATATGTAATGATTTTTGTAAATAAAAAAAAATTAAATAAAATAAATAAAAAAGTAAAGAACATTGAATTTTTAATTTCCTCTTAAAAATAAATAATTATAATTCTTCATTAATCAGGTTATAATCAATTAAAATGATATGGAATTAAATAATTATTTTAAATATTTATTCATTTTTTTAGGGAAATTAGAAAAAGAAAAGTTGTTTAAGTTTTTAAATATCATAATATGAATATAATTCTAAAAAAAATTTGGCGGAAAATATAAATTTGAATTATTAAATATAGAATTTTAAAAGAATTTTAATTCAAATTTTAAAAGATAAGGCAGAAAAGAAATAATTAACAATTAATGATTGTTTCAATTGAGTCAAAACTCCTCTCTTACTGTAGTCTTGATGAATTAAGGGGAAATGGTCAAAAATAATGGATATTCTTTGTTCAAAAAAAGAAGCCAAAAATATTAATGAGAGAAAATATTAATATTTTCAATCATTTTTTTTCTTATGAATTTTTAACATTAACCTTTAAAAAGACAAAATATTATTTTTTTGAATAAATTTAGAAATACTGAATTTTCCCGAAATAAAAATATATTAGATAATTTTGGAGAAAAATAGAAGTAATTTATATATATTTATTAGGCTAGAAGTTTATTATAGCATTAATGATGTTTTTAATTTTTATTATTTATTTAATTAAAGTATTTTAATTTTTAGATAATTTATAAATAAAAATTGATAATGACAGAAAAAGAAACTATTATTGAAAATGATAATAAAAGACTAAAAGAGCCATTTATTTATTTTTTCCATCCTAAAAAAATTTCATCTTTATTTTTTATATGTTTTGATTTAAAAAATGGAATAAAAATAACAATATTTTTTTTATTTCTTTTTGCAATAACAAATTTCATAGAAGGTATTTATCAAATGTTTTTTTCATTTATGTTATTTTCATTTTTCAAAAGTATATTATATTTAATATCATCAATTTATCTTTTGGCAAGTATAATATATTTAAATTATCGTTATGTCCAAATTTCTTTTAAAATATTTCAAATTATAATAAGTTATAGTTGTATTTGTGTTGGATTATATTTTCTTTTAAGTTTATCTTATCCAAAACCTGCAGATTATCAAGTTCATTTAGCTATGTTTTTTTTTGAACTAGTTTCAATTTCTTTTTTAATTTATTTAAATTGGACTATTTATTGTTTTAAAATAAGTTTAAGTGATCCGGATTTTGAATTAAATAAAGAAAAAGATAAATATAGTAAAGTTAATTATGAAGATAAAGATTTTAATATTTTTAAAGAATGAATAATTAATTAATATTTTATTTTTTATAAAAATTTATATTAAAATGTCTGTCAAACAATTTTCGGCTGATTTAGTTCGATTTAAAAATTTGATGATTTAAATTATATAAAAAATATTAAAGATTTATAAACAATTTTAGGTAAAACCAAAGGTTAATTTATAAATTTAGATAGAAACAATATAAATTATTATTTTACTATTTTTTGTGAAGAATAAGTTTTTCATTTATCAAACATTAATATCTTTTAAGAAAAACTAAATTAATTGAATATAAATTTTATAAATCACACAATGATAGTTTATTTATTCATGATAATCTAATTTATAAATGAAAATTTAAATGAAATTATTAAAGATAAACCTTTTCATTTAATTAAAGAAAAAGACAACAAATACATTGTAGGAAAAGAGTACAATGAAAATGAATTTGATGATTATACTTATTGTAATATTGAAGATAATAAAAACAAAAAATTTTCAGAAATTGTGAATTAATTTTAAAACAACTGATACATTTATATTGGTTAAAATTTAACTGATGATTTTGAAATTTTTCACAGTTAAACTAAAAAAATTACTTTAAGAAATTACAAATTATTCTTCACTCTAAATTTGATTATTTATTCATTTTTTTGAAACGAGAAAAAAGACTAAAGATATTGATTTTATTCATGTTAATTATTTAATCCTGAAAATACTATCAAAGATATAATTTTAACATTCAACAAAAATATATAATATGGATATTGAAATTAGTTTAATTAAAGCTTTTTGAAGAATATTGAAAAATAATCAAAAAATACTTTTGAATTGTTTTGAATGTTTTTTTAAATTTCTATTTTAAATAATTATCATTTTAAATAAGTTAAAAAAATTATTCTCTAAAAGATTTATTTGTTCAAAAATTAATTAAATGAATTTATCATTTAAATAATAATTAATATTATATTTTAATGAGGAATTTAATTCTAAACCAAATTCATAATGAAAATTTGTCTTTAATATCAAATTCTTTAAAAGATAAAAATACGAAGATAATAATATCAGTCTTTGATGAAATAAACAATTATTTAATATTAATATGTACAGATATGAAAATATATATTTTTTCTTATAAATCACATTCAAAATCAAAATTAGAAAAAGAAATAGAATTAGAAGAAACATTATCAAATAATTCAGATTTATTAATGAATATAATGTCAGAAATAGATAATAAACAAAATCCTTTTATTTACTTAATATATAAATCAGAAATAGAAAGTATAATATTATGTTTAAAAACAGGTGAATTAATAACAATAAATATAAATTCATATAATTCTCAAATCAAAAAAATAATAGAAGAACCAAACATTAAAATAATATCAATGGAAAATTCTCCAAATCAAGAAATAATAGTATTAGTATTATCTAATTTTAAATTAATAATATTATCATATGATTCTCTTACAAAAATAAATGAAAGTAATTTAGATGATGGAGATTTAAGTGATATATCAAAAGATAATAATATATGTGAAGAAGCCAAAATATCTTTTAAATCAAATGGTGATTTATTTGGAGTAATATATAAAATAAATAATGGATATAAATGTTTGGTGAGAGATAACAAATTAAATATAATTAAAGGGCCTTCAAGAGCAGATAATAAAATTGTTTTTAGTGTAGCTGAAAGTCCATTAAATTATTTATGTAATTTAATTGCTTTTATGCCTTCTGGTAGTCTTATTGCTTTTTATGATAAAATAAATAAGAAAATAATATTTTCTGAAAAAAATTGCTTAGTTCATGGTGAATTTAAAATTCTTTTAAATAATAATTGTAAAGATAAAGATATTAATCCAATTGTTTTAAATTGGAATTTTGATAGTCCAATGATTCTTTATATTTTTGAAGTTGATAATAAATATTATATTCAAATTTATCATAGATCAAATTATGAATGGACCTTAAAATATGAAATTTGTAAAACAGAAAAAATTCTCGATTCTAAATTTTCTGATTTTGTTAGTAATCAAATATTTATATTATATGATAATAAAAACTTTGAAATTTTAAACTTTGAATGGGAATATACTTCATCACTTTATTATGGAAATAATTTTACAAATAATAATGGAGAAATTTGTGTTGTTAATAATAATACTTTTATTAGATATACGCCTTTAGGATTAATTAATATTCCTCCTCCTTTATCTCTTATTACTATTGAATCAAATATAGGAAAGAAAAATTTTTGGTTCAAAAACTTTTTCTTTTCTTTAAATAATAAAGTTATTAATGTTTATAAAAGTGAAATTCGAAAATTTGATTTATTTATTTCTTTAACTTTTGATTATGATTTAAATATTGAAACTATCAAAAAATGTATTTTTGTTCCTTTATATAAAAAAAGTATAGGTGTTATTATTATTAATACTATAATAGAAGGAGAAATTGAAAATGAAAATTTAATTTTTATTGGTTATTCTATTAATTATAATGAAAATAAATCAATAGAAAAATTTAATGAAGAAAAAAGTAGTTTTATTCAAGAATGTAAATTACAAGGTTATAATACAGGAATAATATTTAATAGTGTTAAATTTGATGAAAGTTATGAAAAAGAATATTTTGATGAAAATAATATTTTATCAAAAAATACTACATTAAGTGAAGAGAAAAAAGAGGAAGAAAAAAAACCAAAAATAGGATTAGATTTATTAGAAGACTTCCAATTAAAAAAAGAAAATTCAAATTTAGAAGAAGATAAAATATTCTTTTATTATACTGCAATTGAAACAAATACAAATGAATATATATTTACTTATTTAAATTTTGATGTTAATACCTTAGAATTATCAAAATTTAATTATGACACAATTTTAAATATTACACATAATAATAAAAATGAAAGAATATTATACATCTCATCAGCTTTATCATATAAAAAAAAAGAAATAATATTTTATTTAACTCATAATAATCATTTTTACCAAAATGGAAATTTATTAGCAAATGATATAAATTCATATATTATATTTAAACATTTTATTTTATTTACTCAAATGAGTTCAAGTCCTTATTCAACTCTTCATTTTATTGATTTAAACATAGATAATTTAAAAGATAAATTAAATGCAAATTTATATAATCAAAATTTAAATTATAAAGATTTTAATATGAGAACATTAGAAAGAGGAAGCTCAATTGTTACTTGTAGTAATATTAAAGTAATTTTACAAATGCCAAGAGGTAATTTAGAAACAATATCTCCTAGATTAATTATATTAGATCAAATAAAAAAATTAATTTTAAATAAAGTATATGATGAAGCTTTTTCTTTATGTAGAAAAAATAAAATTAATTTAAATTTTATTTATGATTTAAATCCAATTTTCTTTATGCAAAATTTAAGTATTTTCATCGAAAAAGTGAATAAACCAGAATATATAAATTTATTTATAAATACTTTAAATAACGAAAAATGTGAAGAATATCAGATTTTATTCAATGACAAAAAAAAAGGAAATGATAATGAAAAAGTAAATAAAATATGTATAGAAATAAGAAAAATACTTCAAGAAAAAAAAAATGATGATTATATAACATCAATTTTAATAACATTAATAAAACAAAATCCTCCCTTATATTTAGATTCATTGAAATTAGTTCAAAAGTTAAAAATTGAAGGGGATAAGAAAGCAGATAAAGCACTTGAATTTTTATGTTGGATTGTTAATGCAAATACATTATTTGATTTTGCTTTAAAAACTTATGATTTTGAATTAGTCATTATGTGTGCTAAACATACTCAAAAGGATCCAAAAGAATATTTATCTTATTTAAATAAATTAGAAGAAATTAAAAAGGAAGATCCTATATTAATGAAATATCAAATTAATTTAGATCAAAAATTTTATTCTGATGCTTTAATTGAATTAAGTAAAGGAGGTGATAAATATTTTAATAAATGTTTGGAATTGATTAAAAATAATAAATTATTTGATTTAGGTTTATCTTTGTTCAATCAACCTATTAATGAAATATTATACTCTCAAATTTATGAAGCAAAAGGAGATTTTTATGAAAGTGAAAAAAATTATTTAAAAGCTTCTATTTGTTTTGTTAGAAGTAGAAATTACAATAAAGCAATTAAATGTTATTTAACTTTAGGAAAAGTAAATGAAGTTATTAGTTTATTAATTACTAATAATAATGATATTAAATTAGAATCCGATTTATATAATATTATATTGAATTTAACTAATGATTGTAAATTGAAAAAATTAAATGAAGAATTAGATAAAATTTACTTATATTTAATAAATAATAAACAATGGGAAAAATTTACTCCTGAAGAATTTTCTAATATTTCAATTAAATTAATAGAAGGAATGATATCAAATAAAATGTATACAAATGCATATTTCAGTACAATAAATTTAATGAGAATAATTAAAGATAATGAAAAATATTCTTCAATTTCATCAGAATTATTAAAAAAATTATATGATGATTTAAATTTGACTTATGATTTATTATATAATAATTTACAAAAAAATTATAATTTCTTCAAAGAAAAATCAACAAGATTAGAAATTGTTCAACAATTAAAAAAAGAACATCCTGAACTTTTTATCATAGATATAAATAAAAATGAAAATGAAGAAGATAATGTTTCTGATTCAGGAAGTATTAGAAGTGGAAAATCAAAAAAAAGTTCTTCTTCTAAATTTTCTAAATTTAGTAAAAAAACTAAAAACAAAAAAAATAAAAGAAATGTAAAAGAAGGTTCTCCTTTAGAAGAAGAATATTTAATAGAAATTTTAAAAGATTTTAAATATGAAGATAAAGAATTTAAGTCTGTTGAAGAATTTTGTGATGTTTTAAATTTATGTAAATTTAATAGTAAAAGTAATTCATTAAGAGAGATAAATAATTTATATGAAAAAGAAGTTAATGGAAAGATTAAAAAAATGTTTTTGATTAATCAAATTAATTTCGCTAATGAACATCCTGAGATTAATGATTTATTTCCTGAATTAAATTTAAGTCAAATAATAAATAATAATAACAATGATATAAACATAATAAATATTAAAAAAAAATAATGTGAAAAAAATAATAAATAAATAAATATTAAAAATAATAAAAAATCAATAAAAAAAAAATAAAAAATTAATATTTAAAAAAAATAATAAAAAATAAACTAATTTCTTCAATTATAAAATATTATTCTAATAAACAATAAAATATTTCATATGTTAAATAATTATAAATATAATATATTAAAATAAATGGACAACTCATTATTTAAAACCTATCTTCGAAAATTATATAAACAAATAAATAAATCATCAAATCTTTTATGGTCACATAGAAATCATATTACAGGAAAAAGAAAAAAAAAATTCGATGAAGAAGAAAAATTTTTTAATGTAAAAACAACTCAAATAGGATATGGTGAAATATCATTATCATCAATGACTCAATTATATAATTTATTTTCAAATATTGATGAAATAATAGAAGATATGAAAATAAATAAGAATAAATTAAAATATTCAAGTTATAATATTAATAAAGATAGTTATTTTTTAGATATTGGAAGTGGATTTGGTAAACCAATTTATCATTGTGCATTTCAAATTGGTTGTAAAAGTCAAGGTATTGAAGTTGTTCCTGCTAGAGTTGAGTTTTGTAAAGATTTTTATTATGAATTTTTAAGTGATAAAGATTTTTTTAATTTAAATTGTGATAATCAACAAAAAGAATTATTTGATGATGAGTTAAATAATTGTGATAATATTCATAACGGTAATAATTGTAATAATGAGAATTACTTTAATTTTTTCAATAATAATATTTGTTTTAATTGTATAGGAAATAAGAAGATTTTAAATAAAAAAATTGTTTTAGATTTTTCTTTTAATAATAATAAATTAATTAAATTTAGGTTTGATTGGTATAATGAGTATATATTAAAAATTAAAAATTTTCAAAATTTAAATTATATTTATTCAATTGATAATATTATTGATTATAATATATTATTTAATAATAAAGAAAAAGATTTTAACGAATGTATTTCTATTTTATGTCCAGATGAATTAAATATAAAATTTGGAAAACAATTTTTAGACATAACAAGAATTACAATAATATCAAATCAAAAATTAACAAATAATTTCAGTAAAATACTAATCCATAATTTATATTCTGATTTATTAGAAAATAATACATCATATATTCCAATATATGAAGTAATAAATCATTGTTCTGATTTAGAAAATAAATATATATTAGATTTAATGTTATTTATCAATAACATAACAAAAATAACAAAAAAGAGAATAATAGAAGAAAAAAAAGAAGAAAAAAGTGAAAAAAATGAAAAAGAATCTTTTTTACATCATATCTTAAATAAATTTTCATGTGTAAACTTTAATCCAAATTTTTATAATTTATGTAGTTTTCTGTGTAAAGATGCAACAAAATATGATTCATATAAATTTTTTGATGAAAATTTATTTGATAAAAATAATATAGATAAAATACCAAATTCAGAGCATTTTACACATATATATTCATATAATAAATTAATGGGCGATGCTTGTAGAAAAAAAATATCAAAAATATTAAATAAAACTAATTGGAAAGTTTTAGCTTGGTATAGTAATGAACATCAAACCAAAAAAAGTGGTTTAACTCATTTTGTAAAAATTGGAAATTTTCAAATGAATTCAACTGGAAATGAAAAATTTTCATGTTATGTTTATATAAAAACTAAATAAATAATAATTTAATAAATGATTTTTTTATTTTTTTATAAAATGGAAGATAATTATTCTCAATTATTTAATTCAATTAAAATATTAATTCAATGTCCAATTTGCTTTTGTACAATTGAAGCAAGTGCTTTATGTCCTTCTTGTAACATATTAATTTGTAAAAAATGTTATGATGTATATTTTAGAAATAAATTTTATTATATATTATTTATTTGATAGATCTGTGCTGAAAAAAATCAAACTTGTCCTTTTTGTAGAGGATTAATTTCAAAGGAAAAAAATATAAGAGTTCATTTAATTGAAGATATTTCAAAAATTGTTAATCAAAATAATGATAATTATGATAATGTTATTAAAAATTTAAAACAAGAAATTGAAAGACAAAACCGATTTATTTCTGAAGATTTGGAAAAAAATTTATTAATTGTTGAAGAGAAATTAAATCAACTTGAAATTTATAAAGAAGAACAAATTAAATTAATAGATAATATAAAAGAAAAATTTTTAAATAATATTAAACAAACATATAATGATTTAATTTCTTATAGAAAAGATTTAATGAAAAAAATAAGATTTTACATAGAAAAAAATAAAAAAATAGAAGAAATAATCAATTCAAATAAAAAAGAATTAATAGAAAAATATTATGATAATATATCTAAAGGAGAAGAAATATCAATAAATCAAATAACAATATATAATGAAAAAGAGTTATTAAAATTAAATATATTAAAAAAATATCCAAGTTTAATTCAACCAGAATATAAAGGAGAAAAAATAAATTTTGAAATAAATTCAGAAATTTATAATGAAAATACTGAATTATTAAGAAAAAATTGTACAATATATGGAGTAACTTTTGAAATATCAATTTTTGTTTTGAAAGAAGAAATTGGAATTGCATTAACTAGATTAAAAGGTACAAAAGATGAAGGAATTTATCATATTAAATTAGAATTTATTAATTTAGATAAAGATAAACCTCATATTATGAAAGAAATATCTGATTCTTTTCCATTATTTGAAATGAAAATTTATCATAATGTTTTTAATTTTGAAAATATAATTAAACATTGTGTAGAAGATAATGAAACTAATTTTATATTTAATTTAAAACAAGATAATTATTATGAACAAGCAAAAGATTTAATTGAATATTCTCAAATGTTAGAAATGAAAATGATTGTTTTTGTTGATGCAGAAAATAATGAAAATAAAGAAGAAGATGATATGTTATTTTATGATTAAAAAATATAATTTTAAATTTATAACTTAAAAAAATCTAATAATGAGAATATTTAATATAATTATTATATTCTTTATTCCACACATAAGTTTTCTAATTCTATATTTACAATATTATATAATCTAGTATCAACACTTGTTTTATTTTTTATTTCAGATAATAAATTATAACTTTTTAAAAAATCATCTACATCACCATAATTGAAATTAGGATTATATTTTGATTTTAAATGTTCGAAAATATCAAATTGATAATCTAAAGAAATTGAAGGTTTTGTCATATAACCAATAAGAATATTTTGATAAGGTTCTAATAAAATATAATTTAAATATTCTGTTCTTTGTAAATTTCTAAGATATGTTAAAATATCTAATCCATTAAATAATTTAGATTTTGCTTTTTCAAGTAATTTATTCTTTGTTTCTAATTTTTTTGTTGAACAACAAGGATAATTTATTGATATAATAATTTCAATAATTGAATAATTCAAATCTATTTTTTTTTCAGCTTTATGATTTTTTCTTAAAAAATTACTTCCAATTTTCTGAATTTTATTTGAGAAAGAATATACATTTGGAATTTCTTTTTGTGAAATTGGACTTTTATCTTTTTCTAAATTATTAAATAAACTTAATTTATTTAATTTTTCTACAGAATTGAATGATGAATTACATGAATATTTATTTTTTATCAATTTTTGATTACTTATCATTTTATTATTACTATTATTGCTTTCGTCACTAGTAATTAAATTATTTTTTTCTGTTGTTGTAATTCTA
>JAEEGH010028659.1_pt1 | contig 10942 bp, 7 predicted proteins | sample 9134181 | NCBI WGS metagenome assembly JAEEGH01 (sample SAMN16246544, study PRJNA631951) | gut metagenome | biome: gut microbiome; feature: rumen; material: DP-attached | host: Bos | place: Iran: Karaj | collected 2018-10
AGTTTCGAGCCCGAACACACGGGAACGAACATCAACGCGGCGCTGCAGTACCTGACCAACGCGCAGAAGCGTCGTTGTGCGGCGTTCCTGATCTCGGATATGATGGACGCTGCTTTTAGCGCGACACCCGAGAAGAAAGGTGAAGTAGCGCCGGTGGTGATCGCCGCACGCAAGCACGACCTGAACGCGATTCAGATCTACGACCGTCGTGACGCCGAGATGCCGAACGTAGGACTAATCAAACTGCGTGATCCGGAGACGGGTAAGCGTGTGTGGGCCGACACCGGTATTGCGAGTGTTCGCGAGGCGTACAACAAGGCTTGGCGCGACCAACAAACCGCGCTGGAGACCGTTTATACGAAGACGGGAATGCACAATATCTCCCTGCGTACGGACGAAGATTACGTGAAAGTTTTAATGAGACTGTTTAAGCAATGATGAGTTTATTTTTAGCGATAGTAGTGAGCGCATCGATCGACTCGACGATGCTGATGCTGGGCGACCAGACCGCCATGCACCTCGAAGTGACGCACGACGCGTCCGAACAGGTGGTATGGCCGGCGTTGGGCGAACAACTGCAAGACGGCATCGAGATCGTCGATCGCTCGGCGGTGGACACCACTACCCTGCCCGACGGGCGTGTGCAGTTGAAGCAGGACTTGATGCTGACGTCGTTTAAAGACAGCTTGTTCGCCATCGAACCGCTGTACGTGACGAGCGGCGAGGACACGTTCCGGACAGAACCGCTGGCGCTCAATGTGATTCAGCCGTTTGAGGTGGACAGCGCGAATGCCATCACCGACATCAAAGATATCGAGAAAGCCCCCATATGGTGGTGGGGCATCATCCGTTGGATCCTCTTGGCGCTGGCTCTGGTCGGTGCAGGTGTAGGGGCTTACTACCTGTGGCGGTGGTACGAGAAGAACCGCAAGCCGGAAGAGGAAGAGATCAATCCGGAACTGTTGCGTCCTGCCGATGAGGTGGCCCTCGAGAAACTCGATGAGATTAAGGCGCAGAAGATCTGGAAAGACGGAAAAGTGAAGGAATATCAGACGGATCTGACGGATGTTGTGCGCGAGTATATCGGTCGCCGCTTCGAGGTGCATAGCACAGAGAAGACGAGTGACGAGACGCTTCGTGAGATGAAACCGCTCATCGAGAAAGACTTGTACGGACGGCTGAGTAAGATGCTGCAACTCGCTGATTTGGTGAAGTTTGCGAAATGGCACACCACGCCCGACGAGAACGAGAGCGCCCTTACTACGGCCTATGACTTTGTTAATGAGACGAAGATCGTCAATGATGCAAATGATGAAAATGATGGAAATGATGTTAAGGAGGAAGAAGTATGACATTTGCTAATCCGGGATATTTGTTTTTATTACTGCTGCTGATACCTATTATCGGCTGGTATGCGTACGAGTTGTGGAAGAGTGACGCGAGTGTGCAGATCTCGGACACCTCGACCTTGGCAGCGCAGCCCAAGAGTTGGCGAATCTGGTTGCTGCACGTGCCTTTTGCGCTGCGCGTAGCGGTGGTGACCTTGTTGAGTCTGGCCTTGGCACGCCCGCAGTTGACCAATCGCTGGTCATCGGAGAGCACCGAAGGTATCGACATCATGATGGCACTCGATATATCGGGTACAATGCTGGCAGAAGACCTCAAACCCAACCGTCTGGAGGCGGCTAAGCAGGTAGCGTCGGACTTCGTGATAGCCCGTCCGAACGACCAGATAGGTCTTGTCGTTTTTGCGGGTGAGAGTTTCACGCAATGTCCGCTGACCACCGACCACGCGGTGCTCGTTAACCTCTTCAAATCCGTCGAATATGGTATGATTGAGGACGGTACGGCGATCGGTCTGGGTTTGGCGAATGCAGTCAACCGAATGAAAGACAGCGAGACGAAGAGTAAGGTGGTGATCCTGCTCACCGATGGATCGAACAACCGCGGTGACATCGACCCGCAGACGGCAGCCGAGATCGCCAAGACCTTCGGTATCCGCGTTTATACGGTAGGTGTCGGCAGTTACGGTCAGACCCGCGTGCCGGTGAACACCCCTATGGGACGCCAGTACGTGACGATGGACTCGGAGTTCGACGAGGGTACATTACGCGGCATCGCCGAAGTGACCGGAGGTCAGTATTTCCGGGCAACCGATAACGGCAGTCTGAAACGGATCTACGAGCAGATTGACCAATTGGAGAAGACCAAGTTGCGTGTTCGCGAGTACTCCAAACACACGGAGAACTTCGCTCCGTTCCTGGTTGCCGCCCTACTCTGCTTGTTGTTGGAAGTAATTATACGATATTTTGTCATTAGAACGATAGCGAATTGATATGTTTCGTTTTGCAAATATAGAACTATTGTGGCTGCTGGCGACGATTCCGGTTTTTGTAGCAGCCTATTGGGCATATACCCGCCATAAACGCCGTCAGTTGGAGGCGTTCGGTGACGCGGAGTTGATGGAACAATTGATGCCGAATGCAAGTCGTGTTCGTCCGACGGTTAAGTTCAGTATCGTGATGGTAGCATTAGCGCTGCTGATTTTCGCTGCTGCCCGGCCGCAGTTCGGTCAGAGTGAGCGCACTGAGAAACGGCAAGGTATTGAGGCGATCGTGGCGCTGGATATATCGAACTCGATGTTGGCAGAAGATGTCGCACCGAACCGTTTGGACCGCGCAAAACAAATGTTGAGCAAGTTGATGGACAACATGATCAACGATAAAGTGGGTCTGGTGGTTTTTGCAGGCGACGCGTTCGTACAACTGCCTATCACCTGTGACTACGTTTCGGCGAAGATGTTCCTTAACTCGATCAAGCCGGAGTTGATCAAGACACAAGGTACTGCAATCGGTCAGGCCTTGAGTACGAGTATCCGTTGCTTCGGAGAACAGAGTGAGGCAAGTCGGGCAATCATCCTTATCACCGACGGTGAGAACCACGAGGATGATGCGGTGGCTGTTGCCAAGCGTGCCAAAGAAATGGGCATTCAAGTGCTGGTAGTAGGTATCGGTAAACCCGAAGGTTCGCCGATCCCGATGCCGGGCACGAATAACTTCCGCAAGGACCGCGAAGGCAATGTGGTGGTCAGCCGTCTGAACGAAGACATGTGCCGCGAGATTGCACAAGCCGGCGGAGGTATCTACGTGCGTTGCGACAACACGAATACAGCCACCAAAGCCATCCAGAAAGAGTTGGACAAGTTGGCGACCCAAGAGATTGAGACGCAGGTGTTTACGGACTATAACGAGCAGTTCCAGAGCTTTGCGCTGATCGCGTTATTGCTGCTCGTCATTGATTTCTTTATCTTCAACCGTAAGAACAAATCGATCACCAAGATGGATATTTTCGGAGAACATCGCGTGCTGACGATTGCCCTGCTGTTGGTGAGCGTAAATACGTTCGCCCAGAAAGAAGCCGGTGATGTGCGGCGCGGTAACAAAGACTACCGTCAGCAGAACTATACCGAGGCCGAAGTGGACTATCGCCGTGCGCTGGAGACTAACAAGAACAGTTACGAGGCGCATTATAACTTAGGCGACGCCCTGTTCAAGCAGGACAAGTACGCCGACGCGCAGGCGGAGTTCGAGACAGCAGCAAAGATGCTGGACAAGAAGACCGACAAAGAGCGTTACGCCAAGTCGATGCATAATATCGGCAACTGCAATTATGCGCAACAGCAGTACGACAAAGCCGTTCAGGCGTACATGGAGTCCTTGCGCGCGAATCCGAAAGATAATGACACGCGTTATAACCTGGTGAAGGCCATGAAGATGCTGCAGCAACAACAGCAGCAACAGCAACAAGAGCAACAGAACCAAGACCAGAAGCAGGATCAGCAGCAACAGCAAGAACAACAACAGCAACAAGAGCAACAACAAGATCAGCAGCAGGAACAACAGCAGCAAGAGCAGCAACAGCAGAACGAAGACCAGATGGACAAAGAGACGGCAGAGCAGATCTTGCAGGCTTTGGAGCAGGACGAACAGGACACGCAGGAGAAACTGCAGCGGCAACAAGGTAAGAAACGTCGTGTAGAAAAAGAATGGTAGTATGAAAAGACAATTATCGATATTTATTCTCCTTATCGGCATCGCGTTAGGCGCGTTTGCCGATGAGGTCGTTTTTAGAGCGCAAGCGCCGAAACAGGTTGTGGTCGGACGTCCGTTCCAGATCACGTACACGGTCAATCAACGCAGTCGCGATCTGCGTGCACCTGAGTTCACGGACTTTGATGTACTGAGCGGACCGTACACGAGCACGAGTAGCAGCACGTCGTTTGTGAACGGCAAGCGTACGTCGTCGTTCGAGCAGACCTACACCTACATGCTCATGGCGCAGCGCGCGGGCACATTCACGATCAGTCCGGCGACGGTGAAGGTGGACGGCGAGAACGTGCAGTCCAACGGTGTACGGATTGAGGTTTTGCCGGAAGATCAGCCGCAACAGCAGAGTAGTCAGGCCAGTCAATCGAGTCAGACCAGACAATCGAGTTCTTCCGGTCAGTCCAGCCAGGCTTCCTCGGAGAATATCTTCGTGCGCACGATTGCCAGCAAAACGAAGGTGCACGAGCAAGAAGCGCTACTCATCACCTACAAGCTCTATTTCGCGAACGTAGATGTGGCGCAGTTGACCAACAACACCAAGTTACCGGAGTTCACGGGCTTCTTGAAGCAAGATCTGGAGCAGGGTGAGATCCAGACGGAATTGGAGCATTACAACGGTCGTAATTACCAAACAGCAGTGCTATACCGCACGATTCTGTACCCGCAACACTCGGGTGATATAGCGATTGATCCGGCTAAGTTCGAGGCTGTGCTGCGCGTGCAGACCCAACAGCGGGCACGATCGATCTTCGATGATTTCTTCGGCAGTTATACGAACGTAACGAAGATGCTCACCGCCCCAGGTGTGACCATTCATGTAAGTGGGCTTCCAAGCGGTAAACCGGCTGGTTTCAGCGGAGGTGTCGGTAAGTTCACCTTGACGCCGAGTATCAGTCAGACAGAGTTGCAAGCCAATGAGGCGGTAACGATTAAGTTAGATATCTCGGGTTCGGGAAATATGAAACTCATCAAGACGCCGGCTATCGATTGGCCGGAAGGTTTTGAGCCCTACGATCCGAAGGTGACCAATAACTTCAAGACCACCACTTCGGGTGTGAGCGGCACAAAGTCGATTGAGTACCTCGCCATCCCGCGCAGCGCCGGTGAATACACCATTCCTGCGGTGAAGTTCAGTTATTTCGACATCGACGAGAAAGCCTATAAGACGCTGAGTACACCGGAATATACGATTCGCGTGAAACGCGGTGCGGGTGCCAACTCCGACAAAGGCGAAGAGGCGGTCGTGGTGAACTACACGCAGAAAGAGGACATCAAGCAACTCGGTACGGATATCCGCTATATCGATACAAAGGGAGTCGATAGTCGAAAGTCAAAAGTCGAAAGCATCAATACAGACCTGATTTGGCTGTGGTATGTAGTACCTCTGTTATTGGCAATTATTCTTCTTATTGTTCTGCGCAAGCAGATTAAGGAAGCATCCGACCTGACGCGCATGAAATACAAACGTGCGAACAAGGTAGCGCAGAAGCGTCTGAAAGCAGCTGCAGCGGCACTGAAAGCCAATGACAAAGAAGCCTTCTACGCGGCTATCGAGAGCGCTGCATGGACGTATCTGAGTGACCGTCTGAGCATTCCGACAGCGGAGTTAAATAAGGATAACATCGCCTCGATTTTGGCACAGAAAGGTGTGAGTGAAGCCCTTATCAAGGACGTTAAGGATGTACTGAGTACGGCGGAGTTTGCGCGCTACGCGCCGACGACCGATCACGGAATGGACGACCTGTATACGGCAACCACGAATTTGATTAATAACCTCGAAGATCAGAAGATATGAAACGGTTTATAATTTGTAATTTATTATTGGTCATTTGTCATTTGACCTTTGCGCAGAGCGAGTTTGATGTAGCGAACGCCGCATATGCCGACGGGCGCTATGAAGAGGCTGCAGCGGGCTATGAGGCGTTGCTGGCAGAAGGACCGAACGCTACGCTGTATTATAATTTAGGTAACGCGCGCTTTAAGCAGGGCGAGTTGGCGCAGGCCATCTTGAACTACGAGCGGGCACTGCGTCTGGAGCCGAATCACAAGGACGCGCAGTATAACTTGGCGTTTGCGCAAAGTAAGATCACGGATAATATCGTAGAGCAGGATTTCTTCCTTTCTACATGGGCAAGGACGGTGCGTAACAGTCTGCGCGAACAAACGTGGTTGGTGCTCTCTATCAGTCTGTTTATCTTGGGTTTGATCGGTATCCTACTGTTCTTGTTAGGACGCGAGCCTTGGCTGCGTAAGACGGCTTTTCATGTCGCATGGTTAGCCCTACTCTTCTCGCTGATCGCGGGTCTTAATGCGGCATCGCTGCATCAAAGAGACACCCTGCGCAATGAAGCTATCATCACACAGGGTGTCGTTAATGCGAAGTCTTCGCCTGACCGTTCAGGTACGGACCTCTTCACCGTTCACGAGGGCACCAAAGTGACCATCCGCGAGACTATTGGCGAGTGGTCGAACGTTCGCGTTGGCCAGAACGAGGGCTGGATTCGGTCTTCGTGCCTTGAGAGGATCTAGAAGAGGAACTCGTGCTCGTAGAGCGCGTTGAGGTGCTCGTGGATCTAGTCGATCCGGACGAACTCTCACGTTTAACAGTAGTTGTACGACCTGTTTCATCGGTAGTTTTTACCGTGGTACGGGTCGTACCGCTTTTATTTACGCGGGTATTGACCGAGGTGCTCGGCTGACGCGTAGAGCTCGTTGCAGGCTTCGTGGTCGTAGTGGATCGAGTCGAACTAGATTGGCTAGTCGTCGTAGTAGTGGATCGAGTCGAGTTCTTCTCTACCTCCGTACGCAGTTGACCGGCATTACGTACGCTGACGCCTGACTGCGAAGCAGCACTTGTCACGCGACGCTCAAACGATTTATCCGGATACGCTACCTGGTAGTCATTGCGTCTGTTGGGTTTGGTCATCTCCGTATAACCGTTATAATGCGGTTGTTGCGGATAGTCGCAGTGATGGCAGTAATGATGGTTCGTCATGTAGGTATTGACGTACGCCTGATAGTGATTCAGATAGATCGGCTTCGGCTGCGTGTAGTACGAAGGGAAGGAACCGTAGTAGTACGGGGACGACCAGCACGCGTAGTTCGAGCGACCATAGACATCCCACATCGGCGGACGCTTGACGAAGACCGGACGAACGATGTAGTTGTAGCCGTACAGATAACGATCACCGATGACCTCGACATACAGAGCGTCCGGACGATGCTCCGCGATGAGCGTAGCTACGTCTTGGAACATACCCGGCGCCAGGCACGCCTGAATCAGCAGGGTATGATACGAACCACGGTAGGTCTCAATCACGCGCAGGTAATCGATCCAACCGTCGTGGTTGAGATCGAGGTTGTTGATCATGTAGCGGCTCGAGTTGATGATCTGCTCGAACTCCTTAACCGAACGACTCTCGGCGAAAGCCGCAGCCACCGCATTGAGGTCGAGATAAAAACACGGATCGGTGTTGTAGTTCGTTACCGTGAACGTAGAGACGGTCGTTACCTTCGGCGACGGTGTCGTCACTTGGGTCGTATAGACAGTCTGTACCGGCGCCACCGGCTTAGCGGTCGGCACTTCAGTATAGATACGTGCTACCCAACAACTGGTCATGCTTAAGCCCACAAGGGCTAATAATGCTATTTTTTTCATATGATTACAGTGTTTTAGCTACTTCGATTTCTTCGAATGCCTCGAGGATATCGCCCTCTTTGAGGTCGTCATATGCCTTGAGACTCAAACCGCACTCGGTGTTCACACCGGCCTCTTTGATATCGTCCTTGACGTGCTTGAGGGATGCGAGTTCAGCGGTCTTGATCACGATACCGTCACGGATGACGCGTACCTTGTTACCGCGTTTGATCTTACCCTCACGCACAATACAACCGGCGATCGTACCGACTTTCGATATGTGGAAGGTCTGGAGTACTTCGAGCGTTGCCGTTACTTCTTCCTTCACCTCCGGCGCCAACATACCTTCCATGGCCGCCTTGACCTCGTTGATAGCATCGTAGATGATGGAGTAGATACGGATATCCACTTCTTCGGTCTCCGCCATGCGGCGTGCTGTACCGGTAGGACGTACGTTGAAGCCGACGATGATCGCATCCGAAGCCGCAGCCAGCATCACATCGCTGTCGGAGATAGCACCGACGGCGCCGTGGATGACGTTGACTTGGATATTCTCCGTGGAGAGCTTGATGAGCGAGTCCTTGATAGCCTCCACCGAACCATCCACATCGGCCTTGACGATGATATTGAGTTCCTTCAGGTTTCCTTCCTTGATCTTGCTGAATACATCGTCAAGAGACATCTTGGCCTTTGTATCTTCAACAAGCTTGTTCTTATTCTCCGCAACGAAGGTAGCCGCAAAGCTCTTGGCTTCCTTATCGGTATCAAAGGCCACAATGATCTCGCCGGCATTGGGTACTCCGTTAAGTCCGAGTACCTCTACGGGCGTAGACGGTCCGGCCTGCTTCACCTGGCGTCCGTTCTCGTCCATCATGGCCCTTACCTTACCGGAGCATGAGCCTGCCGCGATATAGTCGCCGAGCTTCAGCGTACCTTTCTGTACAAGCACGTTAGCGACCGGGCCTTTGCCCTTGTCCAGCTTGGCTTCAAGCACAAGACCTCTGGCTTTTCTCTTTTTATTCGCCTTCAGCTCAAGGACTTCAGCCGTAAGCAGGATCATCTCGAGGAGGTTTTCGATACCTTCATGGGTCTTTGCGGAAACCGGTACGAATACCGTTGAACCGCCCCAGTCTTCGGATATGAGTCCGTATTCGGTAAGCTCCTGCTTGACTCTGTCGATGTTCGCGCCCGGCTTATCTATCTTGTTTATGGCAACGATGATCTCGACCCCTGCAGCTTTTGCATGGTTTATAGCCTCGATCGTCTGCGGCATAACGCCGTCGTCCGCGGCAACTACCAGGATGGCGATATCCGTGGAATTTGCTCCGCGCATACGCATTGCTGTAAATGCCTCATGTCCGGGTGTATCAAGGAATGTGATCTTACGGTCTCCTGCCTTAACGGTATAAGCACCGATATGCTGTGTGATACCGCCGGCCTCCTTGTCAGTCACGTTGGTCTTACGAATTGCATCCAAAAGTGATGTCTTACCATGGTCAACATGACCCATTACACAGATGACGGGAGCACGCTCAACAAGTGTCTCAGGCGCATCCTCTTCCTCTTTTAAGAGTTCCTCGATGACATCTACCTTGACCTCCTGCTCGCACATGATATCAAACTCAATGGCGATATTCTCCGCATCCTCGTAAGAGATCTCCTGATTAACGGTCACAACCTGGCCCTTTAAGAAGAGCTTCTTAACTATAGCCGAAGGCTGCATCTTCATCTTCTCGGCAAGTTCCTTGATAGAAACCTTCTCAGGAATAGAGATAACCTTGATCTGCTCTTCGGGTTCCTCAACCTTCTTAACTTCAGGCTTGATGAATCTGCCGACTCTCTTACTTCTCGGCATCATCTCTTCCTGCTCGTAAGCAAGATCCTTCTTGTTTCTCTTATCCTTCTCCTGGCCGATTCTTCTTCTCTCATCGTCTCTGCGGCTTGAGTTATCCTTCTGAGGAGCATCGGCAAATCCACCTCTTGCACCCTTATCGAACTTATTTCCGCCAAACTTGTTATTGTCGCCCTTGCCTCTGAACTTGTTATTACCGTTCTGAGCATTGTTGCCGTTATTGTCTCTGCGAGGTCCATTTCCGTTACCCTGCGCATTGTTACCGTTGCCACGAGGGCCGCCCTGCGCACCGTTTCTGTTCTGGAAAGAATTTCTATCGCCGTTCTGAGGACGCTGATTTCTGTTATCTCTTCTCTCAGAATCGTTACCACTTCTGTTGTCTCTTCTGTCATTGCCGTTTCTGTTGTTCTGAACAGGAGCTACATTTCTTTCGTTTCTGTTGTTCTGAACAGGTGCCTTTGCCTGCTGCTTAGGCTCAGCAACAGTTTCCTTAGGCTTTACTGCCTGTGTTTCCTGTTTTACAGGTGCCTCCTGCTTAACAGGCGCACTCTTCTGAACAGGAGTCTTTGGAATCTGAGTGTTTCCATAGCTCTCAAGCTGAGAAGGTGCGGTCAAAGGCTTAATGGGATGATAAGCATTCTGTGACTGTGCAAAAGTTCCTCTTCTGTTGTTCTGATTGCCGGAATTTCTGTTGTCACGTCTCTGGTTATTATTTCCCGCATTATTATTGTTATTATTCTGGTTCTGATAGCCGCCCATCTTGGAATTGCCGGCATTTGTAACCATAATAATTTTCTTCTTTTTCTTAGGAGCGTCACCTGCAGCGCCCTGATCTGCACTTCCCTTTGCGGGAGCATCTGTCTTAGCAGGCTGGGCATCCTTATTGGCATTGGATGATGCATTTTTCTTGCCAAAATGATTTCTTGCTATCTCTGCCTCATTGTCATCAATCGAGCTGTTCGAACGCTTCGCCTCTATTCCCTTTTCCTGCAAAAAGCTAAGCAGTGCTTTTCCGTCACACCCAAGCTCTATTGCAAGTTCAGATATCTTAATTTTTGCCATTCACATTTCCTCCAACTAATCTTCTAATAGTAAGTTCTTTAAAAGCGATTGCGCCAGCCCTTTGTCGGTGATGACAAGGCTTGTTCGAACTCCTTTACCAACTGCATGCCCGAGGCTCTCCATGTCTCCAAAAAAAGCAATAGGCACATTATAATAACTACATTTATCTTTGAACTGCTTCTTAGTATTGTCTGAAGCATCTTCACTCACTATAACGGCACACGCTTTGCCGCTCCGAATAGCTTCCAAAACTGAAAACTCTCCACTCTTCAATTTCCCGGCCCT
>JAEEGH010028660.1_pt1 | contig 10942 bp, 7 predicted proteins | sample 9134181 | NCBI WGS metagenome assembly JAEEGH01 (sample SAMN16246544, study PRJNA631951) | gut metagenome | biome: gut microbiome; feature: rumen; material: DP-attached | host: Bos | place: Iran: Karaj | collected 2018-10
TGCAGCTTCAGTGCAGTATTATAATTACGGTAATATGCAGTATGCCTCCGAAAGTGGCTATACTGATGGTAGTGGATTCAATGTCTCCGATTATGCCGTTACACTAGGCTGGGGTCGTGAACTGACTGACAAATGGAGTATAGGGGCCAACTTGAAATACGCTGGTGTCCAGTATGAAAGTGGTCGTGCAGGTGCCTTGGGTGTGGATGTGTCAGCCACGTATTGGGCGTATTCCAACTGGGCGTTTACACTTGCTGCACGCAACATTGGAAGACAGGTTTATTGTCATGAATTGAATGTGAACGACAAATGGCTGCCTTTCTCATTGGATTTTATGGCTTCCAAGAAACTCAATCATTTGCCGCTGACTATAATTATGGGTTACAAGGACATACAGCATTGGAACAAGTTGTATAGTGATCCACTTGATTTGGCTGGCTATTATGATCCTATCACCGGGCAATACCAAGAACCTTCGAAAATTGCTCAGTTTTTTACCAATTTGGGCTGCCATTTGGTCATTGGAGGCGAGATGGCCATCGGCAAGAACCTGTTCCTGAGGGCGTCATACAACTACGAGACGCATCGCGATATGGGCGTGCCTGAGGCACGCAGCCTGGTCGGCTTCTCTGCTGGCTTCGGCATCAAGATCAAAGCCTTCCAAATCGACTATGCCCGCTCAAGGAACAACATAGTGGGTTCGCCCAACTTCCTGACACTCCGTGTGGATTTGAGCAAATTATAAATTGACACAGGACCACGAGACTGCGGGACTGCGAGACGTGCCAGCCCCCGAAGACTCGAAGTCCCGAAGTCCCGAAGTCATAAAAATATGTATCTCCACGAACTGAAACTGACCAACTTCAAGAACTGTGAATCGGCCGACTTGCAGCTCTCGGAGAACGTCAATTGTTTTGTGGGTTTGAACGGGGCAGGGAAGACCAACATCCTCGATTCGATTTATTACCTTTCATTTTGCAAGAGTTTCTTTGGCGCAACCGACAAGCAGAACATTCGCCATAATCAGGATTTCTTTGCCATACATGGTGTGTATTCTCATGACGGCAAAGATGATGAGTTGGTGTCGTGTGTGCAGAAGCGCGACCAGAAGAAGTCGTTCCGCTTCAACAAGAAGGAATATGACCGCCTCAGCGACCATATCGGTAAGTTTCCTTTGGTGATGATTTCGCCTTACGACCGTGACCTCATCAATGAGGGCAGCGACCTGCGCCGCAAGTTCATTGATGGCGTGATTTCGCAGTTCGATCCCTTGTATCTCAACGCTTTGCTGAAATACAATCGCGCTTTGCTACAGCGCAATATGCAGCTGAAACAATTCGCAGAGAGTCGCACTTTTGACCGCGAATTGCTTCGCCTTTGGGAAGACCAGCTAGCCCAACATGCTGACGATATCCATAGCAAGCGCCGACAGTTCTTGGAGGAGTTTTTGCCCATATTTCAGCATTATTACGAAATCGTCTCGGGTGGCACGGAAAAGGTGAATGTCATCTACCAGTCACGGATGGACGAGAAACCCTTGCAAGAGCTGTTGGAAGAGAGCCTGCAACAGGACCGTTATTCAGGATACACCAACGTGGGCATCCACAAGGATGACTTGGAGTTCGCCTTGGACGGCCATCCGCTGAAGCGTTTCGGCTCGCAGGGACAACAGAAGTCCTTTGTGGTTTCGATTCGTTTGGCGCAGTTTGAGTTCAACTACCAGAAGATTGGCTATAAGCCCATTTTATTGTTGGATGATATCTTCGACAAGTTAGACGACCAGCGCGTGATGAAGCTTGTCCGCTTGGTCGGCGACGAGCATTTTGGTCAGGTGTTTATCACTGACACACAGCAGAATAGGGTGGAAAAGTTGTTTGAAAACACCAATATCGACCACAAGATCTTTGAAGTGGTGAAAGGTCAAGTCAAAGAGATAGGAGGCAGCGATGGTGTACTTTGACGTGAAGCCGCTTGGCTACCTTATCAAGGAGTTCTACGAACAACACCGAGGTTCGGATTATTTGGACGAAATGAAGGCCATCAACTTATGGCCCAAGGTGGTTGGCCCTTTCATCGCCTCACACACCATTGACCTTTCCATCAGAAACGGGGTGCTGTATGTGCGCGTTGACAGCGATGCCTTGCGCAGCGAACTGAGCTATTCCAAATCCTTGTTGATTAAGAATTTGAATGAGAAGGTGGGGAAGGAGATTTTAAGCGAGATTGTACTGAATTGATACTTATCGCTTGCAAATCAACTTGAAATCGCAATAGTGGCATTTCTTGTCGTCTTCAGCTTGCACGAACGGAATCTTGGTTTCGAGCATTTCGTTCACTACAGCCTCAAGCATTGCCTCCATATCAGAGATAAAGTTGTCGTCTTCTAGGAAAGCGGTGTCTGCGTCAGCATCGTCTTTTTTGGGAGAAGCTTTGGAGAGCCCGAATTCAATGTTGTGAGCGTATTTCAGACCGTGGATGGCAGCAGTCACTTGTTCGGGCGATATGGTAGGATTCCCTTTGAGATACAGATATTTATAAAGCAATAATTGAAGTGCTTTTTCAGGAATCTGTTTCAGATAATCAAGGTCACTCTCGCTTTGATGGCGTACGGGAATTTTGAGGTCTGTGTTGGCCACATGACCAGTCTTGTAGTCAATCACTCGGATGAGGCCATCAAATTGGTCGATGCGGTCGGTGCGGCCGTAGAAAACGCTATTACCATGAGCAGTTTGTAGATTTGTTCTCAATTCGCCTTCAGTTTCAAGAATTGATAAAGTATTGTTTTCCAGTTGTTTTGAAGTGTAGTTAAGGTAATTTGTCAGCTGCTGTTCAATGGTGACATGGTTCAAATAGTTGAAGCCCACATCGGGAAGGCCATTGGGCAGGTTATTCGCTATTGATAGGGCTAGTTTTTGTTCCCATTGGGGCTTGATGACTTTGTCAAAAAGTTCTTTGTCAATGAGTTGCGTTGTTCCGTCTTTCGGGAGGTAGTCGGCAAACAGAAACTCTAGTGTGTCGTGGATGATGGTGCCTATAACATTGACGCCCGTGTCTTCCTCAACGCTATTGTCCTCAATTTGGGCGATATACCGCAGATAATACTTCAACGGACAATTCAGATAAGTGGACAAAGCGGAAGGAGAGAGGCCTTTCTCTCCGATGAGATAGTGGAGGCGGTCTAAGGCATTGGTTTTCTGAGCAGTGAGTTTCTTTGTCTCCAAGGCAGATTCGGCAGTACTGCTGAACACCTCTTCCTCAATCTTGATGTTGTCGTTTTTGGCCAGTTCATACTTGATTTGAAGGATGAAACGGCTGGCTTCGCCGCCTGAAGTGTCACCCAAGTTATTGTAGTACAAGTAGATTTCTTTGCCGTTTTGCAGCAGGCGATAGAAGTGGTATGCTACAATGGCTTGGCTTTCAGTATAGCTCGGCAGACCATAGGCACGGCGGATGAATTGGGGAATGAAACTTCCTCGCGACTTGTCGGGCGGTAAGATGCCTTCGTTGACGCTGAGCAAGTGTAGCCGTTGAAAATCGAGGTTGCGGGTCTCCAACAAGCCCATGATCTGCAACCCTTCGGTGTTGCTGCTATTCAGCTTCAGACTTGTTGCCGATGACAGCACTCGATAAAGCGCCTCAAGGCAATGCAAATCTTTGATGTATCTTGAGTTTTGCTCCAGGACTTTTTGCAGTCGGCTGATGATTATACCAACTTCGCTGACTTGATTGAGTAGGAAAAAACTTTCCTTTTCCTCGTGTTTCAATTGAATCAATTGCGCGATGAATTCCAAAACCTGCTGGATGTTTTCCAGTATTAGTGCATGCGAAGCCACGCCTTTATTGCCCAGGACTACCCTAAGGAACGCTTGAATTCTAGGCATCTGCTGCAATGCATCAATGTCTCTGTCCTCGAAAATGAACTTGCCGTCTTTCACCGCCTTGTATTTCCATTGGTTGAAAGCTTCAAACTCGTTTGTGTTGAAGATGATTTTGACGATTTCGAGGTCCATCAAATGAAGAACGGGCCAGATGTACCAGCCTTCAGCGGTTCGTTCAATCCCGTTTTCAGTGACTTTTCGGGTGATATGGTTGCGTCTGCATAGGGCAAAGTATTCCTTGATCAGTTGGTTGACAGGTGTCTTAGCTATCGGATAACCCATCGACACTTTGAATTCCGAATAAGACTCGGGAATGCCATTCAAGACGGGAATCAGCAGGCTTTCGTCGGCGAGGATGACGGCTTGCTTGTCATCGTTTGTCTCTTGAAGCTTGGCTTGCAGAGCCTTGGCTTGCAGAGCGTTGCCGCTGGCACTGATGATGTGGATGGTCTTGGGTTCAGTAGTCAGAGAGTTGGAAATGCCGTTTTCCAACCATTTTGGATGACTAACCTTATATTTGCGGGCGAAGAGTCCAGCTTCATTGTTATTGTCGTCGACATAATAACTGTTGTAGTCAAATATCACTTCAGCCATGCCGTTCTTTACCAAGGTGTTGAAAATGCGTTCCTCTGTGACGGTCAAGGCGTTGAATCCGGCAAAGATGATGTGCCTTTCACCGATTTTTGCTATCAATTCGGCCTCGGGCAACTCAGACAAGTATCTGGTAACCATTCCGTAATAGCCTTTGCCTTGTTTTGCCAGTCGGTCGCGAAGCCTAAGGTAATAGTCATGTAGCGACTGGAAGAATTTCAAGTATTTCTGCTCCTTTTCCTTGCTTTTCTTTTCGTCGAAGTTCCAGATTTCCAGCTTCTTGTTGTCCAAAACATAGTTAAACACATGTTTGGCATCAATGCCGTATTGGTCGATTTCGTCAAAGTCTTTGGCCATTTGTGAAGCCTGACTGCCGAATACGTTAAGGTCGCTGTTCCGTCCCACAGTCAGTTCTGAATCAATGTCGATTAGTTCAAACAAAAGGTCGATGTTGTCAGCCAAAACAAAGCCGCTCCATTCGGTGATAGCCTCTTCGATGGAGATCGTTTTCGGTAACCAGATGGTTTGGTTGCATTGCGCTTTGAAAGCGTTGCGCAAATAAAAGGCAGCGCGTTTGTTTGGAAAGACGATAGTCAGTTCCTGGCTTTTTAGGTCGTAGTGGCTCTGGATGTGGTTAGCCAGTTTAGATATAAAAGTATATTCGCTCATATCAAAGTGTATTTAAATAGTTTTCAGCGGCTTCAAGTTGCTCGGGCTTGCCCAAATCGAACCAATAGTTAGGTTGGATGGGCTTGGAGATAATGCGGTTTTGCCTTGCCAAGTAGAGGTATAAGTCGATGACGCTGGAACGCTTTACCTCAAACTCAGCAAACAAATCGCTACGGAAGAAATGCAGCCCGCTGAAAGCCATTTCTTTAAGCGAAGTTCCCTGAGCCCTGAGCTCGCCGAAGGGTCGAATGGCCGACTTCGATTCATCAACCCATTTAAATCGTTGTTCAGCTTTATTTATCCACCCAATAAGCATGTTCTCATCATCAAACAACAACTTCCTATTTGTTTCCCTGTCTTGCGTCAGCAACCAGGCATCATCCTTGGAATCAATGAATTGCCTGCTCATCTCGCTAAGATTCACATCGCTGATGATGTCCACATTATGCACCATAACTGCTTTTGAATCCTTGAATAGGGGAGTGGCTTTTACGATGCCGCCACCCGTGTCCATCAGCAGGTTGCGTTCATCGGAAATCTGTATGACAGCATCAAACTGATGTTGGTTAATGAAGTCAATGATTTGTTCGCCAAAATGATGCACATTGATGACAATGTGATAGAATCCGTTGGCTATCAAGTTCTCGATGCAATGTTGCAGCAATGGCTTGCCGTTAAGCTCTACCAAAGCCTTGGGCTTGTCTTGCGTCAGTGCTTTGAGGCGGGTGCCCAAGCCGGCGGCCAAAATCATTGCGGTGGTTTCGATTCTTGGACTCATAAGCCGGTTTCCTCCGTGATTTTGCGTTCGATGTGGTTCAATTTTAGGTGGATGTCGGGATAGGTCGCCTTGAGCCATTCGTAGATGGTCTGGGCGAAGAAGACGGAGCGGTGCTGTCCGCCCGTGCAGCCAAACGAAATCATCAGATTGCTGAAATGCCGTTCGCGGTAGTTGTCGACACTTTGTCCGACGATGCCTTTCACATGGTCGAGGAAGACATGGACGGGCGGCTTGGCCATGAGGTAGTCGATGACCTCCCAGTCGCGGCCAGTCTTGGTCTTGAACTCGGGCTCACGACCAGGGTTGGGTAGGGCGCGACAATCGAACACGAAGCCGCCGCCGTTGCCGCTGAAGTCGTTGGGGTAGCCTTTTTTGAAAGAGAAGCTGTTGATGGTTACTGTGAGTTTAGAGTTTAGAGTTGAGAGTTTAGAGTTAGTTGGGAGTGGATAGTTGAGAGTGGATAGTTGGGAGAGGACGTGTTGGAGTTCTAGGTGCTCATTTAATGGGTATTTTTCATTCCAAACTTTCAGCTCCTTCAAGGCGTAGGGGATACTCTCGATGAAGTGGGATTTCTTTTGGACAAGGCCTCTGAATCCGTAAGCGCCAAGCACTTGCATCAACCTTAAGTAAACGAAATAGGGCTGGTAAATATCGAATTTGACGGCTTCCGGACTGATGTGTTGCGACAATTCGGTCTTGTAATACCCGACCAATTCATCTCGTATGGCTTGCGGAATTTGCGCTTTCACCTGATAGAGCAGTGAGACTACATCGTAGTTGAGCGGGCCTTTGCGACCACCTTGGAAGTCGATGAAGTACAATTCTTCGTCCTTCACCATGATGTTGCGCGACTGAAAGTCGCGGTACATGAAGAAGTCGCAGGGTGCTTGGCTGACAAAGTCGGCAAAGGCTTCGAAGTCCTTGCCCAAGCGTGTCTCGTTGAAGTCGATTTCCTCGTGTGGCTTGACGAAATAGTACTTGAAATAGTTGAGGTCGTCGATGATGGCCTGACGGTCGAAGCGTTCGGTAGGGTAGGCCTTCGTGTAGTCCAAACCTTTGTGTCCTAGCACCTGCAACTTCACCAAATGGCTCAGCGCTTTTTTGAAAAGTTGGATATTGTTCTCGCCAAAACCACCTGCCATCAACGCTTTCTGCACATGCGCAAATAGATTGTCATCCCCGAAGTCGCTTTGCAGATAACAGGTCTTTTCTTCGTTTACGGCAAAGACCTCTGGCACGTTCAGCCCCAAGTCATGGAAATGCTTGCTGAAAGTGAGGAAAGCCTCGTTTTCTTCAACATTATTGCTAAAGGTGCCAATCAGGCTCTTGTTGTCGGTAATGATGCGGTAATACTTCCTCGCTGAGCCTGACTCAGCGATGGGCAGTATTTCCTTGGGCGTTTCGCCTATGGAACGCGTTAGTTCGGCTAATATGTTTTGAATATCAGGAGTTTGCATAAAATGCTTTTGTTTTTATATGACGCAAAGTTACAAAGAAAAAATGATTTGGTAATATCCCGCAAAATGTTTATCTTTGCAATTCAATAGTTAAAGCCATGACCGACGAACAATACATCAATTTCGACGAATACATCCGCCAAGGCGAACCGCAGAAGAAGGCCCGCGCCGATGCATGGCGCGTGGCCATTGGCTTGCAAGCCGTGGATGGGCTGAAGACTTCGGCCTATTTGCAGGAAACTGCCCGCCGGAATATTGAGGGCGATATTACCATTGACGAGGCTAAAGAACTTGTCAATCAGTACTATATCAAGAAAACTGCGCATGACGAGGGTGATGTCAATGAGGAGGAAGCCGATAAGGTTTCGACGAACATATCAAAATTGCTGCAAACCGACTCGTTTACTTATAGCGTGGCGGGCTTTGCCGCGATTCATAAGGCCATTTTTGAAGGTGTTTTTAAACATGCGGGCCGTTTCAGGGACTACGACATCACGAAAAAGGAATGGGTATTGCGCGGCGACACGGTGTTTTATGCCCATTGGGAGGATTTGGGCATGACCCTACAATACGATTTGGACCAAGAACGGCAATTCAACTACAAATCGTTGGATAAGAATCAGTTGGTGGAGCATATTGCCAAGTTTGTTTCGGGTTTGTGGCAGATACATCCTTTTGGCGAGGGCAACACCCGCACTACGGCCATCTTTACCATCAAATACTTGCGTTCTCTTGGCTTCGATGTGAACAACGACCAGTTTGAGCAGCACTCTTGGTATTTCCGCAACGCGCTTGTCCGCGCCAACTATCGCAATGTGGCCAAAGGTATCGATTACGAGCCGCTCTTTTTGGTGCGTTTCTTCCGTAACCTACTTCTCGGTGAGGACAATGCGCTGAAGAACCGCTATATGATGATTAACCCGCCCGAGGAGTGGAAAATGCCTGAAGCAGAACAAGCACCCGACAAGTTACCCGACAAGTTACCCGACAAGCTACCCGACAAGCTACCCGACAAGCTACCCGACAAGCTACCCGACAAGTTCAGCACTAAAAACCAGAAAATCATTAGTTTAGTGATGGTTGTCGGGTTGGAGGAATTTTCAATAAAAGAAATGCTCGAGCATCTTGGCTTGAAGAACAGGGAAAGTTTCATGGAGGTATATCTCGAACCTGCATTAAAGGAAAAGTTTGTCCGCAGGCTATACCCCGACAAGCTCCATCATCCACGGCAGAAGTATTTGCTCACCGCAAAAGGCATCATGCTGTATAATGAAATCATGGGGAATCACTGATTCTTCCCGCATTTTTTTACCTAAACTTACAGATTTGTTTGTGGAAGTTTCTCGTTGGGATGGCGCTGTCGGAGTCGATAAGAAGAAAAATGGAAACGAAAAACCAAAAGTTTAATCAATCCTAACCCGATATAGTGCTTTCCTGTGATTGGTCCCTGTGGGATAGATGAAATAAAGCGTCCCATTGTGGATGCGCAGCTGTTGTGCGAATGGGTAACCACTCAGATCCATTACAGCATTGGCGGTACCCGTCTTTAGGTCGATACGCTTTAGGGTGTATATGCCGTCGTTGACGAAAAAGGTATAGAACTCTTTCCGAGCCTCGTCCACCAACATCTTATGCTTCCAGCGACGATCGGGTACCATCTTGCCGTTCCATTTGCGGTATTCGTGGAATGTGAGCGGATAGCGTTTCAATTCGTTGCCCATGTTGTCGAAGATGAGTGTTTCATGGTCGGTGTAAGCGAAGACGTAGAATTGGTTGCCGATTTCGTAGATGGGGTTGTAGATGCGTTCTTTTGAGAAAAAGTCGACACTTCCGCCAGTCCGCATTTGCAGCCAGATGTCGGCGCGGCCTTCTTCGTCGACGATGTAGCATAGTTCGTGAGGCTCCACGTTGTTGCTTAGACTGTTGCAGTAATAGCCCAATTCCTTGTTATAATAATAGTACTGCCCCGTGATGTAGATGCTGTCGGAAGCGGCTACGATGGCAGCGAACTTGTCGTAAAAAGTCTTTCGCGACATAGAGTGGTAAAAGTCCATCAACAGTTTCTTTCCGTTTTCCAGTTCCATGAAGCCGACCAAACTGGCTTTGTAGTCGTTGAGGGAGTAAATGTCGTCGAAAGCATCTTTGATGAGATATTTGTAGCGCGACGAAATTGGCATTTCATGCAGTGTGTCCATGCCGAAAGAAAGGTGAAGTAAGGCAGAATTGCGCCTACGATACACAATCATATAGATGCCATCGTCGCGGATAGTGTAGTCGATGACGCTCATCACTGGGTTGTCGAAAGCGATGTGGGGCGCATTGGCGGTGATTTCCACCTCAAGTAGCTCATGGCTTCGTGTTTTCATGCCGATGGTCAGGTTCTTGCCATTGATTTCCTTCTCTTTGATGGTGTGATAAGTCGGCTCAAAGACCATGTGGGCGAAACGTAGCTTGTCGCCGTCTTTGGCGTGGGTATAGGTGAAGCGGCCTTTGTTGTCGGTCACGGAAACGAGCAATGAGTCATGCACGTAAACGCTCACGTTTTCGATGGCTTTGCCGTTTTCGTCTTTGCAGTAGCCTTGCACGATGGTGCGCTCTTGGATTTGGGCTAAATTTTGTCTCACAAACAGGACAAAAAGTAGGGTCAGAAAAGTTTTGCTTGTTTTCATGTTAGTTCTATTTTTGTTTATTTTGCGGCAAAAATAGTACACTTCAAATTAAAAATCAAGTTTTTTTATTCCGTCCCGATTTTCATCCTTCCCATCAGACGCAGTAGCGGCGAGAGGAAAGCGAACAGGAAGTCGAATGCGATTAGGCCAGGAAGCATTCCTTTTTCTCCCAACCGTTTGCTGGCTTTATGGTAAATGAAAAGTTGTGATCCGAAACGCAAGAGGAAGAAAAACACCAAAATCGGGATGTAAAACACTTCGCCGCCAGTGATGGCGAAAGCGGGCTTGGCGCAAAGGGCAATCAAAGCAATGAACGAGACGTAGAAGAGGAACTGTGAGATATAGAACAGACTCAACATCGTTCTGGTTCTGGCGTTATACTGTCGCACGGTGGAGTAACGACCGCTTTTTTGCCGCATCCACTGGTGGAAGCTGCCCGTCGGGGTGGTGAGAATGGTGTTGTCGGGGTCGATAAGCACTTCAGTATTTTTCTTGGTGGCCACTTGGCTGACAAAGAGGTCATCGTCGCCAACGGAAGTAATGTAGTGTGAAGTAAACCCTTTGTTTCTGTAGAACAGCTCCTTACGATACGACAAGTTTTTTCCGATGCCCATGTAGGGATGTCCTTTCAATGCCGCCGAGAGGTAGAGTAGGGCGTTTTGTACGGCATCGAAGCGTATGAGGCTGTTGAGCAGGCCTTTCTTGCGGACGAAGGGACTGTAGCCGATGACGACTTCGGTGTTTTTGCCATAACAATTCACCACGCTTCTCAACCATTGGTCGTTGGTGGGCATACAGTTGCAGTCCGTCAATACAATGAGGTCGTTTTGCGCCGACTTGATGCCCATCGAGAGCGGGAACTTCTTGCCGTTGAAGAAGTTGAGGTGCTGCTTGAGCTGC
>JAEEGH010028661.1_pt1 | contig 10942 bp, 8 predicted proteins | sample 9134181 | NCBI WGS metagenome assembly JAEEGH01 (sample SAMN16246544, study PRJNA631951) | gut metagenome | biome: gut microbiome; feature: rumen; material: DP-attached | host: Bos | place: Iran: Karaj | collected 2018-10
GGACGCCATGCGGTTCTTTTTTTCTTTGCGTCAATCCACCAGTCGCTGTTTGCCGCATTCCCGTCAATAATGCCACGACCGATGATAGAAATATCTTCAGCGTTTATCGCCATAATCAATGATGCAAAACTGTCTAAGGGATTTCCTTCCCAGCTTCCGAGATTGTATTCCTTATCATTATCGTACAGGTCACGCACCATACCGGGAAGCACAGGGTAATTAGCTCTGTCAGTATCTCCCAGCAGTACTGCACCTTCATCTATCCACAGTGTCATATGGCTCTTTAAGAATAACGGTCCTGTAAGATATGTTCCCGCAGGCACATATACCGTTCCGTCATCGGGACATCCCATTATGGCAGCCTGGATAGCAGGGGTATCATTGTGCATTCCGTCGCCCAGGGCTCCGAAACTCCTGACATTCAGAAGAATATTCTCAGACTTTGTCTGCACCGCACATTCGTTATGGTCATTTCCGTCAGCACTGCATACGGATACTTTATACTTATGTTCCGGATCCAGGCCGTCAATGGTGATGACATTGCGTTTTGTACGGACATATTCTTTCCCGTTTACATTGACAATACATTCTTCTTCTGTTTCAAAACGGTCTGTGTTATTTCTTTCAATTGTAACGCTTCTGCTGAATATGCCTGCTATCTCAAATTCCATAACTGCTCCTGTATAAATTCAATAAAAATCTGTTGTGTTGTCATCAGTTAGCATTTCTCCGTATCATCTCAGTATATGCCAGTAAGAAAGGAGCAACACCCTTAGCCTCATTTTCAACTACAGGCTCACTGAAATAGTACTCCAAAGACCCGTCCCTGTGCTGTTTTCCACCAAGTCCCGCTACCAGACAGATTCCTGAAAGCTTAAGGGTTCCGTCTTCATTCTCCGAAAGATACTTATCAACAATGCCATCGAATGCCCGCTCTCCCATCTCTGCATAACGCGGTGTAAGATATCCTAAACGAACCGCTTTTAATATCGCATAAGAAATAAGTGCGGTGCCTGATGTCTCAAGGTAATTTCCCTCGGTCTTCGGATGATCCACCACCTGGTAGAACATACCACTTTCATCCTGGAACGGAACAAGTGCATCCACTAAGTTTTCCAGAAGTTTTTGAAGATATCTTTTTTCATAATACAATGACTCATCCGTTGCCTGTGCCGTTTCCACCAGTGCAAGAGTAAACCAGCCCAGGGACCTCAACCAGAAATTCGGACTGCAGCCTGTTTCGGTATCTGCCCAGTACATTTCACGACTCTCATCATATCCGTGATAATACAGTCCTGTCTTCGGATCCTTCATGTTCTTTTCCACATTTTCAAACTGGTGTATGACATCATTGCACTTTTCCATCTTATTGAATCGTGTTTCGTATCTCATATAAAAAGGCTCTGCCATATACAGGCCATCCAGCCAAACCTGATTTGGATAAATCTCCTTATGCCAAAAACTCCCTTCATTTGTCCTGGGCATTCCGGTAAGCTGTTCCCTTACATGGTCAAGTGCAAGCTTATATTTCTCGTCACCTGTTTTATCATAAAGGAAAAATAAATTGCTTGCGGTATTGATATTATCAAGGTTGTATTCCTTAATATCGTATGTTTTTATTGTGCCGTCTTCCTGCACAAAATAGTCAACAAAATCTTTTGCAAAAGTAAAGTAACGCTCTTCACCTGTAATTTCATAAAGCGATATCAATGCAGTGATCATACAGCCGTCAATGTAATTCCATTTATTCGGACGCCCCTGCAGGATCATCTCCTTATTCCACATAGGCTTCTCTGCACTTGAATTTTCAAGAAGATAATCAATGTACTGCTGTATCTGCTCTCTTGTTTCTGTTGTCATGTAATCATTCTCCTGTCTGTTTTGTTATTACAATATAGTTACCGAAACTTCCCACATATAGTCTGTGGTAAGCAGAACGACGACTCTCATATGCGCATCATGATTGTTCCGGTGCAATTGCGAGTGTCGTTCTGACTAGTTCTGTGAGTGGGAAGTTTTATTTAATTAAGCTTTCTATCACTTCCCTGGAATGTACCGCCGTTTCAGGTGTCGTGTTCTCAAGGGTAGCATGAATGTATGGTTTCTTTTCTTCTGCAAACTGCACTATCTTATGGTAATCCATCTCGCCGAATCCGCAGCCAACGGCTTTCATTTTTCCATCCTCAAAGACATAGTCTTTAAGATGTATCATTGCAATCTCCGGTGCAAGGATGTCCATTGCCTCTTCTATCACTTCGTCCCTCGACTCTATGCATTCAGGATCTATCAGGTTTACGGGATCAAAAATAATCTGAAGATTTGGAGACGCGATGCGGTCAAGGACTTCACGGGCTCGACGGGGATTCCATACTATATGCTTATATACAGGCTCAATTGCTATGATCACGCCACATTTTTCTGCATAGGATACTACAGGACGCAGATTATTTATGAAGATATCAAGAGCCTCTTTGCTGCGACAGGCCTCCTTGTCATAATGATAATCTTCGTTTGGCGCACCGGTTTCCGTTCCGACCATTCCACATCCCAGCAATGATGCAAAACGCAGATGTGCACAATAGCGTTCCTGTATCGTCCTTAATTTTTCCGGATCCGGGTGCGCGAGATTCTGGTAATTACCCAGCACGGCAATATCTATGCCGGCCTCTGCGAATACCCTTTTTAGCCACAGCGCATATCCGGGTGTCAATGCCTCTGTTTCCTTTGGAAGCCCCGCTGTCTTGGCAAGAGCAATATGTGCACAGCAAAAGCCCTGTTCCCGTACTATATCAAGCCTTTCCTTTATCCCACATTCCTTTGTGTCATGCAGTCGTATTCCTATTCTCATCCTGCTGTTCCTTTCGTGTCTGTATTTAAATTCTTCCTGAAGCTTTTCATACTTTCAAACCTGCAGCTTAAAAGATTATCAGCTTACTCCGATTCCTCATTCTCACCATCGGAATTCTTTTCTTTGCCTTCATACTTATCAAAAAGACCGCTGTACATCATGGCCCTGAGGTAGCCCGGCCCCGAGAAACATATCACCGCAAAAAACGGTACCGAAGCATATCCGAACAATAATGCAAGTATAAACGGAAGAGGGATAAGGATTGCCGAAGCTATTGTCCGAAGAGTAAGTATGCCTAATACAGACATGGACAATGATGTCTTCAGTGTGCCACGTATGGTATTCTTATACCTCGAAAGAACCGGGAATATATATATCATTATCAGGTATGATGCCAGTGCCGCTGCAAAAAGCAGTATGAGCATCACTCCCGAAAACTGATCACCCTGCATCCGCATGATGCGCCAGTCAACAAACAGGGCTGCCGATACAGCCAGCATGCCTATCCAGAGTATGGTCGCCTGGAGAAAGTTTTCCTTAAAAGACCTGAAATACTGTTTGACTATATAACCCTCTTCATCCCTTACTATCTTGAGCAGAACATAATGCATGGCAGTAAATGCCGCACCTGCCGTAATTACGGGAATACACAGGAGGATTGTCAGCAAGTTTATTATCATCAGATCCGCGATCCTTCCCAGTACTCTCATAAACGGACTGTCAATCTCTAGAAATTTCATATTTCTTTATCCCCTTCCGATCCGGATTATTTTCTGTGACATTATGTCTCATTTATCTGGATCTTTTCCATATGATAAAATATCCCTCTTTTTTCCATCAGTTCATTATAATTTCCGTCTTCAACGGCTTTTCCTTCCGAAAGAACTATTATCCTGTCGGCATTCTTTACCGTTGAGAGACGATGCGCAACTATAAATGTCGTGCGTCCGCGAACGAGCCTGTTCAGCGCTTCCTGTATCTCTCTTTCGGATACCACATCCAGTGCGGAAGTCGCTTCGTCAAGGATTATAACCTTTGGATCCCTGATTATCGCCCGCGCTATAGATATCCTCTGGCGCTGCCCTCCGGACAGATTTCCGCCATGCTCATCGATCATCGTATCAAGCCCGTCCGGCAGATTGGATACAAAATTCTTCAGGTTTGCCGCTTCAACAGCTCTGTCGAGTTCTTCTTCGCTCACATTTTCCATACCGTATGTGATATTGTCACGCAGTGTCCCCGTAAACAAAAGCGGCATCTGCGGCACAACCGATATAAATCGCCTGTAGCTCTTAAGATTTATATCCCCAAGATCTCTGCCATCTACACGTATATTTCCGCTGTCGGGAAGCATGAATCCTATCAGCATGTTCAGCAGGGTGGATTTTCCGGCACCGGACTCTCCTACAAAAGCTATGGTCTCTCCCTGCTTCACCTTCATGGTTAGACCGTTCAGCACTTTCTGTTCTGTCCCGGGATAAGTATAAACAACACGGTGTATCTCATACGTTCCCCTGAGATCTTCCAGTTCTTCCTTACCTTCGTTATGCTCTATATCCTCACTCGACAGTATCTCGCCTATAGAACTTACCGACTCAAGCCCCTTGGTCATAACCGGCAGGAGGTTGATAAGTGCTGTAAACTGATTGACCACCGTCGTAAATCCGGTCTGATAAAAAGTGATATCTCCCACCATTATCTTTCCATTCAGGGCAAGATATCCGGTAAAAGCAAGACATAAAGCCTGGAATATCTGAAATACCACCCAGCCTACAGCTCCGAAATTGGACTGCACCATATCCAGCCTGTAACCGCTTTCCGCTGTCTGCTCAAGCTGTCTGGATATCCTCTCCTTTTCCACATCCTCCAGTGCATGCGCCCTGGTAACAGGAACCATCTCCACCATCTCCATCACACGGGCAGATGTTTCCTCCATCTCCATACGGAAAGCCCTGTTCTCTCTGCTGATCTTTTTTCTGAAAGCTATCACTGTGAAAGAAGCTATCGGTGCTACCAGCAGGAAGAAAAACAGTATCGTCCGGTTTTTAACTGCCGTGACTGATATCATGATGGTCAGATTCATCACGATATTTATCACATTTATAAACATCTGTGACGACAGTGTTTCTATCGCCTCCACATCACGTATGATCTTGGACTGTAGTCTCCCGGACTGCACCTGTGTATGGTATGGTATCGAAAGCTCCTGAAGCTTTCTGACAAGAGCAGCTCTTAAGCCGGCTTCAGTCTGTCTTGTTACCCGGCTGCGGTACATGCTGTGAAGATAATTCGCCGGCAGGTGAATAAGCAGCAGCCCCAGCCAGATACCTGTATTTACAATGATCGCTGTCTTTGCGGCATCACCGCCTTCTATTACACCATTGATGACATTGGCTATTAACAACGAGGAGAAAAGAGCCGGAGAATGCTTTATCAGGTAGAAAATCGAGCTTATTAAAAACTTGTGGTACTGCCCTTTATAAAAACCAAGGAGTACTAAAAGCGGCTTGCCGCTGTATTTTTTATAGTATTTTACATACTTTTGCTCGTATATCTCCGAGTCCTGTATTTTAGCCATATATCAATCCGGTCACTGTATCCGGCCGTGTGTCTTCTGACGAATGATGAAGATTTATTCTGTCTCGTTACTGTATTCGGTCTTTTTTAGCTCTTCTGTATCGGAAGACTTGACGCTGCCTTCAAATGTCATGTACGGAGTAACTGCTTCCCTGTCGTCTTCATCAACGGTTTTTGCATCATGCGCACACAGAAGATCCACATACGGATGCCCCAATTCCCTCAGTCCGTCAGCAATAAATCCCGCAAAAACTATGGCACCTTCCATTACAAGATGTGTATTGTCCTTGGGATATACAAAGAGACTTCTGGATGCTATCTCTCCGATGGATGCCAGATATTTTTCAGTAACGGAAGTCAGGTCTATGAAAGGAACACCCTCTTCCTCTGCCGCTTTTTGTGCAGCCGCAGGATATCCTGCATGGCATCCGGGCATAAAAGCACCGTACTCATCAAAATACCTGCGGGTGAGCGGTGAAATAATGATCGGATAAGCCTCATGCTCCCTGGCTGTACGAATCATTTTCTTAAGATTCTCCGTATATACATCAACCGGTGCATATCTGGCGGGATCGGATTCCTTGGAATCATTGTGGCCAAACTGTATCAGGACAACATCTCCCTTCTCCAGATATCCGTCCACCTGATCAAGTCTTCCCTGATCTATAAAGGACTTTGTGCTGCGCCCGTTTATGGCAAAGCTTCTCAGAAATACATCATCCTTTAAGTACAGCAAAAGCCCCTGTGATAACCCACACTGAGGCCATGTCGCAATCTTATTGAATGTTACTGTACTGTCACCAAGATATATAAGTCTTTTCATCGTTCTGTCCTTTCGGTATTTGTTAGAATCATGATCATCGTCTGTATTCGGGATCATAGTAAACGGATCAAATGTTTAATTTTCATTTCTGCTTGATCTGTTTACTATGACAAGCGGGCGATAACGTGTTTACTTCACGTTCCGCCCGCTTTATACACAGTTATTTGATCAGCGGTTTAATTTCTATACACCACATCATTCCTTAACCGCACCTACGTTAACACCGGTAACAAAGTACTTCTGCAGGAACGGATATGCGAGCATGAAAGGCAGTATAGCGCATACGATTCCGGAATAGTACAGTGTACTCTGCGATACCTTGTAAGAAGTTGTCGGTGTATCGCCGTCCATGACCATTACTCTCAGCATGTACTGGAAGTTAGCCTGATCACGGCTGGATATGTAAATCTGTACTGTGCTGTAGTCATTCCATACTGTTACGGCAAACATCAGACCGATGGATGCAAGCGCTGCTTTTGAAAGCGGAAGCACTATCTTGTAGAAGATCTGCATCGGTGAACATCCGTCCAGCTTAGCTGCTTCGTAAAGTGATGCAGGAATGCCTTCAAAGAAGTTCTTCATAAGTACCAGGTTGTATACGTTCATACCATGCTTAAGCACCAGTATCCACATATTATCCACGAGTCCGAGCTGTTTCATAACCAAGTACTCAGGGATCATACCACCGGAGAAGATCATGGTTACCAGCAGGAAGTATGAGAAGAATGAACGTCCGGGCATCTCATACTGGTTCAGTACATATCCGCCGAGTGTTGCCATTATCAGACCAAGCAGTGTACCGGCTATGGTCGTGATGAAAGAGTTCAGCAGGGGACGGAACAGTTTGCTGGTCGTCATTATCGTTGCATAACCGCCGAGTGTCGGCTGATTGGGCCATAAGCGGAACTGATACACACCTACGGCGTTAAAGCTGTCCGATACAACCTTCCATATAGGAAGGATGATGATCAGAGTAAGTATTATGAACACCGCATAGTTTACGATATCGAAAACCTTGATCTTTGATCTCTTGGCTTCGAGCACGTTCACCTTGGGAACCTGTTTCTTTTCTGCAACGGTCTCTGCTTTCGAGGTTTCTTCGATAACTTTTTCTTCCATTTTCTCCACTGCTTCTTCTGTCAAAACAGGAGTGGTTAAATCTTTTTCTTTTGTTTCAGCCATTTCTTTAACCTCCTCCTTAAATGATGCCGCGTCCGCGGATCTTCTTGCTTGCCCAGTTGCTGCCGAGCATCAGAAGACAACCTACAACTGACTTGAAGAGACCTACTGCCGTTGTATATCCGTAGTCAGGCAGTGATGTCATAAAGGTCTTTCTGTAAACGTATGTCGAAATAACGTCTGATACCTCGAATACACGGTTGTTGTAAAGAACGAATACCGGCTCGAATATGTTAAGTACTTTTGCAATGTTCAGTATCAGTACGATGATGATAGTGTTTGCCAGGGCGGGAAGAGTGATATAACGCATCTTCTGTAATCTGGTAGCTCCGTCAATGTCTGCCGCTTCATAGAGATCCGGTGATATACCGGAAAGTGTAGCGAAGAATATGACTGTTCCCCATCCTGTTTCTTTCCATAGGTTTATGATGTAAAAGACCGGCTGCCACAGTTTTGTTGAATGCAGGAAGTCTATGCTTGTTTCTATCCAGCCCCAGCTCTTCAGGGTTTCATTTATCATACCTGTTGAAGAAGTGGACAGGAACAATGTGAAGATTGCTGCAACCACCGCATATGACATAAAGTGCGGCAGGTAAATGACTGTCTGGACAAACTTCTTGCAGAAAAGCGATGTCATTTCGTTCAGGAATATTGATATCACGACTGCCACGAAAGTGTTCAGCAACAACTTAACTATAGATATAACCAGTGTATTTCTAAAGGCGATCCAAAACTCCGGTTCTGAGAACATGGATGCAAAGTGCTGTAATCCTACCCAATGTATATCTCTGCCCTTATATACAAAGAAAGAGTAGCGGATACCTAACATCGGCCAATAGTACATGATCAAAACAAAGATGAATACAGGAAGGAACATCAGGTAGAATCCTCTGTTATTCCAGATTCTCATTCCCAAAGGTTTCTTATTTACATTAACCTTTTCTTTCTTTCTACTCATAACGGGTATTTCCTTTCCGTTGACTGTTTACGTTTTTGTTTTAAATACCTGCCCCCGCTTTCACGGGAGCAGGCTTTCTGTTACTTAAATTTACTTATATATTTCTTATCTTTACTTTGCTTCAGGTGCTTCTGTACCCTGTGCGTTAAGTTCGTCGACGATCTGCTTTGATACATCGCCCCACTTGTCATTGTACTCAGCGATAGCTTCTGCACCGGTCTTTTCTCCTGTAACAACCTCGATCATGAGTGTTGTCTTATCTGTTGTCAGAGCTTCCAGATTATCTGTAAGAGTCTGGCAGGAAGGAGCTGTAGGAGCATCTACACAGTTTGCTGTGAAGAACTGGTTACCTTCATCGATAAGGGGATCGTCTGTTACAAAGCCGTTTGTAAGAGGAGCGATCGTAAGTGCGGGATCAAGGTGGTTCTTCTTCCATACAGAGTTAGGATCGTTAGGAGTCTGCTTAAGGTGGAACTCACCGTCTGCGTACTCATAATCCTTCTTCTTCTCAGGATCATCAGGATTTGTCGTGAAGGACTCAGCCTTTGTTGACCAGTGTACATCCTCTGCGCCATATGTCCAAAGTGTCTGTACCCTATCACCGTCAAGCATTGTCTCGAAGAGTGCATCGAAGATAGCCTGCTCACGGAGACTGTTGTCATCACCGTCATCAGAGATAACCCATACAGGAGCTTCTCTGTTGAGGTAGCCGCCCCATGTATCCTGGATTTCCTTGATAGGAGGAAGCTGGAGGAGACGATCATCACCGAGATCATCATCTACGCCCTGCTTGGACATATTGTCTGTAAGTGTGCGGAGCCATGTACCTGCCCAGTATGTGAATACGCCTTCAGATGTGGTCTGGTCATTTGAGAACCACTTCTCACGAGCCTGCTTTGTACCGAAATCTTCGGTATCAGGATCGATAACGCCGTCTGCGTAAGCTACTGCCATACGATCAAGAGCTTCAACAGTTGCATCCTCTGCGAAACCGTCTACCCAAACGCCGTCCTTCTGATAGAATGAAGGATATGCACCCTGCCAGAACTCAGGCATGTAGTTGATGTAAGGAGCCTCATCGAGCTTACCGAAACCTGCTGCTACAACACCGTAGGTCTTGCCGCCTGTCTGTACCTCGTTGCCGTCAGCATCCTGTACCTTAACATCCTTGAAGAACTTGAGCATATCATAATACTCATCAAATGTATCGATATCTTCGATCTTGTCGATACCGTCTGTAGCTTCTGCATACTGATTGAACCAGCTTGCCTTTACATATGTTACGCAGCCGTTACCATAGGTAGGAGCGAAACCATACTGCTTGCCGTCTGCTGTACGCATGTTGAGGTTGATGCTGGGGATCTCGATCCTGGACTGGAACTCAGCATTGTCATATGCATCAGCCATATCCCAGAGGTATCCTGTATTCATGTAGTCACGATACATGGAAGCGCTCATGATCATAGCATCAGGGAAAGATCCATCACCCGGCGTACCTGTTGTAAGAAGACGTGATACTGTGTTCGCATAATCGGAGTGATCAACCTGGTTGATGTGAAGGTGTACTTCATGACCAAGCTTTTCACCTACAGCGGCCTCCCACTGCTCAATAAAAGCATCCTGGCCATTATCAACTGTAGCAGTAAGAGTACCATCTACAACGATGTAAAGGTCCTTTACCTCATATGTTCCGGTCTCTTCGTTAACTTCACCGGTCTGTGTGTCTGCGACATTAACTGTCTGCTCGTTACCTTCTTCGTCTGTCACAGTTACCTCTGTGGATCCGCCACTTTCAGATGTGCAGGCTGTAAGTGTGCCGGCTGTCATCACGGTACTCATGAGCAGAGCTACAAGTCTCTTTTTCATTTTTGTCCTCCTTTAGGATTGTTTTTGTTAAAATTGTTTCATTTTTGAAAATGTAAGCGCTTTCACGCCCTAAAAAAAATATATCACTTATGTTCCCCTAAGCGCAATTAACAAATCTTATAAATAATTATTCAAGTTTTTTTATATTTTTACCAAAAAAAAGAATGTTTAGGTATATTGCGGATGTAAGAGTTTTCATGATATGCTTATTTCAGTGATGTTTTTTGACTATTTTGTAACTTTTCAGAATCCATCGGTTCATCCGGTACGCCTCAGCATTAAATACTTTGGGCCGTCCTGAATAGTTGTATTGTTTTATCTTTAGCAAAATTTTAGCATCGTAATTTTAACTGTTCGTAACCTACCTGGTAAAAGGAGCAACCAAATGAAATTTTCTTCAAAACTCTTTTCATATGATAATTTTCCTTTCCCTATGCACAGCATTCATATCATGCACAAAGGTAAATTATTGCAGGAAGAGTATTTTGCTCCCTATGAAAAAGGACAGATGCACAGGATGTTTTCCATAACCAAGAGCTTCACCTCTCTTGCCATAGGCGCATTGATTGCGGAGGGAAAAATTGAACTGTCTGATCCGATATGTAAATTTTTTCCGGAATATGTACCTTCAGATGCCTCGCCATTTTTAACAGAAATGACAGTGCAGGACCTCCTGTTGATGAGGACCTGT
>JAEEGH010028662.1_pt1 | contig 10942 bp, 7 predicted proteins | sample 9134181 | NCBI WGS metagenome assembly JAEEGH01 (sample SAMN16246544, study PRJNA631951) | gut metagenome | biome: gut microbiome; feature: rumen; material: DP-attached | host: Bos | place: Iran: Karaj | collected 2018-10
CCGTCGAATTTGCGTCCCACCTGTGCGATGACGCTCAGGGCATCGATGCCGCCCAATGGATGATTGCCGGCAAACGTGTAACGCCCGTCAACAGGAATGTCATCCAGTCCCTCGACGGTCAAATGAATGTCATAGTAGACCAGTGCCTGTTCGGCGAAGTCCACGCCCAGCCATCCCTGCTTCAGGTAGCCGTTCATGTGATCCTGATGAATGAATTTCTTGAGCCAGCGGAGGAGCGGCTTGGGAATCTTCTTATCTCCGAAACGACTTTGGACGATGGCGTCCAGATCGAGGGTGACGGTTTCGTTGACAGGCATGGCTTGCGGTATCGATCTATAGCATTAGATGTACAAAAGTAATGATTCTTTGCAAGAATTAGCTAATTTTGCGCGATAATTGAACCAAGACCATGCCCGTACCCTTGTTAGGAACCATCATCAAGACCGCCGCCGAATTGAAAAACATACCGGTGGAACGCAAGCAGAAACGCGTGAAACCCGTGAAAGCGCAGCAGAAAGAATTGAAGAAGTTGCTGCGGAAGGCCAAGGATACCGAATTCGGCCGGGCCTATCATTTTTCGGAGATCCTGCGTTCCGGCAATCTGGTGGAGTCTTTCCGCCGCAGGGTGCCGGTATTCGACTACAACAGGATGCACGACCAGTGGTGGTATCGTTCGCTCAACGGGGAGCACAACGTCAGCTGGCCGGGCCGGGTCAAATACTTCGCCTTGAGCAGCGGCACGTCGGAAGCCTCCAGCAAATACATCCCCATCACCCGGGCCCTGAACGCTTCCATCACGAAGGCGAGCATCCGGCAGTTGGTCTCTGCCGTACGCTACGACTTCCCGGCTGAATTCTACAACAAGGGCGTCCTGATGATCGGCGGCAGCACGGAGCTGTCGTACAGCCGGGCGGGTGGTTACTATGCGGGCGACCTCTCAGGCATCTCGGCCAGCCGCATCCCCAAGTGGTTTGAGTTCTTCTACAAGCCGGGCCAGCGCATCTCCAAGATCAGGGACTGGTCGGAGAAACTCGACGAGATGGTCAAGGCTGCCCCCAAATGGGATATCGGCGTTGTGGTCGGCGTGCCGGCCTGGGTCCAGATCCTGCTGGAGCGCATCATCGAGGAATACCACCTCAACACCATTCACGACCTGTGGCCGAACCTGCGGGTATATGTCCACAGCGGCGTGGCCTTCGCCCCCTATGAGAAGAGCTTCGAGCGCATCTTTGGCAAGGAAGTCATCCTCGTGGAAAGCTACCTGGCCTCCGAAGGTTACATCGCCTATCAGGTCGATCTCAAGCGCCGCGTGATGCAGTTGCTGGTCGACAACGGCATCTACTTTGAGTTCGTGCCCTTCAACGAAATGAATTTCAACGACAACGGCGATATCGTGGCCCAGCCCGAGACCCTGACCCTGTCGGAGGTCCGGGAAGGCGTGGACTACGCCTTGCTGCTGTCCACCTGTGCGGGCACCTGGCGCTACCTGATCGGCGACACCATCCGCTTCCTGGACAAGGAAAACTGCGACATCGTCATCACAGGCCGCACCAAGCAGTTCCTGAGCATCACCGGCGAGCACCTCTCGCAGGACAACCTCACCCGGGCCGTGGAAATGCTCTCCGAAGAGCTCGGCGTGAACATCACGGAATTCACCGTGGCGGGCGAGGAGTACGGCACGATGTACGCGCACCACTGGTATCTGGGCAGCGACGACGCCATCGACCCGCAGGAAGCCATCCGCAAGATCGACGGCTATCTCTGCCATCTGAACGACGACTATGCCGTGGAGCGCACCGAGGCCATCAAGGAACTCTATCTCGACGTGCTCCCCACGCACGTGTTCTACAAATTCATGGAAGAGAAGATTGGCAAGTGGGGAGGGGCGACCAAGTTTCCGCGCGTGCTCAAGGGTGAACGCTACGCCCTGTGGAAGGAGTACATAGCGTCGCTGAAGTAATGGGCAAGCTGTTTTTCGATGCGGTCGTCTTCGGCCTGACGCTGGCGCTGGTCTTCGGATTCGGTCCGGTTTTCTTCACCCTCCTGCAGACCAGTATCGACCGGGGCTTCCGCTCCGCGGCTTGGATGGCACTCGGTGTCCTGTGCTGTGACATGGTGATCGTGTCGCTCTGCGTGCTGACATCCATCCGGCTGGTGGCCGACAACGACCGGGAAATGTTCCTGTTCAGCCTTGGCGCCGGCATCATCCTGATCCTTTTCGGGCTGTATACCTATTTCAAGCGGGGCGGGAACGATGCCTACAAGCAGATGCAGGATCGCATGAAAGCCATGGAAGCGTCGGGCGGAAAGATGCCCGATCCCGAAAAGGTGCCGAGCTGGTTCGTGTTTTTCGGCAAGGGCTTTTTCCTCAATATCCTGAATCCTTTCGTGCTGTTGTTCTGGTTGAGTGCCGTGGCCGTGGTTTCTGGCAATTTTGAAGGGGACAAGGCCCAGACCCTGCTTTTCTTCGCCGTCACGCTGGCCACCAGTTTCGGCTGTGACCTGCTCAAGGCCAAGGCGGCCAGTTTCCTTCAGCGTTTTTTCAATCCCCGGCGACTGCAAATCTTGAATCGGGCGATCGGCATCGGCCTGGTCGTATTCGGCGTTGTCTTTATCGTCCGGGGTTTCGTCAAATTCCTGTAGACGTACTGTTCAGCGCCAGCAGCGGCTCGATGTAATCGCGGCTGTTGCTCAGTCGCGGGACTTTGTTCTGCCCGCCGAGTTTGCCGCGCTGCTTCATCCATTCATGGAAGAGCCCGGGTCGTGCCTGCACCAGCTCGGGTTTCTGGAGCGTGATGTCCTTGAAGCGCTTGGCTTCGTAGTCGCTGTTGATTTCCTGCAGGCGCTGGTCGAGCAGGTCGGTGAATGCGTCCAGGTCGTCGGGTTCCCGGGAGAATTCGATGAGCCACTGGTGGCGGCAGCGGGCCGCTTCGTCCATGAAGACGGGAGCGGCGGTGTATTCCAGCACCTCGGCGCCGGTCTGGCTGCAGGCCCAGGCCAGGCCCTGTTCGGCGTTGTCGATGATGAGTTCCTCGCCGAAGGCGTTGATGAAATGCCGGGTGCGGCCGGTGATGACGAACTTGCAGGGGTTGGTCGCGGTGAAGCGCACCGTGTCGCCGAGGATATAGCGCCACAGGCCGCAGCAGGTGGAGATGACCACGGCATAGTTGCGGCCGGTCTCCACGCCCCAGAGGGGGACGACCGTCGGGTTTTCCCGGCCGAACTCGTCCATCGGGATGAATTCATAGAAGATGCCGAAGTCGAGGGTCAGGCGCAGGGCCGGGTCGCCGGGATCATTCTGGATGCCGAAAAAGCCTTCGCTGGCGTTGTAGGTCTCCATATAGTGCATCTTCGGCGAGGTGATCAGGCGCTGGTACTGCTGGCGGTAGGGCGTGAAGGCGACGCCGCCGTGGAAGAACACTTCCAGGTTGGGCCATACTTCTTCGAGATGCGCCTTGCCGGAGAGTTCCAGGACGCGGGTCAGTACCGACATCATCCAGGAGGGGACGCCGGTGAGGCTGGTGATGTTCTGGTCCAGGGTCTCCCGGGCGATGCGGTCGCGCTTCTCTTCGAAGTCGGCAATCAGCGCGGTCTCCTTCTTCGGGACGCGGACCAGGTTGACGAGGGGGTTGACGTTCTCGAGCATGATGGCGCTCACATCGCCCACGATGGCGTCTTTCACGTCGTAGTTCGGGACATGGCTGCCACCGAGGATGAGCGATTTCCCGTCGAGGATGCGGCTTTCCGGATGGTTCTTCAGGTAGAAGGCCAGGGCGTCGAAGCCGCCGGCGTAGTGGGCTTTGTGCAGGCCTTCCTGGCTTACGGGGGTGAACTTCGACTTGTCGGCGGTGGTGCCCGACGACTTGGCGTACCATTTCACGAGGCCCGGCCACAGGATGTCGTGCTCCCCGTGCCGCATGCGGTCGATGTCGCCTTTCAGCTCTTCGTAGGTGTTGAGGGGCACCTGCCGGGCGAAATCATCATAGGAGCGAATGGTGGCATAGCCGTGCTCCCGGCCGTAGGAGGTGTCCTTTGCCTTGTCGATGAGGGAGCGGAGGGTCTCCCGCTGGACGGCGCCGCCGTCCCTGTCCTGCCGTTCCAGCTCCCGTTGCCGGGGTTCGAAAGCGAGGCGGCCGATGGAAGTGAGGCTCATCCAGGCTGCCATCAAGCCAGGTACTTTAAGATGATGTCGGCCAGTTGTTCTTCACTATGGCCATCCGCTTTGAGTACCAGGTCATAGTTGCGGGCATTGTAACGGCTGGTGCCGGTATGGCGTTGGATGTAATTCTCCCGCGCCTTGTCGATTTTCTGGATCAGGGTGCCGGCTTCCTCCTTCGACAGCCCTTGCTTCCTCATCACGCGTTGCAGGCGGAAGGCCGGCGAGGCGGTGATGTATACGCTCAGGTGGTTGGGGTGATCCCTGAAGATGTGGAATCCAGACCGTCCGGTGATGACGCAGGAACCTTCTTCGGCCAGTTCCTTGAGAATCGCTGACTCCGCCTTGTAGATTTCATCGGCGGTGACCTCCGGATAAGGCTCTTCGGCCACGCCGAAGGCCTTTGCCGACGGAACCGGGGAGACATTCCGCATGAGGCTGGCCAGCCAGTTATCTTTCTTTCCCTTCAGTTCTTCGATGCGCTGGGCCGTAAGGTCGAATTTCTTTTCAAGGGCTTCGATGAGCGTCTTGTCGCAAAAACGGGTGTTTAGTTTTTCGGCCAGTATCCGTCCGACGGTGCGTCCACCCGAGCCGATATCCCGACTGATGGTGATAACAAAGTTTTCGTTCAGGTTCATGACATCTTGCTATATACCGCAACAAAGATACGATGTCCCGTCTTGAAAAGCAAAAAACTTTTTTTTATCTTTGCTTATGCGAAACCTGTTTGTATGAGCAATTCGAATCCCTTTTCGCAGGACAGCCGCCAAAAGATGCTCCAGTCGCCCGAGCAGATCGGGAGAGTGCTGAAGATCACGGCACTTCCTACCTACCTGCTGGCCCTGACCGCGCTGCTGCTGATCGGGGCTGTCTTCGTCTGGGGCTTCCTGGGCACTGTTTCCGACAAGGTCTATTACAGCGGAGTGGTGTTCCCGGCGCAGGGAACCGCCGACGTATCGTTGCCGAACAAGGGAATGATCCGCACCGTCTTTGTCCACAACGGGGATCACGTGACCCGGGGACAGTCGGTCGCCCTCGTCTCGATGGATGAGAGCTACAGCATCCTCACCAGCACGGTCGAAGGGACGGTCATCTATACGAAGGTGGACAATGAGCCCTTCGAGGCTTTCGAACCCATCATCAGTGTCGTTGACGGCAACGGCGTGCAGACGCAGCGGTCGATGCTCATCGCCTATGTCGACAATGCCGGACAACGCGACCTGCGTGTCGGAATGGGCGCCCAGGTATGGCCGGAAAACGAAAAGCGCGATGAGATCGGCTATGTCAAGGGCCGCGTCACGCGTATCGACCGCTACCCCGTGGCGGCGGAAGAGGTACGCCAGACGCTCAGGAGTGACGAACTGGCCCGCCGCCTGCTCGAATCGGGAGAGATGATGTACCGGGTCAATGTCGAGCTGCTTCCCGATCCGCACGACCCCGCGAAATACGACTGGTCGTTCGGCGAGCCCGAAGACGTCAGCATGGATGTCGGCACCTATTGCTCGGTACTGACCGAGACGAAACGCCGCAGCATGTTCCAGTATCTGTTTGAATCGGCCCGGACAGTGTTCCGGTCTGCAAAACTCCGCACTGAATGAAAAAGGAGCCCCGAGATTCCCGTCCGGACTCGCTGTCGACGATGACGCTCATCCGCCGCTTCAACCGCGGCTGCCAGGGCCTGTTCGTCGTCACGATCCTGCTTCTGGTCGGGGACATGGCTTCCTATCTGCTTCCGCCTTTCTTCCAGCAGATCTTCACCGACAACATCATCACGCACAAGAATCCGGAATGGTTCGGTCCGTTGATGGCCATCTATATCATGCTCTTCGTCCTGGAAGTACTGATCTGGCTGCTGCTGAATCCCCTGCGCAGAAGAGAACTTGCCAAACTGGGCGTCAGCGCCTCGTCTCGCTTCATCCTGAGCCTGCTGCAGTTGCCCATGAGCGCCATTGACCGTTTTTCTTCCGGCGAACTGGTGGCGCGCTACTCCAGCATCAAGAATGTGGTGACGACGATGGATCGCTTCTCCTACGCGCTTGTCCTGGTCATCCGGCCGGTCATCTGTGCCTGGCTGCTGATGCTCTACAGCTGGAAACTGGGGCTCGTGGTGATCCTTTCGATGGTACTGCTGGTGGTCGTGATGCGGACAACCTCGCGCAACATCAAGAAGAGGGCCCGGGGTTCGGAGGTGACGGATGCCCGTCTGCAGGGCATGACAATGACGGGCCTCAAGAACATCGAGACCATCAAGTCGATGGGCGGAGAACATGTCTTCTACGCCGGATGGGAGCAGACTTACGTGACCGCGCTCAACGCACGCGTCCGTACGGCGATGACGACGATGGGCATCGGATCCCTTCCCCTGCTGGTCCTGAATCTGTGCAATGCCCTGATCCTCTGTCTCGGTGCCTGGTATATCCTGCAGGGCGAACTGACGCCGGGTATGCTGCTGGCCTCGCAGGCCCTGGCGACCAGCATCACCTTCCCCATCAATTCTGCAGTGAATGCGACGCAGGAAATCTACCGTTCACAGGCCGCCATGGAGCGTCTGGAAGAGGTGGAAGCGGCCTGCCGGGGCAACCGCCTGGAAATCCCCGCCATCGATTCTCTTCCGGAACGTCCCAAACTCCGGGGAGAAGTGGAACTGCGCAACGTCACCTTCGGCTATGACCGCAACCTGCCCCCGATCCTTAAGAATTTTTCGCTGAAAATCCATCCGAGCGAAAAGGTCGCCTTTGTGGGTTTTTCGGGTTGTGGCAAGAGTACCATCGCCAAACTCATTTCCGGACTCTATGACCCGTGGGAAGGAGAGGTGCTCCTCGACGGAATTCCCGTACAGCAGCTCAACCGGGCTGTCAAGAACAATTCCCTTTCGGTCGTCAACCAGGATATTACCCTTTTTGAAGGTACGATCGCCGACAATATCAAGATGTGGGACGATTCCATCGAAGATTTTTCGATGGTACTGGCCGCCAATGATGCCCAGATCCACCAGGACATCGCCAACCGTCCCGGTGCCTATCAGACCCTGCTGACCGAAAATGGCAAGAACTTCAGCGGCGGACAGCGCCAGCGCATCGAAATCGCGACCGCCCTGGCCAAGGATCCCACCATCCTCATCATGGATGAAGGGACCTCCGCCCTCGACCCGAAGACCGAAGAGCTGGTTATGCAGCATGTCGGCAGTCTGGGCATCACCACCATCCTGATTGCCCACCGCCTGAGCACCATCCGCGACTGTGACTGCATCTATGTGATGGAACACGGGCATGTCCTGCAACAGGGCACCCACGCTGAACTGTTGCAACAGGAAGGCCTTTACCGCGAACTGATGAAATACGCCTGACCCATGGACAACCTTTTCTTCGAACAATTGGTCCAGCGTATTGAAGGCGACCGGAAGGCCCTGAACGAGGCCTCCGACCTCTTCCGTGCCATGATCGACCGGAAGTTGTGGAAACAGCTGACCCGGCAGGAGGAGATTCCGGCGGACATCCGTCTGCTGGAAGAAGTTTTTTACCGGAACCAGATCTTTTTCCGGCAGGTCCGGCTGGAAGGGAACTGGTGGTCGCGCTGCTCGGGCAAGCTGCTGGCATTCACCAGGGAAGAAGACGCACCGGTCATCCTTACGCCGCGTTTTGCAGACTATTCCTTTATCCATCCCGTCACACACCGGCACTGCTCGGTCCGGAAAGACGGCGATTGCCTCAAGAAAGAAGCTTTCACGCTCTGCTATCCTCTGCCCGACGGCGAGCTGACCGTGATGGCTTTCCTGAAATCCGCGCTGCGGCAACTGTCTCTCGTCGATTACCTCTGCGCCTTCCTGGCCTGCCTGGGCGTCGTGCTGCTGACGATGGTCACGCCGTACATCTGCAAAATGCTGTTCGACGAAGTCATCCCTTCGGGAGACGCAGCCCAGATCACGCCAATCGCCGTGTTGCTCTTCAGTGCGGCCGTGGGGCTGGTCATGGTGCAGTTGTCCCGCAATTTCCTGGTGGTGCGGATGAAAGACAAGATTGAATATGCCCTGCAGACACCGCTGATGAGCCGGCTGCTGATGCTGCCCACCACCTTCTTCAAGCAATACGCGCCCGGCGACCTTTCGAACCGCGTCCTGTCGGTGGTGCGCCTGTTTACGAAACTGACGGAGGATATGCTCTCCACGATCCTCTCGCTGCTGTTCACGGCCGTGATGTTCATTCAGTTCTTTACCTATGGCGGCCCCCTGCTGTGGACGGGCATCCTCGTGATGATCGTATACCTGCTGGCCATCTATTGCGTCTATTATTTCAGGAAGGAGGTCCAGGACAGCGCAAATGCCAGCGCCTCCAAACTGACCGGCGTCATCTACAACCTGGTATCCGGCGCCCAGAAGATACGGACCAACGGGGCCGAAATCCGCGCTTTCCGGCACTGGGCGGTGGCTTACGAGCCATCCGAGCCCTTCGGCAGCCGGTATCCCGCGATGTTCAACGTCGGCAGCTCCCTGAGTTACAATGCCCGCCTGCTGCCACTGCTCGTGACAATGCTGGCCGCCTGGCATTATGGCCTGGGGCTCTCCGACTATATCGCCTACTGCAGCGTACTGGCCCTCGCGACAGAGGCCATTGCCAAGTTCGAACTGATCACCAAGGACGTGGCTCTGCTGGGGCCCGAACTCAAGCTTTGCGAACCCATCCTGCAGGCTGAGAGCGAGGCGCAATCCGGCAACATCCTCCTCAGGAGCGTGAGCGGCAAGATCGACATCAGCGGCCTCAAGTTCCGGTATGCCGAAGACATGCCCTACATTTTCGACGGTCTCGAACTGCACATCAACCCCGGTGACTATGTCGCCTTCGTCGGACCTTCCGGCTGCGGAAAGTCGACGCTCATCCGCCTGATGCTGGGCTTTGAACAGGCCGAGAGCGGTTCCATCTTCTACGATGAATACAATCTGGAAGACATCTCCAAGCCGAGCCTGCGCCAATACTGCGTCAGCATCTGCATGCAGGACGGCCAGCTTGTGGAAGGCACCATCCGCGACAACATCCTCTTCGGCAATGCCTGGTGCAACGACGAGGAGGTTTGGGAAGCGGCCCGGATGGCATCCCTCGAAAAAGACATCCGGGACATGCCCCTGGGGCTGGACACCCCCATTTCCTCCGACGGACAAGGTGTCTCCGGCGGCCAGCGGCAACGCATCCTGATCGCCCGTGCGCTCATCCGAAAACCGCGGATCATATTCCTGGATGAAGCCACGTCGGCGCTCGACAACATCAGCCAGCACGCCATCGCCAAAAACCTGGCCCAGATGCATTGCACCCGTATCACCATCGCGCACCGGATGAGCACCATCCGGGAATGCAACCGCATCATCGTCCTTGGCGGCGGCCGCGTGGTGGAGGATGGCAGTTATGACGAACTGCTGGCCAAGGGCGGTCTTTTCAGTGAAATCATCAAACGGCAGACTGTATGAAAAAGTGGCTTGTCATGATTCTCCTCTGCGGATGGCCGCTTCTCTGCCCGGCCCAGAGCCTGGAAGAGGTGATCCGGCTGGCACAGGACAGCGCGATCACTGCTTTCCAGAGCCAGTATGAATATGAATACTACCAGCAGCGGCACGCCCGCTTCGAGGCGCTGCGCAAACCCCAGCTGACGCTGGATGTTACGCCGAACTATCTTCGGATGGTCAACGACCTGTCCCGCTACTACGTATACATCCGCAACTACGACCGCTTCTCCACAGCCGCTCAGCTCAAACTTACCCAGAAAATTCTGGGCATGGGTGGTGAAGCGTATGTGGGAAGCCAGGCTATCTGGACGGAATATCTCGGCAAAGACTTGTTCGAGCGCCCCCGCGACTTTGTGGTGGCGCCTGTGATCTTCGGTTATCAACAACCTTTGCTGGGCTACAACGCGTACCGCTGGGAGAAGGCCGTGGAGGACCAGCAACTGGAAGCGGCCCGCAAGGAGCACGACTACCAACTGCATCTCATTGCTGAAGAAGCCACCCGTCGATTCTTCCGCCTGGTGTGCGCCGAGGGAATGTGCGACATGTTCGAGCGCAACAAGGCGACGGCCGATACCCTGTATGCCATCGCGCAGGAGAAAGCCAGCATCGCCATGGTTACGCTGGCCGAGTTGCGCTCGCTCGAACTGCAGCGGCTCAACGCCGCCAATGCCCTGCTCAATGCCCGCAACGAAGAAGAACTGGCCCGGGAATCGCTGATGGCCTATCTCCGCGTCGATGCGCACAGCCTGTTGCCCGGCAGACGGCTGACAGTCCCGCGCGAAACCCGGTCGCTCGACATGACCGACGAGGAAGCACTGCAACTGGCCAGAGCCAACTATCCCGCCCTGCAGCACCGGCAAGCGGCCCTCACCGAGGCCCGCCATCAGCAGGAGAAAGCCCGTCGCGAAGCTGGCGTGAAGGTCGGCGTAGACCTCAACGTCGGCATGCAGCAGATGGGTGGCACCTTCGCCGAAGCCTACAGATGGCCGCAATTCTACATGCTCGGCGCCGTTACTGTCAGCGTGCCGATTCTCGACCATGGGGCTGGCAAGAAAGGTTATGCAGCCGCCCAGGCCTGGAAGGCCCGCGAGGAGCTTGCCCTCAAGGAAGAGGAACGCGCGCTCGACGAGGAAGTGCGCACCACTTTGGAGAACCTGCGATCCCATCAGCAGCTGCTCCAATACACCGCCGAAGCCGTGACGATGGCCGACGAGGTATTTCAGCTCACGGCCGACAACTACGCCAACGGCCTGTGTGACATCAACACTTACTCGCTGGCACAGAGCCGGCGCGAC